>Ga0209603_1000372_pt1 | contig 56021 bp, 51 predicted proteins | sample COGITO_mtgs_1206_FD_184812 | JGI IMG/M metagenome (GOLD analysis project Ga0209603, IMG submission 184812) | Pelagic marine microbial communities from North Sea - COGITO_mtgs_120607 (SPAdes) (version 2) | ecosystem: Environmental > Aquatic > Marine > Epipelagic ...
TTTCTTTAGAAAACAAAGGAGTTGTAATTACGGGTGGAGGAAGCGGTATTGGTAAAGCCATAGCCAAAACCTTTGCCGAACAAGGAGCCGATGTACATATTTTAGATTTTAATATGGAAACTGCGAGCGATACAGCAAATGAAATCAAAACGCAAGGCCATAAAGCGTCAGCACATCACTGCAACGTTGCCGATTACAAACAAGTCAGTGAACTAGTTAATCAAATTACTAAAGTAGTTACTGTTGATATTTTAATTAATAATGCAGGAATTGCCCATGTTGGGAATATTGAGGCTTGCGCTGAAGAAGATTTAGACAGACTTTATGAAATCAATATCAAAGGCGTGTACAATTGTTCAAAGGTTTGTATTCCATTAATGAAAGACAACGGCGGAGGGGTTATCTTAAATATGGCATCAATCGCATCATCAGTAGGTATTTCAGATCGCTTTGCGTATTCTATGACCAAGGGAGCCGTACTAACTATGACCTATTCGATTGCCAAAGATTATATAGACTCCAACATTCGTTGTAACTGTATATCACCAGCACGAGTACATACGCCATTTGTAGATGGTTTTATTAAGAAAAACTATCCAGGAAACGAAATAGAAATGTTTGAAAAACTTTCAAAAACACAACCCATTGGCCGTATGGGGAAACCACAAGAAATTGCTGACTTAGCATTGTTTTTATGTGCTGATGAAGCAAGCTTTATTACAGGATCTAACTACGGTATTGATGGAGGATATATAACTCTTAACTCAAAATAAATTAAAAATGAAGCTTATTCGATTTGGAGCAATTAACGAAGAAAAACCAGGAGTCTTATTAGCAAACGGAACGAAACTAGACGTTTCTGCATTTGGCCATGATTATGATGAAGCCTTTTTTGGAGAAAATGGACTAGAAAAACTTCAGGATTGGTTAAAGAACAATCAAGATAGTTGTCCAGTTGTTGGAGATGATGTTCGCCTTGGACCACCCTTAATACGCCCTTCAAAAATTGTGTGTGTTGGCCTAAATTATGCCCAGCATGCCGCAGAAAGTGGCATGGACGTTCCTGAAGAACCAGTTCTGTTCTTTAAAGCAACTTCTGCTATTGTTGGACCTAATGATCCAATTATAATTCCAAAAGGAAGTGAAAAAACTGACTGGGAAGTCGAATTAGCCATTGTTATTGGCAAGAAGGCATCTTATGTGAGTGAAAAAGACGCATTAAACCATGTGGCTGGCTATGTATTGCATAACGACGTGAGTGAGCGCGCATTTCAACTTGAGCGATCTGGGCAGTGGGTAAAAGGAAAAAGTTGTGACACTTTTGCACCTATTGGACCTTTTATTGCAACACCAGACGAAATTGGGGATCCAAATAATCTAAACCTTTGGCTAACACTCAATGGCGAGGAGATGCAAAATAGCAGCACATCAGATTTTATTTTTAACATTCAGCATGTTGTTAGCTATATAAGTCAATACATGACTCTGCTACCTGGTGATATTATTTCAACCGGAACACCCTTTGGTGTTGGCTTGGGGTTAACACCACCACGTTACTTGAAAGATGGTGATGTTGTAGAATTAGGAATTGAAGGCTTGGGCACTTCAAGACAAACTTGTATCGCTTTCAAATGATCATAGATAGTCATCAGCATTTTTGGAATTATGATCCTGTCAGAGATGCCTGGATAGATGCCTCTATGGAGTTTATCCGAAAGGATTTTCTACCTAAAGATTTAAAACCTCTATTACAGGAAAATGGAGTTGAAGGCTGTATCACTGTTCAGGCAAATCAATCCGAAATGGAAACAAAATTTTTGTTGACTTGTGCTGAGGAAAATCTCTTTATTAAAGGGGTTGTTGGTTGGGTTGATTTAATTGCTGAAAACCTTGAAGACCGATTAAAACATTTTGCAGCAAATCCTTTATTTAAAGGTGTACGACATATTGTACAAGCCGAGAAAGATGATTATTTACTCCGGGAAGATGTACAACGAGGAATTGGCAAGTTATCGAAATTTAATCTTACGTTTGATATACTTGTTTTCCCACAGCAACTTCCAGCTGCGTTGAATTTGGTCGAAAAGTTTCCAGATCAAACCTTTATTTTAGACCATATAGCCAAGCCAAATATTTCGAGACCGATGACCGAAATATGGAAAACTAATATCACAGCCATATCCAAATTTAAAAATGTGAATTGTAAGCTTTCAGGGATGGTAACCGAGACCAAAGACTTTGCTTTCGCAGATGATGATTTTGTACCCTTTATGGATCATGTCTTTTCGTCTTTTGGTACCCATCGAATTCTATTTGGTTCTGACTGGCCTGTTTGCCTTCTTGCAGCGGATTACAATAAAGTAGTTGGTATAATTAATGATTATCTTGACAAGCAGTCTGCCGAAATAAAAGCGCAAGTTTTAGGGCAAAATGCAATTAAAATTTATAATTTGTAGTATGGATTTAGGACTAAAGGACAAAGTAATTATCGTAACAGGTGGATCAAAAGGCATTGGAGGTGGCATTGTTTCCCTTCTGGTTGAAGAAGGTGCCCTTCCTGTGATTGTAGGAAGAAATAAGCCGAGTATTGAAAAGGCAATTGCTGACTATCATAGTATGGGTTTTAACGTTGGCTATGCATTTGCAGAATTAACCTACCCAGAACAATGTAAGGAAGCTGTAGCTAATGTTCTTACAAAATATGGACGTATCGACGGATTAGTCAATAATGCCGGTGTAAATGATGGTGTAGGATTAGAAAATGGAAATTACCTCGATTTTATGGAATCCATCAAACGCAACCTAGCACATTATTATTTGATGACACAATTGGTGCTTCCAGAGCTTAAGAAAAACAAAGGGGCTATTGTTAATATTGGGTCTAAAACAGCCGATACTGGCCAAGGCAATACCTCTGGGTATGCAGCGGCAAACGGTGGGCGCAATGCACTCACAAGAGAATGGGCGGTAGAATTACTACCTCACAAGATTCGTGTAAATTGTGTTGTTGTGGCCGAGTGCTACACACCACTTTATGGAAAATGGATCAATAGCTTTGATAATCCAACAGAAAAACTAGACTCCATTAAAAACAAAATCCCATTGGAACAACGTATGACAACCGCAGCGGAAATTGCCAATACAGTTGCCTTTTTGCTATCAGAGCGGTCTAGTCATACCACAGGGCAACTGGTTTATGTGGATGGAGGATATACACATTTAGATAGAGCAATAAACACTAAAGAATAATGGCTGAATCGTTAAAAAAGTATTGTTTGGCTTTGGATTTGAAAGACGATTCTAAAAAGATAGATGCCTACATAAAGCATCATAAAAAGGTATGGCCAGAAATCAATCAAAGCATCAAAGATTCTGGGGTTCATAATGCTGAAATATTCCAAACTGGTAATAGACTTTTTATGATTTTAGAAGTTGATGACTCTTTTAGTTTTGAAAGAAAAGCTGCTCTGGATAATAGCAATCCAAAGGTGCAAGAATGGGAAGCACTTATGTGGGAATTTCAACAAGCATTGCCAAACACACCGGCTGGTTCTAAATGGGTATTGATGGATAAAATCTATAACTTAAATATATCAGAACAATGAAATCAGAAGTAAACTATAAATATCCCTCTGTTGAAGATTTGCGCATACGCGCCAAAAGTAAGATTCCAAAGTTTGCTTTTGAATATTTAGACGGGGGGTGCAATAACGATGTTAATCTTAAAAAAAATACCGAACGAATTCGAGACATCGAACTCAAGCCTAAGTATTTGGTAGACTATAAACCACCAAGTTTAAAAACAGAACTTTTTGGACATACCTATGATGCTCCCTTTGGCATTTCTCCTGTTGGACTTCAAGGGCTTATGTGGCCTAAGTCTCCTGAAATTTTGGCCAAGGCTGCATATGATCATAACATTCCTTTTGTGTTAAGTACTGTAACTACGGCAAGTATTGAAAGAATTGCTGAAATAACAGAAGGAAAGGCATGGTTTCAGCTCTACCACCCTGCCGAGGACAGTGTGACTAAAGACATTTTAAAACGTGCTGAAGCTGCCGAATGTCCGGTGCTTGTCATTCTCGCAGATGTTCCTTCTTTTGGATACCGACCAAGAGATATTCGTAATGGATTATCCATGCCGCCAAAGATGACACTGACAAACATTATTAATGCTGCAAAAAGACCACATTGGTCGTTGCAAACTCTCATTAATGGGCAACCGAGCTTTGAAATCCTTAAACCTTACATGCCTAAAAATTTAAATCTCAGTCAATTGGCGAAATTTATGGACGCTACCTTTTCGGGGCGTTTAAATGAGGATAAAATCAAAAAAATTCGTGATTTATGGAAAGGCAAGCTTGTATTAAAAGGCGCCGAGTCTATTCATGATGTAGAAAAAGCATATCAACTTGGGCTAGATGGAGTTATTGTATCGAATCACGGAGGACGACAAGTAGATGTAGGGCAAGCGACTATTGATTCACTAAAAACCATTGCTCCACTTTACAAAGACAAAATCACTGTAATGTTGGATAGTGGAATTCGTGGCGGTGCAGATGTGGCACGGGTTATGGCAAGTGGAGCTGACTTTAGCTTTATGGGACGCACATTTATGTACGGTGTTTCTGCTTTAGGCAGAAAAGGTGGAAACCATACCATAGCCATGCTTAAAACGCAACTCACTCAAGTCATGGAGCAAATGAGCTGTGGTGAAATAAAAGATCTTCAAAGTAAATTAGTAGTAAAATAGCAATCTATTCAATTAAAATGAAAAAATCAAAAACCATTCCTGTAGTGCCAAAACAAATCATAATTCCATTTATATTACTCACTTCTTTATTTGCTCTTTGGGGGTTTGCAAACGCGGTTACAGATCCTATGGTTCAGGCTTTTAAAAAGGTTTTAGAATTATCAAACTCACAAGCTGCATGGATACAAATGTCTTTTTATGGAGGGTATTTTTGTATGGCACTTCCTGCTGCCTTGTTTATGCGAAAATACTCCTATAAAGTAGGTATTTTAATAGGTCTTGGCTTGTACGCTGCAGGAGCACTATTGTTTTACCCTGCAGCAATGACTGAGCAGTTTTGGTTTTTCTGTTTGGGGTTGTATGTCCTAACTTTTGGTTTGGCTTTTATAGAAACGGCAGCAAATCCTTATGCACTTGCCATGGGACCAAAAGAAACCGCTACACAACGATTAAATCTTGCACAAGCATTTAATCCTGTAGGCTTAATTTTAGGCTTGTTTGTTGCCCAACAGTATGTTTTAAAGAAACTTCAATCGGATGACATTACAGATTTTAGCGCTTTAGATGAAGTGGCTAAAACACTTATTAAAACAACAGATTTGATGGTTATTCGCGATCCTTATGTGGTTTTGGGATTCGTTATTTTAGCTGTCTTGTTCTTGTTTGCTGTCAGTAAAATGCCACATTCAAAAGAAGAAGTCATAAACAATCAAATTGGGGATACTTTCAAAAAACTCTTCAAGAATAGCAGTTATACTTCGGGTGTATTGGCACAGATTTTCTATGTGGGTGCGCAAATCATGTGCTGGACTTATATCTACCAATATGCTGAAGGAATTGGGATGGACAGTGTTTCGGCAGGTTATTATCAAATGGCCGCATTTGTTCTGTTTACTTTTGGTCGTGCTATTGGCACCTTTTTGTTACGTTTTGTTAATGCGGGCAAGCTACTTATGGTTTTTGCACTACTTGCTATTGGATGTACGGTTGGAGTTATATTCATTAATAATGTAATAGGACTTTATTGCTTGGTTGGTGTTTCATTTTTCATGTCGCTTATGTTTCCTACAATCTACGGAATAGCACTTGGTAAATTAACGGAGGAAGAGAGTAAAATTGGTTCGGCTGGTCTTGTAATGGCTATTGTTGGTGGAGCACTTATGCCAAAGCTTCAAGGGATGATTATTGACCTTGGGGGATACGGAGTTAACGATTTAAGTATAGCAGGTATTTCAGAAATCAACTTTTCATTTTTACTTCCTGTTTTATGTTTTGCTTTTATAGCGATGTACGGACGTAAAAATAGCGCTTAACTTATTCAAAAGTAGTGTTCAATATATAAAAACAGAACTTAATTAAGCTAAATGGTTGTACTATTTTCAAAGCGGAGCTTTAAGGGATCAGCGCAGCTACTCCTGAAAAATATAAAGCTTGCTTTATTTAGTCTCTTTTTGGAAACCTCCCCCAATTACCACCTCCATCATAATCAACAGGGGTGTCTTCATCAATAGTTGGATTATTTTCTTCTATTTTATTTTTAGTACTAAAGGAAATGTTCCATATAAGAAAAAACATATACGCTGAAAATATCACAAAACCTATGAAAAAAAAGAAGATACTCATAGTCTTTTATTTTGAATCTGATTCGTAACTATTGAAAATAAAAAAATAGTTCCAGGCCAATGGCCAGAATACTGTACCTCCTCTATATTAGCAATAAGACCCAAACCAAATGGATATAGTAAACAGCTAAAAGCAAAAAACACTGCAGACCACTTAAATATAATTTTTTTGGCTTCTAAAATAGTTAAATTGATAAATACCATGTTGTTTAAAAATTTAGAAAATTCAAATTAATTATTTTTTAGATCTTTAATAATGTCCTTTTCAACAGATTTAATATATTTTTTTCTTTTTTCGTCGGATACAAATGGCACTGACCAAAACTGTTTTGTTTTAGAAAAGAGTGAGAGTCTCCATCCAAAAACAAAAGTATAGACTCCCATAACCAACCTAAGTTTTACAGAATTTAAGTAAAGTGTTAAGACAGGTAGACCTGGAGCACCGTGAGTAACATAGGTTCTTACTTTTTTTGTTTTTAAAAGAGGTTTTGGATAAGCATATATTTTTGTAATATTAACAAATTCATAGGCATATCCTGGAGTAAAAACTTCGTCAAAAAAAATCTCTATTCTTGGTGTTAATCGAAACCACCAAACGGGTGAAATAATGTAAATTCTGTCACACCAAGTAACCATTTCTTTATATTTTGATATTAAGTTTTCTCTTGGGCGAGTGAAACTGTCTCTATACAAATCAATAATTTTTGTTTCTTCATTATTTTTTTTCAAAGTATTTTTAATCGTTAAAAAAATTCCGTTGTAGCAAAAAGAGCTCTTATTTGGGTGACCAATTATAATTAAGTTTTTCATTTAAGTTATAGTTAGTTTATTATTTAGAGTTTTTTTTAAAGTAGTTTAATTTAGCTTTGAGTTGTGTTCTACCAATAATTAACGCAGCAGTTATAATAATTATATTTTTTATGATGTATTGGCCCTCGAGGGTTGGTAGTAAAAGATTTGAATTTTGAAAAGTTATATCTGGTAATATCACTAGAGGTAGAAATGTTCCTGTCATTTGAAGTAACAACAAGATCATTGCAAAAAATGTAGTTTTTCTGAATAAAAAAAAGATAGCAATACAAACTTCCCAATAACCAATTATTACAGCCCATGTCTCAGCATCAAAAAAAGGCATCCAAAAGACAGTGTCTTTAACTAGCTCCTGGGCGGGAGATAAATAAATTATCTTAAGAAAACCAAACCAGAAAAAAATTACAAATAAAGGGATTCTTATTAAGAAATCATTGGTATTAAATCTATACATAAATGTAATATTTTTATAAATATAATAATTTGTTCATTAATAAAAGTGATTTTAACTTTTTTTAAGAGCTTTTTAAGAGCTTTTTAAGGCAAGTTTTTTTAGATAATTTTTAAAGTTTTAGATTTCTGACAGAGGCGATGATTTTTTCAAAAAATTTAGGAATTTTTTTAAAGTAAGGGGAATATTTGAATTGTATAAATTAAACAAAGGGTATTGAATATCTAAAAAATGATTGGTAAATTGCACATTAAAATTCGATAATTGTATTTAAAAAAATATCTCAAAGTAATCTCCTTCTTAGTCCTACTTTTTTTAGGTCTATTCTCTTTTATAGCTTATACATCCTCCTCTAAAGAGCTAATAGTAAATAAACAATTACCTCCTAAAAAGTTAAAAGAAGTAGCTCCTAATTTAATAGTTCATTATCCAGAAAAGGTTACAAAAAAGGTGCGTCATAAATTAGATTCATTATTAAAGCGTATTCACAAAAGGCATGATTTTCATGGAGCAGTATTAGTTGCAAAAAATGAAAAAATAGTATATGAAAATCAGATAGGGACTGCAGATTTTAAAAAGAAAACCCCCTTAAATAAGGAGTCTGTATTTCAATTAGCTTCAGTAAGTAAGCAGTTTACTGCAGCAGCCATTATGTTATTAAATGAAAGAAATCAAATTAAACTTACAGACACTGTAAATACGTATTTCCCGGACTTTCCTTATAAAGCCGTAACTATTAAAAATCTTTTAAACCACACCGCAGGTTTGCCAAAATATTTTTGGATAGCAGAGCATGAGTGGCAGCAAGAAAAGGCACCTACAAATAGTGAAATGATGGAGTTTTTGGAATCGACTGATGTAAAGCGGTATTTTAAACCCGGACGTAATTTTGATTATTCCAATACTGGTTACTTTGTGCTCGCTTCTATTGTTGAAAAAATTTCTGGCACCTCCTTTAGCTCTTTTTTAAAAAAGAATATTTTTGAACCACTACAAATGGATCATTCATATGTATACAGTTTTGAGAATGATGCTATTGGAGAGCATCAATTAGATGGTTATCGATTGTATAGAGGATGGAGACATGTAAAGATTCCTAGTACCGTTAATGATGCTATTGTGGGCGATAAAAACATATACACTACGGCAGAAGACTTGTTTAAGTGGACAAAAGGACTAAATTCAGGCAGTTTTCTTACAAAACAATCATTAGCGCTTATGTATTCAAAAGGAGAAAGTGTGTACGGCAATAAAATCCCTTATGGATTTGGTTTTAGAATTGATACTAAAGGAGAAAATAGTATTTACCATTATGGTAAATGGAATGGATTTAGTACCGGACTTACAAACTATTTAGAAGACAATCTAGTTGTGATTGTTTTAGAACATACTAGCTTCAATGCTTTGAAATCATTGAACAGAAAAATAAAGAAAATTGTTATTGAAAATTTCAGTGTTTAACTTTCTATTAAGAACTCAATTCATCAATAATTACACCATCTTGCAGGGTTCCAATAACTCCCATTGCAGCTCTTTCACCAGCAATCATTGCCGCATTTAAAGACCCATTTAAAAGTTGGTCTCCTGCCAAAAATATCGAAGAAGTCAGTTTTGTTTCTGTACTAGAAATCTCGTATTGAAGGTTGTCTAGTTTTGGCAAGGCCTTTTCAATCTGGTATCGTTTAATGAATGTAGCATTTGTTATTCCACAAAAATCTTCTAATTCTTCAGTGATTTTTTCAATCAACTGTTTTTCAGAAAGAGAATGATTTTTTACGATGGTAACCGATAACAATTCTCCTTTTCCTTTGGTTGTTGTTTGTATTGAAGTGTGATAAAAAAGATTATTAATCAACGAGTTTTCTTCTGAAATCAAACCAATTAAAGGTCTTGAAATGATTCTCTCTGAAGTTTCAAAATATAGGGTATCACAAGTTTTCCAATGAGTTTCTTGGTTGTTTAGGTTGGCAACTAACTGACTTGCTTCAGTAGCAATAATGGTAAAATCACTTTCAATTTCGGAACCGTCTTTTAAAATAATACCCTTATTTTTTACCGATTCTACCTCAGAATTTAAAAGAATTTTTGTGTTTTTTAAGTTGTCTTTTAATTGATTAGATATTGCCTGAATTCCGGCTTTCGGTACTACAGCCAATCCCTCACCAAACATTTTATAGACAAACTCAAACATTCTGCTTGAAGTGTCTAAATTGGGTTCTAAAAAAATTCCGCTAAAAAAAGGTTTAAAAAAGGTTTGAATCATCTCTTCTGAAAAACCAACATCTATCAAATATTGAAGGGTTGTTTTTTCATCTTCTTTAAAAATGGTGTCAATTTCTTTTTTCTTTAAAAGGACATTTAGTTTTAAGATTTTTAGTTTATCAGAAAAGGTGCCAATAGAAGAGAATAGAGTGGGGAACAATAAAGAAAAAGAGCGCAATGGATCTCCAATAGTTTGTGATTTTCCGTTTTTAAAAATGGTTGCACCTGGTAGTAATTTTTCTATTTCCAGTGCATCAAAGTCTATATATTTTTTAGCTGCTGGATAGGAAGTTAATAAAACTTGAAAACCGCGATCTAATAAATACCCCTCAACAAGGTCCGATTTTACCCGTCCGCCAACAGAATTAGAGCCCTCAATAATGGTTGGTTTGTAGCCATAATTTTCTAAAACTTGTGCTGCGATTAAACCACTTATTCCCGCGCCAATAATATGAATTTTAGACAATTTATTTTTCATTTTCGAGTTCTTTAAGTTTCTTTTTTTTCTTTAGGTAAGAAGTAATAATTCTTTGTACATCTTTGTTGTCTTTTTGGGGTTGTACAAAAAATTGATATTCTTCTGGACGCTCTAGTTGTGAGGCTTGGTCTTTGTCTACATAGCCAAAACCCAAGTAAATTCCATCTAAAATTAAGGCAAAACCAACTTCTTTTTCGGTTCTTCCTTTTTCTTTGATGACTAAATTTTCAGCACCAATTCCAACAGATTTTATCGCTTCTCTAACTCTTTTGTTATACTTTTCAACTGACTCTTTATCACAGCAAATTCCTTTACATTGTTTTAACTGGTAATGAAAACAACTCGAAACATTGGTTTGTAAATGACAGTATTTAGGGCACAAGTCAAATTCGCTGCACAAGTGTTCTAAATGAGTTCTGCATTCGGCTACAGAGTAGTATTTCATAATTGCATTTGGCGCTAATTTTAATCGATTATATGCTAGATGAATAACCCCTTTTTGATCCTCGTAAGAGAACAAACCAATTGCTTCTCCTGCTCTTCTCTGCGCTCTGTTGAATTTCGGGTACCATTGTTTTATTTCAGAAGACTCCAATAATAACGCTAATAATTCACTACCTGTTTTTGTATACGAAATGTCGGCAGTTTCCAAACACATGTTTTGTTCCTTTTTCTTTTTATCATAAAAGTGGCTGATAACTCGCTGTTTTATATTGTTTGCTTTACCCACATAAATCACTTCTTTTTTTAGATTTTTAAAAAAGTAAACACCATGTTTTTCTGGTAAATTGTCAACTACAGATTTGTCTAAAAGAGGGGGTAACGTAGCTTGTCTTGATCTGGGGTTTAAAAAAGAATTGATGGTAAAATTATCATCTCTTTCAACCAATCTTTTAAACAATTCTACCGTTGCTTCCACATCACCTCTTGCTCGGTGTCTTGCCGAAATAGGAATCCCTTCGTCTGCACAAATATTCCCTAAACTATATGACTTTAAACCTGGAATTATCTTTCTTGACAAACGGACAGTGCATAATTTTTTTCGTTTAAAATCAAAACCGAGACTTTTAAATTCTGCTTGAATGATATTGTAATCAAAGTTTACATTATGAGCAACGAAAATGGTGTCTTTGGTAATTTCTTCAACCTTTTTTGCAATCTCATAGAATTTTGGCTGATTTCGAACCATTGCTTGATTGATACCCGTGAGGTTCGTAATAAAGGAAGGTATTGGTGCTTCAGGGTTAACTAGTGTGGTAAACTCGTCAAGTACCTTCTTTCCGTCAAAAATAAAAATTGAGATTTCTGTTATTTTCTGACCTTTGTATCCATTTCCTGTAGTTTCTATGTCTACAACAGCATACAATTTATTCAATAATACTTTTTAAGCCGGCAATGGTTTCTGTGGGGTTTTCTGCGCCAAAAACATAGCTTCCTGCAACGAGAACATTTGCTCCAGCTTCTATTAATGCATTGGCATTTTTATCGGTAACTCCACCGTCAATTTCTATTTGACAATCAGATTTTGCAAACTCTATTAAATGCTTTAACTGACTTACTTTTTTGTAGGTATTTTCTATAAATGATTGTCCACCAAAACCAGGGTTTACACTCATGATACATACCAAGTCTAATTCAGCAATTACATCTTCCAAAACAGCAATTGGTGTGTGTGGGTTTAGAGCAACACCCGCTTTCATTCCTGCAGCTTTTATAGCTTGAATGGTTCTGTGTAAATGAGTACAAGCTTCGTAATGAACTGTTAAAATAGTAGCCCCTAAATCTGCAAAAGTCTGAATGTATTGGTCAGGATTTACAATCATTAAGTGAACGTCAATCGTTTTTTTTGCATGCTTTGTGATGGCTTTTAAAACAGGCATTCCAAAAGATATGTTCGGTACAAAAACGCCATCCATAATATCAATATGAAACCAATCGGCTTCACTATTATTTACCATTTCTACATCGCGTTGCAAGTTGGCAAAATCTGCTGCTAAAATTGAAGGTGCTATTAAATTACTCATTTGTTTGATGTTCTTAATTGTGATGCTGTAAAAATAAGCATATAAAATAAAAAACTCTCGAAATTAATTCGAGAGTTTTACAACTTTTATTTACAATAATGATTACCCAAGGTAGGTCATTAGAATTTTACTCCTAGACGTGTGCTTTAGTCTTCTTATTGCTTTTTCTTTGATTTGACGAACACGTTCACGAGTTAAATCGAATGTTTCACCAATCTCTTCAAGAGTCATTGGTTGGTGTTCTCCTAAACCAAAGTATAATTTAACAACATCAGCTTCTCTTGGAGTGAGTGTTTCTAATGCTCTATTAATTTCAATTCGTAAAGATTCGTGTAATAATTTTTTATCTGGGTTTGGAGATTCTCCTGAATTTAGAACATCATATAAGTTAGAATCTTCCCCTTCAATTAGTGGAGCATCCATAGATACATGACGCCCAGAATTTTTCATAGACTCTTTTACATCATTTACCGTCATGTCTAATTTCTTTGCAATTTCTTCAGCACTTGGAGGGCGCTCGTTTTCTTGCTCTAAGAAAGCATACATTTTGTTAATTTTATTGATAGAACCGATTTTGTTTAACGGCAAACGTACAATTCTAGATTGTTCTGCTAGAGCTTGCAAGATAGATTGACGAATCCACCAAACAGCATAGGATATGAACTTAAAACCTCTGGTTTCATCAAAACGTTTTGCAGCTTTGATTAAACCTAAGTTTCCTTCGTTTATTAAATCGGGTAATGTCAATCCTTGATTTTGGTATTGTTTTGCCACAGATACAACAAATCTTAAATTGGCTTTCGTTAACTTTTCCAAAGCTCTTTGATCACCTGCCTTAATTAGCTGTGCCAATTCTACTTCTTCATCAGCTGTAATTAAGTCTACTTTTCCAATTTCTTGTAAATATTTGTCTAAGGATGCAGTTTCTCTATTGGTAACCTGCTTGGTAATTTTTAGTTGTCTCATTGTATTCTATATAACCTTGAAGGATTCATGTAATTGTTACACTATATTATACGTAAAGAAGTCGCTAGATGTTACAAAAAAAGTTTTTTTAAATCATTTTTTTTTAAAACTGATAAATCTTGAATGGTTTATTGTGATCAAACCAAGGTGTATTGCTTAAAAAATAAAAAAGAGACCCTAGAAATGGTCTCTTTAAATTTTGTAATTTTATTTTTTATTTTAAAAGAGGCCATTTATTTGAGCATCTATTCTATCTATAATATATCCTAAGTCTTCTAGATTGTCAACAAAATCAAGATTGTCAACATCAATTATCAATAGTTTTCCTTTTTTATAAGTTGAGATCCAAGCCTCATAACGTTCATTTAGTCTACTCAAATAATCAATGCTAATAGAATTTTCATATTCTCTACCTCGCTTGTGAATTTGCCCTACAAGTGTAGAAATATCAGCACGAAGATAAATTAACAAATCTGGAGGGGTTACTAAATTTTCCATTAAATTGAATAAAGAACTATAATTTCCAAAATCCCTATTTGTCATTAGACCCATAGCATGTAAATTAGGCGCAAAAATATGAGCGTCTTCATATATGGTTCTGTCTTGAATAATATTTTTTCCGGATTCCCTTAATTCTAAAACTTGGCGAAATCGACTGTTTAAAAAATACACTTGAAGGTTAAAAGACCAACGCTCCATCTCTGCGTAAAAATCATCTAAATACGGATTTTCATCAACAGCTTCATAATGTGGTTTCCATTTATAATGTTTGGCTAATAGTTTTGTTAGTGTGGTTTTACCAGCACCAATATTTCCGGCAATTGCAATGTGCATATTTTAAATTTGTAGAGTTTACTTGGGGCTCTAAAGATAACTAAAATTTAGAAACCTAACCTAACTAAATTATAAGTTTATACCCAAAAATTCTTATATTCATTTTTTTAATAGTTCCCTCTTTTTTAATTTTTCACGAAGGTTGTCAACCAAATAAATTTTAAATTTTTAGGATATTATTTTCTTTCATTATTCTATGGAATTAAACTTTTAAGTTTTTTTTAAGTCATAGACTTGTTTATTAGCATTAATTTCGTTTAAAATTTATAAAAATGATAAAATCACTATGTACCGTTCTATTTGCTTTGGCAACCATTACCAGTTTTTCACAAAATAATTTTCAAGGGAAAGCAACCTATATGTCCAAAACTACCTTGGACATGAGTAGGTACGACAAAATGTCTGAACAACAAAAGAAACAAATGATGGCTCGTTTCAAGAGTTTTTTAGAAAAAACATATACGTTAAGTTTTAATAAAACAACTTCTTCCTTCAGAGAAAACGTTCAGTTGGAAGGACCTGGAGCATCAGGGCCAAGTTGGTCAAGAAGTAATGGTCAGGGTTCTATTTATAAAAACATTTCAGACAAAAATATGATTGAAGATATTGAAATGTTTAGCAAGAGGTTCTTAGTTTCAGAAAAGATGGAACCCCTTCAATGGGAAATGGGAATGGAAACCAAGAAAATCGGGAACTATACTTGTTACAAAGCAACATTAGTGAAAGAAGATACCAAAGTAGATTGGGGAGCTATTTTTAGTAGAAGAAGAAATAATAAGAAAAAAGATTCTACAAAGACATCCGAAAATATGCCAGAAAAGAAGATGTTAACGGTTACTGCTTGGTATACTCCTCAAATTCCAGTTAGCACCGGACCAGATGTTTATTGGGGTTTACCGGGTTTAATTTTAGAGTTAAATGCAGGAAGAACCACCATGTTGTGTACGGAAGTTTCTATAAACTCTGATGGGGTTTTAGAAATTGAAGAGCCCAAAAAAGGTAAAAAAGTAACTAGGGTAGCCTATACGAAAATTGTAAAAGAAAAAACAGCAGAACTCAAAGAGCGTTTTAAAAATAGAGGAAGAGGCAATAACAGAAGGCTTTAAACCAACGTATTTTATCAGCATTAAATTTAATCAAATTTTAAATGAAAAAAATTACATTTATCACTATGTTAATAGTGTCTTGTGCTTCATTTTCACAAGTTCAACTAACAGGTATTGTGAAAGACTCTATTGGGAATCCATTAGAAATGGCAAATGTCATTGCTTTAGATACTGTTGCTAAAAAAATTGCTTCTTTTGGATTTACAGATGGAACCGGGAATTTTAAATTAGATTTAAAAGCGAACACAACCTATAATATCAAGATCAGCTACATAGGCTTCAAAGAAATTAGTAAATTTATCAAGACCAAAGAATCAAATCTATTGTTCAATTATACAATGTCTGAAGACAATCTGTTGGATGGCATTAGCATTGTTTCTAAAATGCCTATAACGATCAAAGGAGATACGATTATTTACAACGCAGATTCATTTAAAAATGGCTCTGAACGAAAATTAGAGGATGTTTTACAGAAGTTGCCAGGTGTAGAAGTGAATGATGCCGGTGAAATTGAAGTCGAAGGAAAGAAAGTTGAAAAGGTAATGATCGATGGTAAGGATTTTTTTGATGGAGATACAAAATTAGCCACTAAAAATATTCCTTCAAATGCTGTTGATAAGATTCAAGTTTTAAGAAATTTTAGTGATGTAAGTCAGCTCAGTGGTGTTCAAAATAATCAGGATAGAGTTGCCATAAATATCAAACTAAAAGAAGGAAAAAAGAATTTTTGGTTTGGAGATGTTTTAGCAGGTGGAGGGACAGCGCCAGATGAATCCTTATATCTTTTGCAACCAAAATTATTTTATTATACTCCTAAATACACACTGAATGTTATTGGAGATATTAATAATCTTGGTGAAGTTGTTCTAAACAGATCAGATTTAAGAAATTTTAGTGGTGGTTTTCGAAGCCAAAGCCCTTCAAATGGTACAAATATCAATTTAGGGAATGCAGGAATAGGATTTGTGAATGCCAACGCAAGAAATGCAAATAGCATAGAAACCAAACTAACAGCTTTAAACTTTAGTTATTCCCCCAATAAAAAATTAGATGTCAGTGGTTTTTTAATATTTTCGAGCAATAGCAACGGTCAAAAAAGAATCAATAGTATCGATTATATAGACCCAGTAACCCCAGATGATGTCGTGCAAAATATTTCAGACCAAACAAGCAATTCGGGCCTCTTTAAATTTAGTTCTATTTATAAAAAAGATTATAACAATCAAATAAATTATGATGTATTTGGTAATTTTTCGAATGAGTTTTCAAATTCTGACGTAAATTCTCTTGTTTTAAGCGATATTGGAGAAAAAGAGAAAGCAACGCCTTATTCTATAACTCAAAATTTAAGTTATTTCTATACGGCAAGTGAAAAAAGTATTTTTGCCCTAGAAATAAAACATCTATTAAAAGATGAAGATCCTTTTTATGTAGCCTCTTTAGAGAATGATCCTTTCAATAATGATGCTGCTGTGAATGATGGTTTTGATGAAGCTGCAGTGACGCTGGGTTTAAATCAAGACAATAGATTTTATACATTAGAACAAGAGAGACGTGTTAAATCGAATCAATTAGATGCAAAATTAGATTACTACTATATTTTAAATTCAAAAAGCAACTTAAATTTTGTTGCAGGAACTATTTTAAGTTCACAAAATTTTAATTCAAGATTTTTTCAAATTTTAGACAACGGAAGCGAGTTTAATCCTACCCCTGATGTTCCTGGTATAAATGATGCTCAAACCACAAACGATACAGAGTACAACTTTACAGACCTATATGCAGGATTAAGATATCGTTTAAAATCTGGAATTTTTACATTTACACCTGGTTTTACAGTGCATTCCTACAATTCAAAAAACACACAATATGGAAGGGAATCTTTTCAAGATAAATTTTCAAAAATTCTTCCAGAATTTGAGGTAATTACTCAGTTTAAGAGGAGTGAAAGTTTAACATTTCGATATAAAAAAGAAGTAGATTTTACGGATGTAAATCAAATTGCAAGAGGTATTGTTGCCAACAGTTATAATTCTTTCTTTGCGGGGAATGCAGATCTTATAAATGCAAGCTTTCACAAACTTACTTTAAATTACAGAAGCTATAATTTATATAATGGTAGCAATATGTTTGCCAGAATTAGTTATAATAAAACTTCAAATCAAGTAAATAGAAACACAATTTTTGAACCCGGTTCTGTAGTTTCTAGCAGTACTTCGATGAACTCACCTTTTAACAACGAAAATTTTAATGCCTTTGGTAGATATGGTAAAACCTTTAAAAAGATGAAAGCCTCTTTTGGAGGGAATTACACGTACAATAAAACATACCAGTTTATCAATTCAAGAGAGAATACGAATGAAAGTTTTTCTCAAGGAGTCAATGCAGGTATTGGAACTAATTTTACGAAAGCACCTAATGTTAGCATCCGTTATGCACTTAATTTTAATGATCAAAATAACAGTTCTAGAGATTCTACTATAAAAACAAAGACACACGCACCGTCTATTAATTTTGATGCTTATATTTGGAACTCCTTAACAGTTCGCTCAGACTTCACTTTTAATGAAGTACGACAAGATGGTGCTCTTCAAAATTCATTCAAAATTTGGAATGCAAAATTAGCCTATAGAAAAGGCAAAGATGCAAAATGGGAATATGAAATAGAAGGAAGTAATCTACTTGCTACAGGATCTAGAACCACTGTAAGTCAAAATAATATTTCCTTTAATATTAATGAAACGTTTATTTTACCAAGGTTTATAAGTTTTAGAGTACGTTATCAGCTCTAATAATTAAAAATGCTGAATTGTTTTCATCATTTTTTCATTCCTTTTATTATTTTTACAGGATGAGTTTAGTCGCATCAAAATCGCCCTTTTTTGCTAGCTTTAAAAGTTTAGGAGCTCTTTTTTTATTTATTGCGTCTGGGCTATTTTTAGACAGTTCTTATATGCTAGGAATCACCGAAAATGCTCAGTTTTACGCAAATATTTCAATGTTTATTGGTTTTGCAGTTGTTTTTTGGCAAGTAAATAAACGGTTAAGAGAACAAATGATCGCTGCAGTTATTATTGCAATTATTGGTGAATATTTATTTTCTATAGTTTTAGGAATGTACACCTATAGGTTAGAAAATATTCCACATTATGTGCCGCCGGGTCACGCATTGGTATATGTTGCCGTTTTGTATTTTTCAAAAGCGACAGCGATTGTTAAATATAAAATAAAATGGGAAATTTTTCTGTCCATTTTTATCTTTATATACGCTTTGGCCTTCCTGATTTTTAAAAATGATGTTTTTGGGTTTGTAATGACAATTGCCACGCTATTTATTTTAAGAAAAAAACCAAGAGAACGACTTTTTTATTTAACGATGTATATTACAGTTGCCTATTTAGAAATTATTGGCACCAGTTATTTATGTTGGAAATGGCCGGCCACAGCTTGGGGTGTTTTTGATTTTTTACCCAGTCACAATCCACCAAGTGGGATTAGCTTTTTCTATTTTTTATTAGACTTAGGAACTTTATGGTTGTACAAACAACGCCATAAAATTGCTTGGTCTAGAATGAAGAATATTAGAAAAATAAGATTAAATGTTTCAAATGCTGTAAACTAAAAACAGCAGAAGCTCGTTATCAATATAATTCAAACTACATTTGTTAAATGTCAATTAAAGTAACTACAGTTTCTAAAACGTATAAAACACAAAAAGCATTAGACAATGTTTCCTTTTCTGCAGATAAGGGGCAAATAATCGGGTTTTTAGGACCAAATGGTGCCGGGAAATCCACCATGATGAAAATTCTTACAGGATTTATAAAACCGAACTCTGGGAAAGTTTTTGTTGATGAAATTGATGTATTGAAAACCCCTTTAGAAGCGCAAAAAACAATAGGCTATTTACCAGAACACAATCCCTTGTATGCAGAGATGTATGTACGTGAATATTTGCAATTTCAAGCGGCAATTTTTAAAGCAGACCCAAATCAAATAGAAGGCTGTATTGAACAAGTTGGTTTGACTACTGAGGTGCATAAAAAAATACATCAATTATCCAAAGGATATCAACAGAGAGTTGGATTGGCAGCAGCGATTTTACACCATCCGAAAGTTTTAATTTTAGACGAACCAACAACCGGTTTAGATCCAAATCAATTAATAGAAATTAGAGCATTAATAAAACAATTAGGAAAAGATAAAACGGTGCTTTTCTCTACGCACATTATGCAAGAAGTTGAAGCAGTTTGCGATCGAGTAATCATCATTCAAAAAGGTAAAATAATTATAGACAAACAGCTAGCTGAACTTCAGAACAATAAACAACAAGTTATAAAAGTTGTTTTCGACAGTCCTTTTGATAAAGAAAAAATAAATCAATTACAAGGAGTTGTTTCACTAAAGCACATTGAAAAAAATACCTGGCAATTTATTTTTGAAAACACGCAAGATATGCGTCCTAGGTTATTTGACTTTGCAAAAGAAAATAGCTTCAGAATTTTAGAGTTAAGTTTAGAAAGTAAAACATTAGAAAGGTTGTTTACAGAGCTTACTTCTAACTAAATTTTTTAATCATTTTATCAGCGTTCTGAGTGATTTGACTTTGCGTTTTTTTTAAATAATGATACGCTTCAAGCAGTGTTGGGAAAACCAAAAGACTCCCTGCTTTTCTTAAATCTTTATCAGAATATTGTGAAGAAATGCCAATAGGAATCATGCCCGCTAATTTTGCTGCAGTTGTGCCAGTTAAACTATCTTCAAAAACCCAAATATCTTTAAAATCATTTTTTTTGAATCCCAATGCTTTTGCTAATTTGATATACGCTTCTGGAGCAGGTTTTGGTTTTTCGTAATCTTGAAGACCAAAAATAGTTGTAAAATTTAAGTTTAATTTTTGAACACTATTTTTTAAAAACTGTTTGGTTGCGTTACTTGCAATACCGTATGGGATATTTTTTTCTGAAAAAAAAGTAGTGCACTCGTGGACTCCGGGTAGTAAATTTGGAGTTTTAAAATAAAGATCTAAATGTTTGTCTTTCAAAAAAAATAAATTTTCCGTTTGTGCCTCTTTTCCAATGATGCTACAAAAATATTCAGCAATTACCATGGGCGATTTTCCAGCATAATTTTTAGGGAAAGGCGCTATATCTGTCGCAAATAATTCTTTAAAAGCAGAAGCCCAAGCAGAATTATGGCTTTCAGCACTATCAACAACTACGCCATCAAAATCGAATAATATTCCTTTAGGTAACATTTAAATTGTCTTGTTTTTCGTTGAATAATTCTGTTAAATATGGGTTTAAAAATTTATTTGTTGGGTCTAATTTTCTTCTTAAAGACTTAAAATCTTCCCATTTATCATATACTTTGGATAATTCGGCATCTTTGGCCGTAAATCGTTTGCCCCAATGAGGTTTTCCACCGTATTTAATAAAAATTGTCTCAATACTCTTAAAAGCTTCATAGGTATCAGCTTTAGCTGCATTTCTAGAAACGCAACCCATGGTAACAGTATCTTTTTTGAAAGCATAGCTTAACCAAGAGTTGTCTTTGTAAACAAAACGGATGTCCATAGGAATATGAATAAATGATTTATTGGTCCATTTGTTAATTTCTGTTTTTAATTCTTCAAATACTGATGGAAAAACATCCAATCCAATAGTCCACTCTGCTAGTTCTAAAGTAGAACCTCTAGATTTAGTAACTGTAGCTTGGTATAGAGAACCCTTGTGTTCTTTTGTTGCACTAAAAAATCCTTTGTATAAAATTTTATTTGCAATTGCTGTTATCCAAGGGAAAACATGTGTGTATTTGTATAATATTTTAGAGGCTGTTCTCCGATGTTTCAAATATTTAGGACCTAAATCTTCTTTGATGGGTGTTTTTGCATCGATCTTGTCTCCTGTAATTACATAGCCATTATCTGTATGGGGTAGCCATAAAATTCTTAAAAAATCATGTTTTTTGAGTCTTTCTCTAATTTTAGGCAACCATTCCGAATCATTTTCAGGAAATTCTTTTACATGTAAAGTATACAATGGTTCACATTTAAAAGTTACGGTAGACATCACCCCAAGAACTCCAAGAGAGACTTTTACAGCATTCATTATTTCCTCCTCCTCATTAATTGTTCTCATAGATCCATCTGCTAAAATTAAATTACAACTCGTCATATATTCACACAATAATTTACCACTTGTACCATGTGTTCCAGTAGCCAAAGCGCCACCAATGCTAATCGTATTGATGTCAGGTAAACAGGGAATACACCAATTTTTAGCTTCTATAGCCTCCAGTAAATCTCCAAGAATGATTCCTGACTGAACTGTAACAGTACAATCCGAATCGTTGTAAGATAAGATTTTATTATACTTAGAAATATCTATTAAAGTTTCTGTTCCTGAAGCAATATCAGCAGACGATTGTTTGGTTCCAAAAAAACGGACTTTATCTGTTTTAGAAATAATTTCTTGTAATTCTTTTTCTGAACGAATACTATACAGAGATTTGTATTTGTGAGTAAGATTTTCATTCCAACTAACCCATACACCATTATTTTCTTGCTTCATATATTTGTGACAATGTGCTACAAAAATATAGTTTTATCTTTTTTTTACAAGATTTCTAGTTTTAAAATTTGACAATTAAGAATCAATTTAATTTATAATTTATTTCCTGACTTTTTAAGGTGGTGAGTAATTCATTAGAAATCTTAACTGTAGTATTTCTGCTTGGAAAATTCACTTCAATTTTTTCTTTTGCATCCCAAATAGTAAAGTTTAAGGTTTGTTTTCCTGGGTTGTTTTTTAGGATGGTTTCAAGATTCAAAATAGTATCTTCTTTGATTTCGTCTAAAGGAATTTGAATGGTTACTTTTTTACAAAGTTCATCCATGATGTCATGCAAGAGTTTCATTTCTGTAAACTTCAATCTTGGTTCACCGGTAACACCTTCTTTATTGGTCCAACCAGGTTGAATCGTTGAACGAACAAATAAGAAAGAATTGGGAACTAAAAAGTGTTTCATTTTTAGATATTCTTCTCCAAAAATTCGAAATTCATGACTATCATTATAATCTTCAATTGTAAATAGAGCCCAGCCTTTACCGGCTTTAGAAACTCGATGTTGAACATCAGAAATAATACCAGCAAAAGATAAATTCATACCTACATATTTGCCAATATCTTCTTTAAAATGTTTTAATGTTGCATTGCAAAAAATGAGTTCATTCTTAAAATCATCTAACGGATGAGCAGAAATATAAATTCCGATTACTTCCTTTTCTTGAGATAAAAGCTCCATGGTACCCCAAGTTTCGCATTCTGGGATGTCGGGTTCTGGAAATTGAATATTAGAAGTTTCGCCAAACATAGAGACTTGTGCAGAATTTTCATTTTCTTGATATTTACTACCAAATTTCATGGCACGTTCTAAAAATGTAATGCCTTTTTCATCTGTTGAGAAATATTGAGCCCTATGGGTATCAGAAAAAGAATCAAAAGCACCAGCTTTCACCAAACTATCAAAAGATTTTTTATTCGCTGCTCGTAAATCTACCCGTTTTGCCAGGTCGAAAATTGAAGTATAATTACCATTTTCTTTACGTTCTTTGATAATGGCTCTTACTGCACCGGCACCAACTCCTTTTACCGCTGCCATTCCAAAACGAACAGCACCTTCATGGTTTACAGAAAATTTTAAATACGATTCGTTTAAATCAGGCCCTAAAACAGCCAATCCCATGCGCCTGCATTCTTCCATGAAAAACGAGACAGATTTAATGTCGTTCATATTATTAGAAAGTACAGAGGCCATATATTCAGCAGGATAATGTGCTTTTAAATAAGCCGTTTGGTAAGCAATCCACGCATAGCAAGTAGAGTGCGATTTGTTAAAAGCATAACTTGCAAAGGCCTCCCAATCTTTCCAAATTTTCTCTAATTTTTCTGTATCATGGCCGTTTGTAGAAGCTTGTTCTATAAATTTTGGTTTCATTTTATCCAAAACCGCAATTTGTTTTTTACCCATTGCTTTTCGCAGAACATCGGCTTCACCTTTGGTGAAATTTGCCAATTTTTGAGAGAGTAACATTACTTGCTCTTGGTACACCGTAATTCCGTAGGTTTCTGCTAGGTACTCTTCCATAGCAGGTAAATCGTATTCAATATCTTCTGTTCCGTGTTTTCTATTGATAAAAGACGGAATATATTCCATTGGTCCGGGTCTGTACAAGGCATTCATTGCAATTAAATCTGCAAAAACAGTTGGTTTTAAAGAACGCATATGTTTTTGCATTCCAGGAGATTCGTATTGAAAAATACCTACAGTTTCACCTTTTTGAAAGAGTTCATAGGTTTTTTCATCGTCTAAAGGGAAATTCTCTGGATCTAAATCTACAGTATGTTTTGCTTTTACAATTTTAACGGTATCTTTTATGAGTGTCAATGTTTTCAATCCTAAGAAATCCATTTTTAACAAACCTGCAGATTCTACTACAGAGTTGTCAAATTGAGTCACATACATATCAGAATCCTTTGCCAAAGCTACTGGCACATAGTTGGTGATGTCTCCAGGCGTTATAATTACACCACAGGCATGAATTCCTGTATTTCTTACTGACCCTTCAAGAATAGTGGCTTTGTTAATGGTTTCAGCATCAACCCCCATACCTTGAGACATTGTTTTCAATTCTTCAACCATCACCTTTTCTTCTGCTCGAAGACCCGCAACTTTCCCTTTACTTTTAGCATCTTCACCAAAAATATTTTTCAGTTTGATATTGGGAATCAATTTCGCAATTCTATCTGCTTCAAAAAGGGGTAAATCTAAAACTCTGGCAGTATCTCTAATAGAAGATTTTGCCGCCATGGTTCCGTAAGTTATGATCTGAGCAACTTGATTGGCACCATATTTATTAATTACGTAATCCATTACACGGCCCCTTCCTTCATCATCGAAATCAATATCGATATCTGGCATGGAAACCCGTTCCGGATTTAAGAAACGCTCAAAAAGCAAATCATATTTAATTGGATCAATATTGGTGATCCACAGGCAGAAAGCAACTACAGAACCCGCTGCAGAACCACGTCCTGGACCAACAGCAACATCCATATTTCTTGCTTCTCGAATAAAGTCTTCTACAATTAAAAAGTAACCAGGATATCCTGTCTTTTCAATTACTGAAAGTTCAAAATCCAATCGTTCTTTAATCGATTCAGTAATTTCTCCATAGCGTTTTTTTGCACCAACAAAAGTCAAGTGTTTTAAAAAATTATTCTCGCCACGTTTTCCTTCATCCTCTTCGTCTTTTGCATCCTTAAATTCGTCAGGAATATCAAAGGCGGGTAATAAAACATCTCGTGCTAATGTGAAAATTTCAATCTTATCTACAACTTCTTGAATATTGATGATGGCTTCAGGGAGATCTGCAAAGAGGGTTTTCATCTCTGCTGAAGACTTAAAGTAATATTCTTCATTTGGCAAGCCATATCTGTATCCACGACCTTTACCTTTCGGGGTCGCTTGTTTTTCACCATCTTTCACACAGAGTAAAATATCGTGTGCGTTGGCGTCTTTTTTTTCTAAATAAAACGTATTATTTGTGGCAACAACTTTAACATCGTGGTTTTTGGAAAACTTCAATAAAGTTTCGTTTACAATGGTTTCGTCTTGTTGGTTATGACGCATTAACTCAATATATAAATCGTCTTTAAATTCTTCTTTCCACCAAAGAAGTGCTTCTTCGGCTTGTTTTTCTCCAAGATTTAGAATTTTACTAGGAACTTCACCGTACAAATTTCCCGTTAAAACGATGATATCTTCTTTGTACTGTTTGATAATTTCTCGATCAATTCTAGGAACGTAGTAGAATCCATCTACAAAAGCAATCGAAGACATTTTTGCCAAATTGTGGTATCCATTTTTGTTTTTTGCTAACAAAACTACTTGGTAACCATTATCTTTCTGTGATTTATTTTTATGATCTTCACAAACATTAAACTCACAACCCACAATAGGTTTCATTGAGGTTTCTGATGTCTTATTATGGTTTAAGATTGCACTAACAAAGTGAAAAGAGGCCATCATGTTGGCAGTATCTGTCATTGCTACTGCTGGCATCTTGTCTTTGGCAGCCGCTTTTATAATATTTCCGATTTGCATGGTAGATTGCAAAACCGAAAATTGTGTGTGGTTGTGTAAATGTGTAAATTGTACATTTTCTAAAGCAGCTAATCCTTCTGAAGTAGATTCTGTAGTTTCTGTATTTTTTAACTTTTCAAGACGTTTTCGAATCCTATCACTCTCTTTCTTAAGGTTGATATGTTTTAACCCAATAACCTGAATTGGTGTTGGATTTTGCTCAGAGAAGTTTTTGAAATATGCTTCATCAACATCCAATTGTTCTTTTGTAAATTCTCTCAAACGAATTAATTCTAAAAAACATCTTGTTGTTGCTTCCACATCGGCAGTTGCGTTGTGCGCCTCACCAAAACCAGTACCAAATAAATGGGTGTGTAATTCTGTTAAAGTGGGGAGTTTAAATTTTCCACCACGACCTCCAGGGATCTTGCACATCAAGGCTGTTTTTTCTGTACAAGTATCTAGAATTGGGAGTGAGGAAAGCTTGTTTTCAATACCTAATCTATGGAATTCACAGCCCATAATATTCAAATCGAAATTCAAATTCTGACCCACAATAAAAGTTGTTTTCTCTAAAGCTTTGTTAAATAAAATCAACCCTTCGTTTAAAGAAATTCCCTGTTCTTCAGCTAGTTCGGTAGAAATTCCATGAATTCTTTCAGCATCATAGGGGACATTAAAATTAGTTGGTTTTATTAGAAAATCCTTGTGTTCTAAAACAGTTCCCATTTCATCATGCAATTGCCATGCAATTTGAACGCACCTTGGCCAATTGTCGGTATTCGTTATGGGAGCGTTCCAACTTTTAGGCAATCCTGTGGTTTCGGTATCGAAAATTAAATACATGAAAAATGTTTATTTATGGATGATTTTATTTCTTTAAAAGTAATTGTAAATTTAGTTTTTTTTGAAGAGATTTTACGCGGAAGTTATTAACTTATTGTTGATTGTTTTTCTATCAGCGCGTTCGGGATAGAACGGGTTGTTTGAGCTCTTTTTTAGCTGCGAAAAAAAGCGAGTAGTGAAAGCCCGATCAAACGCCCAAAAAAATATTGAAAATTAGAGTTTTAGTTTAAAAAGGTTTTGTATTTTTGCGCCCACTTACTACGAGATGGTAAGATTTTAATAATCAAGGTCGTGAACCTTAAAAAATTAACAAATTATGTCTGTAAAGATTAGATTGCAAAGACACGGTAAAAAAGGGAAACCATTCTATTGGATAGTTGCCGCTGATGCTCGTGCAAAAAGAGATGGTAAATACTTAGAGAAAATAGGTACTTACAATCCAAATGTAAATCCTGCAGTTATTGATTTAAACATCGATAAAGCTGTAGAATGGTTGCAAAATGGTGCGCAACCAACCGATACTGCAAAAAACATTTTATCTTACAAAGGTGCGATGTTAAAAAATCATTTAGTTGGTGGTATTCGCAAAGGTGCTTTAACTCAAGAACAAGCAGATGCTAAATTTGCAGCTTGGTTGGAGGAAAAAGCAACGAAAATTGCAGACAAAGAAGTAGGGTTGTCCAAAGCTCAATCTGAGGCAAAAGCAAAAGCGTTAGCAGCAGAAAAAGCGGTAAACGAAGCTAGAATCGAAGCAGCGAAACCAGTTGTTGAAGAGGTTGTTGAAGAGGTTGTTGAAGAGGAAGTAGCTGAAACTGAAGCAGCTCCAGAAGCAACTGAAGCAGTAGCAGAAGCAACAGAAGCAGCTCCAGAAGCAACTGAAGCAGTAGCAGAAGCAACAGAAGTAGTTCCAGAAGCAACTGAAGCAGTAGCAGAAGCAACAGAAGTAGTTCCAGAAGCAACTGAAGCAGCAGAAGAAAAAGCAGCAGAATAAGATCTAAAATTTGTACGAGAATGCGTAAAGAAGATTGTTTTTATTTAGGCAAAATCGTAACAAAATATAGTTTTAAGGGTGAAGTTATTATCAAATTAGATACAGACGAACCCGAGTTGTACAAAGAAATGGAATCAGTTTATGTCGAATTTGGCAGCAATCTGGTTCCATTTTTTATTGAAAAAAGCTCACTGCACAAAGGAAATCAATTACGCGTGCAATTTGAAGAGGTGTATTCTGAAGAAGCAGCAGATTCCATTTTAAAATGCGGAATTTATTTGCCAATTGATTTATTGCCAAAATTATCTGGTGATAAATTTTATTTTCATGAGGTAATTGGTTTTACTGTTACTGATGCCAGTTTTGGTGAAGTTGGAACAATTGTTCACATAAATGACAAAGCTGCACAGCCGCTTTTTGAAATTGACCGAGAAGGGAAAGAGATTTTTATTCCGATGGTTGATGATTTCATTAAAAAAGTAGACAGAGAAAGCAAAACAATAGAGGTTAAAACTCCAGACGGATTAATAGAACTTTACTTGTAGTTTATAAGTAGTAAAAAAGTTGAAACACACTTCGATACGTTCAGTGTAAAGATTCAGCAAAACTAGAGAGGTGGCCGAGTGGTCGAAGGCGCACGCCTGGAAAGTGTGTATACGGCAACGTATCGAGGGTTCGAATCCCTTCCTCTCTGCAAAAGGAAACCACGACATTTGTCGTGGTTTCTGTTTTTTAAAAAAAACTTCAAAAAAATCAACTTCATTGATTTTATGTTTTTTTTGGTTTTTATTTGTGGACTATTAAAAATAATCTCTTCCTTTTTTCTGCTAATTTTATTTTTTATAAAGAATAGCACGCCAATAGAAAAATAACTCAACTACATACATGCTATTCTTAAACCTAACCAATCTTTTAGAATTGATTAGGTAGTCTTAGTTAATATCCCCCGAAATTAAGATTTGCTATTGAATATATTTTGTTTTAGCGATTTTTGTAACTCCAATTTTTGTTTTTTATTGGTTGCAACTTGCCATATAGCAGCTTCTATATTAGGATTTTGCCTTACTCCTTGAAAAACCATTCGAATGTATTTTGCATTGTGTGGTTTTCCATTTCTATTACAAATTTTTCGTTCAGACAAGATTTTTAATACCTCCTCAGTATAATGGCTTCGGAAAAGTGCTTTTAATTTTTTTTGTTCTAATTCTGTAATCATAGTAATTGTTATTTGACATTATGATAAATGTTGTTATATTGTTGTTATATTGTTGTCGTTTTGTACAAATACAAGTTATGTAAATAAATTTACAAAATATCTTAAAATGGAAAATAAATTTACAAACATAAAGGATAGAGTTGTAAAAATTGCTGAAAATCAAGACATTAGCAAAGAAGATTTTTTTAATAGTATTGGAATGACTTCAGCAAATTTTAGAGGAAAAGCCAAAGTAACACCTTTAAATTCAAATGCAATCGTAAATATAATTACGAAATATCCTAGTACAGATCTGTATTGGTTGTTGACGGGTACCTCTAAAAAAACTTTTTTAGAGACACATAATATTGTGAATGAGTCAACAACACCATATAAAACACATTGTAAGTATTGTGATGAACATGGTTTGTTTGAAGTATTTCAAGAACAAATAAGTGATTTAAAAAAGGATAAAGAAGACTTAAAACAATTGTTAGGATTAAGGAATGAAGAAGATGCCACATAATTTTAATTTGCCTCAAAATAGAAATCATCAGTAAAAAACCATTTCAATTTAAAGAATTTACCATTCATCAAGATAAAACGGCTATGAAAGTTGGTACTGATGGTGTTCTGTTAGGTGCTTGGTGTTCTGTAAATGACTTTCCCGATTCAATTTTAGATATTGGTGCTGGTTCAGGTGTTATTGCTTTGATGCTGGCGCAACGTTCTGATGCCACCACCATTGATGCCGTTGAGGTTGATGAGAATGCGTATGAACAAACCGTAGAAAATTTTGAGTTATCGGATTGGGGTGATCGTTTGTATGCTTACCATGCTACTTTTCAGGAATTTGCTAGTGAAATTGCTGAGGATGAAGAAACCTATGATCTAATTGTTTCCAATCCGCCCTTTTATACTGATGCATTTGAATCTGATAATATGGCTAGAAATAAAGCTCGTTTTGCATCGTCTTTGTCTTTTGAAGATTTGATTCGTGGAGTTTCAAAAATTATTTCCAAAAAGGGCAAATTTGCAGTCATTCTTCCGTTTAAAGAAGAAGATTCCTTTGTTGATTTAGCCAAACAACACCATTTATTTTTAAACAGAGTTTGTAGAGTTCAAGGAAACCCAACATCAGAAATAAAAAGAAGCTTACTTGAATTTTCATTGCATCCATCTAAAATTACAGAAGCCTATTTAATGATAGAAATTGAACGTCATCAATATACCCAGGAATACATAAATTTGACGAAAGATTTTTATTTGAAGATGTAGCTTTTTATTAACAACAGTGTAGATTGAATTTTCTAGAATCTTATTTTTAGAGGAATGAAATGTGATGCTTGTGCTGAGAGTTCTTTAATCAACCTTTTGGTTGCTTTTCGATACACGATTAAAGAGTTACTTGATTTGGATTGTATCCTAAATAAGCCGTATTTTTTTCTTTAAAGGCAATCCCATTTTCCGCTAGTTCTTTTAATATTGGTTCATAGACTTCCTTTGAAATTGGCAATTGTACTCCTGGGGTTCTAATTTCACCTTTTACTATTTTTAAAGCAGCAATCGCTAGCGGTAATCCAACTGTTTTTGCCATGGCGGTGTAACTTTGATTTTCTCCTTTCACCACAAAACTACTTTCGATTTGTTTTTTTACTCCATTAATTTCATACCCAAAAAGATGCTGCATTACAATCATGTCTTTATCATCTTCTGCTAATGTCCAAGAATCTTGTAATATTTTTTGCAACATTTGTGCAGGCGTTGCATTTTGAATTCCAATTTTTTTAGTTGGGTTAAAAAGATCCAATTCAACTAATTTTGCCCACATCAAATCATCTTGATCAATTTTTAAGTACGAGCGTAATTTTAATTCTACCGAATCGGAAGGGGAGTAGGAGAGAAACAAATTCACAAAATCCCGATAACTCATTTTTTCTGAATGATTGATGGTATAGGAATCATCTGTCATACCTAATTGAACAAAAATATTCCATGCTCTAGAAAAACCGACCTTTCTGATGGTGCCTCTGAACATGGTTGGAATATCATTCAAACCATAAACATTTCTATATTTAAGAGAATCCCTATTGGCATAAGCTTCAAAATCGCCACTGCCATTTACTTTTAGAAATTCAGTTCTTCTAAATAATTTATGATAGGGAATGTATTTGTAAGTCCCTTCTTGGATAAACATGGCTGCGCCCCCTTGTCCGGCCAATACCACATTTCGTGGATTCCAAGTGAATTTGTAATTCCATAAATTATTATCGCTCTCAGGAGCAAGAATCCCGCCACAAAAAGATTCAAACAATAACATTTTTGCACCCGTATTTTTAAGGCGATCAATTATTTGCATGGCGCTCATATGGTCGATTCCAGGATCTAGACCAATTTCATTCATAAATACCAATCCTTTTTCTTTAGCTTGCGTATCCAACGCCCTCATTTCTTCAGAAATATAGGAAGCTGTTACCAGATGTTTTTTATAAGTAATACAGTCTTTGGCAACTTCGATATGAAAACGTGCAGGAAGCATAGAAATCACGATATCTGATTTTTTGATTTCGGTTTCCCGTTGGGTTTTATTAAAAACATCCAATACAATGGCATTTGCATTTTGGTGCTTATTGATGAGTTTTTCTGCATTTTTAGTAGAAATATCTCCAATAGTAAGTTGTAATTTTTCTTCGATTGATTTATCTAAGAGATACTTTATTAAAGCAGCACTCGATTTTCCAGCACCAATGATCAATATGTTTTTCATAAATAAATCGTGTATTTTTGTAGAATACTAAGATAGTTTATTTGTTTAAAAATAAACACAAACGATATAAAATGTTTAAAAATTTAACAATTACTTGTTTTTTAGGAATAGTAGCCCTTGTTTTAGGTGCTTTTGGAACCCATGCTTTAAAGGAAATACTGAATTCAGAACAACTATTGAGTTTTGAAACGGCAGTTCGGTATCAGTTGTATCATGTAATTGTATTGTTATTTGTAAATATTTATGAAGGATTTTCATTGAGCCAAAAAAACAACATCAGTTATCTTTTTTTTATGGGGATTTTATTTTTTTCTGGATCTATATATTTAATTCAGCTTACCTCTGTTACTGCTAAATCTATTTGGTTTTTGACACCTTTAGGAGGTTCTTTATTTATTATAGGATGGGGGTTAATGATGGTACTATTCTGGAGAAAATATAGATTTAAATAAAAGATTCATAAATTTTACTTAAAAAGAGCCTTAATTTTTAATTATTGTTTAATTTTGTAGGACACTTAAATAAAAAATATTGATATGGTAGATACAAATACGAAATCGATTTCGTTAAATAGTCTAGGAATCAAAAATGCAACAATACGTTATCAGTTAAATTCGAATGAATTACAAGATGAAACAATAAAAAGCAAACAGGGTATTGTCTCTTCATTAGGAGCAATTGCGGTTAATACGGGTGAATTTACAGGACGTTCACCAATGGACCGCTTCATTGTAAAAGACGACATTACGAAAGATGAAATTTGGTGGGGTAAAATTAATTTGCCTCTTGAAGAGGAAACATTTGACAAGCTTTATGACAAAGTAGTTCATTATTTGTCTGAAAAAGAAATTTTTGTCAGAGACAGTTTTGCGTGTGCGGATGAAAATTATAAATTAAATATTAGAGTTGTAAATGAGTATCCGTGGAGTAATCTATTTGCGTATAATATGTTTTTACGACCATCAGAAAAAGAATTAAAAAATTTTATTCCGGAGTGGACCGTTATCAATGCGCCCGGATTTATGGCGGATGCAGCATTAGATGGAACGAGACAACACAATTTCTCGATTTTAAACTTTACTAAAAAAATTGCTTTAATTGGAGGGACTGGTTATACCGGTGAAATTAAAAAAGGAATTTTTTCTGCCCTTAATTTTATACTTCCTGTATGTAAAAATACCCTGCCAATGCATTGTTCTGCAAATATTGGCAAAGAGGGAGATACTGCTATTTTCTTTGGACTTTCTGGAACCGGAAAAACCACACTATCTACAGATCCATTAAGAAGTTTGATTGGAGATGATGAGCATGGTTGGACAGCAGAGAATACAGTTTTTAACTTTGAAGGAGGATGTTATGCAAAAGTAATCAATTTGTCACAAGAACAAGAACCAGAGATTTTTGCAGCGATCAAAAAAGGGGCGATCTTAGAGAATGTTGTAATGGATGATCATGGAGTGATCGATTTTACCAACACTTCAATAACTCAAAATACAAGAGTTAGTTACCCAATTGATTATATAGATAATATTCAAAAACCATCAATAGGAAAAAACCCAAAAAATATTTTCTTTTTAACAGCAGATGCTTTTGGTGTTTTACCTCCCATATCAAAATTGACTCCAAGTCAAGCAGCGTATCATTTTATATCTGGTTATACAGCAAAAGTTGCAGGAACAGAAGCGGGAGTAACAGAGCCTATGCCAAGTTTTTCAGCTTGTTTTGGTGCGCCTTTTATGCCATTGCATCCCACAAGATATGCTGAAATGTTAAGTAAAAAAATGAAAGATGCAGATGTTCATGTTTGGTTGGTAAATACAGGTTGGTCTGGCGGTAAATACGGCTTTGGTAGAAGAATGCCATTAAAATATACACGTGCCATGATTACAGCTGTTTTAAACGGTGAGTTGAGCGATTATACTTACGAAAATTACCACATTCATTCCGTATTTGGAGTTGCGCAACCCAGAACTTGCCCAGGAGTTCCATCAGAATTATTAAGTCCAAGAGCAACATGGAATAATGACGATGCCTACTATGAAACAGCATTTAAATTATCAAATGCATTTAGAATGAATTTTAAACAATTTGAAGAATTTGCAAATGAGGAAATTCGAAGAGGAGGTCCACAAAGATACGCATTCTAGAATATTATTAGCATAAAAAAAAAACACCTCAATTGAGGTGTTTTTTTATGCTAATAATTAGAGTTATTTATTTTTTTTCACCCGTTGAGACTTTAGGTACCTCGGGTGTATTAGGAATGGTGTTTGCTTCAATCTGAACTGTTGTAGTTTCTCCCTTTGAAGCGTCAACTTTTACTTCCAAAGAAATCTCTTTTTTAATTTCTTCGGCATGAGGTTTTGTTTCAGAATGGCCTCCCAAGATAGGAGCAATGACCAATCCAATCAAACAAGTAAGTTTGATTAAAATATTCATTGAAGGTCCAGAAGTATCTTTAAACGGGTCACCAACTGTATCACCAGTGACTGCAGCTTTATGCGCTTCAGAACCTTTAAAAGTCATTTCTCCGTTGATTTCAACACCTGCTTCAAAAGATTTTTTAGCATTATCCCAAGCTCCACCTGCATTATTTTGAAAGATCGCCCACAATACACCTGAGACTGTGACACCTGCCATATACCCACCAAGCATTTCAGCAATTGCTAAATTGTTCATTCCAAAGAGCATCGGTACAAAAGCAATAATTAATGGGAATCCAATGGTTAATAAACCTGGTAACATCATTTCCTTCAAAGAGGCCTTCGTAGAAATTGCCACACATTTATCATATTCTGGCTTTCCTGTTCCTTCCATAATACCAGGAATTTCTTTGAACTGTCGACGTACTTCTTGTACCATTTCCATGGCAGCTTTCCCTACGGCATTCATTGCCAAGGCAGAGAATACTACTGGGACCATACCCCCCACAAATAACATGGCCAAAACTGGGGCCTTAAAAATATTAATTCCGTCAATTCCAGTAAAGGTTACATAGGCAGCAAATAGTGCCAATGAAGTTAAGGCTGCAGATGCAATGGCAAATCCTTTACCAGTTGCTGCAGTTGTATTTCCAACAGAATCTAAAATATCTGTACGCTCTCTAACAATTGGTTCTTGCTCACTCATTTCTGCAATTCCACCTGCATTATCAGAGATCGGTCCAAATGCATCAATTGCCAATTGCATTGCAGTAGTCGCCATCATTGCAGAGGCTGCTAATGCAACACCATAAAATCCTGCAAAAGCATAAGAGGCCCATATAGCACCTGCAAATAAGAGTATGGAAGGAAATGTAGAAATCATTCCGGTAGCCAAACCAGCAATAATATTTGTTCCTGCTCCTGTAGAAGATTGTTGTACGATTTTTAAGATTGGAGATTTTCCCAATCCTGTATAATACTCAGTTACTGAGGAAATGACTGCACCCACAACTAACCCTACTAGGGTTGCATAAAATACACTCATCGAAGATACTTCTTGAAGACCCTCACCAAAGAATTCCATCTTCATACTTGCTGGTAACATCCAAGTTACTAAACCATAACAAGAAATTGCTACCAATGCTATTGAAGTCCAGTTTCCTAGATTCAAAGCACCCATTACTTGAGTTTCTTTTGCATCATTACTTTTAATTTTTACTAAAAGAGTTCCTATGATAGAAATGATAATTCCAGCACCAGCAATTGCCATTGGTAATAAGATTGGTCCAATTCCTCCAAAAGCATCTGTAATACTTCCACCCATGTCTTTAATTACATAGTTTCCTAACACCATTGCAGCCAATACTGTTGCTACGTAAGAACCAAATAAATCGGCTCCCATTCCTGCAACATCTCCAACATTATCTCCAACATTATCAGCAATTGTTGCAGGGTTACGAGGATCATCCTCAGGAATCCCTGCTTCAACTTTACCAACTAAATCAGCTCCTACATCGGCAGCTTTGGTATAGATTCCTCCACCAACTCTAGCAAATAAGGCAATAGACTCTGCTCCCAAAGAGAAGCCTGCTAAAGTCTCTAAAACAATGGTCATGTCCATTGTATTGGTCCAGGTACTATCCATAAAGTACCAGAAGAAAAAGATGAAAAAAGCAGTTAGTCCTAACACGGCTAAACCTGCAACCCCAAGACCCATTACGGTTCCTCCACCAAAAGATATTTTTAAAGCATTTGGCAAACTCGTTCTTGCAGCTTGAGTCGTTCTAACATTTGTTTTGGTTGCTATTTTCATTCCAATGTTTCCTGCGAAAGCAGAAAAAATAGCTCCAAAAATAAAAGCAATTACAATCAGGTAGCTTGTCGTTTCCACAAAGTTTGCTACTACAGCTAATAATATACTAACAGCGATAACAAAAATGGTTAATAATCTATATTCAGCACTTAAAAAAGCCAATGCACCTTCATAAATGTGATCAGAAATTTCTTTCATTTTTCCATCACCTGCATCTTGCTTCATCACCCAAGATTGTTTAATCCACATATAGATTAAACCTAAAATAGCCATTACAATTGGCATCCAAATCATCATTGATTCCATATAATATTTTATTTTGATTAATTTAAAACGGTGGTAAAAGTAAGCAATTCTAATAAAACTAAAAAACCTCTTAAAATGTAATATTTAAGAGGTTGATAATTTATAGAAAGTATAATTATTAAATGGTAAAATCTCCATTTGTTTTGTGATCACTTTCTTCATATCTAACAACACATGCGTCGTAGATCTCTCTCGCTTCTTTAGCATCTCCCCATCCCCCAACATCAACTTTTTTCTTTTCTAAATCTTTATACACCTTAAAGAAATGTTCAATTTCTTTTAATCTGTGAGGATTTAAATCAGACAAATCATTTTTGTCATTCCAGATTGGGTCAGAAACAGGAACGCAAATTACTTTTTCATCCTGGCCTTTTTCGTCTGCCATATGAAATACACCAATGGGTTTTACTTCTACAACACACATTGGAAAGGTAGGCTCGTGTCCTAAAACTAACACATCTAGTGGGTCTCCATCCAAAGCAAGTGTTTCAGGAACAAACCCATAATCGGCAGGGTACATCATTGAAGAGAATAACATTCTATCGAAACGAATTTTATTCAAATCAAAATCATATTCATACTTATTTCTACTTCCTTTAGGAATTTCTATTAAAACATCAAAGGTTTTTATTTCTTTTGAATTCATAATTTTTTCTATTTAATCGTGTGCAAAAATACTAATTATATTAAGGTCTCTAATTCAAAATACAGAGAACTTACGCAATGCTTTTCGAAAAAGAGGTTGGTCTTTTACAATATAAAAAATCTCTTTTTCATTTGTTGAAAAAGAGATTTTTAAGTCTGTAAAAAAATATGTTTATTGGTACATGACTTCTTTGACAGCGTCAATTACATTTTTATAGTTTGGAATCCATTTTTCAAACAAAACCGGAGAATACGGAGCAGGGGTGTCTGAAGTTGTAATTCTTTTAATGGGTGCATCTAAATAGTCAAATGCTTCTTCTTGAATTCTATATGTTATTTCTGAAGAAACACTTGCAAATGGCCAAGCTTCTTCTAAAATTACCAATCTATTTGTTTTTTTAACAGATTCTATAATTGCTGCATGGTCCATTGGACGAACAGTTCTTAAATCTATAATTTCAATAGAAATATTCTCTTTTGCCAATTCATCTGCAGCTTTGTAAGCTTCTTTAATAATTTTTCCGAAAGAAACTACTGTAACATCTGTTCCCACTCTTTTAATATCTGCAACACCGATAGGAATAACGTACTCTCCTTCCGGGATTTCCATCTTATCTCCATACATTTGTTCAGATTCCATAAAAATTACTGGATCATCATCACGTATAGCCGCTTTTAGTAAACCTTTTGCGTCATATGGGTTAGAGGGAACAATTACTTTTAAACCTGGAGTGTTTGCAAACCAGTTTTCAAATGCTTGAGAGTGAGTTGCTCCTAATTGACCAGCAGAAGCTGTTGGACCTCTAAAAACAATAGGGCAATTAAATTGACCTCCAGACATTTGCCTGATTTTTGCAGCATTGTTTATAATTTGATCAATTCCTACTAAAGAGAAGTTAAAAGTCATATACTCTACAATTGGTCTGTTTCCATTCATTGCAGAGCCAACTGCAACTCCTGCAAAACCAAGTTCAGCAATAGGTGTATCTATAACACGTTTATCGCCAAATTCATCTAACATACCCTTAGATGCTTTATAAGCACCATTATATTCTGCAACTTCTTCGCCCATTAAATAAATGCTTTCATCTCTGCGCATTTCTTCACTCATGGCTTCACAAATTGCTTCTCTGAATTGAACTGTTTTCATCTAGTAATTGTAATTAATAAATTTCTGTTGCAAAAGTAAGGAATTAATTGTCATTTTTTTAATCACAATAGTACAAACTGGTAGAATAATTTTAATTAATTTCGCAATCGTTTTCGTGAAGAGTAAATAAATTTTAAAAATACTATGCATGCATAGTATTTTTAAAAAAAAAGACGTAATTTTGTAGTGATTTAAAATAAAATAAAAATAGTATGAAAATATTAGTTTGTATCAGTCATGTTCCTGATACCACCTCTAAGATTAATTTCACAGAAAATAATACACAGTTTGATACAAATGGTGTTCAGTTTGTGATCAACCCTTATGATGAGTTTTGTTTAACAAGGGCAATGTGGTTTAAAGAAAAACAAGGAGCTTCTGTAACGGTAGTAAATGTTGGTGGACCAGAAACTGAGCCTACGTTGCGTAAGACGTTGGCGATTGGTGCAGACGATGCAATTCGAGTAAATGCAATTCCTACAGATGGTCTTCAAGTAGCGAAAGAAATAGCGGAAGTTGTAAAAAAAGGAGGCTATGATATTGTGTTAGCAGGAAAAGAATCTGCAGATTACAACGGTCAAATGGTTCCAGGAATGCTAGCAACCTTAACCGATTTTAATTTTATAAATGCTTGTGTAGGGATGGAGGTAGATGGTACAAATGTATCTGCAACAAGAGAAATTGATGGTGGAAATGAAATTTTATCTTCAAGTTTACCGATAGTTGTTGGTGGACAAAAAGGAATTGTTGAAGAAAAAGATTTACGCATTCCAAATATGCGTGGTATTATGATGGCACGTAAAAAGCCATTAGTAGTAGTAGATGCCAAAAGTATAGAAGCTTCAACAAGTATCGACTCTTTTGAAAAACCTGCTCCTAGAGGATCAGTGAAATTAGTAGATGCAGACAATGTAGATGAGTTAATTAACTTACTACATAACGAAGCAAAAGTTATTTAATTCAAGGCCTCATTCAAATAAATAAAATAATTTTAGACTAAACTTTTAAAAAGTAAGTCATACATAAAAATCCAAATAATATGTCTGTTTTAGTTTTTGCCGATTCATCGGAAGGAAAATTTAAGAAAACTGCTTTTGAAGTAGTTTCATATGGTAAGAAGGTTTCAGAACAGTTAGGAACCGATATTGTTGTATTAACAATAAATGCAAGTGATTCCTCATTGTTGTATACTTATGGAGCAGAAAAAGTCCTTTCTGTTTCTAATGATTCTTTAAAGACCTTTAATGCCAAACAATATGCCTCAACAATTACAGAAGTAGCGACTGCAGAAAAAGCGACTGTTGTTATTCTAGATTCAAGTATTAATGGGTTGTATGTAGCGCCAATAGTGTCAGTAAATTTAGAGGCTGGGTATGCATCAAATACTGTTGATGTACCCTCAAATACAAATCCGTTTACTATAAGAAGGAAAGCATTTTCTAACAAAGCATTTTCTAATACTGTAATTTCTTCGGATATCAAAGTAATCGGATTAGCGAAAAATTCTTATGGTGTTCATGAAAATGTTGTGCAAGGAACTACTGAAACTTTTGAGCCTGCTATTATAGACAGCGCAGTTTTGTCAGAAAAAGTAGAAAGAGTTTCTGGGCAAGTGACCATTGCAGACGCAGATATTGTTGTTTCTGCCGGTAGAGGTTTAAAAGGACCAGAAAACTGGCAAATGATTGAAGAATTGGCAACTGTTCTAGGCGCTGCTACAGCATGTTCTAAACCAGTTTCAGATTTAGGTTGGCGACCACATTCAGAACATGTTGGTCAAACAGGAAAGCCAGTCGCATCAAATTTATATATTGCCATAGGTATTTCAGGTGCTATTCAGCATCTGGCAGGGATCAATGCATCTAAAGTAAAAGTGGTCGTTAATTCAGACCCTGAGGCCCCTTTCTTTAAAGCAGCAGATTACGGTATTGTTGGGGATGCTTTTGAAGTCGTTCCAAAATTAATTGAAAAATTAAAAGCGTTTAAACTATCCTAAATTTATTTGGGCATGTCCAAATTATTAGAAGCTGTGTAAAAAAACCTGTTAGAAATTCAATTCTAATAGGTTTTTTTATGAGCGAATAGCAACTTCTAATAATTTCGTCAGGCTTTTCGCACTCGCTTTTTCTTTTTTATTGATTTTATCAATAAAAGAAAAGAGCTCAAACAATTGCTTCAATCCCTCATGCATGAAGATCTAATATAATTTTGTATATTTTAATGAAATATCAATTTTAAGCTATTATTTTTATTAAATTGTGCCCTCTAAAAGACTATTAAAATATCAGTTTTAAAATTTTATTTTTATTTCTTAGCAATAGGTAAAAAAAATTATGAGCTTAATACAATTAAACATAAAAGGTATTTCTTACAGTCAGACTCAAAGTGGAGCTTACGCTTTGGTGTTAACTGAAATGGAGGGAAGCAGAACATTGCCAATTGTTATTGGAGCTTTTGAAGCACAATCCATAGCAATTGCTTTGGAAACTGAAATTAGACCACCAAGACCGCTAACGCATGATTTATTCAAAACTTTTTCAGACCGCTTCTCAATATCGGTAACAGAAGTTGTTATTCATAAATTGGTAGACGGTGTATTCTTTTCTAGTTTAATTTGTCAAAGAGATGGAGTAGAAGAAACAATAGATACGAGAACTTCAGACGCAATAGCAATTGCAGTTCGTTTTCAAGCACCAATTTATACCTATGAAAATATTTTAGAAAAAGCAGGGGTATTTCTTAAAATTGAAGAAGAATTTGGCATTAAAACTCCTTCAGAATCAGAAAAAGATTCAACAGAATTAAAGAAATTAACAACAAAGAAAGAAACTTTTTCAGCCGTTTCTATAGAAGAGCTTCACAAACAATTAACTAAAGCAGTTGCAGACGAAAAGTATGAGCTTGCTGCTAAAATTAGAGATGAAATAAGTAAACGCTCTTAATCCTTATACATTATATCTTATGAAAAAAATAGGTAGTGTTATTTTATGTTTATTTACTGTTTCAATTTTTTCTCAAAATACAGAAACAGTTTCATTTGTTACCGAAATTTTACCAAGCCAAGGGTTTTCTCTCAGAAGTTTATGGAGAGGGGTATTAGGAATGGTTGCTTTAATTTTGATTGCCTTTTTCTTTAGTGCTAATAAAAAAGCAATCGATTGGAAAAAGGTTGCGATTGGTCTTTCTATTCAGTTATTAATTGCTGTTGGAGTCCTGAAAATTGAATTCATTCAATCTATTTTTGAATTTATTGGTGAAGTTTTTATAGAAATATTAGCGTATACAAAAGCAGGAAGTGAATTTTTATTTGCAGGAATTGTTGGAGATATGAATAAATTTGGATACATATTCGCTTTTCAGGTGTTACCTACTATTATATTTTTTTCAGCCTTAACTTCTCTATTATTCTATCTTGGTATTATTCAAAAGGTTGTTAAAATTTTAGCGATAGGACTGTCTAAATTTTTAGGAATTTCCGGTACAGAAAGTCTCTCTGTAGCAGGGAATATATTTTTAGGACAGACAGAAGCTCCGCTTTTGATAAAAGCATATCTAGAAAAAATGAACAAGTCAGAGATGCTGTTGGTTATGGTTGGTGGAATGGCTACAGTTGCTGGTGCCGTATTAGCAGCTTACATCGGATTTTTAGGAGGTGGAGACAAAGCATTAGAATTAGTTTTTGCGAAACATCTTTTAGCGGCTTCTGTAATGGCAGCTCCTGGAGCAATAGTAATTTCAAAGATTTTATATCCACAAACAGAAAAAGTAAATGCAGATGTTCGTGTTTCTCAAGAAACAATAGGTTCGAATATTTTAGATGCGATTGCAAATGGGACTACACAGGGTCTTCGTTTAGCAGTTAATGTAGGAGCAATGTTATTAGTCTTTGTTGCAATTATTGCGATGTTAAATGGTATTTTAGGATGGGTTGGAGATATTACAACTTTAAATACCATCATTGCAGAAAACTCTGCTTATAAACTATTGTCATTAGAATTTATTTTAGGATCTATTTTTGCACCATTAATGTGGTTAATAGGAGTTCCTACTCAAGATATTTCTATGATGGGCCAATTACTTGGAATAAAATTAGCGGCAAGTGAATTTGTGGGTTATATCCAATTAGCAGAATTAAAAAATGTTGCCAACGCAACTCATCTAACCTTCAATAAATCAATTATTATGGCTACCTATATGCTTTGTGGTTTCGCAAATTTTGCTTCTATAGGAATACAAATAGGAGGAATCGGTTCTTTGGCTCCTGGTCAACGTAAAGTTTTATCAGAATTTGGGATGAAAGCACTAATAGGGGGTACGATTGCTTCTTTAATGTCTGCAACAATAGCAGGTATGATTATTGGATAATTTTATATTTTTTGTTATTAAAAAAAAGTTGATAACTTTATAATATTAATATGGGCTTCAATATTATCAAATTGAAGCTTTTTTTATTTTTGATACTTAAGAAACGAAAGAATTATGAAGCAATACCACGATTTAGTTAACCATATTTTACAAAATGGAAACGAAAAAGGAGACAGAACAGGCACAGGAACAAAAAGTGTCTTTGGGTATCAAATGCGTTTTGATTTAAGTGAAGGTTTTCCCATGGTTACTACTAAGAAATTGCATTTAAAATCTATTGTATACGAACTGCTGTGGTTTATAAAAGGAGATACTAATATAAAGTATTTACAGGAAAATGGTGTGAGAATTTGGAATGAATGGGCAGATGAAAATGGAGATCTTGGACCGGTATACGGTCATCAATGGCGAAATTGGAATAGTGACGAAGTAGATCAATTAAAAGAAGTTATACATTCCTTAAAAAACAATCCCAATTCAAGAAGAATGTTGGTTTCTGCATGGAATCCCTCAGTGTTGCCAGACACCTCTGTCTCATTTACTGAAAATGTAGCCAACGGAAAAGCAGCTTTGCCTCCTTGTCATGCCTTTTTTCAATTTTATGTTGCAAATGGTAAATTATCATGTCAATTATACCAAAGAAGTGCAGATGTTTTTTTAGGTGTCCCTTTTAACATCGCCTCTTATGCTTTATTTACAATGATGATTGCACAAGTGTGTGGTTACGAAGCTGGAGAGTTTATCCATACTTTTGGAGATGCTCATATCTACAATAATCACAAAGAACAACTAGAATTGCAATTGTCTAGAGAAATAAGACCGCTCCCAAAAATGAAGATAAATCCAACTGTAAAAAGTATTTTTGAATTTGATTTTGATGACTTTGAATTGCTAGACTACAATCCACATCCACACATTAAAGGCAAAGTTGCAATATAAATAAACTCAAAAAACACACTTGTTTCTTTTTTATTGATTTTCAGGGTTTTTAGTCGGAACAGCTATATTCATATATTAATTGTTTTAAAACCCTTTAAAAACGTCAAATTTTCAGAGAATTACTTTAATTTTACTAAAATTTTATATTTTATGATTACAATAATAGCTGCTATTGGAAGTAATAATGAGCTTGGTAAAGACAACGACTTAATTTGGCATCTGCCTGCCGATTTAAAAAGGTTTAAAAAAGTGACAACCGGTCATGCAATTATCATGGGAAGAAATACTTTTGAATCTATTGGTAAGCCATTACCGAATAGAAGATCTATCATCATTACGAGAAATACTTCATATCGAAAGGAAGGTTGTGAAATAGTTCATAGCCTAGAAGCTGCGATTGAATTAATAGAAGATCAAGACGATGCTTTTATTATTGGAGGTGCACAAATTTATAAAGAAGCAATGAAAAAGAACCTAGTTGATCAATTAGATATCACTCAAGTGCATCATGATTTTGATGCAGATGTTTTTTTTCCTTCAATAGATGAAGCCGTCTGGAAGGTGGTTTCTAGAGAACATTTCTCTACAAATGAAAATAATCTTTACAATTATAGTTTTATAAGTTTCAAGAGAAATGTCTAATTTAAATTATTATTTTAGGTAAATAAAAACATGAAACATAGATGTTTTTGGGTAACAGATAATGAGCTTTACAAAAAGTATCACGACCAAGAATGGGGGGTACCTGTTTACGATGATAAAAAATTATTTGAGTTTTTAATATTAGAAACTTTTCAAGCAGGATTGAGTTGGTTAACAATTTTGAATAAAAGAGAAAATTTTAGAAAAGCTTTTGATAATTTCAATTGTAAGAAGATTGCATTATATTCTGAGATCAAATATCAAGAATTGTTAAAAGATCAAGGGATTGTTAGAAATAAATTAAAAATAAGAGGCGCCATAATAAATGCACAATTATTTATGAAAGTTCAAAAAGAATTTGGCTCTTTTTCATCCTTTATTTGGAGTTATGTAAATGACAAACCTATTATAAATAAATTTGTAACAAGGGACGAAGTTCCAGCGAAAACTATGCTCTCAGATAGTATATCTAAAGATTTAAAAAAACGTGGATTTAAGTTCGTTGGCTCAACGGTAATATATGCTTATATGCAGGCGATTGGAATGGTTATAGATCACACAACCGATTGTTTCAAAGCTAAAGAAGTATGATGAGTCTTTTTACAATTCCTACATAAGATTTTAAAAAACTCATAAAAGTTTTCAATAGGAGGATTGGATTGTTTATAATTTTTGTTTTCATCTTATTTTTTGATGGCAATTATTTTGTGGAGCATATTTGAAACTCTTCAACATCCATAACGAATATTACATGTATAAAAGTTGTACATTTATATCTCAATATTAAATTGGATAAAATGAAATTAAAACAGATCGTCTATTTGTTATTTTTAAGTGGAATTATTCTCTCTTGTATTCCTGAGAAAAAAGAACCAAAATTTAATCATTTCGTAGAGCAGTTTTCAGATGTTAAAGTGCTTCGTTATAAAATTCCAGGGTTTGAAGAATTAACCCTTAAAGAAAAATCACTGGTATATTTCCTAACCCAAGCAGGGTTAGCTGGTAGAGATATTATGTGGGATCAGAATTACAAACATAATTTACAGATTAGAGAAGCTTTAGAGAATATTAATGCCAATTTTACTGGAGATAGAGAAACAGATGATTTCATAGCCTTTAAAGTGTATTTAAAAAGAGTTTGGTTCTCTAACGGAATCCATCATCATTATTCAAATGACAAGATAAAACCAGGATTTACGCGTAATTATTTTGAAACTGAATTATTATTAAAATCAAATACAGCAATCGCACCAGAAGTTATCGCTGTTTTATTTAATGATGAAGATGCGAAAAAGGTAAATAAGAAAGAAGGCGTAGATAATATTTTATCTTCTGCTATAAATTTCTATGGATCAGATATCACTGATAAAGATGTAACAGACTTCTATAAGACGGCCTATAAAGGTCCGAAAGGAACGCCAATTGAAGCTGGTTTGAACTCTAAATTAGTTCGAGAAAACGGAGTGTTGGTTGAAAAAGTTTGGAAGTCTGGAGGAATGTACGGAGCGGCTATTGACCAAATTATTGGCTGGTTAGAAAAAGCTCAAGGAGTGGCAGAGAACAACAATCAAGCAAAAGCACTCGGATTATTAATTGAATATTATAAAACAGGAAGTTTAGATGTTTGGGATCAATATTGTATTGCTTGGGTAGGTTCTACTGAAGGAAATATAGATTGGATTAACGGATTTATAGAAGTGTATAATGATCCAAAAGGATACAGAGGTTCGTATGAAACGATTGTAGAAATTAAAGATTTTGACATGTCACGAAAAATGGCTGTTTTGTCTGAAAATGCTCAATGGTTTGAAGACAATTCTCCATTAGATTCCGCTCATAAAAAAGACACTGTGGTAGGTGTTTCATACAAAACAGTTCATGTTGCCGGAGAGGCAGGAGACTCTTCTCCTAGTACTCCAATTGGTGTGAATTTGCCAAATAATAATTGGATTAGACAACAACACGGTTCTAAGTCTGTTTCTCTTGGAAATATTACAGCAGCATACAACAATGCAGGAGGTTCTGGAAGGTTAAAAGAGTTTGCTTTTGATGAAGAAGAAATTAGATTGGAAGAAAAATATGGTCAAATTGCCGATAAATTACACACAGCATTACACGAAGTAATAGGACATGCATCTGGAGTTATTAACGATGGAATTGGTCAGCCTAAAGAAACATTGCAAAATTATGCTTCTACAATGGAAGAAGGAAGAGCAGATTTGGTTGGTTTGTATTATTTAATGGATCCAAAAATACAAGAGTTGGGTTTGACTGATAATTGGGAAGCCCTAGGAAAAGCTGCTTATAACGGATACATCAGAAATGGTCTAATCACTCAACTAATTAGAATTGAATTAGGAAATGATTTAGAAGAAGATCATATGGTAAATAGGCAATGGGTTGCTGCTTGGTCTTTTGAGCAAGGTATGAAAGACAATGTAATAGAAAGGGTTACAAAAGAAGGAAAAACTTTTTTTAAGGTGAATGATTATGCCAAGCTTCGTGCTATTTTTGGACGCTTATTAAAAGAAACTCAGCGAATTAAATCTGAAGGAGATTTTGATGCAGCAAAAGCTTTGGTAGAAGGTTATGGTGTTAAAGTAGATCAAGCAATTCATGCAGAAGTCATAGCGCGTAATAAACAATTTACGGCAGCTCCATACAGTGGTTTTGTAAACCCTGTATTAGAAACAGTTTTAGATGTAGCAGGAAATATTACAGATATTACTGTAACTCAGCCAAAAAATTTCGAAGAGCAAATGCTGTTTTATTCGAAGCATTATAATTTTTTAGGGAAAAAAAATTAAAATGTATCCCATAAGCATTATAATTTTTTAGGGAAAAAAAATTAAAATGTATCCCATAAGCATTATAATTTTTTAGGGAGAAACAAAATGTAAAGCTTAAAAACCGATTCTTATTAAGATTCGGTTTTTTTACGTTTAAGAGAGAATGAAAAACAAATAGACTTGGGTTTTGTGTCTAAATTTGACTACAATACGAAATATAACAATTAGCAAGAAGTGAATAATCCCAACTTTTTTGGTTCAGGTATAATTAAGATTCGCTAACTATAAATAGTTTTTAGCTAGGGTTATTGTCCCCATAAAAAACGAATAGCAATAAAAACAGCAATAATAAGTCCCCCATAAATAACAACTTTTTTTACAGCGCCTTTGTAATAACGCTCGTGATTTTTAACGTCTTTCCGATAACTATACACCATTAAAGCAATAAAAGAGGTGATGAAGAAAATCATAAAAATGATTCTTCCTGTTGTAAAATAAGCGCCTAAAAACATAGTTTGTATTCTTTATAAGTTGTGAATTAATAGCCAAAAAGAAGCCTTTATTTTTCAGAAAGTTTCTATATATTGTCTATCGAATATCAATAAAAGATTGATTTTGTAAAATTACAAATTAAATGAAGAATGTCATTGTTTTTGGAGCAACTTCTGGTATTGGAAAATCCTTGACAGAGATTTTAATTAAAAAAAAATGTAAAGTAGCAATTACAGGGAGAAGATTAGAAAAGTTAGAAGCGATAAAAAAGTTATATCCCAATCAAGTTTTAATAAAACAAAACGACATTCAACATATTTCAGAGGTAGAAAAAGTTTTTAACGAAATTGTATCGGAGTTCAAAACAATAGACTTAGTAATCCAATCTTCTGGAGTAGCTTTTGTAAATCCAACATTAGAATGGGAATTACAAGAAAAAACAATAAATACGAATGTTTTAGGTTGTACAAAATTATATGCTTTAGCATATAATTTGTTTAAAAAGCAGCAGTTTGGTCATTTAGTAGGGATTTCGTCAATTGCAGCAATTCGAGGAAATCGATCTGCACCTGATTATTTTGCATCTAAATCCTATCAAAAATCGTACCTAGAGAGTTTGTACATAAAAACAAAATCTATTAAATCAAAGAAGGTATTTATTACGGAAATAAGACCAGGATTTGTAGATACAGCAATGACTTTGGGAGATGGAGTTTTTTGAATGATTCCTTTAGAAAAAGCATCAAAACAAATATATTCAGCAATAATAAAGAAAAAAAGAGTTGCCTATATTTCTAAACGTTGGCAAATTATTGCCGTTATTTTAAAAATGATGCCGGCATGGATTTTAAAGAAAATAATTAAATAGATAAAAAATGAAAAGTAAAATAGCAGCAGTAACAAAATTTCATACAGCTTTTAAGTTAAACATGAATCAAAAACCAATTGCAGATATTGGTAAAGATAGAAACACACTTCGTTTTAACTTAATGAAAGAAGAAAATGAAGAATATTTAGAAGCTGCGCAAAACAATGATTTGGTTGAGGTGGCAGATGCTTTAGGAGATATGTTGTATATTTTGTGTGGTACCATTATAGAGCACGGAATGCAGGATAAAATTGAGGCAGTTTTTAATGAAATCCAAAGAAGTAATATGAGTAAGTTAGGTGAAGATGGTAACCCAATCTACAGAGAAGACGGTAAAGTTTTAAAAGGCCCCAACTATTTTAAACCAAATATTGCTGAGATTATAGAGATTTAAGTTGTAATAGATTCATAAGTACCGATTATACCAACTATCTTCAATTGGAATTTCCCAATTATTTTCGAAATCAAGTTTTGTTGTTATTAAATTATCAAAAATGATACTTTTAGCAGTAACAGATTTGTTCTTGAGTAATTTTTTAAAATCTTTTAAATCTTTATATTGAACAAATTCACCCTGCTTGAAACAAGTATTCATTTTATCTAATAATTCTACTTTATATTCTTCTTGAAGCGATAAGATGAAAGTGACGGAGGTAGCAATATCTATATTTGTTAGAGGTGAATTCGCGTCATCAGCAAATATAATAATAAATCTGTTGTACAGAAATTTATAGCTTGCTTTGAAGTTTTCGTCTTCAGTTTTCCAGTTTTCTATAAAGCTTTTGATTTTAGCTTCAATTTCCTCGATTTCAGTTGAATAAAATTTTCTATTAGATGGGTACACCCAAACTTTTGCATCTTCTGGAATTAGGTTATAGTCTATAAACATTTTATCTTATTTTCTCAGCAAATATACAGAAAACAAAAAACGAAAATAAGTTTATTAATAGATGGTTTCAAATTTAAACTCTGATAATTGACGCTCCTTTAGCTTTTTATTTTTAATAGTATACTAAGGTAGTTGCTCTTCTTTTTACTTTTGTTTTATGGAATCAAATTCGAGTTTTTTAAATTCTTAATAATTTCTTTAGTCATAGAAGTTAAATCGAACTTGTGTCGCCAATTCCAATCTTTTCTAGCTTCAGAATCATCGATAGATTCTGGCCAACTATTAGCGATTTGTTGTCTAAAATCTTGCTGATAAGAAATACGAAAATTAGGAATATATTTTTTAATTTCTTCGGCAATTTCTTTAGGAGTAAAACTCATTGCTGCGATATTATACGAAGTTCTGTTTTTTATATTTTTGCTGTCCGTTTGCATTAATTGTATGGTTGCATTGACTGCATCTTCCATATACATCATTGGCAAACGTGTTTTTTCTGACAAAAAACACTCATAAGATTTTTTTTCTAGCGCATGAAAGTAGATATCAACGGCATAATCCGTAGTTCCTCCAATAGGTTTAGATTTCCAAGAAATAACACCAGGATATCGTAAACTCCTTACGTCTACTCCAAATTTTTTGTGGTAATAATTACACCAAAATTCACCAGAAATTTTACTAATTCCGTATATCGTAGAAGGCTTCATTATTGTATTTTGAGGGGTATTTATTTTCGGAGTTGTTGGTCCAAATACAGCAATAGAGCTAGGCCAATAGACTTGTTTTATATATTTTTCTTTTGCTAAATCTAAGACAGCCAACAAAGAGTTTATGTTTAAATTCCAAGCTTTTTGAGGCTGTTTTTCAGCTGTGGCAGATAGCATTGCAGCTAATAAATAAACTTGATTTACTTTGTACTTTTTAATTATTTTTAGAATGCTATTTTTATTAGTAGCATCAGCAATTTCAAAAGGTCCTGAAACCATCATGTTGGTATTACCCTCTCTGATATCTGAAGCAATAACACTGTTGTTGCCATATATAGTTCGAAGTTTTTGGGTCAATTCGTGGCCTATCTGACCACTTGCGCCTAAAACTAAAATTATATTTTTCATATTTTATGTTGTGACTTTAATAAAAACAAAGGTACTTAATTTAAGTATTCATAAATAATGTTTGTTAAAATAAGTATTCAATAAATTTCAATGTAAAAAGTACTGATTTGTTACAATTTTATCAAATTAACAATAGATGCTTTGAAAATGTGTATTTTTACCACTTATTATATAAAGTTGTGAGACAAATAATGTATGTAGTGGTTTCTGTTTTTTTATTTTCTTGTGGAAATAAGAAGGCAGACAGGATAAAAAAAACAGAAGGAAAACCAAAATTAAGCATTGTTAAACAGCACGGTACCTATGAAAAGGTAAATGCTATTTTTGAAAAAGAAGTATCGAATTGGCAGGAGTTAAACACGGTGCACTCCTTTATACAGAAATTTGATAAAGTATCACCTAATGAAGCTTTAAGTAATGCCTTAGAACTTCGAGATTTGGTTGCAATTCTTAAGGACAGTGTAACTCCAAATATTTTTGATATTCCTTCTTTTCAGGCAAGAGTTAATATTTTGCATAATGAAACTTTACGGCTGGCTGATTTAACACGAATACCAGCGATTACCTCTGAAGATATTAATTTACAAGTAGATAAAACAATAGCAGCTTTTTCTTCGGTAAATTCAAAAATCAACACCATTCTTTCAAAGAAAAGATTTGAGGATGCAGTCGATGTAAAAATTAATTATATTGGAATAGATCCTACAAAAATGGATAGTGTTTCAAAAAAAACGATCAGCTTTAAAAAGAAAGATGAATTGGTAAAAAAGAAATAATAAAATAGTTTTAAATTTCTTTGAAATAAAAGTTTAGAGAAGAACAATAAAAAATCCTTTCAAAAAGAATGAAATATGAGAATATATCTTCTAATTTTTCTAGTTTCTTTTTTAAGTTGTAATCAAAAAAAAGAAATTGCTCCCCCACAATCAAACAAATCCTTAAAAAAAACGATTCATACGTTTTTAGACGATTGGCATAAAGCAGCATCAGAAGCGAACTTCGAGGCATACTTTAGTAAAATGGACAGTACATCTGTTTTTATAGGTACAGATGCCTCAGAAAATTGGACTAAAAAGCAATTTGAAAATTTCAGTAAGCCTTATTTTGACAAAGGAGAAGCATGGAATTTTGTAGCTTTAGAACGAAATATTTACATGAATGATGCTAATAATTTTATTTGGTTTGATGAATTATTAGAAACATGGATGGGAACTTGTAGAGGTTCCGGAGTCTTAGAAAAAAAAGATAGGTCATGGAAAATAAAACAATATGTTTTGTCTATCGAAATCCCAAATGCAGATGTTCAAGCAGTTATTTTACAGAAGAGAAAAAGTGATTCTCTCTTTTTAACTCGGTTTTATAAATAATACTTTTAGTGAGCTCTTATTCTTGAATGAACCAGAAAATATAATGAAGTCAGCTTTTTTTTTAATCTAAAGCTAAGAAACTATTTCATTTACGGTTTTATAAATCAAATCAGATTCATATCCCTTGCGCATTAAAAAGTCAATAAGTTTTCTTTTTCTCTTAAAAACGTTCTCTTCTTTAATTATAGTATTTTTATTTTCAGTAATTCTATAAATAGTATTTAGATATTCTAATTCATCAATTTCTTTGAGAGCCGTTTTAATATTGTAAGCAGAAATATTTTTAAATTTTAATTCTCTAACAATGCGTTGCTTTCCCCAATATTTAATTCTAAACTTTCCTCTAGCAAAGCTTTTTGCAAAACGTTCCTCATTCAAAAAATTAGATTGCATTAAGTGTAGTAATATAATTTCTTTTGCTTCTGGAATTAAATGATATTCATTCATTTTAGTTTCTACTTCTTTATGACAACGATCTTGATAGACACAGTAATGCTCTAGCTTTTTTTTGATTTCATCAACGGTAAAAGATTTTTTAAAATTCATAAAAAATACAATTTCTGTATTGAAAAGTTCGTTCTAAAATACAAAAAGGATGGATATTTAAAAATTGCCATCCTCTTTGTTTTTGGGGTTCTTGTTTCAATAGATATTCTTTGTTTGATCAATACTCATGTTAAGAAGAAACTATATTAGAAGTTGTTTTGCTTTGTATCCACATTTTAAATTGTGTAATTAAGTAGAATAAAATCGGAACAACTACTAAGGTTAGAAATGTTGCTACAAATAGACCATAAATTACGGTCCAAGCTAAAGGTCCCCAGAAAATAACATTGTCTCCACCAAAATAAATATTTGCATTGAACTCGCTAAATAATGTAAAGAAATTAATATTTAGTCCGATTGCTAAAGGGATTAAACCCAAAATGGTTGTAATTGCAGTTAGTAAAACAGGTCGTAAACGTGCTCTACCTGCTTTCACAATACAATGAAATAATTCTTCTTTTGGCAAATATTGATCTTCCTCTAAGCCTAATTCGATTTTCTTTCTATCCATTAATAATTGAGCATAATCTAGTAGGACAACTCCATTATTAACAACTATTCCTGCAAGGGAAATAATTCCCATCATGGTCATCATTATTACAAAAGGAGCTCCAGAAATTACCAAACCACCGAAAACACCAATAAAGCTTAAAAATATCGCTAGCATGATAATTCCGGGTTTTGAAACTGAGTTAAATTGAAAAATCAAAATGAAGAATATCAATGCCAACCCTGTAAAAAATGCACCGACCAAAAAAGTCATTTGCTTTTCTTGTTCCTCTAATTGTCCTGTATAATCAATTTTAACTCCTTTCGGTAGTTCCTTAAAGTTTTTCATTTCTTCTCTAACATTACTAACAACTGCTCCGGCATCAGTTTCTCCTGGAGCTAATGCTGAATAAACAGTAACGACCCTTTTTATTTTTTTATGTTTTATGGCGCTAAATCCAGAGTTGTTGTTTTGAGTTGCAACTGTAGAAACTGGAATTTCTTTTACTTTACCAGAAGCCATATCTCTGAAGATTATATTTTGGTTAAAAATGGCGCTTTTGTTGTACCTGTCTTTTTTATTAAAGCGGACATAAATATCATAATCTTCACCGTCTTCTTTGTAAATACCAGCCTTATTTCCAAAGATAGAGGCTCTTAATTGTTGGCCTACTTGCCCTGAACTTACACCAAGTTCTCCAGCTTTTTTTCTATCTACAAGAACTTTCATGCCTGGCTTGTCTCTGTTTACGTCAATTTTTAATTCATCAATACCAGCAACACTCCTTGTATTAATATAGTCTCGCATTTTTTCTGCGGTACTAATTAACTCTGCATAATTATCACCTTGTAATTCAATATTTATAGGAGAGCCAACCGGAGGACCATTTGCATCTTTTTCAACAGAAATTAAAACCCCTGGATAAATTCCAACCAACTCGTTTTGAACTTTTTGACGTAATAATTCGCTGTCTAATCCTCTTCTAAATTTATATTCTCTCATAGAAGCTGTAATCTTACCTTTATGAGGCATTTCTGCTGCAGAACCTCCGTCTGATTGAGGATTTCCTGCGCCTTCACCAACTTGAGAAACGATACTCTCTATCATAAAGTTATAATCGCCATCCATATAAAGGTCGCTATATAAAACTTTAGAAACTTTCTTTTCAATTAATTTTGTAATGGTGTTTGTCTTTTCGATGTCCGTTCCTTCAGGATATTCGATATAGACTATAATCTGATTTGGTTTGTTGTCTGGAAAAAATTCTACTTTCGTTCTTTGAGATTCTAAAGACATTCCAAAGGTTTTAAAAGCAATCATTAATAGAACAAATGTTCCTAGGGTTAATATATAAGGAGTCCAACCAGACAAAGCTCTTTTTAACTGTCTTTCATACCAAGACTCTAAACGGGGTAAAGTTTTATTTTGAAAACTATTTGCCCAACCTCTTAAAAACAATCTATATACCCAAAGCATAATTGCGGTAAAAATCATTAAAGTTCCCAGAGCACTATAGGTTCCACCAATTAAGAATATTATCATTCCTAAAAAAGCTATGACACTTGTAAGAATAATGATTTTTTTAATAGGCATATCTTTGTCTTCTACACTCATAAATTGAGAAACTAATACCGAGTTAAAGAAGATAGCAACCAAAAGTGATGATCCTAGAACAGTTGATAAAGTAATTGGTAGTAGTTTCATAAAGTCTCCCATTATTCCTGGCCAAAGACCTAATGGTATAAATGCTGCAACTGTTGTTGCTGTAGAAATAATAATTGGAAAAGCAATTTCACTAATTCCTTTTTTAGCAGCATCAACTCTATTCATTCCTTCTTCGTCCATTAAACGATATACATTTTCTACAACTACAATTCCGTTATCTACGAGCATTCCGAGCCCCATAATTAAACCAAAAAGAATCATGGTGTTCATTGTGTAGCCTAAAAGGTTTAATATCATTAATGACATAAACATAGACATTGGAATAGCAAACCCAACAAAAACTGCATTTTTAAAACCTAGGAAAAACATTAAAACGACAACGACTAAAATAACTCCAAAAATGATATTATTTACCAAGTCGTCAACTTGACCAATTGTTTTTGGTGATTGATCGTTTGTAATGCTAACGTTTAAATCTTTCGGGAAACGATTTTTGACGGCATCATTTACAATAATTTGTATTTTTTCTGCAGCATCAACCATATTTTTTCCAGCACGTTTTTTAACATCTAACATTACAACTGCTGCTCCTTTTTCTCTTGCATAAGTAGTTTTGTCTTTGTCTTTAAAAGATACTTTAGCAACATCTTTTAAGTAAACAGGATTGTTAAATTCAGATTTTATTACAAAATCTTCCAAAGCTGATGGTTTGTCAATTTCACCTATAATTCTAATTGTTCTTCTTTGTCCGCTTGTTATAAAATTACCAGCAGACATTGTTACGTTTCCATTACCAATTGAAGTTGTAATATCATTAAAACTAACTTTCGCAGCCATCATTTTATAAACATCTACTGCAACTTCAACTTCTTTATCTTGAGCTCCTCTAATATCAGCTTTTTTGATTTCCGGTAAATCTTCAATTTCATCTTGTAGATATTCACCAAACTCTTTTAGTTTGTGTACGGGGTAATCTCCAGAAATATTAATATTTAAAATGGGCATTTCTTCAGACATACTCAAGTTAAACACCTTTGGTTCTACTTTAGCACCATTAAATGTTGGCCAATCTTCACTTGATGTTTCGGTATCTATTTCGTCTTTAATTTTTTGTTTTGCTTGTTCAACAGAAATGTTTTCATCAAATTCTACAATTACAATAGAATAATCTTCTTGAGAGGTAGAGGTCACTTCTACAACATTGCTTACTGTTTTTACCTTGTCTTCTAAAGGGTCTGTAATTAATTTTTCTATATCTTCAGCGGTATTTCCAGGGTATACTGTACTTATGTAAATTTTAGTTTCTTTTACTTCCGGGAAATTTTCTCTAGCCATACTAAAATAAGCAGAGATTCCGTAGAAAAAAAAGACACCCATTATTGCGTAAATGGTTGTTTTGTTATTAATAGCCCAAGAAGATAATTTGAATTCTTTATCTACTTTCTTTTTTTGTTTTGTCATCATTAATGGATTTATTTATTAATAATTTTTACTGCCTGACCATTATTTACACTTCTAGCTCCTTCTTCAATAATTTCGGTTCCAACTGATAGGTTTTCTATAACTTCAATCAAATCACCTTGTGTTTTCCCTGTTTTTATTATAACCCTCTCTGCAACTGCTTCTTTGTTTTCTTTTTTGTTTTTAATGATGTATATGTATTGCTCACCATTAGAGTTTTCAGAAATAATACTTTGTGGTATTAAAATAGCATTGTTCTCTGTGTAGTCATTGATTTGAAGTTTTGCCGTTAAATTTGGTTTTATGTTCCCGTTTTTATTTTCAACAGAAACTTCAATTTTAAAAGATCTATTATTGGGGTTTATAAAGTTACCAACCTGTCTTATCGAACTATTTATAGTTCTACCAAGTACGGGAAATTCTACTGTAACACCTTTGTTTTGTGTAATACTTGTGATGTATCTTTCTGGCACTTCTGCCTCTATGTACATATTATTTAGGTTCAAAATTCTAAAAACTTCAGAGCCTTGTCCGGGTGCTATAACTGTTCCAGCTTCTTTCAGAACATTATCTATAACTCCAGAAAAAGGAGCTCTTATTGATGCTTTTGATTGTTGACTTTTAAGCTGTTCTAAAGAGTTTTTCTGAGATTCATAATTGGCTTTTGTTTGTAAAAATTGAATTTCCGATCCTATCTTTTGATTCCACAAACGTTTTTGACGCTCATAGGTCGTCTTAGCCAATTGCGTTGTTGCTGCCAGCTGAGCTACTTGATTCTTCAAACCACCGTCATCAATAGTAGCTAATA
>Ga0209603_1000378_pt1 | contig 55516 bp, 34 predicted proteins | sample COGITO_mtgs_1206_FD_184812 | JGI IMG/M metagenome (GOLD analysis project Ga0209603, IMG submission 184812) | Pelagic marine microbial communities from North Sea - COGITO_mtgs_120607 (SPAdes) (version 2) | ecosystem: Environmental > Aquatic > Marine > Epipelagic ...
GGGTTTGATGTGGCGCGTACGTTGTTTGGTTTGCCGCTCCTGTGGCACACACACGTGGAGAAGTTAGAGGCATGTCGTTCGTGCATGGTGGCTGTTGGTGGTATACCTTGTGTCTTCTTTCGCCCTAGCACGCTCGAGTTGACGGCGTTGGCCTTGAGCGACGACTCCGCGAGGCGGTCCCACAGCATGGGGGCGGTGAAGCCGCCGAGGAGGAAGGCCGGCTCGGTGTTGTGCGTGTCGACGTCCTTGGCCTTGATGGATGCGAGGTGGTTCATTTTGCACTGGTCCCTCGCGCAGGTGCGCACTCCGGGACCTTTGCCACCCGACCCAAGATTGACCTTGTGCGACCTGAACGCCTGAGAGTCCTTGGGTGCACGCTCGAGTTCCATGGAGCGAATCTCCTTGAACCGCCGCACCACCACCTGGTACGCGCTGTCGTTGGCGGCGCTGCTGGGGTTGCGCGCCCGCGCCATCCTTGACGCTCGAGGGAAGCACGACTTTGTAGTGGACGCCGACTTGGCGCTCCTCTTGGACAGATCGTGCGGGATGGGAGGAAGAGGGGCCGACACGACGTGGTAGAGGCTCGGAGACCCGGGGCGGTACGTGAGGCTTGGGCTTGGAGGCGAACCCGACGCGGCCGCGGCGTACGTGAGACTGGGAGACGGCGGATCGGCGTTGATTCCTTCGGCGTGGCGTGGGTCGAGCGAAGGCGACTCGGGCGACGCCGTCGATTGGGACCGCCGGCGCATTATGATCTTTTCTCTTAGGACTATGGTCATACCGGATGCCGGCCGATCGTATGGTCGCACATATTTGAGTCGGGACATCGGCGCCGGGCTATGTCAGGTCTCTTTTAGCTTCCCTAGATCGTGCTTAAAGGTGGCAATGTAACCTATGGTGCACATCGTGTGCTGACACTGCCTCGACACCACCGAGTGCGCTCGCCACCTCCCGTGCATGGAAGCGTGCACTGCGGGGTCTTCGAACGTGAACGCGTTGAAGACCAGCCCGGCAATGCCCTTGGCGTCAGGCACCAGCGCGCTGACCTTGCCGGAGGAGACGACAAAGTTCAAAGAGTCCCGAAACGTGGAGGCGGACATAGCCGCGACCGCCAGGATGGCGAGCTCCCTCTCGCAGATACCCTCGCACTCGCGAGGCAAAACCTCCCATTGTATGTCGACACGAGGGACAAACCGACCATCGTTAGTAATCACAACACTGAAGACACACTCTCTCGGACGAGTGAGTGCCGACAACGACGATAGGTTTGGCAACCTCATGAGAGGCTGCTCCAGTTCAGACATCGGTGATGTCACCGTGCATCTCCACATCACTAACACAAGAGTATACACTTATGCCTCAGCACGTGTCACGACATGCTTCCCGCCTTCACTTTGAGTGAATGTCCATGCATGCGCAGAGCCATCTTGCGCTGCGTCTTCCAGTGCTTCTCGTAGGAGCACTTGAGGTCGTTTGGGGCGGCGTCCTTGAAGATCTTGTAGGCGGGGTCAAAGCCACACCCCAACACCGTGCACGACCCGTTGGTGCATAGTTGCCTGTGCACGTAGAGACGACACGCGTGCTGCTGCTGAGCGGTGCCACCCGCTTTGAAGCCGTCGCCGTCTACCATGAGCTGCTTGAAGTGGGACTCGGGCTGAATGTTGAGTAGCCTCATCCCGTCGTACGCGTTTCTGGGCATGTCGATGTACATGCGCGTCAGTGCCTTGTTCTTGCTGTCGTACAGGGTGACGCGGTCCAGCGGGCTAATGCCCACCGGGACTTGCATGCAGTCGACGTTCCGCGCGACCGTCTTGTATGCGTTGTTCCTAGGCCCAGCGTTGTGCACGTTGGTGTAGCTGATCGGGTTGGTGGCGACGACGCCACAGATGCCAGAGGGCGCGATCTCGGAACAGCTCTTAGGGCGCTTGGTGACCACTTTGAAGTTGGAGAACAAAGACTTGCTCTCGTCCGCCAGGTTGTCTTCTGTTGTGTCGTCTGTTCGGGACTTGCGCTTCTTGATGCCATGCGCGCCGGTTTCCAGGAAGAGTGGAGAGGACGATCCCTCCCCACTCTTGTTTCTGTTTGTGAGCGGTGACATGCACTCGCTCACGTCAAAAGAGCTCTTGAGGCTCTCGCGAAACTTGTCCAGAAGTTTGCGTGTGGGTGTGTCCGCCTTGTCCTGGATGTGGCGGACGTCGAGGCAGACATCGGTGGTTGACGTCATGCGCAGCACTGGGTTGCGATTTAGAAGATCCTGCATCTCCTTGGACAGGCCAAACCGATCAGACCACACGACCCCCGGCGGTGGCACCATCTTACCGCAGGCGGGCTTCTTGCTCGTTGCGTAGGCGGCCGACGTCAGGTAGGATACGTCGGCGCCGGAATTGGCGGTGTGGCGGACAGGTGCGATGGGACAGACCTCTACCTGTGTCATCGACATCTGAATCTGAGACGAATCAGATTCTTTGTTGGGGTTGTAACCACCCCATCTGACCGTTGGAAGTATGGCCGTTCATCTCCCGGCGCCGACGATGGTGTCGGCGCCGGGGCTTTTGCGCCCATTAAATGGGCGGCCAGACGAGCCTTTAAAAACACTTGAAAGCGACAGCGAACTTGTGTATGTCACAGACTTCGATCGCGAGTTTTTTCGCTAAGAAAGACGACGTCGCACCCGCGCAGGCACCCGCGCAGACACCCAAGTCGGCACCGGCAGCAACCCCAACGGTCTCCAATACGGCGACCGCCCCCGAGAACCCGAAGCCGGCTGAGGTCGCGGCGGAGGCGCCCAAGGCACCCAAGGTCGACGAGGAGCAGGACTTTGTCGACTTTTTCCTCTCCAAGGCGGGTTCGCCGCTCATACGCGGAACCCCTTTGAAGACGAGGCGGATCGCCGTCTTCGGCGAGAAGTACTACTGGGGAGAGAGCGTGACCTTTCCCATCAAAGCGCTGCCACTTTCCTTCCGCAAGTGGTGCGTCGAGCACAAGTACACCGGATTCAACTCCGTCCTCGTCAACGTGTACGAGGAAAAGACCTCCAACATTGCGTGGCACATGGACGCGACCGACTCGCTGGGTAAGGGCGAGGTGGTTAGCATCTCCTTTGCTGTCCGCCGAAAGGACCGCAAGAAGACGCTGGCCAACTTTGAGTTCCGCTGGCCGGACAAGAAGGACCCGACCAAGAAGAAGACCAGCACCATTTCACTGGAGCATGGCACCGTCATTCGCTTTGACGCGATCAAACACAAGCGCAAGAAGTGCGAGCACAGAGTCGCAAAGACGCTCCACCCGCGCGTGAACGTCACATTGCGCCGCATCAAGAAGCCTGAGTAGGCCTTACCATGGTAGTACGGCGCCGGGGGTCGGTACTAAGATAGTTTCCATTTTTAGAACACTGCAGCCTACTGTGAATTCACAGCTATTCAGTGACGAACCGCGTCACTTCGGACACCAGGTCCGGAAGTCGTCCGCCTCGTGTCCACCGACTGGACGACTTCCGGACCTCAATGTCCGGAAACCGTCCGGAAACCGTCCGGTGACTGGACGACTTCCGGACGATTTCCGGACATTGAGGTCCGGAAGTCGTCCGCCTCGCGTCCGCTGACTGGACGACTTCCGGACCTGATGTCCGAAGTGACGCGGTTCGTCACTGCATAGCCGTGAATTCACACCGCCTGAGATTGCGATCTCCTGGGTCGCCCGGCGCCGAGACCGCACTGGCATGTGCGGCCATGCAACGGCTGTGTAAACCTCAGTGCTGAAGGTGTAGAGAGGGTTGACGGGCTTTGCCGTCTTCTCAGACTCGGCCGCCTACGTCCCAGCCAACCTCCTGGCGATGTCCCTCGGCACCGGCGCCGACACCCCCAAGGAGATCACGCACGCCTTTGTGCTGAAAGGGTTTGACCTGGCGTGGTCTATGCTCGAGGGAGAGAAGATCTACCCCGACGGCGACTACGACCAGGAGCCGATCGGCATCAAGTCCAAGGACATTGAGAACCGCCACACCCGCCTCGCTCCCGGGTGGTACGGCGTGATCTTGGGCAAGGGTACAAAGGGCGTGACGCGCGAGCGCTACGACGAGTGCAAGGCCAAGCTTCCCGAGATGAGCTACCCCGAATGGAACTCCGACTTTGCAAACCGCCGCAAGGGCCACCTTGTCGGCGTGGTCAAGATCGCGCACTCCCTGCCGTACGAGCTGTGCAAGGAGTCGGAGTGGGCCATCGGTCCCATCTGCAACATCATCTCGCACGCGGGGTGGATCGACAAGCCCGTGCCTTGCAAGGGAAACCTCGGGGCGTGCCCCATCAACGACAAGGAGGAGCGAGAGCGCTTCCAGCACTACGCCGACTGTGCGTTGATGGACGGCGTCATCTTCCGCACCTTTGCCGAGGAGCGCCACCCGTACCAGGGCCCCTCCATCTGGCCGCATGCCAAGCGCAAGCCGGCCAAGGGGTGCATCGACATGCGCGACAAGGACGAGCGCGGCAAGCTCCGAGAGTTTCTCCTCGGTGCTCAGGAGAATCTGAAAAAGAAACAGAAGACCGAGTAGAGTGCAGAGTAGCCACCGCTATCGATAAGCTGTGCGTCCGTGGGACTCTGGTAGGAAGAAGGGCGAGGGAGGTAGTGTTGCGTGCACGCATGCTTGCGGCCGTGGAGCCCAGTGCACTGTATGAAGGCCACAGAGCCAACTACCAAGGCACTAAGAGACCTGGAAAAGTCCCGGATGGGAGGGCGGTCGCCCCCCGTCTGGTCCACGAATTTCCGACGGACGACGTCACGGGTCTGGGTCGCCGGAAGATTCCGGCGACCAAACAAAAGCCCACGAAAGGCAGCAACGTCTGCATCGTGTACCCCAGAGTCGTCCACCGCGAACTCGTGGACACCACTCCCCTCACCATGCACGACGGTGACGTAATTTTCGTGGGGAAGCGCCAAACCATCTTTGGGGCGGGCCAGAACCGGATCTCCAGAACGATGACTTGGCGTCACCTCAACACCGAGCTCATGCGCCCGGAGAACATGCTGAACACGGCGGACCCCACCCTACTCGACAGAGTCATAGACGCGCGCCAGGCTTGTATCGACGATGTTAGCAAGCGGCTTCGAGACGACGTCGACACCCTGCAGTACTTCAACGACCGTCGCACGTTGCAGAACGTGCATGACGACTTCATGAACGATTACAGGAAGACGCTCGAGTCGCTGGACTGTGCGAACGACGTGCTACAGATTGCAAGTCGGGCAAGGAACCTGGGCGAGGCGTACGAGATCGATCCGTGGTTTGACTGGAGGGTGGTGCCGGCGCTTCAGCACTGGACGGTGGACGGGGTGCTCCACAACTCTGAGTTTGCCAAGGAGCTCATCAACGAGGTGTATCCGTCGTCGACCGACGACGAGATGCTGTTGAACGTGGCGATGCAGGGCCCGTGCCATGTACGCAACAGCAAGCACGAGAAGCACTCCCAGTTCTTTGATGACGCGGCAGCCCCCGGCGACATGCTTCTGATGTGCATCGTTTCCAGGCCCGTCGCTCCGGGTGTTTGGATGTATCAGATCAAGCCTGCAAGCAGCAGGCAGCTCTGTGACCTGATGCAAGACAGGGGAGTGTCGTTGGGAGACGATGCCTCTTGTGCGCCCGGAGGACAGCAGGCGTATTTCAGCAAGTTTGATCTCCTGCTCACGGTTGGAGCCTGGAAGATTGGCACGGTCATCGACGACCGCATGGTCACCGGAACGCATGGCAAGATGAACGTCGCCGTGTCGATCGAGTTCTTGAGCGTCGACAAGATGTGGTACACGGTTGGCAACCAGGACATACCCATCGTGTGTCTCACGAGGCAGCGACATTTGAAGCGTCTGCGCGACCACGCTCGTGGAATCCGAGACCGGGCGGAGCTGCGTCGCTTCCTCGCCCTCGAGGAGGCCTTGCGCAGGATGGTTGTTCGTCGGCGTGAGCAGGAGGCACAGAGAATGGTGCAACAACAGCTCGATGACGCTGCCGAGGCGGCTAGACTCGCCCTCCTCGCCGTACTGGCGGAGGAGGCAGCAGAGCGGGCTCGCCAAATACAGCGCAGGGTGCTCGAAGATCGAGCGCGCGAAGAGGGCGCCCGCCGCGCAGATGCTGAGATGCGACGTCGGGCGGATGCCGCCCCGGGTCCAGCGCGGCCACTGGCTCTGCCAGCACCGAACGACTGGACCGCCATGACCCTCTACGCGCGCCCCGTGTTGGACGAGCGGGCCGAGACCGTTGAGTACAACATCGGGGCGGCGCTGGACAGATTGGTGCGCGAACAGGCGCGCACGGGCGACTACTTTGACGTGGGCAGCACCTTCTTGGGGCTGGAGACCTTTACCACGACGGCGTGGAATGTGCCGTTTCAGAACCGCGTGTCGCGCATCAGGGGGCGGTTTGGCAGCGACGGTCGCCCCCTGCTGCAATCCTTTGCCGACAGAACGGCGCTCACACTCAACGTGGCTACGAGGTCGTACGTGACGTACGTTGCGAGGACCGGACTCGCGATGACGGGGCTGGAGCAGAACATGTACGCCAACGCGATTCGCATGCTGGAGATGACGAACATGCCGACTCTAATCCAGAACGCCGTGGTTCTGGAGCTCGACCCAGGAACGCGCGAGGGAGGGTGTGCTGCGTACGGCGGGCTCAACGACGGAAACGTCACCGTCACACTGTGCAACTATCTGGAGCAGCAAGGGTACCAGGTGGCAGAGAATGCCAATCTGCTTCGGTTCGAGAGACCCGCCATACGAGACGTCAACGGGGAGGACCGCATCGTGGTGGACAACGTCGACTTTGAGGACATACTCGCGCAGGGCGACGACTTCTACGTCCAGCTGGAGCGCATCAACGCTGCACTGGTGCTGCTGTTCAACGTGCCACATGACAACGCTCTGCCTTGGCAGACGTTCGACGGCGGAAAGACGTGGTCTCGCTCGGCCGTCGATTTGGACAAGTGGGACACCTACGACAGCATGGTCGACCGAGTGATCGGAAACTTCAACAGCCTCTCCATCATCAACGGGCTCTCTCGTTCCATCAACCACTGCATCATCGCCATGGCAGTTCTGGGGAGCTGCAACCTCAACGGAGTTCCTGACAGGCTCGTGAACCGGCTTCGGGTTGACGTGCAGGGCGGACCCGGTTCGCTGATACAGTGGGAAGGAGGACAGGCTCCATCCAGGATCATGACACTCGACGGCAGTGCAATGAGCCCCCAGAACGCCCAGGCAATGATCAACGCGACCGATGACTTTGACACTCCGTTTGGACAGCTCACAGCTTCCTGGGACGTCCTATCGACGTCGTTCGATGGACTCACCGACGCTGACGGTGCCGTCGCGACCTCTGGCCTTCTGCCACTCCCGACAGCCGCCCCGATTCAACCGCCGTTCAGGCCCATGATACTACCGGAGTTTGCATTCGCCGATGCTGTGGTGGCCTCGGCGCAGGCCGAGTATGCCTTCCCCAGCATCCCGCGTCTGTATCGGTTCGGGCTGTCTCCCAGCCGCGGGATCAGCTACCCCCTTCCTCCGCCAACCGACGACCTGGCTCCGGGGAACACGAGCGGACAGCTTGCTCTTCCTGTACGCACCTCGTGGACGAGCAACGTCTACAACAGCATCGCCGCGTACTATCCCGAAGGAGGGATATCGGGTTCAGTGAGGGGGATGGTACACACGCTGATAGTGATGGCAAAGTTGCCACCTGTCGAACCGGAGGACCGCCTCGGGGTGTTCCAGCGGGTGGTGAGGGAAGCCACGTGAGGACACACTGAACGTCCATAGTCGTGTCGCTAGACATAAATACACGGTGTGAGTGGTACAGATAGAAGAGAAGAAACAAGTCCACACTGCCATGTCGGTGTCCGTGTACCCGGCACAGCCAGCGTCGGTGGGCCGCAATGCGTCAGTCGCCCTGAAAACCGACCTCACAAAAGCCTATAAGGGCACAAAGTTCGTCACTGTCAACCCCAGCGACATCAAGCGGGTTTCGGACCGCGACTACACACTGGGCTTTGGCAAGGACAAGGTCGAGATGGTGGTGGGAAGCTTACCGCATCAGTTCTGGGTGTTGATCAGCCAGAGAGGAGAGGGGGTCGCGATGGACCCGTACACGGAACTGCCCATGGAGACGATAGAGAAGACATTTGCAAGGACGGCTCGTGCATACGACGCGGAGATGGATCACATGTGCGAGTACGTCGGGATGATGGACAAGCTGGACCACCTGGACGCGAACAACCCTCTTTGCAAGAGCATGGAACGCCTGAAGCTCACGATGGACATTGAGGCGGGATTCACCCAGGCGCTCAACGCCAAGGCTTACCGCGAGCAGAGGGTCATTATCAGTTCCGCAGCGCAGCGCGACCGACTGGAGAGGTTAAGGCAGGCCATCCGCGTTCAGGGGGAGCTATTCCAAGAGCAGGCGACGTACGGCGACAGCTTCTACTCGTGGGAGCCGAGCACCGACCTGATCAAAACCATCCGCGACGAGATCAACGAGCTTTCGGAGGGGGTGCAGCTGTCCGGGTGGTACGTCGCGATGTCGTACATGATGTACCGCACGGGGCGGCCATTCTTCAGCCCGGTGGAGCTCCCCCGCGAGTGCATTAGCTTGCCGGTAGACGATGATCCTCTGTGGAAATGTCCATTCGGAATGAGCTCGCGGCAGCGGTGGGTCACATACGTTAACGACCGCGAGTACGCTTCTCGCTAGATGCACAATCCCTTAGGTACAGCAGAGGTTGTAGATTAAAGAGTGGCACGTGCACATGAAGCAAACCTCTCTATTCAGCTTTTCAAAAGAGGGTGGCGGACTCGCCCCGGGGACCCGAGTCGTGGATCTCTTTTGTGGGATCGGCGGCTTCTCGTGCGGAGCAAAGATGGCGGGACACAAGGTCGTGTTTGCGGTGGACTGCGACCCGTTCCTTCTGGGGTGCCACGTAAGGAACAATACGGACTGTGAGCACTGGTGCTGCTCGCTTCCCCGAGACGACCTGCCGCTCCCCACCTCGGGTACGTGGCATCTGCATGGGTCTCCGCCTTGCACAAAGCTGAGCATCATGCAGCCACTGCAGTACCAGGAGGAGCGGGAGAAGGCGATCGATCTAGTGTCTTGGTTCTTCTCATTGGTAAAGGAGAAGCGGCCGACGTCGTGGTCGATGGAGCAGGTCAACCACCAGGCGGTCCGCTCGCAGCTGGAGGAGCTCAAGAGCAAGCACCCGATGCTGTTCGACTGGATGGTGGTCGACGCCGTCAACTACGAGGTCCCGCAGCACCGCAAGCGCATCATCGCGGGGTCGCCCTTCCTCATCGCCAACCTCCGCTCCTTCAGCTCCAAGAAGCGGAAGCTTTGCGTTCGCGACGTCATCCCCGACCCCCCACGTCCCTTTATCCGCAACAACCTCTACAGCCGCCCGGACGAGCACACGCGCGAGCGGGTGGACGTGCCGCTCAAGGACCAGATACGCTCGGTGGACGAGCCGTCCTACACCATACTCGCGACCGGCCACAAGCGGTGGGCGGACGAAAAGGGGGAGGTTTTGCGACACCTCACGGGCGCAGAGGGGGCTTTAATACAGTCATTCCCACCGGACTACATGCTGCCATGGTCACCCACAGTGTCACTCGTGGGTGTAGGGAACGCACTCCCACCAAACCTAGCACGCGTGTTAATGTCTCCCACTAAGCAAGGGTAGGTCGTTCCGAGTGTTCGGTACTTACAAGTGCATGTCCGCGACCGAAGCAAACGCCTCCATGACAGCAGCATGCTGTCCACGCTTCATCATACTCTTGACGATGATCTCCATTTGGTTGCGCAAGTGAGACGCAATCTCGACGTTTTCGATCCTCTGGGCCCCCGGCGCACCACCAAGGAAGCGCACCCAGAGCCTCCATGTAATCTTCCTGGAAGCAGGGGGTCCTTCCAGCACGTCCAGCAGCCTGCCGTTCAGGCGGCGGGCTGCCATCTCCTCTCGCGCTGCTTCTTCTGTAAGTCGGTCTCGCTCTGCCACGTCTTCCTTTGCCGGAATGTTTGGAGCTACCAGGTCCCGGTAGAGGAACGCGAGAGTTGCCTCCTCAATAGGCCGCCTTGCGGCCTGAGATTCTGCGCTGGGCGCTGCACCAGGGCCAACATTGTCGTCCGCGTCGTACCCGAGAGCCGCGAACTCGTCCCTGATCAAGTTGTTCAGTGCGCGCTGAAGCCTTTCTCTCCTTCCTTCCGGTGACTCTGACTCCCGCAAGGCCCTGAGGATCCTGTCCATGTACGCAACGTTGCGATCGGCCCCCTCGGCAGTTCCCCGAAAGGGCGCGTCGAGGAACCCAAGAAGCGCCCTGAGCTCCGGGTTGTCTTTCAGCTTTTTCATCATCGTCGCGCGCGTCACGGCAGTCTCGAACCTCTTGAACTCATCGTTCGTAGGGTTGGGGCCGAAGACATTGGCTGCCGCATCATCTGCGATGATCTTCCACGCACGCAAAGCCTGAGCTGGTGTCCACGTCGACACGAGTCCGTTGGCTGGCCATGGAACGACTGCCTCGGGCTCGGGCTCGGGCTCAGGCTCGGGCTCGGGCTCCGGCTCCGGCTCCGGTCCGCCACCTCCACCCACGTCGCCGTCGTCGTCGACGACGGGTGGCCCAAGGCCGCCGCCACCTCCACCGCCTCCATCGTCGACGGGCGGCCCAAGGGCGCCACCACCTCCTCCACCACCTCCTCCACCACCACCTCCACCACCTCCACCGCCACCTCCACCGCCACCGCCACCACCACCGCCGAGGGGTGGAGGGGCAAGAGGGGGGCCGCCACCCCCTCCACCGCCACCTCCCACTGGCGCACCCCGTGGAATGATCGGCACGGGTCTGTTGGCGACATTCCCTCCAACGACTAGCCCGAAGCGCTTGGTGAGCTCGTGGAACGGGACGGGAGCAACACACACGTTCATGTGGGGGTTGGTGTCGCTGACCGAACCCACCTTCCAAGCGAAGACCGTGTTGCGCATGTCGTCGTAGGAGAGCGTCCCCCCGACTGGGAAGACGGTAGAGAGATCCATGCCTCGCCGGTAGACGCGCGTCATGTGCTCCAGAATGCGCGCGCTGGTCGGCTTGTAGTAAAACTCGAAGTGGAGGAAACCACCCGCGGCGTCGTTCACGCGCTTGCACACGAGCAGTAGGAACAGGTCGTCACGAATCCTGAGCTCGGGGTCGAAGACCTGCATGAACTCGTTGGGGACGCTGTCGTACTTGGACTTGAAGACGTTCCTAAAGGCGGCAGGGCCTTGGATCGCCACGTTGAGCATCGTCCCCGAGTCGCCTCCGCCAGCGTGGTAGTAGCTTGCGTTCTGCTCGTCGTCATCTCGCGACATCAGGATGCCGTCGACCGTCCACTCCGACAGCATGGCCACCGCCATCCAGTCGGAAACTGGTCTGAACACCGTACCCGGTCTGTTGTTCCTCAGCAAGTCGTACGCAGTCTGTGCGGCGTCGCGTGCCCTCTCCAGCTGCACTTGTAGATCCACATACTCGCCGCTCGGAGGCTGCTGCCTCCTGGCCATCTCGCGGCCATTGAAAGCGGACTCCCTCGCAATACTGGCGAGCATGCCAAAGTACTGACGCCTTGCCTCGACGATGGCTGGGTTCATGCCTCGGCCCAGCACTGTGCCGCCAATGCGCGCCGTCTTTCCTAGCACAGCGTTGATCTGCCTCCACGTAGCCGACTTCGACGCGCGATTGGTGTCGTGACCGAGACAGTCCTTGGTCTTGTGCACCATCATCAGGTCGCCAGGGAGCATGTCGGAAGGGTCTGCCGGGCTCTCGTTGAACGCCGTGAACACCATCCTCCCGTAAGGGATGGTGTCGTTGGTGCGCTTTCCGGGACGCTGCGAGCTCGTAGGTATCTTTGCCTTGGGCCCGGGAATGGCATCCCCGGGCTTGTTGGGGAGACGCGGCTGCACCGTCGCACCCGGAACATCGGGAGGGGGGCGCTTGTTCCCAACGAGTATCCGGTCTCTTAAAGAATCAAAGTATTGACTCTCACCGGACACGGCTGCCAGCATGGCTGGAAAGCCCACTGGGGACTGCCCACTGGCAGCGCTCTTGTCTACTTGCTGCACCGACAGAGTACCTTATCACTTTGGTCCCACTACTGGCTAGCGGGAAGCGTGACGGTCCGGCACTCGCGGTGTGCAATCGAAAACGGATTCACATGGCCACCTCGACCATGGCGGGCGCGGCGATGACACCGACGTTGCAGCGTGGCTTCTTGGTGGGCGGCTGGTGCACGCCCGCGGCCGGCGCGCTGGCCGGGGTCTTCTCCGCCTTCTTGGGCGCGTCGACACAGACGTCGGCGTCCTCGTCGAAGATGCGCACGGCCTTGCCCGCGATCTCGAGCAGGTCGTCCATCATCTTGATGACGGGCTTGAGGTCGTCCTTGGAGACGGTGAACTCGCCAGGCAGAAGGTCGCGCGTCTCGCCGGCCTTGGGCTGGATCGAGAAGATGAGGGAGATGGTGCCCGTCCCGGCCGAGTTGCGGCGCTTGAGGTCGCCGACGGCAACACCGGTCGACTTGCCCTGGTAGGAGCCGAAGCCCGTCTTGGAGGCCATGAGGTCGCCCTCCGGCATGTCCTCGGCACCGGCGCAGAGGCTGCGGTACTGGGGCTCGCAGTCGCCGTCGTCGTCGTCGTCGTAGAGGCTGCGCGTGCGGTAGACGTCGGCGTCCTCCTCTTCCGCGCCCCAGCCCTCCTCGGCAAACATAGAGGTCGCGCGCACCGGCTGGGGCGCGTCCACCGGCCACTGGCACATGAGCGTGAGGTTGGCCAGCTTGGGGAAGCCGAGCGGCCCGATCGGCGTGGCCATGGCAAAGCCCTCCGACAGGTTCTTCTTGTTGTCCTCCACCTTGTACGTGGCCATGTCGCCGGCCTTCTTGTCCGACGCAACGACCGAGAGGTTGAAGGCGGACAGCTCGCCGGTCGCCTCGTCGTACTTGTTGGGCTGGATCTTGAGAGGCGCGCTGGTCGGCGTGTAGAAGGACGTACCGAAGCCGGTGTGGTACGTGACCAAGGTGGTCGGCTTGTCGTCGGTGGACGAGTACGAGTACAACCGCTCGAAGAGCTCGATCTTGTCTCCTCCCGGGCAGATGTACGACTGGATGCGCAGCGTGAACCACTCCTCCTTGTCCTTGTCGAGCGCCATGTCGATGCCGTCGTTCAGGCCGGCGTGCTTGCCGTACGCGCCGACCTCCTTGAGCATGTCGTAGAGCATGATCATCTTGGGGTCCTTGCCCTCGGGGGTCGTCATGACCACCTTGAACTTGTGCAGCGGTACCTTGACCACGGTCTCGTTCATGTTCTCGGAGCGGATGGAGAACACCGGTAGATTGAAGCCCTCGGTGTACACGGCGGTGACGTGCTTGCCGTCGCCGCCGAGGTTGAGGCAGAGGAACTGGAGCGAGCCGTCGCGGAGCTCGGGCAGCACGACGCAGGTCTGGCCGTTGGGGCCGACGAACGTGGACGTCTTGTGCTTGCGCTCGAACATTGCCTTGTAGGTCTTGAAAAGCTCGTCGTTCACGTCGGCGATCTTGCCGATCGACGAGGTCTCGTCGAGGTTGCGCAGCGTGAGCTTCTTCTTCTTCTCCGCCTTGATGCTCTGGCCCTTGACAAAGTCGAAGAGCGCCACCTTGCCGGTGGCCTTGTCCGGGATGCAGTAGGCCGAACGGGACGAGTCCACCTCCACGCGCTGGGCGTCGCCCGTCTCGATGGCCTTGTCGCACGCGGCGCGGATCTCGTCGGTAACCTCCAGGTCGAAGTCGGACTTCTCGAGCACCCAGTCGGTGACGGGTTCGTTGAAGGCGTTGACCGAGCCGATGCCGGAGTAGTCGAACACGAGCAGGCCATCGCTGGTCTGAACCACGTAGGCGTCCTTGGGCTGTGTGAGGCCGCGCATGACGCAGTTGGACTTGATCTTCTTGTGCACGGCGGTGCCCGCCTCGGAGATGATCTGCGCGCGCTTGATGGCCTGCGCGAGCTCGGGGTCGTCGACGGCCACGGGGCTGCCGTCCTTCATCAGGCAGAAGACGCCCTCTTGGCAGACAAACGCGGCGAGGTCCGCAATCTCCGATCCCCAGCAGCTGCCAAAGAAGCGCTCGCAGTCCTCCCAGCGGATGAACGGGCACGTGTAGGTGTTCTTGGTGAACCCTTCCGCCTTGAGCTCGCGCAGGAAGCGGAGGATGTTCTCGCGACGGCCGTTCATGGCCGTGGTGAGGCGCTGTTTGATCTCGGGGTTGATGGTCGACATGTGTGAGGGCTGGAGGTTGCTGTTGGTTTGCACCTGCGGGCGTGGGCGGACGGGGCTTGGCGTGCGTCGGCGCCGGACTCTGTGACCCGTAGGCGGCCGAAGGGCGGTCGGCCGCCGACGCAGACAAGAGGTTGCGTGGGACATGCACTTACTACCCTAGGGGGCAGGAGCTAACCGACGTGCGTTTGTACCTTGTGCGTTTGTATAACTGCCGTTTGGCCAGCCGTTTCAAACCCAGGCACCTCTGCGAGTGGGTCCGGCGCCGACGCGTGTGCATTCCCGTCGGCGCCGGAGCCTTGCCGCTATACGACCATAGACTTGCAGGACAGACGCGTCGTGCAGCAACAGCATCAGAAAAGTCGATTGCGCTGCAGAAGCAAGCCATGTCCGCCACCGAGACCGCAACCCCCACAACTGTCGCGGCGCCGGAGGATTTTGACGCCAAGGAAGAGCGCCTATGGGTCGAGAGCCTGGCGCGCATGCCCGCCGCCAAGCCCATACTCCAGCACTTTGCCGCGTTCGAGGCGATCATGAAGTCCGGTGGGCAGAAGGGAGTGGAGCCTCCGATTGACCAGGTCGCAACCTGGAGGCGCATGTTCTGCTGGATGTACCAGCGGACGGACGCGCCCTTTGGCATCGCCTCGCCTCTGACGTCCGCCATCCCCAAGTGCATTTGCATATGCAACCTCAGCGGCAGCCACGCCTTCTACTTCAGCGACAACCTCAGCCTCGGGCGCATTCTGTGCCTCACGCCACAGGAGAACGCCCCGCGGATCATTGCTGGCATCCAGCAAGTCTTCCAGAAGGCGAAGGAGATCGACGCCTCCGTCATCGTGCTCTTCTGTCTCCCCTTCCAGACCGGCATGGAGCGCTGCTACTGGGAGGCTCGCACCATCCGCAAGACCAAGAAGGGCGCGATCAAGGACGGGGAAATGTTTTTCAGCGTCAACGACCGGGAGGCGCGCACGGTCCCATGCACTCTCGCGTCTGAGCATTGGCCAGACTCCATGTTCGACGAGCTGTGCAAGACTTTCATGTCCGTGGTGTCTCCGGTTTGCCTCGACCACGTGGAGGACTCGGACCCGCGCACGGCTACCATGTCGCTCGAGCAGGCGATCGTGATGATCGGCATGCTCAAGTCGGAGCGCAAGAAGCTGATGGACGAGCACAGACGCAGCACGGATGCCCTGAAGGCCAAGGCTCTGGAGGATGTCAAGCGGCTGGGCGATCTCGCCAAGGACGCCGAGTCCAGGGCGGACGCGAGGGTGGCTAAGGTGGCAGACGCGAGCAAGGCAGCGGAGGACACGATCAAGAAGAAGATGGCTGCCATGGACGAGCACAACTCGTCTCTAATGAAGCAGGTCGCGAGTCAGAAGACCGCGGTGGAGATAGCCAACTCTATGGTCGCCGGCATGACCTTGGAGCACGAGCAAGAGACCAAGGAGGCGGCGGCGCGCCAGAAGGCATTGGAGTCGCAGGTATCCAGCCTGCAGTCGAGCCACGCGAAGCAGGTGGCTGAGCAGACCAGAGCGCGCAAGGACATGACGCGCTCGCATCAGACGGCGTTGGCGGAGGTAAAAAGATCTCTCGAGGAGTACCGCAAGGAGGCGGAGTCGACTAAGACGGCAGCGGCGCTCGTGTCCAAGAGCGCGGATGCGGCGCGCAGGGCGCAGGCGGACGCAGACACGCAGGTGCAGCAGGCGCTCCTCGATCTCGCCAAGACCAAGACGGAGCTGGAGGCAATCAAGAAGTCTAACGACAGCGCGATCGGGGCATGCGCGGCGACGAAGCAACAGATGGACGATGTGGCGGCCGAGGCCGACAAGCTCAAGGCCAGTCTGAAGGCGTCCGAGTCGTCCAACGCTCAGCTCAAAAGCGCCGTCAAAGAAACCGACGAGGCACGCGCGGCGACCGAGGAAGCCCTCCGAAAAGCCGACGAGGCCCGAGAGGAGGCCGAGAAAGCCCTCAAGGTGGCCAACGAGGCAGCGACTGCCCGCGAGAGTGCGGACGATGACGCAGACAAGAGCGAGGACAAGGACGCGGCACTCGTTGTCCTCACGGAAAAGGAGCTCAAGGAAACCAAGGCGGAGCTAGGACGCAAGGACCACCTGCTCAAGGAAACCGAAAAGCGCACCAAGGCGCTCGAGTCGCGTATACGCGACCTGGAGGCTGAAATCAAAGACGCCAAGAAGCAGAAGCCGCCCACCGAGGCAGCTATCTCCAATGCGCCAGCACAGCCACAATGCGCGACCTCCGTGGTTCCCTCCGGCAAGGGCCAAGGCTCCCAGTCGAAGCGCCGCGGTGGTAGGGCCGACGCGGCGGTGGCAGGCGATGATCACAACGGCCCCATGGCACAGGCCACGGTGCACGTCAACCAGAACACCGTGTACATGCAGAACGGCGCGATGCATCCTCCCCAGCAACAGCACGGCTTCCCCGCACAGGGCAACTTCGTGGTAGACCCCATGCTCGAGGGCATGATCTCCCAGCTACACAGCGCGCTTCAGACAATCACGGCCGCCGCGCGAACAGCGAGCTCCAGCACTCGCGCAGCGGAGATGTCGCATGCAAAGCTCGACGCGATCATGGCGCAGTCGGGGATGGGGGGCTACTACGACGCTCCACAGCCGATGCAGCCCCAGTTCTTCCCTCGCGGAAACGGGGGCGGTTACTAGGGGAGAGTGACTGGTGGTAGGGTGGTTGGTGGTATCACGCTCGGCGCCGGAACACATTAACATGCACGGCCATCGGACCGGTCGGTAAACAGTATAGACCATCCTTGGTAACAAAAGTGCTATCGCCAAGATCATGATAGTTGTCAAAAAGAAACGGAGCCCGTCTATTGTCGAGCATTTGGACAATGACACCCTCCGTATGGTCGGAGAGAATCTGACGCACGGACGCACCACCCACGGCGCAGTGCGCCTGGCATGCATACTAGGGCGGACGTGCGCGACCTTCCGCGCGATCACCAACAGCGTGCTCCAGGCTATCCTACAGCTAGACGAAGACCAGCTCAAGGTGTTCCAGGCCGCCATGAAGGGCGAAAGCATACTGATTACTGGCGTGGCCGGAACGGGCAAGTCGCAGATCGTCAGAGCCATTCGCTCCGTCTCCAGCCCTGACCGCATGGCCGTCACCGCGTCTACTGGGGCGGCCGCCGCGATGGTGGGAGGGTCGACCATCAACTCGTTTCTCGGCATGGGGACCGGAAGGGAGAACGTCGAGGTCTACTTCTCGATCGTGTACGGGTCGAGGAACAAGGAGCTCAAAGAGAGGATCGTCAGCACCGACCGCATCCTCATCGACGAGATCAGCATGATCGACTCAAAGTTCTTCGACAAGATCCACAGCCTCGTCAACGGAGTCCGGGGGCGGGTTGGCAACACGCTGCCTGTTCAGTTCATCTTGGTGGGAGACTTCTTGCAGCTGCCAGCAGTTTCTGCAACCACAAACGGCTTCGTGTTCCAGAGCAAGGCATGGAAGGAGCTTGGGGTCAAGGTTTTCGAGCTGAAGATGGTGCACCGCCAGACCGACCCGAAACTCCTGGAAGTGCTCGGCCGAATTCGGGGCGGTAACCTGAGCCAGATGGACCACGCATACCTCATGGAGAACTGCGCCAAGGAGCCACACGAGGACTCGGTGTGCCTCTTTGCCAAGAACGACGACGCCGACACGCACAACCGCGTCGTCTTGTCCAAGATTCACCAGCCTACGCACCCTTTCAATTGTGTCGACAAGGGCGACGAGCACGCGCTCACAGCGGTGACGGCGCAGCCGAAGCTTTTCCTCAAGGTAGGGGCCCTCGTGATGTGCCTCAAGAACATCAACGTGTCCGCGAGCCGCGGCCGTCTGGTCAACGGGTCCGTCGGGCGCGTGCAGAAGGTCGACGTCGTGGAGGCCCCCCCAACGATAAGGAACGCCCACATCACGGTCGAGTTCACGGACTATGGCGACACCGGAGACAGCCCGCACAAGTTTACACACACCTTCATCACGGGGTGCACGCCTGAGAACGAGTTCTCCGTATACAAGAAGGATAAGATCGTGGCCACGCGCTACCAGATCCCGCTCAAGCTCGCGTGGGGGGTCAGCATCCACAAGAGCCAGGGCGCGACGTTCGACAAGCTTGTGGTGAACATGGCGGGATGCTTCGCGGACGGGCAGGCCTACGTCGCGCTCTCCCGGGCCCGCACGCTCGCCGGCATGCACATCACCGACCTGACCCGTCGCTGCGTGCGGGCCAGCGCCGTTGCGCTCGATTTCTACAAGAGAAGCTCACTGATTTAGAACGATTGGTTGTATCACACATGTATAACACTATACACTACTGTTGTCTTGCGACAGCCTCCTGCCTACGGGTGGCGGGGGTGGTGGGTAGATGAACCGTTCTCCACAGTCTTCGCAATCCGTACCCAGCGCACACTGCGAGGACTGTGACCCAGAACCCCCATCGTCACAGGACCCGTCCCTGTGCAAATTTTGGTATGACCCATCGGTGGTCATGACGCGGCAGTAGTTAGAGCATACCCTAGACGAAGGAGGTTGTGGAGGTGGCGGAGGGGGCGGACTCGGAGGAGGGAGCGGCGACGGGCTGGGCGGTGGCGGCGACGGAGGAGGTGGAGGCGGCGGAGACGGAGGGCTGGGGGGAGGGCTGGGCAGGCTGGAAGGTGGCAGCGGTGGCGGAGGAGGGGGCGGGTGCGGCGGCGAGCTGGGCGGCCTGGCGTTGGTGCGCTCAGGGCAATCTGGGTAGTCGGTGCCCAAAGCGCAGATCGAAGACACGCTGGTAGTGCCACCGTCCTCACAGCGGTTGTTGTTGGTGAGCGGGATCACTACAAGCCCAACCTTGTGCGTGCACGTGGTATCGGATAGAGTGTAGATCGCCGGAGAGTGCGGGGGCCCTCCGGGCGGCGGCGGGGGTGATGGCGGACGTGGAGGAGAGGGCGGTCGGGGCGGCAGCGATGGAAGCGGAGGAGGCGGATTGGGAGGCGGTGACTTGAACTCGGGCCGATCGATGCCGAAGATCACGTAGACGACCGCTGCGGTAATGGCGACCGCCACCACGAAAACGAACAGGAACCACTTCTGAAGGCTCAGCGGTCCACACTTGGGCCCCTTGTTCAGGCTAGTCAGCCACGTTTCCCTATTGGGATTGGTAGTGATAGCAGGGGTCTTCTCGCCTATCAAGGGTCGAGTGCGCGTCAGAGAAAATGGCCTGTACGAGGACGTCTTCTGTATGGCCTTGGCCGGCACGCGGCTATTCTTGATCCACGAGCCAGTTGCCACGCCTTTGGCCAGCGCGGACTGCGACACCCCGTTTCTCATGTCGCTGCGGATGCTCTTAGCATTAGGTGCAATGACTATCTAAATCATCTTGCACTGTCGCTAAAAGGGGCATACAGCGTTGCTATGACGTACAACACCAAGAGGATGTCCGACCCGCTCTTACGGCTTGCCGATCAGATTGATGCGCAGATCCCACAGTTTGCGGTGGTGGCGAGTGTGAGGTGGCTGCTGGCACTCTTTCAATTTCCGCTGCTCTCCCTGGCCCACCGCTCGTTTCCGAACAAGTACGAGTACGTTGCACTCCTCTACCGCAGCTCGTCGAACTGGCTGTTCGTCTGGATGATGGTCGCGTGGATGTGCCTCACAGCGTTCGTGGCGGCCGACTTCTGGCAGAACTCGGAAGACATCACGCAGTGCTTGCCTCACACCATCCCCAGGCCCATGGGGGTCGCGGCAGGAGTCGCTCTCGTGTGTTTCGTGTTTACGACAAAGATGTCCGTCTCTGTCATGTGTCTGGTCGCTTTCCTCTGCGTCAAGGAGCGCAACTACTTTGCCGGCATCGCGGCCTTGCTCACGACCGGAGTGTGGATCAACTTTGAGCTCATCGCCTTCCCGTTCTTTTTCACATGCGTCATCGCCGCCGTCCATGCCACCGCGTGCATGTGTCCCTCGAGTGCTGCGCTCTCGGTAGCATGCTTCGCATGGCTGTGCGTCTGGACCTGGGGCGGAATATTATCCGGCGTGTGGTCGTGGGCTCGTAAAATATTGAAAATTGATTAAATACAATCACTTGGACGGGGAAGTGTCTTTCGGGGGGTCATCTAGGTAGGGGATGCTGGCCAGCAGCAGGATAGACTTCTGTCCACTGTCTTGCGCGGCGCTTCCTTGGTCGGAGAGGGGCAGGTCAAAGTCGGTGTTGACACGTTCGACGGACGTGGTTACAAGCCCATCCCTGCATATCCTCAGCGAGGTGCACAGCTTTCCCAACGGGATGGGGACCCCCGCTGCGAGACGGAAGCCGATCACAATGCTTGGCACTTGTCCGTTTTGCGCCGCGCCCCAGCTCCCGGGCTTGCGCAGCGACACCGCCCACGACTCTATGACGGGCTCGTTGCTGACGCCGCGGGTGTTCAGCATTTCCTTGAGAACGCCCCGCGCGGCGTTGAACGTCGCCTGAGAGACCTTGTGGGCGTCGGCTCCAGAGCGCTCCACCTTGGCCACGGCCCTGTCCGCGTCCTCCTCCGCCGTGTCCCGCCCCCGCTTCTTCTTTTTTGGCGCGCCGGGCTCTTCGACTGGGGAGTACGCCGTGTTCACGGACAACACGATCTCGCCGTCGATGCTGCCTATGAAAGTCTTGGAAGCACACGAAACCTGGTGTGCAATCTTCTGGAATCCGAAAAGGCTTGCGAACGCGGTAGTTTCCGGCATGGAGTGGGTGGTTGTCCGGTTGCGCATGGTCGAACGCACGACTTTGAGGACCGCAGCAGACTGCTGTAGCGTGCGGTGTGCATTGGTCGTGACCTCGCACGCGGCCATGGTGATCGTAGTGGGTGTGCGGTGGTGGCGCTATGTCTCATCCCCTTTGCGACCACCCCCCTTAGCGCGTCGCGTGATAAACTGCCAGTTTGAAGTTTATGGCAAGGGGAGAGGAGGGGGAGGCATGCGGCTCCCGCCTTTGCATGCGCTCTCCATTTCTGCTTTTACTCCAAGAGCGAAAGTACCCACGAAAGTGGACGACGAGTACCTCGAGCTTCCGGACTGGTGGACGCCGCGTGAAGAATGGCGATTTGACATTCTGAGGTTTCTGGTGAGCAGAGCTCGAGTAGAAGGTGTGGAGTTTGACAACGCCAATGGTGTTGTGTTCGACGAAGAAATGCTGTTTCGACAGGCAGGGTATGTGCACCCATTCGCCCCCGTGCTGTGCACTCCAGATGAGTACCGGTACTTTGCAGAGGCAGACTACTTTGCCGAGGAAGGAGGGATCGAACTGTACGAGAAACACCTCGCGGAAAGCGGAGTTGGTGCTATGTTCAAACTGCTGGAGGACGGAGGGCCAGACATTACGGTCAAGCAGGCAATTGCAAAGGCGGAGCCGCGGCCTGCTCGCCTCAAGCTCCTTCTCGAGCTGCTGGAGGGAAGGGTGACCATGCCGGAAAGCCAATACGGATTGGATGTTCTCGAGCAGATGCTGCACGCCGTGAGTGGCATGCGCGACCCTTGCTTTGTGAACCCCGAAGCCAACAACAAGGCGGGCAACGCCACAAACACCGGGTTTGAGTACGTCACGCTGCAGACATCGGGGAGTGACATGTTCATTGAAAATGGAAATGTCACGAGGTCTTTCTTCTCCAACCCCGCGATCAAGGAGTGCTGTATAGGCAACCGCGGAGATGAAGTAGCGTTCGAGATTGGACAGCCAGTGGGGCCGTACCTGGATAACGACTTTGGTGCCAAGGATGTCATTAACGTCGAGGACGGCAACCAGATTACGTTCGTGACGCTCAACACCATGGCCAAGTTTGCGGACAGGTGCACCGAGCTTGAGGGATTCATGTTTTTTAACAAGGGACAGGTGTACACCTCCATGTCGCCCCGGTGGACTTTCGAGCCAGAGGGGTTCGATCCCGAGAAGGACGAGCCGCTGGTGACGTACGCTCTGAGAGTTAAGGGTCCGATCGCGCTGAAGTGCACCATACAAGAGCCCCGCTCAAACTACATCGACATGGCACTGATTTCCAACAGACCAGACGAATACGACGGCAACGTCGTCAACATCAAGACCGCCATGCTACCGGTGGTGATACTTCCCGGCAGGATGGCGTTCAAGATCGACAGAGTCGTCGCTTCCCCGGAGGGTCAGAAAAGGGTGGTCTTTGCCACATACATTGCTTACTCGAAAGACGATCCCGAAAACTTTCCCAAGCGCCGGACCCCGGCCAAGCCACCCCCAGAGGAAGAGGTGGAGGTACTGTCTGATTAGAATAGAGTGTGTGCTTTCGCTTGTATCACTTCTAAAAACCGCGGCATCGTCAGCATGGAAGATACGATCCCCTCCTTGCGACGCATGCTGGAGTAGATCTTGGCCACGGCCGCCACGGCCTTGGCCCAGAAAAGGGGGTCATCACGCCAGTACAGAATCGATCCCGGGAGCAATTTGTTCTTGCTGAGCACCGCCGACTCTGCGATGATGGAGCTTGCGTAGAGCACCCCGATGTCCACGTTGAGTGCGGTGATGTGCATCTCCCTGTACTTGCGGATCTCCTCGGCCTCCACCGCGAGGTTGCCCCGGAACCGAGAGCGGGCGTTCCGCAGAGAGCGCGCCGCCATCTCGTTGCGCTTGAGCGCGAGCTTGAGCGACTGCGCGACGCGAGCTCGCCCCATACGAGTCGCCCCGTCGTCGGCGTCCATGGTCAATCCCGTGTCCGGCATCATGGCAGCGAGGTGAGTGGTGTGTTCTGACGCACAGGCCGTAGAGCAGAAGCGCTTGGTGGGGCACTTCTCCGCCTGCGTCACGCTCGCCCCGCCGGAAAGGTACACCTTGGACCAGTACTGCGACGAGCTGCCTTCCTCGACCCCATCGTCGCTCGAGGCGGTCGAGGCTGACGTCGCCGACGACGCCGCGTTGCACCACGCCTCTTGGATTTCCCCCGTGTAGAAGATGCGGTTGCAGTTGAGGTTGCAGCACTGCACAAAGAGCTGTGCGCGCTTGACGCGGCGTACGCCCTGGCACATGGCTCTGCAGCGGGCGACAAGCACACACACTGGGCCCGGAATGCTACGGTGCAGCCCGGCGCGATTCTGAGAGATGAGCTGGATCTTGCGGGGGTTGTCGTTCGACATCTGTTCCAGCTTGCCGACAGTCTGTAGTCTGTCTGCGATGAGGTCCCTGTATCGGAGCTTTGCGAGCTCGCTGTCCTGCGACGGGTTCATGGCGGTCACTCCGGAGAAGATCTGCACGGAAGATGGGACGCCGTCGAGAAAGTAGTGTGGAGAGGAGATGCCAAGGCGTATGCGCTCGTAGAAGAGCACGTGCTCAAAGGCAACGTGCTGGTGCGCGCTTCTGTTCAACACCGTGCTTGTCATGGGGAGCTTGTGCACGATGTGCACAAAACATCTTCTCATCGCAACGACCGCCTTTGGCTTTCCCGACTCGCCGTCTTCGATCATCTCACAGAGCTGTCCCATCGCGTACTCTACGACCCTACTCAGGGGCTCCTCGTACAACATCGTCCCGGCGCCGAGTGTTGTGGTCTGACTGTACCCATGCCATGTAGCTCTATCAAGAGACGCCGCTGGTTAGCGGTCCCCACAAAGCTGTTTTCCGTCGGCGCCGGATTGTGCAGTTTCATTGCTCGGCGCCGGACCATGCACGACCAAGGAACCGGAGGGCATACGGAGTATGCCATTGATAGCACAAAAAGCGGCTGCGCGATGGCAGATTCGGACGAGGCGGACCGTGAGATGGTATCGAGCAATCCCAGCAATAGCCCGGCGCCGGCTCTCTTCGAACCCGCGGCGCCGACCGTCAACATGTTCATCCCCTCGGACACGCGCGACATGCCCTCCTTGGTGCCGCTGCGGCGACCCCATGCCGCCCAAGTCGAGTTTCACCAGCAGATGAAAAAGGTGGCGATCAACTTGCCCATCATGAAGCTGCGCAACTCCAACCGACGCTACGCCAACCGACCCGCCGACAAGAGCTCGCCCTACTTCTCTCAAGCCTTCGATGGCTTCATGTCAGGCCGCCGCTGCATCGGGTCCGAGAGCAGCATACAGGCACAGGCCCTTGTGGCGTCAGAGAAGGCGGAGCTGACGGCACACGCCAGTGGAAAGGCGTCTCTCGACGGAAGCATGTCGCCACGGTCGATCGCGGTGTCGCTGGTCATACCGAGCTACTGCGTCGCGGACGCCAAGGCCATCGAGTACATCGATGGAATGGCGATATACTCCGACGGCAAGATCAACGAGCAGCTGGTGCCGATCACCACGCTCTGCAGGTTCACGATCTACGGGGGTGACAGTGCGCTTCCCATGATCGACACGGTGCGCCGCGACGCTTTCGGAGAGCGTGACATCCACTGCATCTCGCTGGTCCTGCGCTGGATCGAGGTCGACACGGACAGTGGCGAGGCGCGGGCGCGAGCCGAGTTTATTAGCATGAACAGTGCGACAAACTCGACCGACAACTCTGCGAACAAGCTCCAGCGGTCCTTGGTAAAGCTCGCGCAGACGTACGGCGTCAAGATGCCCGCACCAATGTACGCCACCATCGCGATACCCTCTTGCATAGAGGGCTACTACGAGCACCAGGTCATCAAGGCCTCCGAGCATTTCGAGTCTCTAGTCGTCTACGAGCACCCGTTCGTGTGCACCAAGGACATGACCGACTGCCAGTGCACCCGCCTCCAGCTCGTGCCCAACGCGTTCGTACGCCTCTCAAGCAAGGAGGGCGGAACGGAGGCGGCCATCGCAGACACGGCGATGCATGCCCAGCTTCTGTGCGCGGACGGGCGCGTAGACGACGCAAGCGAGTTCGTGCGGCAGTACCGAACCGGACTCCCTTGCGTGGAAACCACCGCCTACGAGGGAATGGCTCTCCACACGTGCGGCGTCAGCGTGGAGGTGACGCAGCTCGGTGGCATGGTCTCGCTCTACGCACACAGCGGGCGGAGTGGGCAGCCAATCTCTGAGCCGCGAACGACCCTGTACATTTGCAAGTCTGCCATCGTGCCCCTTAGCAACCTGCATGAGCAATGGAACGTGTACAGCTGCTCGCCTCAGAGCATCCTCCCAGGTGTCCGCGAGCTGGGCCAGAGCATCATCTGTCACTTTCAGCGCGGGCTCGACATGTTCCACCGCACGTTCAGCGACGATCGCCCAGTCTTCAGGTACCCGCACTCCAACGACCGCAAGTTTTCGCCCTGCGAGCGAGAGGACGAGACGCTCTCGGAGGAGGATCGCTTCTTCATGGTGGCCATGGGCGTAGATCTCCGCTCCAAGCGAGTCTGTCTCGGCGACACCATCTCGCGCCTGATGATGGGGGGAGCGCCTCAGACCCTCGTCGACCTCATGATCCGAATGGGGCTTCAGGTCGGCCTCACCGCGTCGCTGCAGGAAACGTTCGCGCGGTGCATAGTGAGCATCGACCGCGAGGAGAAGGGCAATCAGGATCACCACCACGAGGTGAAGCGCTTGAAAAGAGTGGCCGACGCCGCGCTGCTCATGGGCTGCAGGAAGAAGGCGTGCGTGGGCGTACCTCGCACTACCATGAAGAAGGTGCGTAGCATCATGAAGCTGCACAATCTACAGGCTGGACGATCAAAATCCAAGGTGACCTCTGCCTCCGTGTGCCCCCGCGATGGCGGTACGTCGCGCAGTTTGGCAACGTCAATTTACGAGTGCTACTCCCGTCGCATGTTGTCCCCGCAACCTCATCTTGAAGAGGTAAAAGCGGTCGCGGAAACACACGAGGACATCCTGGCCGTCGTGTGCAAGGGAATGAGCGTGTGCATGGTCGCGCCCGGCGTGCCCGTCGACGCATTCGTCATCGTTCACGGCCACGATATCGACGGTATCTGCGTCTACGAGGTCGCCACCGAGGGCGTGTCGGGGTGTGCAGTAGCGTGTGGTATTGGGCGCATCTTCGAGGCGGACGACCCTGCCGTAATGACGATCAAGTGGCTGCCGGAGGACGTCTGTCTGATTACCCCACTCGTGGTTAGTCCGGCCTAGAGAGCCGCGCGCTATCCACGGACAATCGCGTGTTATTGAGTGGGTAGTATGGTATTGACACTGAAAGGGGATGCCTCCGTTCGCGTCTAATCTGTTCGACAAGGGGTTTGCTGCTCTGACCATAGACACTGGTACATGTATAGTGGCACTGCTGTTTCTAGACGAGGTTCGTAGGAGGATCAAGCACTTTGGGTCACACGCACTCTACATCAATGCCGTGCTCGGGTGTGGCGCTGGAGCGTCCATAGGACTTCTAATTCTGCTCAGCGCCGCGCAGTTCGCGTCGTGCATGATCCTTGTGTTGCCGTCCCTGTACCGCCTGATGGGAACGGCCATCCCCTCCCTCGCCCTCGGGTCGACTGCGCTGGTGGAGCTCATGCTATACCACGGATTCCGAGATTGGGAAATCTTCTTGAAGGTCTGCGTTCTCGAGGCGTGTCTTTTCATGGTCGCGCTCCTCCGACGCGACGCCAAGGCAAGGTCGGAAGCGATAGGCATCCCGGTCACGGGCACTGCCCTCGCAATCGAGGCGTACATACGCAAGAAGTGCACGATTGTTCACACCGCACTGGTGTGTCCCCCGTTGGCGATGGCGGTCTTGCTGTGGGCCCTGACCTTCTACCGCTTCTGGAAAGACTCCGGGACAACGTTCGAAATGCAACGCACAAGCTTCACGCTCTGCATGGCAGAGTGTGGTCTCTTGGCATTCCTAGCAGGACAGGACCGTTCGCCGAGCTACTACGTATTGGAGAGCTCTCGCCAGGCTGTAAGAGACGCGTACCGGTTTGCACACGTCCGGGTGTATGGGAAACCACCTAGAGACTTTAAGAAGAGCTTGTAATTCTATTACAGACACTTGTTCATGCTACCTCCACCGCACACACGCACTCCCAAAGTCGCTCTAATCAGCGTCCCGTGACCCGCGTCTCCCGCCTAGCCGGCTCGGTATCTGCCGAGGAGGAGGAGTCGCCAGAGGCGGACGCCGCTCCTTTCCCCTTAGCCCCCTCGCCGCCTTTGCCCCCTCCTCCCTTGTTGGCGAGCGACTGCTTCAAATCAGCAACCGAGGCGTCGTTTCCGCCGCTTCCGTCGTCGTCGCCGTCGTCTCCTCCTCCTCCTCCAGGGGATGTCCTTCCCATGGAATCGCCCGGCCTCGGAACGAAGTCTTTCATGTGGTCGATGGCTGCCGCCACCCACGTTTCTACGCGCTGTTTGTAAGGCTCGTAGTAGGGATTGAAAGGGATGCCGAGAGCGTCGAAGTTGATGTCGCCATTGTTTGTGCCCACGTGGACCGGGAACGGCCACGACCGCACGCTGTCGTTGTCAGTGCCCGACCTCTTGAGGTCGAGCAGGTTGAAAACCTCCACGACCGTGCTGTAAGTCTGTACGAGACCAGCCTTCTTTGCCTTTTTGAGGTACTGCGTGACTTCCAGCCTCAGCCCCGAAATTTCCGGGTCGTCGATCTGCCAGGTGCAGACAGCGTAGTTGGGGAAGTCCTTGAACAACATTGCAAAAGTGACGCCCTGATTGTCCTTGGGAAATTCCGTCTTTCCAAAGCGCGGATGCTGTGTCTGGGAGGTGTAGATGTTGCCCTGCGTGCCCTTGTAGTGGTCCATCTCGCCGTAAACACTCGTCGTCCACTTGTCCACGAGCCGCTTGGCAAGCACCTCCTTCGACTGAGTAGCCTTTACCCAGGCAGCGGGCTTGGCCCTGAACGGTCTGGTGTTGCTCTTCAGCATGCCGAGAATGTCCCTGATCTCGTCGGGGTAGGCGTGGCCTCCAAACGCTCCTCCAGACTTTGACCGGAAGCTCGCCATGGTCTCCATGTAAAGATCCCACGCGTTGTCATCCACGGCGTAGGATTGGGCGCTGTTCAGCTCCCTCGTGGCCGCCGCCTTCTTTTGAATTGCCTCTTTCCTCTTGCGCTCCACCTCCCACTCGGGCTCCTCGTAGTCGTACTTTTTTCGGTGAGGGAGATCCTCCACGCCGCCCGCCTTGGACGTTTTCGTGGAGAGCTCGACAGGCGTTCGTTCCGAGTCGGCTGTCAGAAGCACGTCATCCGCTCGGTCGCGGGCATCTGCCTGTATCGTTAAGTAGTACGCATCGACCCTCGCCATGACGGCCTCATCGAAGAGCTTCCACTCCGATGCCATCTCCTCGCGGTCGCCCACGTGCATCTTGTACATCCTGTTCTCGACCAGGGTTTTCATGTCCTGCATGGTAAAGTTGATCGTCACGGCCAACCGATTGTCCTCGACCACCTTGAGATCTCCCGTCGTGGCGATCTTTTTCTCGTCCCAGTCAAGGGGGTAGTCGTTTCCGTCCATTCCCACACACCGTGTGTCGCCCCCCATGTCATCCTCGTCCTCCTCGTCCCCGGGGAGGGGGGCGAGGCCCTCGGTCCCTTTCTGCACGGACACGAACAAGGCAAACTCCTCCGCGAGATTGGACATGGCACCGGCCTGGGCCTTGAACACCTCGTAGATGTTCTTGAACCTTGGCCGTATCTCGCGCACGTTGGGGTACTCGGTCAGGTTCTTCTTGTCCAGTTCGTATCCCGGGTACGAGTTCTTGTTGTTGGGATCCGCTGGCTTCAAGCGCTCCTCCACCTTGAGCCCGATCACGAGCGCGTTCATGAGCCACTCCCACGCACCGTCCAAGAAGAACTGGTCGGCGGGCAACAGCGCAGACGGGTCGAACCCGTCCACCTCGATGCCCTGCTCCTCCAGCAACTTGCGCTTGAACACGTTGATCAGCTGCAGCGCGTCGTAGTTGCGGATGAGGGAACGGTAGGTGAACCGCCGGTCTAGCCCAGGGTTGGCGGGCAGAAAATAGCGCCTCATCTCCTTCTGGTAGCCAGCAGCCATCAGACAGTACAGGCCCTTGAACTTGGTCATGAAATCGACAATGGCCGACGTAGACTCCTGTCCATACCCATCACACTGTCCGTCTTTCCACGTGGTGATGGAGTAGGCCTCGTCGATGAAGATCACGCCGTGGTCGAGGCTGTTCTTGAGGTAGTCGGTCGTCCGCCCGACGGTCTGGCCCTCGTACGGGGCGATGAACTCTCCGCGACCCGCCTCGCGCACGGTGTCGAACACGAACATGCCCGCGGACACAAACACCTTGCTGATCTGACGCACCATCGTCGTCTTACCAGTGCCGGCTGCTCCAAGAAAAAGGAAGTTCATGAACCGGTTGCGGATCGTGTAAGGGTTGTTCAAGAACATGAGCACGACCTCGGCGATCGTATCGAGGACCTCCGCCTGTTGGTTGTAGATCGTCAACTCCTCTATGTGCCCCCTGAGTTCCTCGCATTTTTTGATGATGTGCGCGTCTTTCTCCGGGTCGAGGCCGTCCGTGTCGAGTGCGCCGTCCGACTCCTTGAGCAGCGTGATGGCAGCATTCTCGATTTCCCTGAACACCTCCACCTCTTTCTGGAGGTCGGTGATGTTGCCGGCCACCTTATCGTAGGCTTGCCACTGCACGTCTTTCGCGGCCGCGCCCGACTCCGAGATGAGGCGGGCTTGCTGTTTCTTGACAATGTCTGCCATCTCGCTCGCCTCTCTGTCGGCCGCCTTCCTGAGCTTGCGGTACTTGGCGACCTTGAAGCGCATATTGACGCGCATGGCCCGCTTGTAGAGGAGCTTGCCGTGCGCCTTGCCGAGTATTATGTACAGCTTGTAGAGAACGGGTGTGAAGTTGGTTCCGGGAACTAACTTGACGCGCGGCGGCTCCTCCTCCTTCAACGACCACCCTTTCTGAGCGTCAGTGAATGCCGTGGACGCTGCGACGTCCGGTCCGCCACCGCCGCCACCGCCGCCACCGCCACCGCCGCCACCTCCGCCGCCACCAGGCGGCGGCCCACCACCGGGGAATGGCATGCCTCCTGGTGGCTTCCCTCGGTCATCAGAGGGCTTCGCGACAGCAACCAAGTCTTCGTCATCTGGCGGCGCCGGCACCGCCGCGGGTTGAGAGGACGAAGCGCCCCCCTCGGCATTGCCACCCCCATTCACTTGCCGCTGCCTCTTCCGCCTCAGGGCTTTGCTTCCGCCGCCAGCGCTCTCACCGTCAACCAATATGGCATCCCCTTCTTCCTCATCGTCCGTGCCAACGTCTTCCACTCTCAGAAGCAACGGGGTGAACGGGACGGGGGCGTTGATGCTCAGTCCCCGGAGCAAAATCTCCATGCCACCAGCCAGCCCCTGGACCCCTAGCTCTAGGCTTGATCCTACTGTTTATCATTTCACACAGACTGAAAATGACCGTAATACACACGTCTAATCCATGTCAGACGGTCCCACTCTTACGTGACCGCCTCTGTGCCTCCTTGGCAGCCTTGGCTCCCTCTCCTTCATCCGACTCTTCCGAGTCGCTTCTGTATGCACCCTCAGTGTTGTACACGGTGTTAGAAGTCGGGCTTCCGCATTGATGATCGTCAGTCTCGGTGTCCAACTCGGTGTCCAACTCGACATCGTTCACGACACGGGTTACGGCTACAGTGCCAGGAGCATCGCGTATGCGTCGAGCTAGAAGGGGGCAACACCTCGCGATGCACCAGAAAACAAAGACTATTCCAGCCGACACCAGCATGCCGATGCCCACTCCTACGACGACTGTGGCAGTGTTGTCGGTCTGGCCACTCTTCTGTTTCAGATCATCGACGAGGTCCATGGTAAACTGGTTAAATACCGCGCGCAGGGTTTCTGCATTGTAGGGGTCGCTGTAGTTCATGTCGAACCTCTATTTGCTACCACGTACACCTCGCACACAGGCCACCCCTCTTTAGCGGGGTATATGCCGTGGAACAACCACGCACCCCCCACACACACGATCTACCAGCTACTTCTTTTGCTTCTTTTCCTTGCGCGCACTCTCCTCCTGAGCGCGCTGGCGGACAGAGGACGACACTTTCTTGGTCGACACGATCTCGAACATGGGCGAGTAAGCTATCATTGTCTGTTGATAGACGGAGTCCTCGTCCTTGTTGATGTTGGTAAGCGTCCTGGCGACACCCGTGACCTTAATCTTGAACTTGCGGTTCGAGTAGTGGGCGCTCAGGTCGTCGGTGTAGAAGGAAACGTGCGCCGGGTATGGGACGCCAGAAAGCGACGTGTACGTGCTTGTCGGGGCGTTGGGCTTGCGCATGCTCCTAGGGAACACCAAGCACGATGTGCCAGTAGCCGAGGGCACGATTTCAAGAGTGTCTGCAAACACCAGGTCGTACGCGCACTTGATCGGGGTGCCAAAAAATGTTTCGTGTCCAAGTCTCCTTCGGAAGCGCGAGGTGTCGGGCGTTTCGTCTTCCGACTCGCGTGCCGCACGGCTGTCCTCGTCCCTCTTCTTGCGAAGACGGTCCTCGCGGGTTTGGAAACCTGGGTTGGCACCCTCCGGCTGTTCCGTTGGAGTGGTCTGGAGGCGGACGGAGGCAGCGTCTGTGCGTCTCGCCCCTTTGATAACAAAGTCGGTGTAGAGGTGGACCAGGGTCTTGCGCGCGATGTAGCCACACTCCCCTGGCTCGATCGACGGAGCCACGACGTGAGGAAAGACACCGGGAACCCATCGCACCGAGAGGTGGGGTAGGAGTGTCTTGAGGTGGGTGATACTGTTCATTTCCTTGCACGTTTTCAAGCACACCGAAGCCGAGCGAAAGTCGACAAACTCCATGATCTGCCCGAGCAGGTCGGTACCGATCTTGTCGGTGAGCCACGAGAAGGAGGACTCGTATCGGAAGTTGACGTGCACGTCGATGCGCTCCTGCAGCTCGAGCCAAGTGGACTGAGCCTTTTGGATTGCAGTGTGACGTCCCATCATGTACTGGATCAGGCGCGACCGAACATCAGAGGGGAGTGTGGAGGACTTCTGCTGAAGCGCTGCTCGAAGCCTTCCGATTCCTTCTGCGATGGTCTTGCACGTCGGCATCAATGCCGTCTGGCTGGCGGAAGCCGAGAATGACGGGGCGTGTGACATGAGCTTGTAGGTGGTGATCGTGCCGAAAATGGCCGCCGTCATGCGCCCGATCTTGGCGTACATCTCCAAGAGCTCTTTCCCGTCACGTTCGATGTCGTGGCGGACTCCGTAGCACGAGTCTTGGTCACTCGTGCTTATCCCAGCAGAATCGAGGATCGCCCCGAAAACATCGTCCTCGTCGTACATCTCGGCGATCGCGGCGGTGTGGTCGCGGTTGCAATGCCTCGCTTCTTCCAACAGGTAGGCGTACTTTGTGACGCTTTGCTGCGTGCACACAGACGATCTGAATGCTATCTCACACCTGCCGACAGCAGTCTCCACCTTCTTTTTCATGGTGTCACAGGATGGCGTTGTCATGGAGTCGAGCTGCTCCTGTGTGAAAATGGTGCCGGGGATCTTGGAGCGATCCTTCTCCACAAACCTGTCCTGCGCGGTGTAGATGTCGAGGCCCGCCGCGAGGGCATCGTGGACCAAGCCCTGTGACGCTTCCATCACCATGCGTGCCTTGTCGGGCGCCAACGGAGTTTGTGACCCCGGCGCCGCTGGGCGCAGGGACGCCATGGTGGTGGGAGGCCCTGCCGTTTCTTCTACTGTGCAAAAGCTGCTGTATAGCCATTCATTGTATGGTCGTGCGTATAGCGACAAGCCCGGCGCCGGTCTTTTCGACCTCTGCAACGTCGTCGGCGCCGGACCTAAAGGAGATCGCGATCTCACTGCTGTGAATTCACGGCCATCCGGTTGACGAACTGCGTCACTTCGTACACGAGGTCCGGAAGTCGTCCAGTCGACAGACGCGAGGCGGACGAGTTCCGGACTTCAATGTCCGGACATCGTCCGGAAGTCGTCCGGTGGGTGGACGACTTCCGGACGGTTTCCGGACATTGAGTGCGGGCCCGCACTTTGTGCATGATTGCATCTACAGGGAATTTGTTTGTCGTTATAAACGAGAATATTCTCACGAAAACTTTAATGTCCGGAAACCGTCCGCCCCACGCTCTGGTCTACGTGCTAGTCTACGTGCTCCTTGGCGCTGAGGATGTGCCGCAGCGTCGCCATTAGACGCGGCAGTCCCGCGCACACGAGTGCCAGGAACAGAAGGATTCGCGCGGGGAGAATGCTCCCTACGACGTTCCTGCTCATGCTGTAGGAAGAGGGCGTCACGAAGAGGTCCACAATGATGACGGAGAGAGCCACGCTCTGGCACACCCACATGATACCGCTGTACACGAGCACGCCCTTGTACGTGCGGTTTGTTTCGCTCTCCCAGAGCACGCCACAGCATGAGGCGGAGAAGGCGCACCTCGACGTGACTATGAGCGATATCAAGATGCCCGTGAGAAGGCGTGCCGTGGGGTCAAACTTGCCCATTGATACCACGAGCGTGGGAGCTTCGGCAAAGGCCATCATGACGGCGGACGTGGAGTCGATGATGGCCGTGGACCCACCCAACATGGAAATGGGTGGCTCGCCGTCTGCGCTGATGCAGAAGTAGCGCATGGTCCAGTGGATGACCGAGAGGATCGTGGCGGCCAGCTCGCTGATGCACACACGCGCCTGGTCATCCATGTACAGAGACGGCACCCTGTACAGAACCATGAGCCCTCGTGACGTGAACGCGAGGGCTCCGATGAGGCGGTCTTCGCTCGTGGAGAATGAGATATCCTTAGCCTCCGAGGCTTGGTTGTTATCTGTTGCGGATTCTATGCAGTGCTTGAAAAGCCACGAAGAGCTGGCGGTCGCTCGCTTGGCTCTCACGTACACCACTGCAGCGGCGAGCACAATCATGAGCAGCTTCACGAGGCTGAGGACGAAGGCGTCGGTGGAATTGGCCAGGCGCGGCAGCCCAGACAGTGTAGGGTCGTAGTCGGTCCACAAGCCCACGTCGCCGTTGGTGTCAATGTTGAGCGCGATGCTCGAGGTCGCAATACGGCGCATTGGCATGTTGGGAGTTTCTATGCACGTGTTGTAGGGGTCACAGTCCAGTCGGTAAAGCACGAGGTCTCTGGACAGAGACTCCGAGTTGGAGGCACACGTCGTTCCAACTTCAGCGATCACGCGACGCGCATCCACACTCTCGGGCTCGCTGTTGTAAAGGGAAGTGTCGAGTATAGACAGCCATGACGCTTCCACGCCCGCCCCTACTGGGAAGAGATCCAAGTCCTCGCTGTAGTTGCTTCCCACGCACATCTCCGTATACGTGTCGTCCGCCACCGGAGATGACCTGGTCTCGCTGCTGGAGAGCAACGCCATCCGCTTCGCCGACAGCAGACCTCCCTTGACGGAGGCTGCCACCATGCCGTCTGTGGGAGTCGTGAGCGGGGCCGACGCGTAGCATACGTGGGTCGACGTGATCCAGTAAGCCATCCCCTGACTAAGTGCAAGCTCTCCGCCCACCCCCGAAAGCTGGGACGCGGTGGTGTAGTGCGCGTCCTCCACCGACGCGTGTCTGTAGTTGAACTTTGCGACCCTTCTCACAGGTTCCCCTGTGGGGCCATTCATCTGTATTACCACGACGTCCTGGCACTGGCCGTCGATGCTGCAAGACACTGTTGTGCTCTCCACTGTGTCTTGCGCAAAGAGTCGCATCGCCGGCTCCGACGAGTTTCGCGGCAACACGCTGTCGAGGCGGAGCAACAGGGAGATCTGCTTTGTGGGGGTTCCCACTCCCAAGTCCGCGGTGATGTAGTCGGCGTGTCGAGTCACTCGAAGGCACGTAGACTCGGGAGGGATCTCTCTCCCTCCAGCGGCCATACGCGGGGAAGGAGGGAAAAACGCACATGCCATACCAACCGCGACGTAGCCAATGGAAGACAGGACGAAAAACCACGTCGCGAGGGGCCACGCACCCGATTCGTACGGATTGTTGATGCTAGTCTCTTTGTGTGGATGTCCCGTGGGGAGGATGCGTTTAGTAAGATTATTCAATTCGACTGGCACGTACTGCACAGGTGCAATGCGGCTCTGCATGCTGATGTCCCACAGACCGTCTTGTCCTAAGACGCGAACGGGCTACAAATGTCGAACACGAGCCACTATTGTCGCGTACATCCGTTCCCACAACCAGGCCACACCGGACCACCCTCGCGCCGCGCTCTCCCCTCCGTGTTCCACTCCCGAATACCAGTCTAGAACTGGCCGATGAAGACCGAGTTGCCCACCCAGAAGACGGTGGTCTTGTCGCGCGAGTCGCAGTCCACGCGAGCGACCTTCTTGAAGACACTCGAAAGGCTGGGGTCCTCCGAGGAAGAAGCCTCGGCGGACGGAGCGGGGCGCTTCGAGCCCACCGTAGGCGAGCTCGCCGGAGCCGCAACGGGAGCCGCCTCAGCGGGAGCTGCGGCCGGCAGTTTGGGCTTGGCCTGCTGCGTGAACTGCAGCATGGAGCCCTTCTTGGATGGCTGCGGCATCGCCGCACCCTTGGCCGCAGCGGCTGAGGGAGCCGGTGCAGCGGTCTCCTTCTTGCTCGACACAGCGGGCGGCGCGGCCGCGGGCGGCGCGGACTTCTTGTCGGCCTTTGCCGGCATGGCATCCTTCTTGCCGTCACCCGAGGGAGCTTTCTGCTTCTTCCCCTCCGGCGCGGGCGCGGGAGACGACGCGGGGCGCTTGTTGCTCGAGGATGAGGCGGCCGCAGGCGCCGCAGGCTTGGGCTTCTTCGCGGCCAAAGGCATGGCAGGCTTGGTCGCGGTCGACGAGGACGCCTCCTCGACCGGAGTCTCAGCGGCCGCGGGCGCAGCCGCCTTCTCGGAGGCATCGTCTCCGGGCTTGTCTTTCTTGGCGCGCTGCATGGGCGTCGCCTCCGTCTTGATGCCTGCCACCTTCTTCCACCCGTTGGGCTGCACTGGGAATGTCTTGGCGTTGTCACCCTCCGGCTGGTACTTGGTGACGAGAGACGAGTTCTTCATGTGGTCCAGCTTGGCCATCTGGTGCACAAACTCGGTGACGACGGCCTTGGGGATGGGGCGCAGGATCTGGTTGTCGTTGCCCTTTGGATTGGTGTTGCCCTTGATCACCACGCGCGCGTACCAGTGGAACGGCCCCTTGTTCTTGTCGGTGCTGAGCACGGTGCTCTCGTCGTGCACACCCTTGACAACGACGATGGCAAGCGGCGGAAGCTTGTCCGCCTTGGGCCAGTTCTTGGCGTTGTTCATCTGGCCGAGCGTCAGCGCGTCGGGGACCTCGATGCACGTGTTGTGGTCGCGGATGCGCCCGGCCTTGTCGCCAAGGGCGGAGGGTGGAACGTAGTAGGCCGCGCGGTTGAAGAGAATGTACGCCTTCTTGTCCTCCTCTTCCTCCTCCTCGTCGTCGTCGTCGTCGTCCTCCTCCTCTGCAGCAGCAGGCGCGGCAACAACACCCTCGTCGTCGTCGTCGTCCTCCTCCTCCTCCTCGGCAGGGGGCACCGCTCCGGCTCCAGTGTCTATCTCGTCGTCGTCGTCGTCGCCAATCTCGTTGTCCTCCTCCTCCTGCGCACCAGGCTGCTCGTACTCGTCGTCCTCGTCGCCGCCGCCTGCCGAAGACTGCGGGGTCCCGGCAGCGACTAGGTCATCTACGTCCTCGTCCGCCATCTGTGCACGCGAAAGGTTCCGGGTGTCAACCTCGTACTCTCCGTCGGATTCACAATTTTCTGCGTCTGACATTGGAAAGAGATCGGCGCCGGGCCTCGAGATGTTGTGTGGGGCCGCTGGGCGGTTGGCGGTTGGATGCGCAGGGTCCACAGTCTGGCCCTTTGCTCGTGCTATAAGGTGAGATGCTGTTTGGCCACCAACAGTATGGTGGCAGGTGTTCCGGCGCCGATTGTTGGTGGCGCGGCGCCGTGTGTGTATGCGTGTTGTCGGCGCCGGGACAAGTGTGCGGCCGCCTACGGGATCGTGGGTCGGGGGTAGGGGGTGGCGGACACGCACCGGGTTTCCCCACGACGAGCAGCGCGATCGGGATGAGGGGCTGGGCTCGCTTTGGCCCCAGCACGGAGACCGCGCCCTTTCCATGAGACAAAATACTTCAGAACAACCGGTGCCGCTTTAGCGACGCCACTCACACGACACTTTCTGCGGATACCACGCACTGTAATATTATTAAGACGGGTTGCTAAACGCTGAATTTGCAATGTACGCTTGGAGACCAAGCCCGAGCACAGTGTAGCAATTCACTGCCTCTGTGGAAGCGCGAGTAGAAATCGCTAAGAAGGACATCCTGTCCTCCTCCGTGAAAGGTGATGGTATCGCCCTCGTCGTGGGTAAGTTCAGTCCTGAGAGCAATGCAGAGTGCAATATCAAAGGGTGCGTCGCGGTCGAGCTTCCGGCGCGCGCGCCCGAGGAACCCACAAGGAGAGGACGTGGAGTGTCCTGTGTGCATGGAGCGTACCGTAGACGACCGCAGGCCCGTCTGGTCGTTTGGATGCAGCCATGCCATCTGCAACAAGTGTGACGATCAGCTGTTTGTCAGGGCGGATGACAGGTGTCCCACGTGCAGGGCTCCGCGCACGGAAGAATCAAAGGCAAGGCAGATGCTGGACGGTGCAAGCGCGCTACGCAGGTCTCAGGCAATGATGGAGCGGGCAGAGAACACCCCCCAGCCACTCAGCGTATTCTTCCCTTCGGTCCCGGTGGAGGAGCTTACCATTCAGCACGCATTGCTGATTCGACCGCCCTCCAGCGGCGAGGGCGACGGCGGCGACAGTCCCGGGCTGATGGTCGCGGCCTCGGACCACCCCATCATGCAGGACCCGGCCATTCAGCATGCCGTGCGCGCCCTGACCTCGGTCGGCACGATCGCTGAGTTTTTCCAGGCGGCGGATACGCTCAGATCAAGCGGTGTGATGCGAGGCCTGCGCAGCCGAGGAGCGTCCGGGCGCCGATCCTCGGAAACCACAGTTCGTACGTACGTAGTGGCGCACAATGCGAGATAGCGGGATTTTGGTTTATAACACGACTTTAACACAAAAACACACCCTCCCCCACTCTACTCTATGGAGAGTAGAATGTCCTTAACGGTCTCGTCGTTCTCTCTCTTGATTCAGGCCACGTTGACCTTTCTTCCACTGCCGCCCCACGGGGCGGTTACGGTGATGGCGGTGTTGGCGAGGTGCTCCCCCCTCCCTGGGAACTCTCTCCGCCCCCGAGACGCCGCTTCGTCCCTTGCGCGCGCACGCGAGGCATGCCAAAGACGTCCATCGCAATGTAGTCTAGGATCATGTCGCGCACCTCCGGAGCCACGTCCGAGCAGTAGCCGATCTCGCAACCAACGCGAAGCAGGTCGTCGTCATCGGGAAGGCGACCGGATGCCATGGCGTACAGCCTCATTTCGCTCACGTACTTGCTTCGGGACAACCGCTCTGCCGGCTTGAGGCGGTCGAGGCTGCACTCCGGGACCTTTCTGACCACCTTTCCGACCTTGTTTTTCGGGATGATCGGGCTGAAGTGTGGGGCCTCGCTGATTCCCGCATTCATGTCGCCTTCGTAACGCGGGTCGTTGTCGGGGAAGTGGCGGACCATAATGAGGGTGGGAAGCGCGCGAGCTTCGTCGGGGCTAAGCGGTGTGTACTCTGATGCGCCGCCGTACATGTCGTCACGGATGGGGTCGTCCGCGGTTGGCGAGTCGGGGGCATTGGCTGCCTGAAACCGCGCCACGGTCTGCGCGATCTCCTCGGGGGTGCGCTTGACAAACGCGCCGTCCGGGGTTTTCTTGCACGGCCAAGCCTCACCCCAGGCCTGAAGCCACTCCGGACGATCCATCTTTGCCTCCATGGTTCCCTGTGTGGGGTTGGCAGGATCCACGTTCAGCATCAGCATGATGATGTGGACGTTGAAAAGCTCCGCGGCGGCGTCCGCCTCGCACTGACCAGCAAAGTCTCCAAGGCGGCCAAACCGCTGGACGTAGAATGCGACGACCTCGCGCGGGGTCATGTCGCGTGGCGGGTTCCTCTCGACTGCGACTTCCTGCTCGAGGAACGTGCAGAAGGATGCCGCGTCCGGGTGGACCGACCTTTCCCACGCGACCTCGTGACGCGCGGCAAAGTCGGCATCGGACTCCTTCTTGACCCACTGCCCTAGCTCGCCAGCTAGCTGCGCGTCCGAGCCAAAGTGCTCCCACTCGCGCTGCATGTACTGCATGACTTGGGCACGGAGAACAACACCGTTCATGGTCTTGGGGAGGTTCTCGTACGGGTTGGGCAAGGGTGATCCATCGGGACCCACGCCAGGCATGGACGGAACACGGAGGAGCGTGGCGAGTGAGTGGTAGAAGCAGTTGCCGTCGCGGCGGACGCGGATCGCCATGTGGCTGCTGTAGAATTTCAGCCTCTCGATCTCAGATTCCAGGCTGAAGTAGGCGATTTGATCCGCCTCAGTGAGCACCTCGCCGCTTGCGACTTTTTCGAGCAGCGTGTTGAACTCACTCTTCATTATCTCCAGCTCCGGGGGGGCTTCCTCCGCCGTCTTTTTGATCCACTCCTGGTTCCACTCGGGGTTTCCCCGAGCACCCTCGAGCGGCCACTCGCAACGCGGGGCCTCGGTGTTGACAGTAAGTTTTGCAAGACTGGGAATCATTAGACGTACGCGCGTTCTGTCCGCGTGTCCGCGTGTCCGCGTGTCCCGCTACTGTCTACTGTGCACACAGACGTGCTTATCTGTGTCCACTACTTCTTTTTCTTCCCCTTGGAGGAGGATGAGCCCTCGACCGGCTTGCGGGCGATATCGCCCTTCCCCTCCTCCCCGCACCGCTTGCATCCATCTGTCACGGGCTTCATGTTTCCCAGCGCCTTCTCCGCACAGTCGAAGCACCGGCGGCGGTTGCACTTGGGGCACTCTCCCACGCTACAGTTGAGGAGTACGCCCTGAAGCGGCGTGACCACGTTGTCGCAGTCGGCGCACAGGTTGCTACAACCGTCGCCCACGAGGTACGTCTCGATTCCGAACTGGTGTACGACGAACGCCCCGTGAAGCATGGCTATCGAGGAGGCACCTGCCGCGCTCTCCATCGCGTCAAGACAGAGTTTGTTGTCTAGCATCTCGTCGAGGTCGTCGTCGGAGGAGTCGTTTGGTACGGTGGAGGAGGAGCTGTCGCTGCTGCTTTCTCCCTCATCTGGAGAATTGATGCAGTCACAGTCCTCTTGTCCGTTGAGTATCTTGTCTGCGCAGCAAGGACAAACGCCAAACGGGAGGTCCGCTGAGTCCACTTTCATCATCTTGTGCTTCTTCTTCTCGGAGGGCTTCGCCACGTTGACGTTGTTCTTGCTGAGTTGCACGTCGCCGTACATGCCGGTCCTGAGCCAGATCTCCACGCAGTCGTGGATGCGCACCAGGGTGGTGCGAATGTCTGCCTTTGGCGCGAGTGTGATCTTGTTGATGGGGGCCTCGTATATTGGCTGCGCCATGCCCGCTTTGGCGAGTAGCTGGTACTTGATGTCGGAGACCGCGTCCTCCACCAACTCCGCGCGTCCGAACGACGTGTTCAGATGGGAGCCGCTGCGTGCCTCCTCTGCGGCAGCACCGTGCGGGTCCGCCATGGTCTTGGTGATCACGCGCTGGCCGACCCTCTGCCAGAACTTCATGTTGTCCTCGAGGCAGCTCGCCAGACCACTCTCCTCCTTGACGCGCTCGTGTGCATTCTTCAGTCCGCTCTCTATCACGACGTCGATGGCAAGCATACCGTTCTTGGCAACCGGTACCCAACGCGAATTGACCATGGCGCACATCTCGTTGTTGGCGTACGCGTCCTGGGGGGTCACGCCCTGCTTGAGGCCAAACTTCTCCGGGTAGCAGGCGATGCGCATGGCCATGACCATGACGAGGGTGATACCGATGGGAGAGTGCAGCATGTCGGGAAGCACACCCTCGAAGAAGGAATTGCACAGCATGCCTATGATGCCCTCTGCTCCTAGAAGGTCGGCAATCGTGAGCGCCGAAGAGATGGACGCCGCAGCCTTCTGCTCGCCCGCGTGGGCGCAGAGGCGGCGCGTGGTGTTGTGGACGCTGCGAACGTGATCATCGTCCGACATCGACTGCGACGAGCGCTTGATGGGATCCGGCTGGTCCAGCCCCACCATGTGGGCGGCCATGACGAGGTATGCATCTCCTGGGCAGATGGAAAACGAGATCTCGCCCTTGGTGCCGCGGCGGTTGCTCTTGGTGGTCTTGGTGATGCTGACGCACGAGGGGCGGATGGAGTGGAAGCCGTCAAGGTCGATGTCGGCGTGTCCCTTAGAGGTGTCTCTGTGCGGGTCGTGCTTGTTGAACAGGGACGGAAGCAGGAGATGCACCCCGCGACACCCGATCGTCCGCGCGCTCGTCAGGGGTAGACTCTCCTCGCCTGTGACGCAGATCCGCGGGTTGAAAACCATGGCGACGAAAACCTGCGTGCACTGGCTGTGCCCCGTGAGGCGGATGGCGATCATGCGCGACTCGTCGCCCACCGGCTTGCCGATCAGTCCGCGAGGCGTCTGGCGGATCTGGATGTGCTCGCCCGTGAGGAGGCGGAGACCACGCCCCCAGTACCCATCGGAAGGGTCGGAGAGCGCGCACTGCCCGCCAATGATGACGCCCACAACACCACCGAGTGGCTTGATCAGCACATCGTCCAGAGACTTGATGCTTTTCAAGCTCTCAGCGGGGAAGTTGTCCAATGTGTCGTACACCTCGTCGGACCCGGGAACGGGGCGGTTTGTGTGGAACACCCCGTCGTGTCCCTTGTAGACCCCGCGGCAAATGGCCTCCGCGGCCATCCGCGCTCTCTCCTCATTCGCTCCAGTGTCGGACACATTAAATCTTACCGTCCCTTCCGGGAGATGAACATTGACTTCGGGCATGACAAACCGACAATTTTACTGTTCAGTGGCAGAGTCTTTGCTTGACCGTACTTTCTATGGCCACCCACACCCAATACTACCCGGCGCCGACACTATGAGTGCGATGCGACTCCTCCTTGTCTCCCGTAATGTGTCCGGCGCCGCAGTGCGTGCATGCGGGAGGTTCGTGTCTCTTCACTCGGCGGTCGCGGCTGCCTCGGCCTTCTTTTTCTCCTTGATCGGGGCAGGCTTCAGTGCGTCACTAACCCCCGTCAGCTTGTCGCCGGTGTACACGGCGATGCTCCCACACAGCTTGGAAAGCTCCTCGTCGCTGCGAATGCTGAGAATGATGTCCTCGGGTGTCACGCGCTTGCGCTTGGCACCTTGAGTGTGGTTGCCCGCGAGCTCTAGGATTTCGGCCGCAATGTACTCAAGGACAGCCGTCATGTAGACAGGAGCCGAGCCGCCAATGCGCTTGGCTCCGCTCGACGTCTTCATGGTCCTGTTGATCCGGCTGACCGGAAGGGTGAGACCAGCCTTGGCCTGCTTGCTCATCGACTTTTTCTTCTCGAGTCCCTTGGGCGGCATGGTGGCTAAGTGGTGCGTGTGTGACTTCTCGGATATACTCGATGCGATACGGGTTTAGAACACGACAACTTAGCGGTGTGTCTTTTGCATTTGTCGGGTTGAATTTACACAAGGTGTTCACCACACAAACGCATGGCCGCAGATGATGTGAATAGACTCCGGCGCCGACGTCTACATCAACCCTGCTACACAAAGGCACCCGTCACCCAGGCTACCAATGTGGCGACCGCCGCGAAGGACGACGGCACGATCTCCACAACGCTGACTGCGGGTGCAGGGGCCCCGAGGAAGGCCAGAACATTAACGTACACGACCGCCACGAGTGGCACAGAGAGGCAGTAGGCAGTCGCCCTCGCGTAAGAGTCGAGGAGCTGAACCTCACAGCGGCATGCGTACAGGGGCATCCAAGCAAAGAACGGTACAAAGTGGTTGAGTATGAAAGCGATCACTGTCCTTTTCCCAGAGTTGTCGCGCAGCACCTCATCGTCCGGAAGAGCGCCATTGCCTCCGGCGATGAGCAAGGCCGAGGCAAGGTATAGGCCGCACGTCAGCGAGGACCCAAACGTGGCCACGACCGCAAGCAAGCCGTTGATTATGGAGTTGTCGCGGATGGTGTAGCGCAACTGGAGCACTTCCTTGACCCCAGAAACAACCACGTGGACGGCCATGAACACGAGCGTCACGGTGAGCGTCACGTGTGTAAGGTGGTTGTACACGCGCTCGCTGCCGTAGATCTCGACCAGCTTGTACTCCTCGTAGGTCATGCTCATGACGTAGATGAACGATCCAGTGACTGTGTTGCCAAAGATCGACACGAAAACACCAACCAGGCTAAGCACAAAGACGATGTCTGTGTGGGACTGCTCGCCCTCCGAGTCGGAGTACGAGAACGCCCCCGCGAGCGCGACGATGAAGATCAGACCGCCCACAGAAAACCCTTGCCGCATCCACAGTCGTTCTGCTCGTGTGAGCTCCGTGCCCGTCAACCGCTTCTCCACGGCGAAGCTAAAGAGGGCACCAGCCATAGCAGCCACCCACAGCGGGGCGGTCGAGTTGTTGGCGCTCGCGAACCGACGTGCCCTCCATGCCTCCTTGCAGGTGTCTCGGTCTCCTCCACACGCACCCACGCCGTACAGAGACCCGAGAGCATCAAACTGCTCCGAGCTCCCAAGCATGGCCCACATCGCGGCGACTGCCATAATGGTCGCGCAAGTGCCCACCTCGAACGCCACTGCGGACGAGCCAGTGACATGTGCCTCGCCGTGCAAGCCAATGACGAGCGCGATGCCTATGGCGACGCCGTACCCGAAGCCCAGTGGTATGGTGCACGCGGGGGCAGAGTGCGCGTAGCCGTACGTTTCCATGATCTGTTCGCCTACTACATACTCGAGCTTGTATACCCTTGCCTCCTCTGCGCTGCTGAATGCCGTCCGGAACCCGCGAAGTCCTACGTACAGGAGCAGGCCAGAGCAGAGCCCCGAGACGGTCTGTCGCCTGTGCGGGGAGTTGGCATTCTCTGCGCTGTCCGGACGCAAATCGTCAGACTCGATGCCACCCGCATTGTATACCTGCACCGCCAGCAGCATCGTGAAGCCGGTGTACACGACGTCGCCGATCCTCGTCTGGAGGCCGGCATACTGCTCTCCCGCAAACGACAGTGCCACCAGCACGGCGACGAGGACGAAACGCTGGTCAACGATGCTATAGCCTTTGAGGGCAGGTGAGGCGTAGATCAAGACCGCCACGAGGCTGGACATGCGCAGAGACGAAGGTGCATCGCCTACTCCCCGGGGTGGGTCAAGAGCAGCCAAAGACTCGCAAAGGAGGGCCACGACAAGAATGCAGGCGGAGCACACGGTGTGCGCTTCAACGCTGTGTGATAGAGCCTTTCCGACCTCTCCTCGCAGTCCTGGTTCGGGCAGCACGCCTCCCTCTCCTTGAGCAGCTGGATCATCAGACCGATGTATGACATCAGGGTCTTTCACTGCCACGCCTTTTACCACTTCGGGCGGTTCAACGACCGGGATCCCTGGCGGGACGTCTTCCGGACCAAAGTCTGGAGACGGGTACAAGCTCATCTTTCTAGTCTCCTTGTTAGACTCACTTATCGCAAGACATATGAAAGCCACCCCCTTCTAATGGTCCCAGGGGCGATCGGAGTCTCGGTGCGAGGGGCCTTTGAGAAGTAGTTGTTAATCGTAACATTTACAACAACCGGAGCCTTGCGCTTGGACGTTCCCACTCCCACCAGACAACCCACAAGTCTTCTGTCCACTCTACCACAGAGCGCCTACACAGTGTGCGTCTGGTCGCTGCTCGCGCAGGCTTGCTACCGGCGCCGGGCATGCTCAGAGGTCGGCCGCCTACGGAGGCGCTCTAGGCCACGACAACGTAGACGATGGCGTCGTTGATCAGGAACTCCTTAGAATCGCCATCCTCGCGCGCGGAGGCGATGATGTCCGCCAGGTGGGCCTCGCCAGCGTCGACCGAGGTGGCCAGTGCAGGCGTGGTGGCGACGTTGGCCGAGCAGCCCGAGTACATAACGTAGTATGCCTTGGCCTTGCCCGCGGGCACCTTGAGGTTCTTCAGCGAAAAGCTTGCCTCCGAGAGGGCCTGGTAGCCCGCGCTCTTGAGGGTGGGGTGTGGGCCGACCCGGTCTGCCGGCTCGATCACGGCGAGAGTCTCCGGCTTCTCGTAGATAAAGACGCCGGTGCCGTCGAGCATGGTCTGGTCGAGCCACGACTCGGAGACCTGGATGCCGACCTTCTTGATGCCATCAATGAAATCTATGCCCGCGGTGGCAGCAAAGTGGCCCGAGAGCTGGGGGTCGTCCACGGCGCGGGGGAAAACGGAGGCGTACATGGCCTGGTTGGCGTACATCACGACCTCCTTGACGGCGGTCTCGATCTTGGTGTCCACCAGCGTACCGACGAGCTCCGGGCCCACGGAGCGCTTGGTGAGCTTGATGCAGCAAGCCGCGTTCTTGTCGGTGAGCACGGGGTTTTTCTCGTCATCGGCAGCCGCGACGGCGGCAGCCTTGTCGAAAACGAAGAAGAGGCGATAGTCAATCTGGATGAGGTTGCCCTTGAAGTCAATGTCCTTGACCTGCGCCTCCACGAAAGAGTTGGGGACGCGGTCGCGCACAGAGGGGTCGAAGATGGACTTGCTGAAGTCGGGGCTCTTGGAGCCCGGCGAGATGTTGTACTGCACGAGCGGCGCGGTGAATGCCGTGATGCAGTCCTTGTCCAGGTCCGAGTAGAAGATGGGGGCTCCGGCAGCTGCCTCATCCGGCGCGATTCCCTTGATGCGCGAGGCGTGTGCGTTGAGGGCGGAGACGACCGCCCCCTGTGTGTCATCGCTGCCGAGCGAAAGCGCGATGCTCTCGCACTTGGCGGCAGCTCCGCTGACGAGCTGCTCCCACTTGGCCTTGCAGACATCCGCCTGCTGCTGGTGCGACGGGTCGGGGTAGGTGAGGCCGAAGAAGCCCTTCATGCCCATGGACCACAGGAAGGCGGCCGACGCCTGCGCGTTGGCGGACCGCGCCTCGTTGATGATGGCCTGCGCGGCCTCGCCCGGGCCAACATCCGAGAGCAGAGGCACCATCTTCTTGGCGTTGGTGAAGAGCTTGCCACCGATGCCGTTCTTGCCGTAGGTGGAGCTGAGCCCGGTGATCAGGACCTTTGTGCCCGGAACGCAGTCCTCGACTGGCGGGGCCGCTTGCCCCTTGGCCTGGCCCCCGGCGGCGTCCATGTAGAAGGAAGTGGAAATCAAGCCGATGAAGTTGGCGCGGCTGTTGCCGTCCTCCACGTCAAGCACGGCCGGGCCCTTGGCGTCCTTGTTCTTGGCCTTCTCCTCAGGCGACGCCTCGAGGTTCTTGACGGCGAGGCTGAAGGCGATGCCGTCTACGCCCGTGGTGACGATGTCCTTGCACCCCGATGCCATGATCTTGGAGACGGCGACGGTCACCTGCCACTTGTCGGCGGAGCCCGCCTTGATCTTGGAGCCGCGCAAGACCACTCCCTCGATGGAGCACGAGTTGCCTCCGCCACCGGAGTGCTTGGCAGGCGGGGCGGTCTCCGCTACGCTCGCCTCGAACATGGCGAGGCCGCGGTTGGCAACCTTGGGGGCGGGAGGAGCCTCGTCGTCCGACGAGGGCTGGAGGGCTTCCGGCGCCGAGGATGGCTCGGCTTGCTTGCGCTTTGGCTGGGGCTTCTTTGAGGACATGGTGGCTGAAGTCTTTGCTGATTTGGTATTGATCTGACCAGGGTGCTGTTTGGCCAGTGAACGTAGGGGCAGGCATGGGCCGGCGCCGAAAACTGTGTGGCCGGCGCCGGGGTGGTCGCAAGTCTACTGTGAATTCACAGCTATTCAGTGACGAACCGCGTCACTTCGTACATCAGGTCCGGAAGTCGTCCAGTCGGTGGACCCCAGGCGGACGACTTCCGGACCTCAATGTCCGGACATCGTCCGGAAACCGTCCGGTAGGCGGACGGTTTCCGGACGGTTTCCGGACATTGAGGTCCGCGTTAACGCTGCGTTCATGACAGGTGATAAGCGTGCACGCGTGGCCGTATGACAGAGTTGCACAAGATACGCACATCATGACTTTTGCGTTCAATGCCCTGTACGTGTCGGTGTGGTCTACTGCCGTCCTGGCAGCTCCGGGAGCGATCGTTCTTTTCGTGTTTGCCGGTCTCGCGTTTGCCGCCGGTGAGGCGGTACTCGGTTCGATCTATGTGGGAACCGGTCTCTTCTCCGTCTTCTGGACATGGTTCATACGACAGCACACCAACAGAGTGCTTCTGCGCTCGGGCACGTGGCCTCACTTGTGCCGAGGGGACGATCACGTTGCCAAGGTGCTCAACAGCCCCGACGAGACCGTCAAGGTCATCAAGGAGAAAGTCTCTGGGATGGTGCTCAAGTACGGGCGACCGCCGCAGATAGTTGGTGGAGGATGGGGGTATTTCCTGCAGCGTGCCGGGCCAAGTGGCCCCAGGCTATTCACACACAATCTTGTGGGCAAGGTTGAGGGTATGAGGAATACATGGTATGCAGGCACGACAATCGCCGCCGTTCAGAAAGATGTCAAGCCACTTACACTCTCGGCGCACCCAACCATGGACTACATCTCGGTAGCAGCGTGGTTTGCTATGGGCAACCATGGAAATCAGGGCGACGCCGGACTTGGAAACAAGGACACGTTCAAGTCGTGTTTGATCTTGAACATGCAAAGCCAGCAGCCTTACGTGTTGGAAGGCTACGAGGCGCTGCGCTCCACGTTCGACGGCGGGTCGGCTGGAATATTCTTCATAGTGCACGTAACCTTTGTTCAGTCGGCATTCGTCGTCAACAAGATGGTGCAGAAGCGGGGGTTCGTGGTGGACAATCCCACCGTGGCCGCGCAATGGCTCGCTCCGAACGCAGACCTGCGCGTTGTCTTCATGGGGGCATCACGAGCTCATGCCATAGGCCTGCGCTGGGGCAATTGCTACGACGAGTCGACCCACGTGGACCCCCACTTTTGCTCGCGCTTCTGTCAGTACTTTCAGACGGATGTCGCGTCCGTGCTGTGTGGGTGCCACGAGAGCATGACCATGTTCAACGGCAAGAGCACCCTGAAGAATGCAAATCGGTGGATGCCGTACATCTTTGGGTGGATGACTATCGCAGCGATTCTGAGCCGCTACACCAACTACGAGATCATTTTCCGCATGCCCGCTCTGAGCGGCACTGTGCTCCACCGAATCATAATGGAGATGACCGCCATGCACATGGTGCACGGAGGGCGGTCAGAGCTGCGCTACAGTGCCTTCCAGGACTACCACCTTGTGTACCTCGACATGGCCATGTTTCCGGAGGCGTTTGGTAGGCCTTTCGCAATACTGAAGACACAGTTCGGCGTGGAAGAGGTTTCGATCCACCCGGGCAAGTTCACAAGAGTAAACACACACCCTTGTCGCTTTGTGACTCTCTCTGCCCTGTACGGGTACAAGACTTCGATCGACATGGAGGCGGCAGTTGTAAAGAAGCTTTAGAGTTAAGGTCTGTAGTCTTACCTGTGTGGAGGATCGGACGGGAGATTGTGCACAGAATGGTGTAAAAATCCAATGTCCGGAAACCGTCCGGAAACCGTCCGGTGACTGGACGACTTCCGGACGATTTCCGGACATTGAGGTCCGGAAGTCGTCCGCCTGGGGTCCGGTGACTGGACGACTTCCGGACCTCGTGTCCGAAGTGACGCGGTTCGTCACTGCATAGCTGTGAATTCACAGTAGCCAGATTGCGATCTCCCTATGGTCCCGGCGCCGACAGTCGACGGGCGGTCGGCCGCCTACGGAGAACTAATCCCGGCGCCGACGGGAGTCTCCGCGTGATGCGTGGCCATTGAACCAGTGGGCATCTCATGTGTCATCGCTAAATTAGTAAGGGACTCGACACTTGAGAAAGAGAGTCGGTTGTGCAGTCGCGGCGCCGAAGAATGTGGGGAGTCCCATACGCAGGCGAGCGAAGCCCGTCCGCCTCTGAAATCGCCCAAGAAGAAGCGCAGGCCATGGAAGAGGACCCAGACAGGATGGCAGAAGAGGAGCTTTTCGGTGAGGGACACGATGACGACGAGTACGAGGATGCTGTCGTCAATCAAGGCATGGAGGCTGCGGAGCGCGAGTCGCAGGCCAACTCGCCAGGTGGTGATCTCATTGACCAAGTAGTACAAGAAGGAGGAGGCATCGCGGGGCCTTCCACTGGTCACTCGGAGGAGGGGCTGCATCCGTGGGTGCATCGCAACGCGCGCGCCCCAGGACCGGAAGCTGGCGGCAGTGCCGGTGCCGGGCCGTCGGGGGCTCGCCGCCGAGTTGTCGTACAGGACGAGGACGACGACGACGACTCGGCGGCGGGAGCGGACCCAACGCGGGAGCCCGTTGTCCATGTTGAGCCGCACGGGCGCGACGGTGGAGACGCTCCCGCTGGTGCTGGGCGTACCGGAATACCCATCGTAGACGCGCGCGGCATGGACGACTTCGACCCTCGTCACTTTGGCCAGGGCATCCAGCCCAATCCTCCCATCTTCGAGCAGGGCACCTCTGCCAACTCGACCTGGCAGAGCTACGACGAGGTGGGTAGCGTGACGCGCAGCATCCGTCCGCTGCGCACCCAGTGCTGGAACATCCCGGTCGAGCTCTTTGCTCGCGACGGCACGCGCTTTCGCCACTGGGCGACGCCCAACGAGAACACGCTGCGGGCCTCCCAGATCGCGGCCATCATCGGCATGGCCTTCACGCCCACCTCCAAAGGCTTTCTCTCCGGATCACACGAGGAGCTGCAGCGCGCCAATGGCGAGGCGGACGAGGACGCCGAGGCAGGGCAGGGCGGCGAGGGCGAGAAGAAGAAGAAAATTTCGCGCGTGTTCCGGTACGCTTTCATGATGCCCCACGACAACAACGTAACGGCCCCGATGTTCGTGATCGGCTACCAGGAGCTGTACAACACCGCGCTCACGGAGGTCACGGCCATTCGTATCTGGAAGTTTGTCTTTGACGAGAAGCACTCGGACTCGGAGCTGTGGCGCAAGCTGATGGACGAGAACCGCGACACCTTCTTCTCTGCCGGCACTGCGCACAACCAGAACGCAACGCGTCGCAAGAACATGGTCTCCGAGCAGAAGCAGAACCGCGTCGTCACCGGTGGGCTTGCGGGCCGCAACAACCTCGAGTACTACGCCGGAACGCAGTACTCACGCGTCATCAATGAGACCGTGTTGCTCGAGACGCTCAAGTCCTACGGGGGCAAGAGCATGTACGACGACGGCATGCCCGTCTTCAACTACTCGGACCTTCCCCGTGGCGTTACCACCACGCGCATGGGCCCGGCTAGCAACGGCCTTGGAGGCACACATCCGCTCTCCCCCGAGTACATGTTCAACGCTCGCCGGGATAAGGCGTTGCGCGCGGGTCTCGTCAACTTTGATAACGAGCGCATCGACGTGCATCCCGACTTTGTCGATCCCACCAAGCACTTCTCCGACCATGGAGACTTTGTGCTTCCGCGCGTCGCTCGCCAGACCAAGGGCTTCTTCTTCTGCATAGACCCGTCGGTGACCAACGTCTTTGACGTGGCGTTGCCTCGCTCCATCTACGGTGCCGTCTGTGCGGGAAAGAACCTGCTCGAGCTCTTCAAGGACGAGAACCCCGACGTGCTGGGCGTCGGCGGTGGCTCGAATGCGACGCTCTCGGACTGCTTCAACCAGATGATGACTGCCAAGGACGCAGAGCACATGGAGATGGAGAAGCAAATGGCCGAAACCGTCTTTGCCTACGACTCGATCGACGTGAGCGACGTGGAGCGCAAGGGCCTGCGCCACTACGGTGAGATGGACTCTCAGACCAACGCGTACATCATCGAGCCGCGTCAGATCATGAAGGAGATCCAGGTGCAGACGCGGCGCGTTCTCTCGCAGCTCATCGAGCCGTGGAAGCTCAAGCGCGACAAGATTGCCGACGGCAAGAACCACGAGCTGCGCACTTCCGACGGACTAGAGTCCGACCTCATGGACTGCGACCACTCGGACGACCGCCTCAAGGAGCTCCACGACATCGAGGTCACGACGCGCGAGCGGCACTGCACGGTCGTCAAGGACCTGGTCCACCTGCACATCAGCCGCATAGAGGCGGCGTTCCAGAGCAAGATGGACCGGGAGACCATCCCCGCTGGCTACAATGCCATGTACGACGGGCTCAAGGCCGAGACGGCCAAGACGGTCAACAACACTGCGAGCATGGCCTTTGCCTTCGACGAGTACCTCACCGCCGACGACATCTCCATCTTTGCGCACGTGCACCAGTGGCTCGGCAATTTCTTTGAGCATGATTGTTTTATAGAAGGCAGGGACCGCCGCATAATGGACGAGGTGTTCCTCCATCTCTTCGAGCAGTACGGAGATGTGACGTTCCTGGTCCTCCTCTGTGGCTACAAGGGCAACGGCAAGTCGCTGCGCACCGAGCGCGCCATGGCGGTCTTCCCCAAGGACTGGGTGGTCGCCGGCGGTCCCTCCTCGGCCAAGTCGGGCATGAACGGCCAGTCCGACTCGACCAACGGCAAGAACGTCATCTACGACGAGATGGTGGACGAGCTCTGCGACGCCGACGGCTCCGACCGCCTCGAGTACTGGAAGCAGATAGTAAGTGTCGCCCCGCTAGAGCCCCTGCCCTTATTCCCTGCACTGCACACACCGAGCCACTCGACGGGTCAATGCCACGTGGAGGCAATTATACAAAGCCATTGGCAATACAAGCTCTGGAGAACGCAGCAGAGTCTCAAGCGGTTTGGCTGTGTGTCCGCAAGGCCATACTCAGCGCAAAGCACAAGGCCAGGTCACGCCACTACCATTCCCAGAATCGCGAGAAGGCGAACAAGCGCATGAGGGCAGCACACCATTCGCGGGGAAAGGCGGTCAACCGCGCAGCCGGAAAGAAGTACAGGGAGAACAACCGCGATAAGATTAGGAGGGAGCACAAGATCAAGTACGACAGCGACCCGGTCTATCGCATTGGGTTTATTCTCCGGCGACGCCTCCTTCATGCAGTGCATGCAGCGTCTGCCAACAAGGACGATACGTCGTTTGAGCTTCTGGGGTGTTCTCCCAGAGAGTACGCATTGTACCTCGGCATTGACCAGCTCTCCAACTACAAGGAAGTGAATCTACACGTCGATCACATCTGGCCAATCGCATTGTACGACCTCAGTGATCCATGCGAGCAGCGCAAAGCGTTCGACTATCGCAACACGCGCCTTTGCTCTGCCGTCGAGAACCAGGAGAAGGGGGCAAAGCCGCCTAGTGCAGCTCTGGCATCGACAGTTCCATGTTCGTTGTGGCCGCGGAGATGGATTGAGTTCTACGACTGAGCACTGGCAGACACGGCGATGATGACACAAAGTCTGAGCCACCGTCGAGTGGCTCACTCCTTGCACACCATCAATTCTGTGCCTCCCGCCTTCTCTGACACGTTGCTCGCCTAACAGGTTCTCAAGCGCGAGTACGTCTACCAGCGCACGGTCAACGTCAAGGGCATCGACGGCACGGAGACGCACAAGACCATGAAGCTGCGCACTCCCCATGACGAGACTCACCTCATGTGCGCGTCCACCTCCATACAACACCTCCATACAACACCCCACACCACATGCTGACCCGTTTCTGTGTGCCTTCCAGCTGCACCAACTACGGCATGGCCTTCACCAAGGACAAGGACCCGTCGGACACCAAGTTTGCCATGATCGACCGCTCGATCGCCCACCTGGTCCGCTCCATCGGCAAGAACGCGCACACCGACAACGAGTTCAACGAGCACATGTCCAAGCCGGCACAGCAGCGCAAGCTTGCGATCTTCCGCACTTTTGTGTGCCTGGTCGGTGCGACCAAGCTCATCATCAAGGGCGTGCCCTCGTTCCAGCCCAACCTCGCGCTCGCCAACAAGATCTTCGACTACCTCGACAACACCATGATCGTCGGCGAGTACAACCTGCCGCGCCGCACTCCGCGCAAGTCGCTCAAGCGCGAGGAGGTGCGTTTGCCAGAACTGTCCCGCCCACACGACTCCCATCTAACACAAGATCGTGCCTCTCGCAGAATCTGCGCACCATGACCGTCATGAACGCCGTCGCCAAGGTCTTCCTCTTCAAGCAGACCGCGTGCGAGTTCGACTCGGGTCGCCTCGGCCCCGACGGCAAGCCGCAGACTTTCCGCTGGACGATGCTCTACGACGTGATCCGCCAGCTGGTCCCCACGCCGGAGTTGATCTTCATGGCGTGGAGCCAGTCGCTCGACTACAACATCGGCACGTCGTCGCACACGTTCGCTGCCATGACCGCGGTCTGCGAGGTTTTCGGCATCAAGATTGGCATGTGGATGAAGAAGCCGCCCGCCGAGCCCGTCGACGAGCTGCGCTCCACCGACGGTGCGTACTCACCATCGTTCCTGCACCACAACCCGATGCCAAAGCGCGACGACCCCAAGTACCAAGACCCCAGGACCGGCGAGGACGAGTACAACAAGGACATTGCGCAGTGGACGCACATCCGCGACTGCGTCTCCAAGGACGACAAGTTCTCCACGCTCCCGCATTTCATGGGCGACGGGGGGGCGACCAAGGACCAGGTCAAGGAGCTCGTCACGGCGATGGAGCGGCAGCGGCGCGCCACGTCCGCGTACCGGCACCGCTGCACCATCGAGGGCAACTCGGAGATGTACATGAGCGACCCCACCACGACCATCGAGAAGATCATGGCGGGTGTCAAAGCGCCGCTCGACGCGCCCCAGGCCAGCGGCTCCTCCGACGACGGCTCCGAGTACATGCCGCTGCATTCCAGCTGCATCATGGCCAACGCGGTGCAGGTCAGCATCTTGCACAGCACTCAGGCGGTCGCGCAGTGGATGTCCGGAGGCTTCATCGACGACAAGCACGTCGGCACTTGCGCCGGCCTGGGCACCATGCAGGGAATCACCTTCTCCAAGAGCAAGCGCAAGGGCGCGTGCGTCTGGAACACCGCCTGGATGCGCAGCGCCAACGACGTTAATGGCTGGATGGGGTTTGCGCGCGACGTGGTCAACACCAACAACACGTGCAAGATCTTCGACCTTCCGATGAACGGCCTGCGCGACCTGGTCTTCCTGCTCAGCACGCGCGACAACAACCGCAGGTGCACGGAGGAGCCTCGCCTTCCCTACCAGATGCAGTCGCACATGGCTTTCACCAACAGCTCCGGCAGCCCCATCGGCGACGGCGCGGGCACCTCGCTCGGCATTCGCATGCGTGGTATCCAGGACTCGCGTGCCAATGGCGGCATGATGCTCGACGCGGGCGTCGAGTCCAAGCCGCGGCACTCGTACAGCGGCGTGCCCAACGTCGCCTTGCAGCGCAGCCTCGACTTTGCCGTCAACGCGTGCCGCTTCCCCGCGATGGTGCCGGTCTTCTCCAACAACGTGATGGACAGTCCGCCCGTGCGCATCGTGCAGGGTGAGGGCGATAAGAGGGTTATCGAGCTGAACACGGCCGCCGCTCTGGAGCACACCAAGATGATCGCCGAGGGCATCCTGCGCTGCTCCACGCACCCAGGCCTTCAGAACGAGCACGAGCGCTTCTGCGACGACGCGGGAGGGCCCAACGGCCTCTGTTGCCCCAGTGGGATCACCAGCGACGACGACGACATGGTCACCAAGCTGCCGTACTCGTACGACATCATGTCCATCGCGCTCACCCTCGACGCCATGAGCCGGTACTACGACCCGACGGGCCGCGCCTACGCCGAGATGTTCGAGGAGGAGTATGGCGAGGACCTCGGACTCAAGGTGAAGTTCGAACAGCTTCCGCACATGTGCCTGCGCTTCGTGGGGCTCAAGGAGGAGGTGGACAGGCGTCTTCTGTCCTACAAGGTGCCCGAGAAGAACAGCCCGGTCTTCCCCAAGATCGAGGCGGGTGAGGACGTGGACCGTAGCAAGATCGACGAGTGCCACGCGATGGTGTCCATCACGCTCGGTCACTACGCCACGGAGGAGGAGGTGTCCCAGTACCTCAAGTCACGCGCCGGATCACGTGCGATGTCGGGGGTGCGCGGCGACCTGTTCTCCATGGAGACCTGGCTGCGCCACTCGCACACGGTCCTGCAGGACCGCGGGATGGTCAGCGGTCCCGACGACGTCGTGATGGGTCTCGTGGCCGACGAGCCGTACCAGCTGCGCACGCGCGTTACAGAGAGGGCATCGCAGGAGATCAACAAGCTCGTGGAAAAGAACCCGCGCATGCAGGAGGCGGAGGAGGAGCGCCCCGGAGACGACCGCCTCTCGGCCGAGCGGTTGGAGGCGGTCAAGGAGGAGCGACG
>Ga0209603_1000379_pt1 | contig 55145 bp, 91 predicted proteins | sample COGITO_mtgs_1206_FD_184812 | JGI IMG/M metagenome (GOLD analysis project Ga0209603, IMG submission 184812) | Pelagic marine microbial communities from North Sea - COGITO_mtgs_120607 (SPAdes) (version 2) | ecosystem: Environmental > Aquatic > Marine > Epipelagic ...
TATAAGCATTTTTTTGTTCGGATCCTAATTTTTTTGCATTTATTTTTAAACAAAGTGCTTTGACTTACAAAGTAGAAAAGGGAGCAGGGATATGAAGTCTGCTCCCACTTTAGAGATATGAGTATATAATGATGCCATATACCAGGGCGATATCTTTTTATTTTCGGATTGTCTTAACTTCGAATCCTTCTTGGCTGACTACTCCTATTCTTTCTGCTAGGAGGTCATAATACTTTTTATTTAGGTAGTCGGTTTGTTTTGGTATAAAGTGATCTAATTTACTTTTAGCTTTTCTGATCTGAAACTCATCATCATATTTAACTGCTATTTGTAATTCTGTAATCCAATATTCTACTTTTTGCTGATAACCGTTCGTATAATTTCTTTTATAAAATGTGCTTGCTTTTGTCATATCTTTTTATTTTTCTATATAATAAGAAAACTAAAAGTAAAATCCAACCTTTTTTCTAAAAATAATTCTAAAAGTATTACTCCGTATAGCTAGCGATCTGAACTAAAAGTAAATATAGTACTAAATATAATCTAAAAATACATCTAAAAATAATGGTTATATTGAACTAAAAATACTTTCAGGCCTTCTCCCCCAAGGTTCCAGGAATAAAGAGCTTACACGCACTAAAAATAAATTGTCCCGGGAGGAAGGGAGGTTAACCATTCTTCAAATATACAATACACACATATTATTCTAAAAATACTATTCGTGAATAGGGAAAATACTTTGAAATTCAAAGTGGTTTGTATCGATTCTAAAAATAATAGACACCTGATCATATCGATACATGGTACTAAAAATTATCTAAAAATTAAAGGTGCTTAGTCTTTGAATACTTACGGCTATTACCCTTTATACGTGTAATGGCTATACAGTATGTATAGACAGTAACCTATTATACCTAATAGTATCACTTCAGGAAATAAAGCTACTACTGGTATTACTACTAAACATATAACTATATAAGCTAATGCTACTTCTTCTTTACTTCTCATAATTCTTCTTTTATCATTGTCGTTATAACGCATACTACTAGCAATACTAATTGTGTCATCATTTTTGTTGTTTTATTATTTCATTACACCGTTCATAATCTTCTTCTTCTTCATAATACCGTAATAGCACTTCTGCGTCTTCCCAATCCTTTGGCAAATAAAACTCATCTTGTTGGGACAATTCATCAAATGTCATATTGCCTACAATCAATTCATATGCATTCGCAAAGCTTAGTCTCGCTATCTCTTCATGATCTTCTAATCTATCAAAACTCAATTGTTTCATTCCTTAATTTCTTTTATGGTATATTCTATTTCAAATTTCTTTAATATCGCTGTATACAATTCCATTCCTGTGCATGTTCTCAATGTCTTTCCATTCACTGTTATGTCATATGTTTTCATATTCCTAATCCGGCATTGGGACCTTCAAAGTCTTCTCGCTCTGCCATTTTCTTTTGAAACTTCATAAAGTCTCGATCCTTATCGGCTGTTAATCCACCTACGGTATAAATTCGATCATATTCTTCTGGCCATGGGCCTGGTTTGTCTGCCCACTCCAAAAACTCTTGCACATCTTCATCCTTTGCCCAATCCTCTTCGGTTTCATGTTCTTCACCCGGTAATGGTGCATTAACTCCTAGGATATTTTCTTTGTCTTTTTTCTTGCTCATTTTCTCAACCTTTTTGCAAACCAATAGTCTATCCATGACTTTGCAAAGTATACGGCAAAGGCACAAAAACAAATAGTTCCACCAATGCCCAATAATGCACTTCCATTAAATATTCCAATGTTGCTGTTGTCATTTCTTTTTCTTGTTACGATCCAAGGTGCCTGAAAGGTACCGCCGGGGCGTACTAACGTACTATTTCTTTTCCGCTCGTCACCGTATCAATTTCATACTCCGAATCGGCAATAAAACTAGTTAATATATCAATTTGATTTTCTAATCTTTCTGAGTATACTTCTAACTCTTGAACATTGTCGTATATCTTATCATATTCTGACTGTAGATCAAAATACTTATCGATAATGTTTGCTTTTTCACTGTTATGATAATTTGATTTAATTAGTAACACTGTGCATATTACTATTAATATTATCGACGTTATTCTATATGTTCTTAATTTATTCATTTTTTTGTCCTTGTTTGTAAATACATTTCATTGATATCTGATTGCTCTACTATTAATACATCATAATACTGTTGTCTAAGATCCTTTTGTCTAGATTCTGCTACTAGCTTATCATTGTAATGTTCAATAGCAAATTTGCTATTAACTTGTTCTTTATATATTACCCAATAATTCATAATAATTCTTTTGCTACATGATATCCAAATTCTTTATCATCTGAATATTGTTTTCTTAAATCTTTTAATTTTTTTATGAGTTCATGATATGAATTTGATTCATCATCAATTTCTTCTTCGTAATCATCTATTTCTGATTCGACTACTCCTTCAGATCCTATGTTAATTGTATCGATAGGTACTCCATATAAGTTCAATGGATTCTTTCTTTTAGTTAATTCTTCATAATGTGGATTCAATTCGCCTGTTTGTGGATCATGAGTTGGCACTTTATAAAATGTATCTTTAGTTTGTCTTAGTTCATTCATTGATCTTTTTTTAGCCATTTATTTTATTCCTTATATCTCTCATTTGAGCTGCTGTCTCATAGTCTTCTTTTTCTACCATTCTGGATTCTAATTCTCCTAGCATAGCATTTGCGTCTCCATCAAATACATTCATTAGTACTCTTCTAAACTTGTCTACCGTCTCTGCAGCTGCAACATCATGATATAAATCTTGATTTTTCATATTCCTAATTTAGTTAAAAATTTATCTATAGGAGTAAGTATTAACTCCAAACACTTATCATATGTTAGACATAATAATATACAAAATATAAATTCAATCATTTTTTTCTGGTTTTTCCATGGTCCATAAAGTTACTAGTCCCAATCCTATTATAAATATAAAAAATACTAAGTCCATTTTAATTTAAGTTTATACTATTAGCATCCTTTAAGGATGAACTAATATGGCATATTATGTTTTGTTTTTTTACTTGTCTCACTAGTGCATACAATTCTGTATTAAAATTGTCCCAATAAGTTTCAAATTTATTCATATCTTTATCTTTTATATATAATAAGTAATTAATTTAAATAATCCAATAATTTTTAAACATTTCTGCCGTTTTCATATACATGTTTCACCGTTGGGAATCTTAGGCTCAATCCTCCATCCTGGTTCTTTGTTTCCTCAAAGTATTGAACGGTAATTGTTTTACCTAACAATTGTTCTGGATTTGCTTGGTATCGTATTCTTTGTTCTTGATTCCATCCTGATCCAACTGCTACTTTGTAACCTTTATGTTCAATCCATACATTAGCTAACATCGGTATTACAACTTCTTTGCCTTCTCTAATGACTCTATGGCTATCAAATTCGATATCTAACACTTCATACTCAGCATCAAAAAACTTTTTACATTTTAATAAATTTTTTGATCTCTTACCTTCGTATCCCACATCCTTTCTTAACATAACACCTTCATGGCCTTGTTCTTCTGCTTTATCAATCATTGCAGTTAACTCTTCAATACTTGATATACTATGTTGTTGTAATACATCTAATGTAGGATATTTTGAAAGATTGATATCATTAAGAGCTTCATATCTTTGTTCTAAGTTTATATTACCAACTTTATTATCAAACTCCTCTATATCCAAACAATCAAACATCACATACTTAGGATTTTCTATTTGATGGTCTTTCTTTTTGATTTGTTTCATAATTCCTTGAAAATCTTCATTGTCATTTTCATCCATTAAACAAATCTCTCCGTCTAATACAAAATTACCTCGTATCTTAGACACATCATCAATTACTTTTTGTAAGGTTGTGAATTCATTACCTTGTCTAGAATATGCGTTTACCTTGTTACCTTCTTTCCTTATAAGGCATCTGACTCCATCTAATTTTCTAGATGCCATCCAATCTTCATTTTCAAAGTCACAAAATTTAGGTTCATACTTAGTTGCTAATGCAACATCAAACGTTGGAATTAAATTTGGTATAACTTTATTGATAACAGAATCAGATGCTCTAATTTCTAGGTTTCTATCTATAATGGAAAAGATTAGATCTTCATATTTAGTATTGGCTGTTATAAAACCATTTACTGCTGCAATTGCATCATGGCCAGTAATTACTCTGTTTGCTAAATCATCTAACAAATCAAATAAATCATTATGTAGATTGTATTTAAATAATCCAGAATTCTTTTTGCATGTCTTACTGGTTACATAATACTTTTTATATGGATCATATGTATAATTTAATGACGATGTAATGAACTCATCAGACTTTATTGAATCTATAATAACTTTTTTTTCATTGAGTGATGAAGTGGATTTCATTTCATCAACAAACTTTTGTAATCTTTCTAACATGTTTAAATAATATAATATGATAATTTTTCTTTTAATCGTAGCATATGTTTACATGGAGTATATGGTCTGAATTCTTTTGCTTTACAGTTACAATTGGATATTCGATAATCGGTAACTGTTACATCATAATAGGATAACTTACCAGTCTTTTTATTCCTACTACCCATTTCCCTAAATTTCCAACTACGAGTCATTATCCTAATCCAATAAATTCTTTACTCAATGACAATGACAAATCTTCTGCTACTTCTTTAGCTCTCCAATAAGCCATTACTTCTAATTCTTGATGAACATCATTATGTACATCATGTATCGTAAATCCGCTACCATATGAAGTTACCAATACTGCTTCTTGAATATCTTGCAATATTACATCAGCTTCTTGATTCCATGGAGCATCTTGAAACTCTGATTCATCATCTGAAGATCCGATATAATATTCGTTTTCTAAATCGTGATATGCAACTAACCATTTTGATTTAACTTCTTCTACCACCTCTCTTAACACTTCATCGTTATGAGCATACATCTCTTTACTCCAAGGTTTAGTTATTGCTATATTATATTTCTTAAGCTTCATCCTCTTCAATTAAACCATGTTCAACTTTAAATTCTTTTACTTCTTCTTCTGATAATTCATCTTCAAAATCTTTAATAATTTCTTCTGCGTGCTCAACAAAATATTCTAAAAACTGATCATCTAGATATATATCATCTGCTAAGTAGCTATCAATATGTACCTTAATGAAGCCTCCATATGATTCAATTTCTTCCATTAATGAGCTAGCTAGCTCCGAATCATAATAAAATACGTCTTCGCAAATAGTAGGCGCGGTATGATCATGAGTTAAAACATATACGTCATATCCGTCTCTGGTTGATTCTGTATAACAATATATGTCTGCGTTATCAAAGTCTTCTGTGAATGTAACATTTAAATATCTTTTTGCTAATTCTATTTGTTTTTCATCTGTCATATCTCTTATTTTTTTCTATATAATAAGAATTCTAATTCAATTATCCAACCGTTTTTAGAACTTTTTTCCATTGCCAAGCTCCTGCTCCAATGTAATAATCTTTAACGTATCCTTTTTTCTCCATTTCGGATTCCATGGAAGTATTGTTTCTTCTTGCTGCCGTCATGGCATAATAACTGTCTAGGCTCATATTTTAAAATTAAATTGGTGCTACTATATCCCAATCGTCAATGTCATCATCCCAATCGGTATCAAACTTTGTTTCTGGTTGAGTAAATTCTGACAATGTCTTTTCGCAATCAGCGTTAAACTTATCCATGTCATATCTAGCTGTTTCAGTAACAGATCCTTTTTTTAATTCTTGTATTGCTGCCCATAAGTGTCCAGCTTCTTTGTGATAATTTACATCTTCAAACGAATTGTATAATAATTGTAAATCTTCTATAGACCATTCGACACTAGCTTCAGTGCCGTTTTCTAACATACCATCATAGTCAAATGTTCTTGACCATTTATCTCCTAATTTATAACTCATATATTTCCTTTTAATAACTTTTAATAAAATCTAATAAATCTTCTATAAACATTTCTCTCCCAGTTGGGCTTAGTTTTTTCAACTTATATTTAATTTTTATAAATAATTCTTTCATAACCTTTATTTTATGATTGAAAAGGTAACTTGAATCCTAATTTTTCACATCCTTCTTCAAACTCAACATGGATTTTATTCATTTCAGAATATTCATCCCAGGTGATAACTGGATTATCTGAATTAATATTACAACATAACTCCCAATCGTATTGAGATTTATTATTCCAACTTAAATTTACTTTTTCTTGATTCATACCTTTTATTTTCTATATTATAAGAAATAGATTTCAAAGATCCAACCAAATTATATAAAAATACTTATTGAAATTGTAGTTAATCCCAATCCTACTAGTAGTCTATGTGGATCTAAAGGAACAGTGTTTCTAACACTTTTATGATCAAAGCTTCTGCCATTTAATATATTTACTACTCCAATCGTTGTCATTGTTGCACCAGTAAAGAACGTTATAACTTTCATGTTAACTTGTTTGTTATAAATAGTTTGTGGTTTAGATATATTTAAATCGACTTCTGGAAATACCTTGTGCAACTCATCTATAGCTATATTATAACTAGACAAACTCTGTGCATTGATATTTGTACATGATGGATGTATACATAATATTATTAGTAATATTATTAATGCTAATAATGATTTTTTTTCTTCGGTCATGGTAATTTTTTATGCTCTAATTGAGTTTCATTAAATATATGTAACATTTTATAATCATCCATTTCGCCTACTATACGCACTTCTCCTGACGTTGTTTCAAATACTGATACAATTGTGCATGGATATTTATATCCTTTAGGCTTAAATGCCTTATCTCCTACTTTAAATTTACTATTTTTTCCTATCATGTTTCTATCCTTTTAGTGATGGTTCTGTTCTTATTAAATTTGGATAACCTTTAAATCCAGATGTATCTTTCATGTAATGACTACATTTACATAATGCTTCGACTATCTCTGCAGAACCATTAATTATTTTAATAGTTTGTTTTGTTATTTCTTTAGTAGATCCGCAGTTACTACATTTATATAATGACATTTTTTCTTTTACCTTTTTTCTTGCCGGAGGGTTGTTTTTTTAATTTTAACTTTTCAGACATAATTTGCCTATATATAGGACTTTCCATTTCACAATAATATCGTTTTTTCATGTTAATAAATGTATTATCCAAGCTACTAAACCATTCAATTGTAATATAACTAAATTCCATTGTTTGCGTACCGCTGTTTGAACTAACACACAAATAAATCCTGCTATGTATAATGGTGGAGCTACTGTCCATTGAGCTGCTATTAATAACCCAGCACCTAAATAACCTATTCTTGATGCCAATCTTTCTTTAGGTGTAATTTGTCTATTTCTAACTAAATGATGTAACCAATTTTTTTTTATTTTTTTACCTTTACTTTTAAACTGTCTTTCTGCTAATCCGTAGACAAAATATCCTACCATTACTAACCACGTAACTAATAGACCTGATATTAAAATGTTTTCGTAACTCATAATAAGTTTAATATTCCTTTTCCTAGAACTAATGGAGCTTCGTCTTTGTGTCTACGTATGGAAAAATGATTAGTATGTTCTGTAATAATTAATGGTTTATCTTTATATGATTTATAATTCTTATAAACATATTCTTGTATTTGTTCGTTATTCATTGTTTAGATATATATTTGTTTGATTATTTACTTGTTCTTCGGTCCATGAAGGATACTTAACATGTAATAGTTCATGTATCACATCAAAAGGGGTTAATGGTCTAGTATGATTTATTATTCCAAATTTATTATCACTATCAATAGTAATACCAATAAATTCTTTTAAATCTAAATCATTTGGATATGTTACTTGATTGTTACTAATAGCTTCAGTAGTTATAAACCAATCGTCTAATCCTAATTTATGTTTCCATTTATTTATTAATTGCATAACTTATTTTTTGGTTGTATCAAAATCATAACATGGTTTCAACCCAGCAAATGGCTGAAATAAGATTCTATTAGAATTTTTTGGTTTATATGTATGTTCCTTTAGCATTTCGGGACGATTCTCTTTGACCCAGTTTATATACCATGGAGCAATTGATTTAACATGCTCTACAGTTAGTCCTGCATATTTACCTGATCTAAATTTCATAGATAGTCTTGTAATTTCTACAATGCCCGTTATCATTGTCTAATCCATAACCTATTACCCATTCTTCATCAATTTCAAAAACATTATAATGATTGTCAACAAATGAATTTGGTACTAGTAACGGAGGAGAAGTTTTTCTTTTCAATAAGGTTACTACTGATATCATTGAAGGATCTTTAACTTTTAAATAATCAATAACAGCATTAACAGTGTTGCCAGTGTCATATATATCATCTACAATATATACATGTTTACCTTTTATTGCAGTCTCTAAGTCTTTAGTTATTTGAACATCTCCTTGTTTCTTTTTTGATATGTAAGACTTTACCCGCATAAAGTCACATTCTATATCAATTGAAAGATTTTTTATAAAATCAGAATAAAACATAAAACATCCATTTAGTAATCCAACAAATACTACTGGAGTCTTGTCTCCTCGATGTTTATCATTAATTTGTTTTGCTACAATTTTGCTTTGTATATCAATTTCCTGTTGCGTAAATAATTGTCTCATGATTCTATATCTTCTGTTTCTTCAACGTATTCAATTTTAAATTCTTCTTCTTTTTTCATTGTGCATGCAACACAACATGTTCCGGTGTTTGCCATATTAACTGGAGAAAACCAAGTCATCAATCCGGCCATACAAAGTCCTATTATTTTTATTAATTGTCTCATTTTTTTGATTGTAATTCTATTAATCGATTATTATATTTCAAGTATAACGTTCTTGTTATATCATCTACTGTACCATACATACAAGCTTGGCTACATATATTTGATCTTAATTCTAATGTTCTTGACTGTACAAATTGAATATGTTGTTTGTATCTAAGATATTGATTTAGTTTGGTACGTATTTTATTCCCCATATAAATTAAACTTTTTTGGTTTAGGCTGTTCTATTTGTTTTTGTTCATATCTAATAGCATACAATTTACTATCTAATGGAGCTAATCTAAATTCCACTTTTTCACCAGACATTCCGAACCAAGATTCCAATGCATCTGTAAGACTATGATGCACAGTGTCAGTTTCATCTGCTGTTAATATCCAATTATCTCCTGGTGGTACTCTCCTGGCTATCAATTCATTAACTTCTATTTGTTCTGTTTCCATAATCTATTATAATTATTCTTTTGGAAATTTCCAAACCGTTTTGCGTTTTTTTCTGTTTCTAATAAGTTTACTAACATATTCTGACATTAAAAACATTGTTAATAATATTCCTCCACATACTAGTGCTACCAATGTTAATACTATCGTATACATTAAAAATGATGGTTCTTCCATTATAATTCCAATTTAGTTGCATACTTCAATAACATTTCAGTGTTATCTCTTGTATAGCTTTTTAGTCTTTTACCTTTGCCTTCTAGTTGCATATCACGATAAAACATTACATCATATGTGTTACAATACTTATCATGATTCAATGATACATGTTTATAAAATGTATCAGCTTTTATAACATAAATAGCGTTCTGAGCTGGATGATGAAATGATATAGTATCACACTTTCCTCTTTTATTTTCGCCTAACCGTTTTGCTATAGCAGTTGTCTTAGTACCCGTAATGACTAATTTTTTATGTTCATTTTTAATACCATTCTTAAATAAATGATCATATCCATCTGCATCAACAACTTCTCCTTTACATTTAAAATGGGTTTCTAAATAAGGAAGTACCACTTGCTCTGATATTCTTCCGGCGTTAACTGACATTGCTTTTCCGGTTTCTAAGAATAGTCTAATCATTTCATCGGTAATATGATTACTAACATATACTGGAAGATTAATTACTCTTCCGTCCTTTTGTTCTCTCTTTGTTACCATAACTATTTATTAGGGATTCTACCTTGATTGCCAATTCCGTCTAAATCAATATTATCATTTTCTGTAATGTTAATATTTGGATAATTTTCCTTTTTTTCCTTTTTACTATTGTATATTATATTCCAAATAAGTAATATTAAATAAATTGAAAATAATATAAATCCAACTCCAAAAAATACTATACTCATAACCTTTTAATTTGATTAATTGCTATACTAAATAATAATATTGTTCCAGGCCAATGTGCTGAATACATTGCTTCAGCTGTATTGCCATACAACCCTAATCCTACTGAATAGAGCATACAAATAAAAGCGATACCAATTGGGTACCATTTCAAAATTGATTTTTTCATAACTGTTATTTTATTTTGTTTATTTTCATATGCCATTGGGGATGGTAATCCCGAATAATGACAATGATCTTCTTTTTGTCTTTTATAGGTCGACATCCAAAACCATTCTTTTTTTATCATATTATATTGCTTCTGATAGTTCTAAAAACTTTTTATTAATTGACTTTGAAATTTGAGTAAGGTTACTGGTATCTATAAATTCTGCATTGTTACCATACATTCTTCGAAATGCATCTGCACACCATCCGTCAGATCGTCCATCGATAAAATATGATAACACATTGATACCTAGTTCCTTCATTTCGTTAACAACTTTTCTAGTAAAGTCAATTCCATTATATGTATATGCACATCCACTTACTGAACTAGGAGCTCCATCTGAATAATTAATGAATATACATTCATCTCCTTTTGCATCTGCTTTGATATATGGTAGAATACTTTTAAAAGATAATCCTTCTGGAGTACATCCAAACGTTTGCAGATATGGAAAATACTTTTTTATCTTAGACATTTTGTCTACTGCACTATCATATGCATATACTGTAACTGTCTTTTCTAAGTTACCTTCTAAATTACTTGTACCTCTCAGTGATATTTGAACTCTGATACCTGTTGTCATAGATGCTGCTTGAGCAATTGCTACTGCAGATTTAATGGCATTTCTAAATCTTCGGCCTCCCATTGATCCGGATGCATCAATTGAAATATGTATGAAGAAATTTTTGTATCTATCAGTTACAATTCTATGAAACACATTAGCATTTTGAAATCCTAATTGAGATATCAATCTTCTATCAATTTTACCTGTATTCAATCTTGTAGACTTCAATGACTTTTCTTCATTTCTTAATTGTAATTTCTTTCCTAATTGTTTCCCTAATATAATGCCCTTTTGTACTCCATCTCCAGGTCCATAATAACTTCTAGGTTCTCTATTTTCTTGCAAGTTTCTTGAATCAAATATAGATTCCATATGACACATAACTGCATGAGTCATTTTCTTTATAACAATACAATCCACGTTATACATATGAGCACCAAACTTACCTGTATTAACAGGATTGCTTTCAGTACCAGATTCTTTTAAGCTTCTAACAATTGCATTGTCTTTCTTTGAAAGCTTTCCAACTTTTTTAGGTTGACCATTAACAAATTCTTTTTGCTTTTGTATTTGTTTATCTAAGGTTAATTGTTGTCTCTTAGATAATTTGCTCTTATCATTAGACTTATGATCTGGTTGGGATTTGCTAGAGGTCTTATTGGATTTTTCTTGTTCCTCCTTTGAGGAAGATGCTTTAACTTGTTGAGATACTATTTTATAAACATCAATTGCTACATTTAAAGCATCTTCTGAAGTTTTAAGTCTCTTAATATTTTTCAAATCAATTGTTTTCCATATCGTTGGCAATACTTCTAATGCATCTATTTTTCTATTAGGATTAGTTAAATTAATAATCCTGAACATATATGAGTCCCAATCTTCATCTGTCTTTTCATCTGATTGTAATGCTTTGTCAATTAATTTAGAATTAAAATATTTTGCATACATTGACTCATAATATTTTCTATATCCAGGTGCATTTGTATATATATGATAATCAATTCTTCTATCTTCTATCCAATTAAATAAATCTTTAACCTGTATTATATCTTGTTGTTGCATATTCATATTTGGATCTCCACCTCTCATGGCTATATGACTATGAAACTTACTTCCTATTTGAACACTATCTAATAAATTAAAATCAGTAAATGCAATATGCGAGCCTTCATGTAATGCTAATCCTACGGTTGCATCAAAATTATTATCTTCTATTTTAGAACCAATTGTTACAGATTGACCATCTGTATAACTTTGATCATTATTTTGAAAATGAACTGGAATTTGTTTGCCTGTAACAATATTAACAAAATTACCAATTGCTCTTTGAGCAGAAGCTAACTTAGTATAATCAATTTGTCTCTTGTTATTAACTTGATAAGTGAAATCTGTATCGATATCATCAAACCAATAACTTGATGCTGACTCTTCATATGTCTTAACTGGATTGGCCGATGCCTTTCTAATGCGTATCTTTTTCATAAATATCTCTTTTATATATAATAAGAAAACTAATTCATTTATCCAAGAAAAAAGTTGGGTTCTTTGACGATTATTTATTTATTTTTTCTTTTGTACTTGTGATATTATTCTGGATTCTGTTTTGTCGAATCTAGAATCTAATGTTCTATATACATCATCTACTCTATCGTTTAATGATCTATCAACATTATCTATCATTTGATCTACTTGTTTTTCTAATTGACTTAAGCTACTGTATATATCTGTATTCAAGTCTTCGTGATTTCTAGTTACCCTATCAAAAGATACCTTTACCCTATAAGCAAAAAATGCCAATAAAGCTACAGTACCAGCTCCGATAAGGATTCCTAATAACATATTTGTTTCCATATGCTTCCTTTCTTATTTATGTCAAAGAACCCAACAATACTTTAAAAAGGGAGCCAATGCTTTCTGTATACAGATGTCTGACTCCCTTTGAGATATGAAAGATGCTATTTAATGCATAGCTGCAATATTTTAATAGTCAATTGTTTTTTCTTCTACACCATCTACATTAAAAATATCTTCTTCTGCGGTACCTAAATGTTTCTGAATAACTTGCTTAACAAACAATCTTTCAGAGTCACCTCCACCAGATGCATCAAAGAATGGTAATATACCTACTTCAGCGGCTTCTTCTAATGTAAACCCATCTGCTAATAATTCACATACTCTAACTGTCATACGTGTCGATATCATTGTGCTAAGCTTACCTTCATCAGACTTCCATTCTTTTCTAGTTACATCTGCAATATCTGCTACTGATTCTAATAATCCATCTTCAACTTTGTCACCAAATCTTTTACTTAAAAGAACATGCTCTCTTTCTTTAGATAATATATCAACTTCAATAACTTCAAATCTGTCTAACAATGCTCTATCTAATACTCTAGTAGATGTATACTCTGTTCCGATATTTGCCGTTGCAATAAAAGATACTCCTTGTGCTACCTTTACTAATGGAGCATCTATATTTTCATCCAATCTTAAATATCTTTGACCTTCATCTAATACAGTCATTAATATATTCCATGCTTCAGGATGCGCTCTAGACAGCTCATCTAAAAGGATTACTGCGTTTTCTGTTTTAATAGCCTTAATGAATGCCGACTCATCAAACAGCGTCTCGTTGTTCTTAAAATGCGTATTACCAATTAATGTTGATCTAGGATCTTGTGTAGCACCTAAGTTGAAATAAAAGAATGGTCTATCAGTTGCCGTAGGCAATGCCTTTGCTGCTTCTGTCTTACCTGATCCTGCTGGTCCAACCATCATAATATTTTTACCTCTAACTGCTGACCTAATTAGATACTTCCATTTGATATCTGTAATTTCTAAATGATCTGGCTTAATTGAAGGAGCATTGTTAATAAATGCTAATACTGGATCATCGTTAACTATTTCTTTTTCTTGTTTAAGGGGAGCTGGTGCTGGAACTTCGTCTTGCTCAATTCTTTTACCTCTACCAGTATCTGAATTATATTTAAGAGCTTGACCTTCTTTGTAAGCAATCTTAATCATATCATCTCTAAATAGATGCGTAATGTCATCACCATCAGTACTAACTACTTTGATAAACTCACCGTCTTCTGTGGTAACGGAACCATAAACTTCTACTTCTTTCATATCTTATATTTTATTTATTTTCTATATAATAAGAAATAAGAATATAAGATCCAACCTTTTGTTAAAATTATTTATTTGGATATATGAATTAATTTTCTTAATATTTATAATATATGAAGAAGATAATAGTACCACTTATATTATTCACATCGATGGCATATTCGCAAACTACAAAGATAGATACTGTGTTTAATAGTAATGGAACTATAAAGCAAGTAGGTCAAATATCTTTTAATTCAAAAGGTGAAAAGCATGGTGCTTGGTTAATCTGGGATAACAATTCCAAACTCCGTACGGAGATGTTCTATGAAAATGGAATCCGAAAAGGTAAATGGAAAGTCTATGATCAACATGGCATTTTAATTAATGAGCGTAATTATAATACGTCCAACTAAATTCATTGTTAATAATATCCTCAAAGGGAGTAGTTGTAACAAATGATGCAAAGTTATAAGCATCTTGTTCAAAGGTAGATTGGACTGTTCCTTTATCATAAAATAGATTATCTATTGTAATACCAAAACATTCATTACCGTTATCATCAACTGGGTTTTTAATATACCAATTTTCAAATTGTAAAACTCCATTTGTATAATTTTGAGAATCTGAGTTATTGTCTAATTCTACATCACTACTCAATGCAAAATCTATACACCAAATATTTTTTGATATTCCCATGGCTCCTTTTCTATAGTCTGCTATCTCTCCATCAACACCATCAGGTAAACAATTGGTAGTTGCTCCAACTAAATATATACTATCCAATTCAAAGTCTGCCATCATTGCTCCTTCTGGTCCATCTATCTCTATTGCATGGTCTGATGCTTCTGTTAATATTACTACTGAATTTGATAATCTTCCTGCATAACCACAATCTAAATCTATTCCATCATCTCCTTGTCCCCATACTAGTATGTGATGTGGATTAACTGTACCGCCAAAAATTTCAATACCATCATCAGTATTCCCTACTATTTCTATATGGTCAACTTGCGTGCAATCTCCTACTGCTCCTAATGTTAATCCATTAATTTCATTACCTTCCCCAATTTCAGAACCACCATGTCTGATAGAAACATATTGAAATATTCCTGAATTATCATGCGGATCTGTTCCTCCCATGAGACCTGCTAAGTCTGTTGCTGGGATTCCTTCTATTTGATATTCAGAAACATTTCCTACGAATGATGCAGGAGCTTTACCATTTATAATAACTCCTCCCCATAAACCTCTTACGCCTTCATGTAAATTTCCATCTAGGTTATCTTGGTTTGAAGTAAAAATAATAGGTTCATCTGGTGTTCCTATAGCATTTATTTTACCGCCTCTTTTAACTATAAGAGTAGATGATGAACTTCCTGTTCCTGGAATAGCTTTAATAATGGTGCCTGGTTCGATACTTAGAGTAACTCCTTCCATAACTGTTACCCTACCATCTAATATCCAGACAGTGTCTTTTGTTAGTGTTTTATTTTGTAATATTTGTACTGATAATTTTGCGGGATTGAAATCTTCGTATTCACAACTACCATCATCTTTGGTAGCTTCAGGATAATAATTGATTGCGATTGGATCTGTACATCCTGGCTTTTTACATGCTATAACCGTTAACAATAAAAAGCATATTGATATTAACTTTTTCATACTAACAATAAATATTTCAGTACTGTTAGTATAGTTGAAATTTAATATTATGTTTATATTAAGTTAATATTAATACTCAAATACATCGCCATACTGAAAGTCAGTATACTCTTCTTCTTCATCAGGATCCATATTCAGATATTTCATTGAAAGCTTTATCATATGCCGTAGCTTTATCTAATTTAGGATCATCAATCATCAACGTTTCTGCATACCCCATTACTTCTTGTTGTATTTGTAATGAATGTGATTTAAATAATATTTCTTCTACTATATCTGAATTTGTCATTATGGTACTTTTTTTATCATTGATTCTGGCAATAGCCTTGTTATGTATTCTTTGTAATATTTTGCTTTATCCCACCCAGGAATCTTATCAGATGCTTTTGCATTTGTAAATGGTCCTACTACAAAATCTGTTTTTGGTAATGGTCCAGACTCACAAATCTTAACAGCACCGTCAGGTGTGTCTATGTATTTAGCTGGTTGCTTATTGATATTTAATAAGTCTTTTAGTTTCATTTACCATTTCCTACATGACCAATATCTGGCTTTATGTCTAGGTCCTGGTGTATCACATCTATGTCTTGCTCTAAATGATCTACGAGCAGCTGGATTATTTTTTCTAATCTTCATGGTTTTCTGTCCAGCTTTTTTTGCTGATGTTCCGCCGTGTCCGAAGTTAACTTTAACAACATTTCCTTTTGGATTTTTAACGTAAACTTTAAACTTTTTAACATCTCCACGCATTGGTTTTCCAAGTTTAACTTTTCGACCTCTATATTCAGCTTCGTTAACGTCTGCTTTGTATTCTTTGATGAATTGTATAAATTCTTTTATATCTTGATAATTTTCTACGTCGTACTCTTCCATAGATTTAACTCCTTAGCTTTTTGCATCCAAATTGATTTAACTTCATCAATCTCTCTTTTTAATAAATATGTATCATTTAAATATTCATTAATTATTTCATCAAAAGGTTTTCGTTCTTTTGTTGCCTGAAAATGTAATCCTTTTAACATTGCTGGAACTTCTTTTTCTAATAATAAATAATCGTTTCTAGATGCTAATAATCTAGCTTCTTGATCATCTGGTAAGTATTTACCCGGCAATGTATTTAATCCACTTTGAGTTAAGTGTTCTAACTCATGGCGAACTGAATTTCGTAATTTCATAGCTATCAAACTTCTGTCTTGTTTCCTATTATCAGTTTGAATAGTTATTTCAATATATGGAATTTGTTTGCTAGTAGACTCCGTTGGATTATAAGCATCCCCTGTAACATATGTTTGGCCATATCTAGTTTGTAATCCAAAATAAAAATGTAACGGGATATTTGAATTTCGAACTTCTACAAATAAAATATTATTATATTCTGTAGATATTGTTGGAATTTCTATTAAAGTATCTAAAATTAAATTACTTAATTTTGTAACTATAGTTCTATACTTACCTGGGATATGTATTGCAGTTGGTTGCAAAACCTATTACGGCATTGAGCCAGTGTCAGTCCAGAATGAAGATGTTAATTGTGTTAAACAGCCGGCGTGTGCTCCTTGCCATACTGTTGAAACACTACCAGATGGAGCTATAAAAGATGGCCATTCAGATGTATACCATTTAAGTATAAATTGAGACTCATCAATTGATTTTCTTACTGTAGTAGCTGACGTTTCCATTACTTGTGAAAAGTCAACACTTCCAATATCTGATGTATTAATAAATGCATATGTTCTATTTGAATAATCCATTGTTGTTCCTTTTTATTTTTATTATATATAAATATTGTTTACAATCCAAATCTTCCTTTTAATGCGTTGTAGTTGTGGGTTCTTTCATTATTACTTAATGCTCTTGTATACATTTGAAAACAACCAATTTGACCATCTAAAGCTTTAGTTGAATTTGAAACATAATTTCCTAGATATATTGTAGTATCTGCAAAATTAAATGAAGACGGAAAAGTTGCAGTGTTACCCCCTGTCATTCCCGCATAAGCCACATTATTTAAATATTGGGTAGTAGCATTTTCATCACCTGAATGGAATATAATTGTATAATTAAGCCATTCATTTTGTTGGCCTGAAAAGCTAATATTTCTATATTGATACCCATTATTGTCTCGATAATATGATTGTAAATTATTTGAATAAATTACTGCAGAAATTGATCTTCCTCCTGTATAGCTTTGATTAGTATACATTCCAAATATTCTTTGTTCTACATTAGATGCCCCTTCATTTCTAAACCATACAGATAGTGTTAAATCTGCAGATAAAGTACCTAAACTATTAATAGTAGTATTATTTGAAAAAATTAATTCATCATCAGCTCCATCAAAATCAAAACTTAAAGGTAATGTAGATTGAAAAGATGCTCCATTTGTTAAAGTTCCCGTTGAACTGTTTAAAGTATCAATAACAGAAGTCCCACTTCTAGGATAACTTGCTCTATTAGCCGCATCCATATTAAACACTAATCCATCCGCTATTATATCTGTTGTTATGCTACCTACTCTTCCACTCATTCGAATCTTCCTTTTAATGCATTGTAGTTTTGTTTGACTTCTTGGGCTGATAAGGCTCTATTATAAAAATAAATAGGTCCAAAGAATCCAGTCCATTGTGCATTTGTAGTATATCTTGTACCTATTCTATAATTTATACCAAAATCTTCATCAGCACTAAGTGATGTTGATGTTGATACTTCATACCCATTAAGATATAATTTTGAACTATTACTATCAGATGTAACAATCATATGATGCCATTGATTTAAAAACGCAGAATCACTAGCGTTATAAGTAGCTGAAAAGTTATATTTTAACTTATCATGCCAATTTATATTGTATGATGAATAATTTGATAAGAACCACTGCCCACCGTCATTTCTACCATCAGCAATATATTCAGTGCCACTACTAATTTTATAAAACCACATACAAATAGATGATGCAGTAGCACTTCCTAAATCACCATCTATATTTATTCCCTTCCCACCACTAAAGTTAAAAATTCCACCATTATCTGTACTGAATGCTGGAAAGTTAGATGTGCTGGGTGTAGGTGTACCAGTGCCTGGAACTCCGCTTGCTCCCGAACAATTAAATCCTGATATTAAACAAGTTACCGTAGTACCACTACCAGGGTATGATTGTTTGTTAGCAGCATCCATATTAAATACTAATCCATCTGTTACTATGTTTGGTCCTCCATGTACTCCCATTATTCGAATCTTGATTTTAGTGCGTTGTAGTTTTGTGTAATCTCTGCTGCTGAAAGGGTTCTATTATAAATTCCAACACATCCTATAAGTCCTTTCCATTGTTCGCCTGTAGAATATTTGGATCCTATTGCCATATTATATCCTGTTATTGATCTTCCATCTGAACCAGCTGATGTATATGCTAATTCTCCATTTTTATAAATTTGCATTTTATTAGTAGAAGAATTACGTAAAACTACCATATTTACCCAATCAGTACCAAAATATACGGAGGTAGTACGCCAAGCTCCTTCATAATATCTTAATCTACCAGATGTGTCTTCTACTATTTCAATTCTAAAACTTGACATGCCCAATATTCTTTCATAAAGTGCGTTTTGGGCTCCATTATCTTTAGTCCAAAAGTTAAAAGTCCAGTAAGTAGCATCAGTTAAGGTACCACTAACAAGTATTTTGTCATCTGTTCCATCAAATGAAAGATATTTTGGTGTTGTAGTTGGTAAGACTAATCCTGTCATTGTTCCAGAATAACTACTATTTATTATATTATATGCAGTTGATGTATTATTTATTGATTGTTCATTTGATGGATCATATAATATTTGTAATCCATCCGTTACTATACTTTTATTTCCGTAATCTGTTGCCATTATACAAATCTATATTTTAATGCGTTATAATTTTGTGCAATTTCTGCTTGAGTTAATACTTTTTGGTAAAACATTAAAGGACCATATCCTCCATCATATTGTCCTGAAGCAAAATTTGCTTTACCTAACCAAACTTCTTGATCATAAAATGATGGAGGGCTTTGTGTTCTTGTTACATGGGCTACTTGTGTTTCATTTTTATATATTTTTACATCTGATGAAGTTCCAGTATTACTAAACGTTGCAGAATACATATTCCATTCTCCATTTTCAAAATAACCATTTCCTGTTATTAAATAAGTTGAAGATGAATATGAACCAGCTGAATTATAAGAAAGTATTATTGCGCCAGATGTTGGATACCCTCTAAAATGTATAGCATAATATGGGGTGGAATGAGCTGTATAATCATAAGAAAAAAGCGTATCATATGCACCTGTTCCTGTTGGTTTAGCCCAAACACAAATTGTGTAAGTAGAAACATTAAATCCTGCAGTACTACCATTAGAGGCTACTTGTACATAATCCGTAGCACCATCAAAATTAAATATTCCTCCATTATCACTTGAAAAAACATTAGATGCACCTAATGTACCTGCAGGTAATGGTCCTACTGTTGAGGCACATGAAGTACCAGACCCAATATAGGATTGTTTGTTTCCAGGATCCATGTAATAATGTAACTTATCTGTTATTATACTGCTATTTCCGTTTATAAATGCCATAATTTATTTTTTATGCTACTTTTGTTATTAATTTATGAGTAAAATTTTTATTAAATTTATCATAATATTTTTGGTTGTCAGCAATATAATCTAATTTTGTTATATATTTTTGTATTTTATATTTTCTAGATTTAAATACAGAATGTACATTTAAATCACTAGGTGACCAATACGTATATTTACCTCCAGGTTTTAATATATTAGGTACTATTTTATGGAATAAATCTAATGATTCTTTCCAAGTGTCAAAATAAATGCCATCAAATTTAGGTAACTCATTATAAACATTTTGCCATTTATCAAATAAACATGTAACATTAGATTTTTTATCCCATCCGTCTTTTTTCATTTTATTTTGTACATCGGGATGTGCTTCAATAATCCAATGTTCATCTACATCATAAGATTGAATATAGGTATCTATAAGACCTAACCCAAACCCTACATTAAGAATTTTTCCTTTATTATGACATATTAAGGATGCAGCATCTTTCATAATAGGGTCTTCCCAACCCATCATAATAGGTTTAGCTTTAGGATCTAATAATCTATTATCCTTCATGAAATAAACTTTATTATTTAAGTATTTTGTATTAGCAGATACCATTATTCACAAACTGTTCTATTAGATACTGTTCCCGTTCCACCAGTTACTTCATAAGAAAAATTACTTCTTCCTGCATTAAAAGCAAAAAATCCATTACCAATAGGATCACCGGTGTTATTAGTTTTAAACACTTTATCTCCATTTACAGGAGTAGTACCTGTTCCATTATGATATCTTGTGTTAGCTTCTCCTTCTGTAGCTTCCGAACAAGCTTCTTCAGCAGATTCAAAGGATGCTGCATTACTTCCATTTTCAAAATTTCCAAATGTGCTTAAAGTAACCGCACTTTGGCCATAAAAACTAGCTGCCATTAAAACTTGATTTCCAAATGTAATAGGAGTACTTAATTTAGTACCTAATCCGCCTAAGGATATATTGGGACCAGATGGAGCTTGAGAAGAAGAAAACTCTGTAGCTAACATACTTGCTGATATTGCACCTGATGCTGGTATAGCCATTATTTATCTTTCTTTAATTCTTTGATTTCTTCTTGTAATTCTTTTATTGCTTCTACTAGTAATGGTATTATTTTTTCATATTTAACTGCTTTATAACCATTCTCTCTTGTAGTAACTACTTCAGGAAGTACTTTTTCAATTTCTTGAGCTATAACTCCTACATCATGTCCTTCATTTCCATGTACTCCTTCTTTTGGTATCCAATCAAATTTTATACCTTGCACTTGAGATACTTTAGTTAAGGCATCTTGTATAGGCGTAATATTGTCTTTTAATCTTTCATCTGAGGTTGAAAATGCTACTACATCATTTTTAGCATCTATTCTACCTATAGTAGAATTAGCAGCCATTCCCACTCCTAAAGATCCACTTGTATGCATAGAGCCTGTTATAATAATTTTAGCCTGAGCATCATCAGGTGCTGGGGTAGATCCTGATATTACTATACCAAATCCTCCTAATTTACCTAATTTAACTGTGTTATCTGCATTTGCTGATATTACAGGTGTACCTGAAACATTATTGGCTGCAAATATAACATCATCTAATCCATCATCTACTGTAAATAATGTTCCTACTGAACCTTCTACGCTAAATATGCCTGACCCAGAACCATCTACTTCTAATGATCTTGATACAAATGATCCTGTTGCTGTAAATCGAGCTGACAATGTTTCTCCGCCACTACCAGCTGTACTATTATTAGAACGAATTTCAATAATTCCATTTGATGATCTATTTGATAATACAACTAAATCATTTCCTGGAAAATGTAACACTTCTCTATTACCGTCTGCTGTGTCTAAAAATTTGATTCCTTCTCCGCCTCCGCCAGAAGTGCCTAGAAATTGAATATAATTATTTCCAGTTATGGTTAAACCTGCACTAAATAATTTTGTTCCGCTGAATGTTTGTGTTCCACTTAAGTGTGCTGTATCTGAATCCATATTTGCTGATGGAAGAACACCAGTAACATCAGAAGTTAAATCAACTGATAAAGTACCGCCTAATGTTAAGTTACCAGAAGTAGTAACTGTTCCTGTTAATGTTAATCCACTTACAGTACCTGTTCCTCCCACTGAAGTTACTGTACCATTTCCTGTACCTGTTGCTACTGTAAATGTAGTACCGCCGATGTCTATAGTTGATAAGGTAGCTCCCGATCCTCCACTATTACCGGTAACAACAGTTCCTAATGAAAGTCCTGTTAAAGCAGAACCATCGCCTACAAATGATCCTGTATATGATCCTGTAAATGATCCTGTTACCGGACCTCTTAGATCAATTAATGATCCAGATATAAATACCTCACCAATATTTCGACTAGAATTTCCAGAATATCCACCAATAATTCTTACATCGCCGCCGGTAAGGCCAGAAGAATCAGTAGAATTACCTCCGCTTAATGTTAAATTACCTCCTCCACCATTTGCTGCAGTATTATTTCCTGGTTGAAATATCAATCCATTAGAATTAGCACCAGTAGCTGTTGACGTAGTTGATGTAATTATACCTTGATACGTTTGATTAGCTAAAAGTTCTATTGTTGGATATGTCTTACCAGTTATTGTTAATTTATGTTCTGTAGCAGTAGTACCTACGTTTAATGACCCAGATACTTGTGAGTCTCCTTTTGATACATAACCGTTTTTTATTATGAATTCGTTTGCCATATCTTTTCCCTATCCAAGATTATAGTTTATTTAATTATAAATATAGTATTATAAATTAAATCTTCCTTTTAATGCGTTGTAGTTGTGTAACACTTCGTTTGATGATAAGGCACGATTGTAAATGTGAACAGGGCCTATATTTCCTTTAAAAAAGTTTGTTGTGTATGTATATTTACCTATTGCCATATTAGCTGTACTTGGTAAATAGGAATGATTATCTGTTCCAATAAGTGAACCATTTAAGTAAGATTTATTTGTAGTACCATCATAAGTCATTAATGCATGGTTCCAATTAGTTGTATCACTAAACCCCGTAGATACTCTTGCTTGTCCAGCATTATAAACATCCCAATATAAAGCGTTGCCTTCAACTTTAATTACAAAACCTTTTGAACTTCCTCCAGAACCTGTTCTTGTACTAATAATATACTCTAGAGAAGTTTCGCCAGCTTTAAACCAAACTGAAATAGTAAAAGATGTGTCTGAAAAAGTACGATTTGAATCTATAAAATCATCTACTCCATCAAATATAAAACTTGTAATATCTTGAATGTTGAACATTTCTGTTGTAGTAAGACTTCCATTTATATTACCTATGGTGTCAGTAGTAGTAGTACCAGTTCTGGGATAACATGCCCTATTAGCAGCATCTATGTTGAATACTAGCCCATCCGCTATAATACCTGTTGTTATTGACCCGTATTTCATAATCCAAAACTCCCTTTTAATGCGTTGTAGTTTTGGGTGACTTCTGAGGCTGATAGAGCACGGTTATAAATTAATGTTGGACCTATATCTCCTACAATCTCATTGCTAAAACTTTGACGTGCTCCTATAACTAAATCTCCAGTTGTGTTTCTTAATTGAAATGTATCATTTGGTGCAGTTACCTCTGTTTCTGTTATTACAGCAACACCATCTTCATATATTACAGCTGTTGTATTACTAGCATTATAAGTCAAACATAAATTATGCCAGTTACCATCTGCTAAATCACCAACACCACTAGCTGAAGTACCTCCTAATGTAAAAAACTGATTTCCATAAGGTTCTGATTTAGCTATGTAGTAAAATCTTCCTTTCATATTAGATGCAGATCCATTTGGTTGGTATATTGAAAATTGGTTACCTTCAATTAATCTTGCTAAGGAATTAGGATAAGTACTACTTCTATACCATACAGATACTGTTAAAGCATATAAACCTGTAACTCCTGAGAATGATTCAAAATCTATATAATCATCAACCCCATCAAATGTAAAACTTTCAGTATTTCCATAACTTCCAGATGTATCATTAGATATAGAACCAGTAGGCGTACCTATTAAATTATTTACTGTAGCAGAAGTAGGTCCTGCCCATGATTTCTTATTTGCTGGGTCTGTAGCAAATACTAATCCTTTTTTTATTCCTGGGTATATGGGTCCTGCTGTTACTGGCATTATATGAATCTACCTTTTAATGCGTTGTAGTTTTGAAGTACTTCTTGGGCTGATAGTTCTTTAGTGTATAAATTTAAATTACTCATCTCACCATCAAATCCTTGACTAGAATTTGAGCCTCTAGCACCAATATAGTAGTTATTATTTATAATATCTATTTCTTGTCGGTATGAGCCTTGTGGTGTTGCTAATACTGTTTTAACTAGTGTTCCATCTATATAAACTTTAGAAACAAGATAAGTAGTACTTGGATTAACCCCAATAGTACAGCACACATGATGCCAATTATTGTCATTTATACTATTTGTATCTAGATTATTTTTAATTCTGCTATAATCGTGAGGAGCGGCATCTGGATCTGTCATTACACTGAAGTATAAATAACCCTCATTAATGTATAACCACATTGTTTCATATTGATTCCAAGAATTTGCCTGATTGCCAAATAAGATTAGATTATCAGTGCTTGTGTTAGATGTTTTTAACCATAAAGATATAGAAAATGCATTTGAAGTATCAATATCACTTTGAAAAGATGTTAAACTACCAAGACTAATATTATCATCTGTTCCATCAAAATTAAATATTCCATTATTTGTGTTTTGGAATTGGGGGGAATTGTTGTCTCCACTAGTTCCACTTAAAGTACCAGTAGTATTTCCTGCAATATCAGTTACCGTAGTACCACTTCCAGGATATGATTCCTTATTAGCTGGATCTATACAGAATACTAGCCCATCTGTTACTATTGGTTTGTTATGGTAGGTTGTTCCCATTATGTTCTGAATCTGTTTTTTAGTGCGTTGTAGTTTCGGAGGACTTGTGTGGCTGATAGTGCTTTATTATATATACCAATACTTGATATGTTACCTATCCAAGGCACATTATCAAGTTCAACTCCTCCTATCCTTATATCTGTTTCTGAAATAAGAGTAGTACCTGTATAATCAAGAGTATCTTCTGCAACTCCATTAAAATATGCAGTTATTAAGGATGCTGAATAATCAAATGTTACTGCTACATGCTGCCAAATATTATTGACATATGTTGCAGAATTATTAGCTAGTTGCCAATTGTTGTTTCCATAACCAACTCTAATTTTTCCACCTCTAGCTCCTAACCAAAACCTCTTTATAGTTCCTCCTAAATTAACTGAACCTAATATTCTTTGTTTTTGATTACTCCCTGCAGTTACATCTTGATTATATACCCAACAATTAATAGTCCAAGAATTATTATCACCTATAGATGCAGATGGGTTAAAGGTTGTTGCAATTTTATCATCTACACCATCAAATATAAAACTTTTATTTATGCCATAACTTCCAGATGGATCATTTGATATTGTATTTGTTGATGTACCTACTAAATCATTTACATTACTAGAATCAGGTCCTGCCCATGATGATACATTAGCTGGATCTACACAAAATATTAATCCATCTGTTACTATACTATTTGGTGTCCCGTGTTTAAATGCCATTCTAAATCTTTTTATATAAATATCAGTCTAATAAATTATAATTCCAATATTGTTCTTTGTCTTTGTTATATGGATTACCAGTTTGCATATAATAACAATTCAAGCATAACAGCTGTAAATTTTCTATTCGATGATTGCATACGTCTCCATCTTTGTGATCTAGCAATAATGGAGTAGTGTCATCTGTTATTCTTCGTTCTTCATATCCGCAACTCGAACATTTTTCTGGTAATATACCTAGAGCAATAATTCTATTACGTAGCTTCCAGACCGGATAATTTGGGTGATCTCCTTCCAATATCCTATCTATGGCATAAGGTCCAGCGGTAGCTCTTGTAACGTCCTTATTTATGCCTTTTCCGGCTTGATTCTTATGAAACTCCCATAATGTTTTTCCAGTTTCAGAATCTTTATATTGTTTTGCATATTTTTTATATGTAGTAAATGATACTTTTAAAAATCTAGCAGCTTCAGAATTAGATTTGGTATTTTCCATCGCATATCTAATTTCTGACTCTGACAAATTCAAAGCTGATCTACCACGACCATAAACATATTTATAGTCTACACCCACAAAATATTTTCTTTTAAAAGCATTTGATATGCTTGTTTTGGTAATATTTTTTGTGAATATACTTCTTTCATTCTTTCTCTATGCTTTACAGGTGATATCATATCCATAAAAGATCTATCTGGATATCCTGTAATATCTTTAACTGTGTCTAGCCAATCTATGTAACTACCATATTTTCTATCAAACTTTTGCTCTTCAGATTGATTTTCCCAATATTCTATCTGATCCTTTAAAGGCCACATATCAATTGGAACGTCTTTCGATTTTCGTCTTCCAGGTAATATTTCTTTGTGTCTGTTTTTTCGTTCTTCTCTTTTAATAAACTTGTCTATGATATTCATCGACCTGTCTTTTGGAGATTCTCCAATTGTTGTTTTCTTTGCCATAACTATTTCTTTTTGTTTTTATTGGTTAAAACTATTACTCGCTTCCATGCATCTTCTGCTTGATATACATGTTTTTTAAATTCATTTATATCTTTTAATTTTTGAGCATTTTCTGCTTTTTTAAGATTTCTATGGTATTTTGCATGATACCATCCTATTAAAAATTTATTAATCATTTTTCTAAAGTTACTGTTAAACCTAAATGTTCTAATTCTTCAAATATTTGTAATACAATATCTTTTTTATCTCTAAATATTTCACATTTTCCTGTATTATGTACAATATGCGCACATTGAGTAGCTTGTAGATAATTATGACCACACATTTCTCTCAATGATTGTACAACATGATCAAATGAATTAAAATCATCATTTTCAAGTATAATTGAATATTTATTTTTTGATTTTCTTTTTTTCATTAAAAACTATTTCACATTGTTCATATAATTCATTTTTTTCTAACCAAATTAAACATTCATTTAAGAAATTTAATTTTTTATCATTATCCCAATGAGATGGCCAATCATGACTATTAGACTTCATAGAATCAATAGCCGATACCATCATTCGATCGAAATAATTTTCTTCCATAATTATATTATAATGATTTTTTGGTAGAAATACAACCTTAAAGATTGGTAAGAAATCTTTGACTTTCTTTTTTTCTTCTATCAATTAACCCGGAGAATCCAGATTTTAATCTATATGTTAAAATTTCTTTAGCAGCTTGTTGATATCGTTTTCTTTTAACAGACTGTATAAAATCAGAATCTAACATTGCGCCACAACCTGTATTAAATACTAATGAAACAATTGAATCAAACATTTCTTGAGTGATTGGAATATCTAAATCTTGTTCTTTATCCCATCTAGTAAACAATCTTCTAACACAATTTGCTGCTTCAGTTAAATCTTTATACATAAATTGTAATGCTTGTTGTTTAGTAATTTTCATGCCAGAAGTTACATTGCCTGTATGACCATATCCTATTGTCCATGGATCATTTTTATACTTATAAGCTGTTAAAACAGGTTCTCCTTTTTTCTTAGGATCACCTTCTTCTTGTTTAATAAAATCAAAGAGCCATTGACTTCCACGAAGTTTACTTCCATCTTTATAATTTCCTGGTGATTCGTTTAATATGTCTTTTAATTTTATCATGATTAAATAAAAAAATGGGCTGGTAGTCGAGAGCTTTAATCTCCATAGCTTTTCAAAGTCCTACTTAGGTTTAACAGGCCTAACGGCCCATTCCTTCTAAAGTATTATTTGTTCAATTCAATTGCTGCTAATTGTTTTAAAGCTTTTTTCTTTGTGTCGTGTGTTCCTAATCGTTTACCTTTTCCTTTTGGGTATACAACGTATTTACCATCTATCTTTTCAATACGTTCTCCCATTAATTTAATTAGTAATGCTTTTACTCCTTGTTTTTTAGGAGCCATATGTGTTGGTGTTTTTTTATGTCCGCAACCACAATCTTCATTCATTATCTTAACTTATCTTGAATTACTTGTATAGCTTTAATAGTTTTAATTGGATCTCCTATTATAGGAAATAATCCTAATATCATCATACCTAATTCATTATCAAGTTTTCTGTCTTGTACTGATTTTTTAATAATTTTAGTTAATTGTGCTGCATTACCTACCATTGGCATTGTAGCCATTAATGATAATAAATCATTTAATTGATCTGATTTCAATTGTTTTGGTTCTTGTTGTTCTTTAAGATTTTTTGTCCCAAATCTTTTCATGTTTTCTTTAAGATCTTTCATTTTATTTCCTATTTTTATATGTTTTTATATGGAAACAATTTATTTAATTTTTCTTGTCTCCGTTTACATCCACAATCGCTATTTGTTAAGTCAGCAATTCGTTCTGCTAATTTGTCTAATCTTGTTGCAGAAGTAATTTTTTTAATATCATCGCCTAAACCTTTAGATTTCATTTTATCGGGCCTCCTCCAACCCAAGCATCACAAGTTCTTGCCCCAGCACATTTAAACCAAAAGAATTCACAAAATCCTATGTTTGCATTCTTAACTATTGTTTTGCCTTCTTCGCCTATAGCTTTTTCAATTTTACGTAATGTTGATTTTTTTTGATCAAAAGCTCCACAATTAGAACATGTAGATTGCTTAGCAGCTTCAATAGTTGTATTCCACATATGAGCTTTATCTTCCCAAAAGTCTTTAGATCCTTTTTCATCATCTGGATTAATTGGTCCGTAACTATACTCTTTAATAGTAAGATTTCTATTTTTAGTATTTAAATCTAAGTCAGTTATTGAATCTTCTGGTTTATTTTTTCCTTTTGATTGTTTTTCTTTTTTCAGAGCTGCAGGTGTATTGTAACCATCCCAATCAGATAATTTACCTTCTAAAACAATATCTTTTACTATGCCTTTTAACTTTGCCATTTATACTTATAAATATGTATTAATCGATATTCCATGGAACTAATTTAAAATTTTCTGGAGGAAGGTTTAATACTTCGGTTGTCCATTTGCTTTGTGCTATAAAATCTAATCCATTCCATTCTGATTTTCTATTTAATTTCATTTGTGCAAAATCATCCCAATCGGTATTAAATATAATTTTTTCTATTTTTTCTTTAGTATTTAATACTTCATTTAATATGTGACTATCCCATTCATAATGAAATAACTCCATCACATTACCTTTTGTATCTACATAATCAAAACTTATATCTATTCCCCATTTTGGAACCAATTTTGATATTTTATAAAATAATGGACAAGTAACACTCCAATCATTTAATTGTTCTAATGCTTCTCCAGAATATCCTTTTCGTTCTAATAGCCACGAATGATTAATATGAGCACCAGTTGTTTTATTATCCAATTGAATCCACGGCATATACATTCCTTGTTTTTCACGATTAGAATTTATATATGCGTTGTTAGTTGCAGCATATTGTAGTTCCAAGTCACATAATGCATATCCACTTTGATCAAAAAATTTAATTGTAGTTAAGTCTGGAATATTATTTAAAGTTAATGGTAAATTCCAAGTACTTATTTCTGAATGAGTATGTACTGATTTTAATAACATATTTAATTTATAGGTTTATAACCAGTTATACGATCGTCTTCTTTTTCTTCTGCACCTCTTCCATGACTAATTGATTTAGTAGGAGCTTTACCAGGTCCTTTTTTGAAATCTGTTTTGTGTCCTGGTTCTCCCCACGGACCTCCATAATCTGAATAATCATGTTCTTTGCCAAATGGTCCTGGAAAGTCTTGCTCTCCTAATGTAGATTCATCACGTAATGTAGGATCAATACTAGTTATTAAGTCATATAATTTATTCATATCTTCTTGTCTTGGATTTTCCATGGCAAGAAGCTTCTTTAATTGTATAAGTAAATCTGCTTTTTTCTGATCAATTCCTCCATAATTAGTTAATGCATTGATTTGTTCATCTGATGGAGGTCCTGCTAAATATAGTTGACATCTAAAAGAAATTCCTGCATTTGAGGGACATCCATATTGTACAAGTGTTTTGAATTGAGCTTTAGTAAAATCTTCAAGCCGGCCGGAGTTAGGATAACGTGAATCAGCCTGTAGAAATGTATATATACCTCCACCGGGTGGTGAATATTGATCTTTTATAGAAACTGTTGTTTTGCTATAAGTTGTAGATGCCATTACTTTTGCACCGTCTTTAATGAAATGGGTTTTTCTGTCCTCTGGATCTGAATATTTACTTAATAATTTAAATACATGTTCTCCAAAAATACCATAATAAATAAATGGATCGGTAACTGTTCCTTTTGATACATGTGGATTCGTTACCAACCTCATTGGATTTCCTCCAGTCAATGATTCACCCGATCTATTAATCAATGAGGTTGGTTGTTCTATTACATCTGACTGAATAATATATCCGCCGCCTTCTAAATCAGTGCCTGATTCAAATCCTGGAATATGATCTGTCAATTGATTAATTTTTATTTTATTAGTTTCATACCATTTATCTATTTTACTACGTATTTTTGGAAAGCCTTGTACTAATTCATTAAAAAATTCATCAGTCCAATAATCAAAAGTAGGCGAAATATTTTCTTGATTAAAAGCTTTTACTCTACGCAGTTCATCTAGAACTGTCATATCATATTTTGGATCTGATAAATCTATGTCAAATGCAGCTGCAGCTTGTTTCATTGCTGGTAAATCTTTAACCTTGGTGTTTAATGTTTGATTCATAGGAGTATCAGAAAGTGTTGGAATTTGATTTAACAATGGTACATTATATGTGTCTGCTTGTAATGTTTTAACAAATGATGCAACAAACAAACCTTGATATTGTGTCATATTTTCTTCGTCATTATTACTTGTACTAATACCAGTTGCATTAAGAAGATCTTGAACTTCATTGGATGCTACATCTAACCCTTTAACAGAAAATATTGAATTAAATAATCCTCTAACACCTTGTTGTTGGTATGCTTCTTGAGCTAATAACAGAGATTTTTTAGCTCCGCCAAATAACCCGCCCATATTATTAATCACCCATTCTGCATATCTTTTACTTTGAGTTCCTCCAGATACTTGTCCAATTATGTTTCTAAATATTGTTTTATTATTTTTTTCTGCCCATTCTAAATATTTTCCTAATTGTGGTAAATTCATACTATCAACAGAAACTAGTTTTTTTGTTCCTATTTGTTTTGCATACTGTTTAAGTGAATCTCCAATACCGGCTGGCATTTCAAACTTTCTTGATTGTTGTATGATTTCTTGTGCTAATATTAATTTATTTTTTCTTAACCATTGTCCATATGCTTTTCTAGTTGCTTGAGATAGGTCTACAAATTGCCTTTTTGATATTACTTTATCTAACCATTTAAATCGACCGTATATAAAATTTATCCCAACTCCTAATGTTAATGAATTGGCTAGTTTAAATGCTGCAGCTTGTACAGCTGCAATTCTATAATGTTTTTTTATAACTTTTCCAGAACCAATAACTTTCATTTTAGTAGAATTTATTATAACATCATCTGTTTTAGTCATGAGCTTTACTAAATTTTGACTAATACTATTCATATTATCAGCTTCTTTAGAATAATTTGTCAATAAATTTATATAGTAGTTAATAAATTCTGGATCTGGTTTACCTGGTATTTTACTTGGAAGATTATTTAGAAATTTTTGTAATCCTTCTAATTTTGTAATTCCTTGTTTAGTAAAGTTTCCTATTTGTTGAGCTTCTTTTATTAAGTTTATTATACTAGGATCCATTTTTATATCATTAGCTAATGCCCAATAATGATAATCCGTTATAAATTCATAATCTCCTTTATCTAATCGTTTCTTATATAATTTTTGTAATTTTTCTGTTTGTTTTGGAGTTATGCCTAAGCCTTGTATAATTTTATCAATCCTTTTATAATTTGGAGTATTTGCTAATTCTTTATATGTTTTTCTATTTACTTTTAATATCTTACGAAATTTTACAGCTTTAGCTCCTTTGCTAGCAGATTTTGTTACTTTAGATCCAATTTTAATTGATTTAGCAATTGGACTTCCAATTATTGGAATAGCAGCAAAAAATGATAATCCAGCGTCTACCCATTTTCCACGACCTAAATAAACAAATCCATTAACTAGATCGATATAATCTCCAACAGCTGGTATCCATCCTGCAAGATCTGCTAATGATTGCCATGCGTCTATATTTTTTGGATCTTTGCTAATTTGTACAAATGGATCTATTATTATGTAATACCCCATCATTGTTATCCATCTGGTTACATCTATTAACCCTGATGCAAGAAAGTCAGCTATTTCAGCTGGTACGTTATCTATAAACCATTTTCCAAGTTTTTCTAGACCTTCTGGTGATTTGTCTTGAAAACGATCTGAATATTTAAGTAAATCTTCTACATTTAATTCATCTACATTTATTATAACATCATTATCTTTCTCTAGTATTGATTTCATAAATTCTGCATATAATTTTAATGCTTTTTGTGTTTTCTTATAATTTTTCTTGAGATAATCTTTTTCTTTTACATAATCAGACAATTCTTTTTTCTTTTGATTTATCGGAGTTGACAACTCTGATGGTGACCAACTAGAATTCCAACTTAATTCAACATATACATCAAAATATACACCCGGTTGATCTTTTACTGTAGTACGGGTGTTAAATATAGCATTTGGGATACGAATAATAATATTACTGTTATTTGATTTTGGTGCAAATGTGAAAGTACTAAAATCTGTTGTTCCATCATTTTGCCAAACATATTTATCGTAAGCTAATTGTTTTTCTTGATCATAAGATTTTTGATCAACTGATACTGGAACTAAGGTAATATTAGTTAATAATGTTTGAATATTAAAGTTTTTTCCAGGTCCTAAATTATTCATTAACTCTTTTTTTGTAAGTGGATCTGACAAATATTGTTCTACACCTGGATTATTGGTTATGAATGATTTTAGTGAGTTTTCATCATAAAAGAGAATTGGATCAAACTTGTCTGGACTTAATTGTTTAACAGTTGTTGGGAAAAAATTTATTGAAGCTGGACCTATCATATAAAATGAATCTTGGTCAAAATCTGAACTTATATTACCTGGATCCGGGTTAATTTTTATTCGTTTGCCTTTAATGTCAATTGCAATCATATTAGTAACATCTCGATCTCGAATCCATTCTTTTGAACTCATATAATTTCCTGATCTTGCTTTTTTTGCTCCTAATTTAGTTTGTAAAACATCAAATATTATTTGTAATAACTCTCGATTTTGTTTTAAATTTATATCTTTAATTGGTATTGCATCAATTTTAGACGTTTGAACAGTATATCGTTCTGGTAAAGTATTTATGTTTATACTAAAATCTGGTTGTTCTTGCTCTCGTAATTCAGCTGTAACTTCTTTAATAAGATTTTTTACATAGTTTTGTTTTTGAAGTTTTAAATATTCTTCTTGTATGAGTTGATTTATAGTAATAGTTGGTTTGTTCATAATGTGCCTAGTAATACTTTATTATAAATATGTTTATTTCCAGAATAACTGTATTAATATAATACATGAAGCTAGTGTCAATGATACTGCAGTTTTTAAAGATATTCCTTCTCCTTTAAAAAAGTAAGTAAATGCAGTAAATATCATTATTCCGGAAACAAATGAGACAAATCTCCCGGGCCAAAATAATCCTTCGAATCCGTTAACTGTTAATCTTGTAGCTTCCATAAAAATATATGTAATAGGAATGCCAAATAGTAATAGCAATAATTTATATTTTTTAGCCCAAGGCCATATTAATGGGCCGTTAATTTGTATCCAAACCATTCCTTGACCTAATATAAATAAAATGATTGCAAATGTTATTAGTCGATAATTCATATAATATAATATATGAAAAAATATACAGATATCCTATTTTTTTGAAACTTTATTGATATCTGATTGAAGTATAATACCTTCTACTAATAATTTTTTTCTATTTTTTAGATGAGCATCTTGTATATCGTCTTTTGATTGTCCGTGATATGCAACTGCATGTCCTTCTTCTATCATTATATCAGTTACTAATCTACCATTATCAGATATAAAGTCTCCTAATACTCTTCCAAACTTTCCTTTCATATCTTCACCGTCTTTATTAATTTCGGTTTTAAGTATACATTGTTTAGAAAGAAGTTCTTTCAATCTTTGTTTTGCTGCTAATCCAAAAAGTTTTTCAATTTTGTTTCTTGTTCTTGATTCTGGAGTATCGATTCCCATTATTCTAACACGTTCATCAGTCAATACTATTCCAAAACCTAAATCGATATCTACATCTACAGTGTCACCGTCTATTACTTTGTTTACTGTGCATTTATATTCATACATTAAAAAGATTCCATTATTGTTTCATCAATAACTGTTTGTATGTCTTCTAGTTTGGCTTCCATTGTCATCATGATATTTGCTTGATATCGCTTAACTTCTTCGCCATGATTAAAAACTATAATTGTCGGAACTACTACTATTTTGTATTTTTGTTGTGATGCTTTATCAGTTGCTATGTCTACTTCGCCTGTTTTGCAATCTGATAATTTATTAAGCCAAGTTACTGAATTAGTAGAATTCCAATTTGCGTTAAATTGTATAACTTGTACTTGTGAAAAACATAATGTTGATATAAATACCCCTATTACTGTTAAAAACATTTTCATGATTATCTCCTTTTTTCAATCAACTTGTCTAATTTCTCTTCTATCCGTTTCATATCTTCTTTTACTTCTTCTACATCTTTTTGTGTAGTCATGATAGTTTGACGTATAAGTTGATCCTTCATATCAAACTCCATTCTAGTAACATCTGGTGGTAATGGTAATGGTAATTCTTTTGCTTCTGCAATATCAGATTGTAACACAAACCACATACTAATTACGGTTGCCATACCTGCTCCTATTCCAATTAGACTTTTGATACTTACCTGGAATCCGGTATCTTCATTTAATTCTTTTGCCATTTTACTATCTCTTAAAATATTATATAATTTAATCCAATGCTAAAATCGTGCCATTGACGATTCCAATACTTATTATACTTTCCCTCTATAAATATACCTAAATGCTTATTCAATCGATTTCCTAATATAAAACCACCGCCAAAGTCAATCCATGTTTGTTTTGGTGCTATAAATTTATGGTATGCATATTTACCTGTTTCTAAATGAAATGGCATTATACTTGCCCATGAATGTACCCAAAATGTTTTTGTATAGTGATAAAAATCATAACCAATTACTAATGAATGATTCCATTGTTGTGGTATTTCTTCTTTTTTTCTTTTAACATAATCAGATAATACTTGAGGTATTACTACTTCTTCCCAAATTATACTATTATCAGCTACTACTTCACCAGCTGGATTTAAATAATTTATTTCGCCTCCAGGTAAAAAGTCTATGTTATATCCTTCTTGTAATGCTAATGAAGTGTAATGTAAACTACCATTTGGCAATATAAATTCTTCTAATGGATTATAACCATATGGTTCTGATATTCGTTGTACAATTCCTATATTCCAAGAAAATTTATCTCCAATTTTAGATCTATATCGTTGAGATGATTCAAAATATTTTATGTCAGCAAATCCTTGTTGTACATATTCTACTTTCACTATCCATTGATCAGCTACATATCTTAAAAAATGTTGTTGATCTAAAAATGTATTTCCAAATCTTCTTTTCCAATCTACTTCAAATAAAAATTCAAAGCCGGAAACTTTACCTATTGTAGCAGCATCTGCATATGAATGTTCTGTACCATTATAAAATACATTTTGTCTATTTTCATATCCAAATCTAGCTATTTTTCTAACACCTGCTACCAATGAATAATCAAATGGTGTTTCATTTGTTTGAGTAATCAATTGACCTGTATTAACTGAAAATACATCTACATCTGCTATACTATTATTACCATTAAATGCTCCATAAAAAGTAGCAAACTTTATTGCTTTCTTAAACTTTTTATCAAAGTCTTCAAACGGCTTCCATTTTTCTTTTTCTTTATCCCACGATTCAGTATTAGTAGTTACTATGAACTGACTAAATAAAATAGTTGGTGCTAAAGTTAATATTAATAATAAATGTTTAATCATTTTTTGATTACCTTTCTAATATAAGTTAATTCTCCTACTTTCACGTTCATAAAATAAACTCCATCTTCTAAGTGACTTATATCAATAACATTATCATTTGTCTCATTAACAACTATCTGCCCGGAAACAGAATATATAGTTACTAGTATATTTTTAAATCTTGAACTTATTATATTTAATACTCCGGAGGTTGGATTTGGATAAATTGCTACTCCGCCGTCATATATTAAATCTTCAACTCCTACCCATCCACTATTAGCAGCACAATAGTCATAAGTATTTTGACAATTATCATCCCAACCTACTGAACAACAATATGGATCTACATTAATAACCCATGCATAACATTGATCATTTAACCAATATGGATTACCCGGTCCAGTAATACAACCTGCATCATATAAACAAGATGCTGAGTCAGGAACATTTGCATTAGGATCAAAATTATAAGCATTTGGATCAGTACATCCTGGTACTGCAGTTATACAAGAACCATTATCTACATTTGCTGTTGAATCATAGTTTACAGCTAATGAATCTGTACAACCATAAACTACCGGTATACAACTAAAATCTTCTGTATTAGCTAAAGGGTTATAATTAAATGCACTTGGATCTGTACATCCATATACAACCGGTATACATGTTCCATTATCTGTATTAGCAGATGGATCATAATTAAATGCCGTTGAATCCATACATCCATATATAAATGGAATGCAACTTCCATTGTCGACGTTTGCAGCTGGATTATAGTTAAACATAGTATTATCCATACAGCCATATACAATAGGTATACAACTACCATCATCTGTATTAGCATTTGGGTTATAGTTAAACATGGTAGGGTCTGTACAACCCGTTACAATAGGAATACAGCTACCATCGTTTGTGTTAGCTAATGGATTGTAATTAAATGATGTTGAATCAGTACATCCATAAACATAAGGTATACATGAGCCGTCATCATCAGTAGCATTAGGATTATAATTTATAGAAAGTGGATCTGTACAACCTGGTATCTCTAATGAATCGCAAATACCATCTCCGTCAATATCACTTAAACAAACATAATTACAATCATAATATTGTGCAGGATACATACAACCGCCATTATCAACATTTGCAGTTGAATCAAAATTACAAGCTGCAGCATCAGTACATCCTAAATAAATACAAGTACCATTATCGATATTTGCATTAGGATCATAATTAAATGATGTAGGGTCTGTGCAACCATATACAATAGCTATACATGAGCCATCATCTACCGTTGCAGTAGAATCATAATTAAATGCTAAGTCATTTGTGCAACCGTATATTATAGGTATACAAGTTCCATTATCAACATTTGCGTCTGGATTATAATTTAATGATGTTGAATCCATACAACCATATACCTTAGGAGTACACACATAGCCACAAAATGGAATTCCAGTATAAACATCTGCTATAGTATTAAATTTTTTAAGCTTATTTCCATTAGCCCATGGAAAATTCCCTTCGTGTATTAGAATACCATAATCATTTTCTATCTTAACTGAATTTTGTATTGTTTGAATATCTATTTGTTGAGAATTTTGTTGACCGTCTCCTATTTCAAAATAATATATTTCAACTTCATCTTGTAGGCCTGGATTATCTTCTACTATAAAATGTAAATAAAATGTGTCTACATATGTTCCCGGACCTAATCTAAAGTCCCATAATGAATCTCCTTGTTTAATTCCAACAAAGCTTTCTCCCCAACCGTCACCACCATCATCTTCAAGTATAACTCTATATTCGCAAGTCTCTATATTATCCCACGCAGTATGATTAGTATTATAATTAATTGCTGAAGTATCCATACAGCCATATACATGTAGATTCTGACAACTACCATCATCGTTTGTTGCTAATGAATCATATTCTTGATATGCTGGGTCTGTACATCCATCTATAGAAAGTCCTCCGCAATATTGTTCTCTTTGACTCCAATAGTTTGGATCACTAGTAGTTATATAACCAAAATCTGCATCTACTTCTGACATATAAAATATAGTATCTGGACAAGACATATTCTCAACTAAACAATATCCACTATTGTTTGGAGGTTGAGAACCTCTTATACCATCACCATATGAATCTTGTAATACAAATTGTAGCAAATGATTTGGACCAGCTGGCGCACAAAAACGAGTTACAATTGTTTGTCCTTGTTGTTGATAATTGTAAGTGTATCTTGGAGCATAATATACTGTGTCTGTTAAATTTTGATTAGGATTTGTATGTTGTAGATACCAACTAGTTTCGGTAGGCCAATTATCTAATTTAATAGTTACTTTTATTTCAATTGAATCAAATCCACAACTTAAATCTGATATACAAGAGCCATCGTCTGTGTTAGCCCATGGATTATAATTAATAGAGTTAGGACTTGTACATCCAAATACTTTTAAAGTTTCACAACTACCATCATCCCAATCTGCATTTGGATCATACTCTATATAATCATCATCCATACATCCTGGATTATAAAAACATTCTGTTATGCTCCATGTAGATCCAGAAAAAACTGGCCCGGTGAGCATTCCTCCTACAGTCCATTCATTGCCATCTGCCTGGCCAGGTGAATTAGCAACATATACTAAAGCTACTCCGGCATTACAATTGCTATGAAATGCTACAGCATCAATCCAATATTCTTGTCCAGCAAATGTAATTTTAGTTCCAACTGAAAATTCACTACTGTAATTATTATAAAATGCTTCATTAATTCCTACATAATTTTGGAACCAAACAAAATTACATGATGATGCCTCAACCAATCCTTCTAATGGTTGGTCTGCATTTGGATCATAATTAGCTGCAGCTGTGTCTGTACAACCAAATGTTAAATTTTGAGCATTACTATTAAATATAATAAGGCTACATAATATAACTAATAAATACTTAAATATTTTCATGATCATCATCCGAATTTGGTTTTCCTAATATCTTACCAGCTTCAGCTATACCAAAACTACCTAAGGTAATCCATAAAAACGAATTGTAAATAAATTCATTTACATGTAATGGTTGTCCCATATATCCAGTAACTATATCTGCAATTGCAAATATTACCATTACTGCAAATGCAGCAAATCCAACTACATTTTTCTCATTAATATCATTATCGTCTTTAAACATGTCTCTAAAGGCCATAATCTTCCTTCTTAATTTTAAAAGTAACTTATTCATAATAGTAACCTATTTTTTATTTTTATATATTTTTTAACATTTCTACTAATTCTAGTTGAGGGAAACAATCAAACTTGTCTTTTCTAACAGATGTATGTGACCATAAACCAAATTGTCTTGCATAATATGCATCTTCATTAAATTCAAATGCGTCTTTTGGGTGTACTCCTTCTTTTAACATTTTAGGAATACCATTTTCTAAATCCATTTTAGGATAAATATCTTTTAAATGTAAAATAAGTAGTCTTAAACTTTCTATTTGTTTGTCGGAATAAGCGTGCCAATATTGATGACCTCTAAATTTATATCCTAAATCACAAACATATTCTGGTTTAACTTCTGTATTAACGTAAGTATAATACTTACCATCTTTCTTTTTTAAATAACCAAAATTATTTAATTCTACACCTCCTGAAAATTTAGATATAGCAAATTTACCTACTTTACCTAAATGCCATCCTAAATAGTTGTTTGGAAAACATTCTACTACTTGTCCGTCGTGTGGTGATGCTTTACCTTTTACATTAGTACCGCCTATACAATATTGTGTAGCTACTCTACCTCTTGTATCTCGGTTCCATCCTCGTATTGTTTTATAAGGATTATCCCAACCAGCTGTGTGATGCAAAAAGAATCCTAATGGTTCTATTTTACCATAATCTCTTACATATTCATCTTTGTCTAGATATTCTCTATCTATAACTAATCCATCTTTGGTTGTATATTCTGTTTCTTCTGCTGCAGAATCCTGATCAGTATCAATGCCTATAGCTTCCCAAGTTGAAGGTCCTACTATACCGTCTGCATCTAATCCATTTTTTGATTGAAATTTCATTACAGCTAATTTGGTTCCTCCGCCAAATATTCCGTCTGCTGATAATCCTAGAGCTTCTTGTAATTTTTTAACTTCTGACCCTCTAGATCCTTGTTTTAATAACATATTTACCTTTTTTAAATAAATATGTTGTACTACTATAAACTATATATATTTTTTATTATTTGAAGGATCGTGTTTTATATAACTACCCCATTTATACTTTGCATAGTTATGTCCATTGGATTCAGCTTCTTGTCTTTTTTCTCCATTTGCTGATACTGATGCAAAATGATAAAAATGACAATTATATATTCTTGTTAATCCTATGTTAGATAAATTACATTTCAAAAAGAAATCCCAATCAGCAACCATACCTAATTCATAATTTTCATCCCAACCACCAATTCTTAGGTAATCTTGTTTTTTCATGTAAATAGGTAAAGTTGATCCTGCAATATCCATTTGTTCTTGAGATATAGATTGCTCATATTCCCAAAATTTATTTAAATCTAATTCTTTATATGTTTTACCTAAATTTTTTATATTAAATTGAGGAAATATTGAAGGATATGGTTCTATTTGGTTAGGAGTTATTAATTGATTGGGTTTCAAATTCCAAAATTTTAATTTTTCATCCCATTCTTTAGGAAATACATTATCATCATTTACAATTAGTATTTCATTTGACTTTGCATTATATACTCCTAAATTAGTTCCTCGACATAATCCTTGATTAGTTTCTAAATTTAAAACATCAATATTGTCTTTCCATTTATCTAGAACTTTTTTATTTAAATCATAATGACCATCTACTACTACTATAATTTGATTTTGTTTTGTTTGTCCTTGTATTGCAGATTTTAAACACAAATCTAACATTTCAGGTGATTTATATGTTGGTATAATTACTGATATCATATTTTGCTCCAATCGATTATAGGCGATAACATATTACCTTCAACATGAGTTGAATAACCAGGAATACACGAAACTAGATTAGATCCAATATTCCATAATTCTGTAAACTTATCATGATCTTTAGTCCATTTAGCTACTAAATCACAGTATTTAACATGAATATCAAAATGTTTTTTTAATGTACTAAATTTACAAGCATATGTATTAGTTGTTGAGGGAGTTGTTCTCCAATGAACATTTTTTGTAGCAATTATTTTTGATTGTAAATTTTCATACATTGGTAAAAAATATTTATCTGGGTGATCATATAAAGTATAATAATCTGCTCCTATCATTTCAAATCCTTCTAATAAAATGTTTATCCATCCATCACGATGAAGATAATCATCTTCAAGAAAATAAATTATATCCTCATCATTATAATCTTGTTCATTTACATAATTAAGTAAATTTAAAAACGATTGAGCATCATTTCCTCCCGTTTTGGATGTTTTATTTACATTTTTATTTTTTAAAAAATGATCTTTAATTTCACCATTTCCAGAATCATGAAATGCTATATATTCAACACGTTCATCTAAAGTATTAATGAATGAATCAAATATTTTTTCTCTATTAAACCAATCAGGTCTAGGTTTATGTTCTGAGTTGGTTGAAAAATTGCAATGTCGTTGGAATACTCTTATCATAATAATTTGTTTAAAGCGTTTGTCATTCTTAATTCTTCAGATCGCTGTTTTGTTCGTTTACTTATTGTACCATCATTGTTAACATATCCATCATCACCATTAATATATACATTAGGCAAATGATGGATTAAATTATCTTCAAAATCACTTATACAAATTATTTTTTTCATTCCACAAAATTGATATATATCAGTATTAACTTTACATTTTACACTATAATGTGATGGACCAAAAAACTGAGTAAAATTATACATTTCTCCTATTTTATGTAGCTGTTTTTTAGTAATAATAAAAGTTGCTTGATGTATATTTGTAAAATGTGCAAACTTTTTTCCTGCATATTCTTCTACGCTATTATAATCCCAATCGTAATGTGCATGATAGGCAGGATAGTACCGACCAGTTTTATTTTCTTCATATTGAATTAATCCAGCAATTCTATTTTCTGGAAGTATTGATGTATATTCTAAGTATTTATCGATATGATGTTCTTTGAATAAATGATCATTTTCACCAAATAAAAATATATCAAAATCATTTCGATAATGCCACAATACTTGTTTACATGTTAACGGTAATAATTGGTAATCGTTTAATTCAACAACATTAACATGATCTATATCTAATATATCAAGTTTTATATTACTATTTACAATAATAGTAACATCATATTTTTTAAAAGACTTAAGTTCTTGAACTACTTGTTCTAAGTAATTTAATTGGTCTGTTCCATAATTAACTAGTACTGCTAATATTTTTTTCATTTTGTTTAAATTTTTTATGTTAAGTAATCATTTACAAGTAAAGCTATTCGTTTAGCTTCTTTTGCAGTAATATCTTCACCAGCTGGTAAATAACAAATTGTTTTTGAATATTTCAAAGATTTAGTACCTGGAATTTTATTAAATGGATATTGAAGAGACATTGGTTTAAAACTATGTCGTGCTGCAATTCCTATATTATTTAAATAAGATACTAACGAATCTTTTTTATCAGATGGAACTCTAATATCATATATCCATACTACTTGTCTATCAGGTTGATGAAATTTAGTGTTCAAATATTTGTTATAAATTTTTTCTATTTTATTTCTGTGTTTAAGATTTTTTTTAATTTTATTAAGACTTTTTAATATTAATAAGGACTGAGAATTTGTCATTCTATAATTGAATCCTATTTGATTATGTAAATAATTATGACTATCACCAAAAGACATTGATTTCATATCTTTTACAATTTTTAATAAATCTGTATCATTGCTTACTACAATGCCTCCTTCTTCACCATGAATAATTTTATTTCTATAGAAGCTAAAACATCCTATATCAAAACTGCCTACTGGTTTTCCATTCCACCTTGCTCCTTGTGCTTCACACGCGTCTTCTATAACTCTTAAATTATATTGATTGGCTATTTCCATTACTTTTGTCATATTTACTATACGGCCGTATACATGCGTAATCATTAACACTTTAGTTTTTGATGTTATTGATTTCTTTACTAAGTCTAAATCAATTAGTAAATTATCATCACAATCAATAAAAACAGGTTTTAGACCAGCATAATGTACAGCCCAAGCAGATGCTATCATAGTAAATTCAGGAACTATTACTTCACTATCTTTAGGTAATTTAAGAGCTTCTAATGCTAAATGTAGAGCAGCTGTTCCTGTATTACATGAAATTGCTCCCTTTGTTTCCACATACTGGGCGTATTTATTTTCTAAACGTTCGAATGGTTGCATATCTTACTATTAATATAATAATTATCTTGATAAATTCAAATAAATATTAGCATAATGAATTTATTAAATCAATATAACGTGATTTTAAATATTTCCAACTATTACTTTCTCCCCATGCTTTTCCGGCGTAAGAATATTTAGTAATATCTGTGTTATAAAACTCGTCAATTTTACTAGCTATTAATTTTGGGTCATATTTTTCAGCAAAAAAATCTATACCAGGTTGAAAATTATATTTATCCACTCCATATGGTGACACTAAGGGTTTGTTAGGGAGCCATGTATTAATTGGATATCTATCTCCTGCAATAACTAAACACCCGGAAGCATGTGCTTCTTGTAAAGGCAATGATAATCCGTTGAACCGTTCTACGAAAACAAAAACGTCTATATCTTCCCATAACTGATTAAATGGAAGTTGTTTGCATATAACTTCTACTCTAGAATCGGTAATTTGATTAAGATTTGCTCTAGGTTGTCCTTTAATTTTAAGTTTAATAGGAGATTTTATATATGGTAAAGAATTTATTAAAGCTTGAGTTCCATTTCTATCTTGAAAACTACCGTTTCCGGCATTATGCATAAATGTTAAAGCTTTATTTTTTAATTTCCATTTAATTTTTGAATTAGTAGGAACAGGAAGAAATACTATTCTATGATCAGGATACATTTTTTTATAATAATCATAATCTAATTGACTAGGAACTATAAATAAATCAGCATCCATAGGAAATGGACTCCATTCATACATAGGCATAACTACTACTGGAATATTGTGTTTTTTGGCTAATTGTATTGTTTCGTTAAAAAATCCGGTTTCAAATAAAAATAAAATGTCTAATCTTTTAATATAATTTTCTAATAATTTAACATCATAATCATTTATCTGAGTTGTAGCTTTGTTAGGATACCATTCTGCAGAATGGTCAGGATACCATCCTTGATCAGGATGAAGAATTACTAAAATGTCATTTATTACCTCATTTTCCCAAAATTCTTTTGTAAGTATTCCTAATCCTGAGCGAGTGGCATAGTTTATTGTTCCTATTTTCATTAATCTTCTTTATAGTTTATATGTACTTTATCACCATTTCCATTAATATAATAAGCAGATTCTTTATTATTAAATGTAAATGCTCTAATGTAACGGGTTAAATCTTTTGTTTTTTCTAAATCTTTTTTATAATAAATTGCAGCTTCAGATTCGTTTTGGGGTACTGCATCATATTGATTGTTTAGTAATAAATGAAACCAACTTGTAAACATTGTGAATAACATATTATTGCCTTTTTCGAACAATGTTTGTGCTGTATCGCAATGTTTATTTATTGGAAAAGCTCTAATTTCAATAATATCACCAGAATCAATACCTTGATCAATTAAGTGTAATGTTATTCCTGTTTTATCATCACCATTAATAATTGACCAACTATAAACACCCGCCCCCCTATATTGGGGTAATAAGCCAGGATGAAAATTGAAACATTTCCTATTTTTAATAAATTCCAAATTTATTAATTTTTCATACAGTATTGATATAAATATATCACAGTTATACATATCATCTACTAATTCAAACCCAATTGGAATATTATCTTTAGCCCAATCTATACACCGATGGCCAATATCTCTGGATGTTGCTATATATATTTTTTTCTTCATAATTTTAATTCGTGCAGTCGGGATATCATTTTAGTAACCATTACATTTACTGTATATTGGTTTGTAAAATTAATACAATCATTTTTATCTAGTACTGGGGGGTTATTCCATATTGATTCAATATTGGATTTAAAATTATCATAATTGGTATCATTAAAATATATGGCTTTCTCCCCAAAATAATCACGGGCTCCCATATATTTAGAATCACTAACTAAAACAGGTTTACCTAATCTATATCCTTCTATTAAGGTTAACCCTCCAGTTGACGCTTCATGATATTCACATACTAGGAAACTACACTCTGCTATCATTTTTTGAAATTCTATTTCATTTAACTTATGATGGGTTTCAATTAAAGGAATATTTAATTCACTACAGGCTTTTCGTAACCATCCATAATTTTTATCTAATTCATAATTACGCATTGGTTGATAGATATACCTATTATCCTTAATTTCTCCATTATATTCAAATAAACGTGCATAACTTTTTACTATATGACATTTATTTGTATTGCTAATATATTCTTTTATTCTATCTGTTACTGCCTGAGATGGCACCCATATTTCAATGCATTTTTCTTGAAGATTATTAAAAAGATCCCAGTTGTATCCTTGTGTTTTATGCCAACCATATTGGTCCCAATTATAAACTACTAAGGGAATATTTGGATATTTTTTTACAGCTTCATATGCTTGGTTTGTTGAAGTAACCGTACTTAAAAATATAAAGTCGCAATCTTTATCACAATCATTAGTTAAAATTTCTATTCCTTGATTTCTAAATTCATTTTCAATAGGCGTTAATACTTGTCCGCCTGGTGTATAAAATGATATTTTCATTTATTTTAAAATTTCTATATTATCTCTATTAGGGTTATTAGGTAAACTTGATGAATATTCTAAAATTAAAACTTTTTTAGCTACTCTTTTCAATTCAGATTGTATATGATTCCATGCTTCTTGACTTATTTCTCTAATTATCATTTCTTTGGTAGAAATAGTAAAACACCAATCAAAGCTGTTATTTTCATATGGTATTTTTTTAAGATCACCGCATATAAAATTTTCTGCATGAAGTGGATAATTTTCTTTAGCTAAAGAAATAAAATCCGGAGAAATATCTATTCCGGTATAATTAACAAATAATGGAGACCATCTTCCATAAGCACATCCAGCTTCTAGTACTTTGTCATTTTTAACATCAATATGTTTTCTTAACATATGATAATGATGTTGATTAATTCTTTGCCAGTCCATTTCAGGACAATTATAAACAGAATATCTTAATTCGTTAGATATTTCAAGTCGTTGTTTCCAAAATTCTGGGGTCATTACTGGTTTTTTCATAATTTTTTATTTTTTAAAAAGCCCATTTATTACCATTATCATAAAAATATTTTATTGTATTTATTAAAGATTGTTCAAGAGATGTTGGCGTTTTTTGTCCTATTACAGAATAAAGTTTTGTATTATCAGATTGTAAATGCCATATTTCCCATGGACGAATTCTACTTTCATCCGTTATTATTTCAATTGTTTTATGTCCCATTAATTTACCAATTAAGTGGGCTAAATCATAAATTTTTGACCCGCCTTCTGATCCCATATTATATACTTCACCAAATTTTCCTTTTTCGAGTAGTTCAACTGCCATTCGAACTGCATCGCCGGCGTACTGAAAATCTCTAAATGAATTGTTTCCTAAATTTACTTTATTTGAGATATGTAATTGAGAAATAATTTCAGGAATTACATATTCATGAGTTTCTCTTTCTCCTACACAATTAAATTGTCTCATAGCAATTGCAGGAACTTTAGCTTCTCTCCATCTAACTTGGACTAGTCCATCTGCCGCAGCTTTAGATACACCATAAGTAGAATGTGGTGTAATAGGATCAGATTCTTTAATTTTTCCTACCATATCTCCATATATTTCAGCTGAGCTAACCTGAAGCAATCCTTTTGTATTTGCAATTTGACATGCATTTAATACTTTAAGAACTGCTGTAGCATTTATATCGAAAAAATGCATTGGTCTTTCGAAACATTCTGGAATATAAGGCTCAGCTGCATAATTAAAAACATAATCTATATTATTATCTATAAAAATTTTAGCTAATTCTATTTCATTGTCTCTAATATCAAACCAAATAAAAGTACTTTTCGAATGTAAATGTTCTTTACGGCCGGTGATAAGATTATCTAAAACAGTAACTGTACAATTCCTATCTTCTATTAAATGATCTACTAAATGGGAACCTAAAAATCCAGCTCCTCCAATTACACATATGTTTTTATTATTTATATTCCTCATATTTTACTTTTCTTATTATTTGTTATAATTTCTATTAATTGTGAAGCTCTATTAGCTAATGTGTGATATTTTTGCGTATGAATCATGCCTTTATTAGCTACTTTTTGTCTTTCTTCATCATTTTCTATCCAATAATCGATTTTATCTTTAATCTTACTAAACCCTTCTTCTCTATAGTAAACATCAAAATGGGTTCCTATATCATATTCTTTATCAATACCTTCGTGATAAGCATGCAAACAAAATCCGCCTCTGCCAATAGTTTCGTACAGTCTATTGGACCAATAATATGGTTTAGGAACACTTTCTCCAATAATTATCTTACTAGAAGCTATCAAATTATTTAAGTCATCCATTCGTATTTCATGTTCAGCTTTACCTATATGTAAAAATTTATCTTTATAAGTTTGGTGTAAAAATTCAATAAGATCGGTTCTATAAGTATGATAAAGTCCTGTTGCGCCTCCTATAAATACTACATCATATGGTTGATAAATAGGTATTCCTCTATAACAACATTCATTATATATGCCTTGTCTTACAATAAAATGATTAATTTTATTATCTATACAAAAATTATGAGCATAACCTTCAGGAGTAAGAACATAATCAGCTTTATACATTCCTTCTTTATTTACTACAATATTATGTCTACCTTCTAATTCATAAAAAGCATCAGAGTGCCATGTTATAGTTTTTATTCCTTTTTGTTGACATTCTTTAAAAATTTTATCAATATTATATACAGGCCATTTAGGCGACATTAAATAATCTAAATTAGAATTTTGTATTTTTTCTAAAGTTAAAGAGTAATTTAATTCAAACTCTGAAACTTCAAATCTAATTACTTCAACTCCTAATTTTTCTAAAGAACGAGCAATGCCTTCTTCGTCATAAATTCTTTGAAATTTTCCTATATAACCTATTTTCATTTTATTTTTTCTTTAAAGCTATCACTCCTTCTTCAGAAGATGTATAGTCTATGATATCATAATATTTAAATACTTCAAAATATCCTCTACATTCTCTAGACCAAAAATCGTGAATTAGTACTACAGAAGTTGATGAAATATAATTAAGAATTTTCAATGAACAAAATGATCTTCCTCTTCCATCAATAAAAACTTTATCAAATATTTTTACACCTAAATCATCTACTTTATTAACATATGTTTTAATTTCTTCATATCTAGTAGAAGGTTCTGACATAGGATAATCATTAGGAACAAAGTGATATTCTACATTATTAGGTAAATTATTAGCTAAAGTATTAGACCACGTAACATCATGTTCTATAGAATAATATTTAGAAACTTTTGGAGCAAAATACATAGTACTGCCCCCAGATCCCCATTCTAACATTATATCAGTTGGAGATAAAAAAGATTCAATAAAATTTATATCTTCTTTACACATTAAAGGAGTTGATGGAATAGTATTCATAATATTTATAATTATTATATATAATTTTTAATTAATTTCAAATTGTTTCGTAAAGTTTATTTTGACGTTCTTGTCTTTCTATTGTTTTAGGATGATGAAATGCAAATTCTTCTTTTGCTGGAAGATGTGAATATTTTTTTATTCCTTCAATTCGCTCATGTACTCTACCTTTCCATTCTATCATTGGGGACCTTTTATATATCCTGCCTTGATAGTCTGGCCAGTTTACCCATCCTTCTTCATTTACTTGCCATTTCCATTTATTAACATGTTCTTGAGTCAATCCCTCTACAGTATTTATTCTTGGAACATATATTAATTCAGTTTCTGAATTTAAATCTATAATTTGTTTGATATTTTGTATTAATATTGAAGATGGTAATTCATCAGCATCTATATTGAAAATCCAGTCACAATCTTCAAATAAATGATATCCTAAATTTTTAAATGATGCAAAGTCTTTGTCTAAGTTACTATATATTACACGAAATGATTCATTATCTGGAACTAGAAACTGATTACACAATGAATCAACTTCTTGTGTTACATTTTCATCATCTAATAAAATACCAATACAATCATTTTTATCTATGTTAGTTCGCAATAATATTAAAAGTTTTTTTAACTCTTCATATTCGTTGCATGCTGTTATAAAATATCCTATTTTCATACTTTGCTTAGTTTAGGTAGTTTTAATTTTGGTAATTCCAATTGTTGTGGTATTGCAATTTTATCTACAGACTCTTGCACTATTTTTAATACATCTACATATTGAGCAGAAACAGCATTTTTAGTAAAATTTGTTTCAACAAACTTTTTTTGTTCTTTAGAGAATGGTAAATACTTGTTATAATGCTTATAAACTTGTTTCAATGCTTTTTTTGCAAATTCATAGTTGGGAGTAAACCATTTGGATCCAGCTATAATCCATTCATTTCTGGCAGATGGATGCACTTCTGTTAGCCCTCCTTGTAAACCTATTACATGTTCTAGAAAGTCTTTCTGGCCAGAATATACTGGTGCTATAATAGGCTTTCCAGATGTCCCAAATTCTAGAAGAGGTCTTCCAAAACCTTCCCCTTTAGTAAATGATACCATTGCTTTAACTTTTGTATGATTATATAATGCGTTCATTTCGTTATCAGATAAATCACCATGTAATAAGTATATATTAGGTAATTTTACAGAATCTCCATATATTTCTTGTATTTCATTAATTTTCTTTTCAATATCCCACTGATCGGTTACTGAATATGTTGCTCCTGATGTTTTTAGTATCAGTGCCGGCATTTTTTGTGAATTTTTAAATGTATCAAAAAATGTTTTTATTAAGCCAGTAACATTCTTTCGATCTTCACCCAGTTGTCCTTGTAACCAATGACCAACAAATAAATAACAAAATGATTCATGTATATCATTTAATTCTTCAACAGTAGCTGTTTTATTTTTTTTGTTGTAAATTGATTCATCAAAGTATTCTGATACTACTTGTATATTAGTAGTTATTGGTACGCCATGTTTTTTAGATGAATCAATTAATACTTGTTTTGTGAATTGAGATGGTACTATTGTTAAATTCATTTTATTAACAGATTCTACCCATTCCTTTTTACAAATATCTCCTTCAGTAACAGCTGTTACTCCGATATTATATTTCCCAACTGGTTGGAACTCATTTGGGATTGTTATTTGTACCCAAATATCTGGTTGCTCTGTTAATGGTAAAGGAACAATTCTATTCTTTAAATCATCGGATATTGGGTATGTGAATGGAGTACTCCCCCATGGCATTGACAATAGTTTTATGTCCCATTCTGAATCTTTTTGTTCTATAAAATTTTCTATTATTTCTCTTGCGTGATGTCCATAACCTGATTGTGTAGCTACTGGACTTGCTATAACACATGATCTTTTCATACTATTCCCATTTCTTTATATTGTTTTTTTATTACTTTTGTTAATCTATATTTAGGTCTTACTTCTTTTGGAGTATCAAACATAAATTCCATCATCTCTATCATTTTATGCCCCATTTGTTCTGCAGTTAATCCATGTGTTAAACAAAACTCTCTCCCAGCTTCACCACATTCTTTTCTTTTGGAATCATCCATCTTCCACCATTCAAATATAGCATTTCCTACATCTTCAAAATTAACACGATCATCAAATATATAAGGAGTTAATGGGGAACCTTGTAATGATCTATTTGATGGAAATACTGGTTTAGCCCACTTACCATGTTTGTCAAATGATTTTTGATTATTAGTTGAAAACTTTTTGTCAAATGTTATCCATTCCCCTTTATCATTTTCAAATCTCATTTGATCTTGTAATCCGCCAGTAACATTATTAACTATTGGAGTACCAGATAGTAATGATTCTGTACTACTTAAACCCCATCCTTCATTAGATGCTATATTAACAACTACATCAGATATGTTATACATTCCATTTAATTCTTCAGATGTTATATGACCGGTGGAAAATATAACTTTCATTTCCGGTGCTAATGTTTTCCAAACCGATCTTAAATCAGTTCCATTGTTATCACTAGGTTGTGTATGTAATAATAATGCTACACGATCTTGTTGATCTTTTGGTAATCTAGATCTAAAATGCTTGAATGCTAATATCAAATCTCCAGGTTGTTTTCTTCTTATATTTCTATTATTCCAAAAGACAATAAAATCAACATTATTTTTTTCTTTTATATTTGTTACTGCTTTTTGGTATAAATCATCTGTCTCTGGTAGTGGTTTATACAAGTTATGATTTAATCCGTGGGGTACATATCCGGTGATAATATCATTCCATTCAAATTCTTTAACTTTATTTTTTCCTTTATCCCAATTATGTACATTAAAATTATTTTGATCTAAAACTTCACGATGAATATTATCAGATTGTTTTGAGATGCCCATTATTAAATCACAACTTCCATAAAATGGAGCGTTCCACATCGGATATGGTAAATCATCCCAAATCGAATAATATATAACTGGAATTTCGAATGTTGTTTTTATTTCATGTTCTAATTGATATAGCCATATCCAATATCTAGGATCTGTGAAGTGAAATATAGCGTCTGGCTGTTCTTGATTTAATATTTGAAATAATAAATTTCTATTTCCATATCCGTCAGTTGCAACTAATTTTACATTTGCATCTTCAACGCCGGTTTGTTTTCTTATATCATCAGATAAATCAAACATCTTACCTTTATCTGGGTGATTTTGTGCTCCGCCAATTTGAATCCAATCATATTTATGAACTGTATTTAATACAATTTCTTTTGATATAGTTCCAATCCCAGAAGGAAGACGTAAATCATCTCCCATTAATAATATTTTTTTCTTTTTTGATTTAGGTGTATTAACTGCCGGTAAGTCCGGTAAATTTAATTTAGGTAACTTCATTTATTTTCCTTGTTATAACTTTTATTTATTATAAATATCAACCTATAATAGTTACTGGTTTCTTTAATTTATTTATTTTATTATATGCAGTTTTTAGTTGAGGATTTAAAGATTCTTCGTTATTCATGATAACTAAACAGTCACAATTTTCTGACAATATTTTCATTCTATGCAATAATTGAGAAAAATGATATTTTTTACCATAGTATGATTCTGGTAAAGCTGAATATAAATTATATCCTGTATATGATGCATTATATTCTTTGTATTGTATTCCAAATTCCAAAGTAAATTTACGAATCATATGATTTGCTCCTTCACTACCTCCAGCTCCTATAATTATTAATTCATTCCCAAATCTTTGCTTTAGATCTGTTAATACTTGTTGTATTTTTCTTTTATTTTGCCATTCATTATTACCAATAACTGCAATTCTCATTATCCTTTAATAATTTGTTTTTCTGGATCAGGTTTACTATTTCCTACATGCGATATCATCATTTTCAATGCTTCTAATTTATCATGTGCATCTGCAAATTGTGCTACTGCTTTATCCATTTCTTCTGTGTGTTGTGGATGTTCTCCAATTCCAACTGAATTTGTTAGATAAATATCTAATCTAGCAACTGCATCAGCTTTGTCAGCACGATATTTCGTATATAATGCTTCTAATAATAATCCATTCATATATGTTCCTTTTTATTTATATTATATTAAAAATTATTCACGAATCCTATTTTCTTTAGGACAATTATCATAATCCATTTTAAAAGGACACCACTTACAATGTTTTGCACCTTTACCAGCTATAGCTAAATAATTTTTATCTTTTTGTTTATTGCCGTCTTTGTCAAAACAATACTCAATAAATGTGTCAATACTTCGTTGTATCTTTTTTCTAGTAACAGACCCAGAAGCTGGATTCAATAGTTGTATCCTTTTTTGAGGAAACATTGACTCTTCTAATAGTTTTCGTTTAACTATAAAAAATTCAATATCAATATTATCAATTGGAGTACCAAATTGATCTGAAAAATATTTTTTATAAGCAACTAATTGAGCTGCTTTTAACTTGTCTGCTTTTTGCCATTTATTCCAGCCCATTCTACTAGTTTTAATATCTAGTATCTTTATTTTATTCTGAACAGTATCTCTTACTACTATATCTATAAAGCCATACCAATATACATTTTTATTAACTACAGAAGCAGGTACTCCTAACTCTACTTCTATACCAACTAATTCCATATTCTTAGTTGAAAAATACTGAGCTCTTCTTTTAGTAAACCATTCTAGAATCTGTACGCCGTCTTCTAAATGTTCTGCTAATTCTGCAGGAGTTGAAAAATGTTCTCCGTTATTTGCTTTGACTCCTTTAATATATTCTATTTTTAAACATGCTAACAGCATATCACGAAGATCAATTTCATTTGCTGCCTTTACAGAGTCTGTATACATCACAGTTAAATATTCTTGTAATGTTTCATGAAACGCTGTTCCGAAGCAAGTTGCTATACTATGAGTAAATGGAGCTAATTTGTCGATATAAGAAAGTTTCCATTGTTTAGGACACTTTTCAAACATAGACCATTGAGAATAAGATATCTTAGCAGGAACTTTAGATACGTCGTTTAATGATAGTTTATATATTGGATTTATATACCCGTTTTTCATATTATGGATATAAAATAAGATCTTGTTTGCATTCTAAGATAAGATCGTGTTTTATTTCAGAAATTTTATCATAAAAATTTTCAACTGCTTCGTCATATGCATATTGATCTTTATTATCTTCAAAGTCATCTTCATCTGGATATTCTGGTAAATCATCATCTTCCATTATAAATTCAGAACCGTTCTGATTAGCATATCCTCCTGAAACATGTAAATACGCTTCATCTTCACTTCTAGCTTCCATTTCAAATTCTCCTCGCTTTGTAAACCAATCTGCTAATTCATGAAACAACTCTTCTGGTGGATACCATGCTGAATCAAATGTCAAATCAATAATATCATCGTCTATTTGCCAATCATGTACAAAACACCATTTTGCTCCTACATTTTCAGTCATCCAATCTCTAGTTAAATTGTCTTTTGGATAATCTTTATATAATAACCCATATAAATTATCGGCCAATAAATCACTTTTTTTCTGCCAATCTGCTTCTTCAACTTCCGGAGTAAAAATTTTATCTACAAAGTTTTTTATAAGTTTTTTTGAAGCTTCTATACTTACAACTGTATATACGTTATTTGCCATATTCTTTTTTTATTATATTATAAGAAATTATTTGGATTGATCCAAAT
>Ga0209603_1000384_pt1 | contig 54340 bp, 56 predicted proteins | sample COGITO_mtgs_1206_FD_184812 | JGI IMG/M metagenome (GOLD analysis project Ga0209603, IMG submission 184812) | Pelagic marine microbial communities from North Sea - COGITO_mtgs_120607 (SPAdes) (version 2) | ecosystem: Environmental > Aquatic > Marine > Epipelagic ...
AGATTCAGCTTTCGAACAATGCTCGATCACACATCGCGCGCGGTGCAGCATGACTCGACCGATCGGTGGTCCGGAGCGCGCTGCTGGTGATCGCCACGCCCGACGAGGCGCTTGGTCCGCACCGATGGTCGTGACTGGTCGTGGCCCGACCTGATCGACGGGCGCTCCTCAGGCTCAGGGAGTGCGTGGTTCGCAGATCACCACCGGGATGTCACGGTCGGTCTTCTGTGCGTAGCCGGCGTAGCCCTTGTAGGCGTCGACGATCTTCGGCCACATCTCGGCCTTCTCATCGGCCGTGGCCGTTCGAGCCGTGACGTCCACACGTGTCCCGTCCCCAACTACGAGGGTCACATCGGGGTTGGCAACAATGTTGAGATACCACTCCGGGTCGCGATCGTCGCCTCCCTTGGACGCCACGATCACGTAGCTGCCGTCCTCCTGGAGCGGTGTGGTGAGCATGGTTGTGCGCGCTTTGCCGCTCTTGCGGCCCACCGCGTGCAGTTCGACGACGGGCATTGAGCCGAGCGTGTTGCCAACGCGACCAAACGAAACCGTGCGAATACTGCGATGGACGAGGTTCATGAACTTCATCTGCGTGTCAGCGAGGGAATCTTGAAGAGCCATCTTTCAAGCGTAGGTGCTGTCGAACAACGACTCGCTCTAACCTGTCCCGGAGTGTGAGCACGCGCAACCCGCCCGGGTGGCGAAACTGGCAGACGCGGGGGGCTTAAACCCCCCTTCCACGAACGTGGAGTATGGGTTCAAATCCCATCCCGGGCACTTCTAGGCTGCGGGCCAGGAGGCTCGGCTTCGCCAATCCACTCATTCCTCGTACGAACCCGACGACGTGGACGCCCGGCGCTGTTGGTCGAAGCGACATCCCCGATGCGGCCAGGGCTTGGCGACAGTCCTACTGGCCTCTGCAAGTGCGCAAACTCGGGACGCAATTGCGAGCGGGTGGGCCCGGAACACCTCGTATGAGCGGCGAGTGCTTGCGTAAACCGATGGCTTCCGAACTCGATGGCGCTCATGGGACCGCATCCGTAGCTCGTCGATGAGCGCAACATCGTTTCACTGTCGAGAAGGATCTCGCGTCTGGGCAGGAATGATCGGGTGTCGTGTCAACCGGCGTGTGAGCGTCAGCCGTGCCCACCGTGTGATCGATCGTCAAGACTGAGCAGTCGGCGCAACACGAGGTTGATGGTGACGGCGGTCCGCTTCGCTTCGCGTTCAAGTTCATCTTGAACCTCTGCGTCGACCAGGATGCTGCAGCTGTTGGCGGACGGCGGACGAGGGTCTTTCGACGTCATATTGCCGATAGTAGACCATCGTGTCGGATCGTGGGCGAAAGCGTTCCGCCGTTCGAAAGCCTGGGTTCGCTTGCTGGCCGCCGATTGCAATTTTGAAAGTTCGCGGTCTTGTCAACTATCCGATACGTGTGCAACACTAAAGGAATGAGCAACGACACCATCGCAGCGCCTCAGTTGAACACGCTTCCGGAGATCGCTGTACCGGCTTGGGCCTGGGCGGTTGTTGCGATGGCCGCGCTCGCGATCTACTTGGTCACACTGGAAAACGGTGCATTCTTGGGCACGTTCGCGAACACGTTGCACGAATTCATGCACGATGGTCGGCACTTCGCTGGCGTGCCCTGCCACTGACCGCTGTTGCAGATCGAATTGGTGTCTGATGCGATGAAACGCCTGCTTGGAATCGGTGCATTGAGCGGGCTCGCGGCCGGCGTCGCGCTAGCGCTCTTCCTTGCGACGGTTGGACGTTCGCCCATCCGGGCGGCGCTGGCCCTCGAGGAAAGCGCCCCCCACGATCACGGCGGCGCAGCCCACGAGGATCTGTTCAGTCGAGGGGCCCAAGAGGTTGGCGGGGCGATCGGACTCATCCTGTACGGCGTGGCGGTCGGGCTCATCTTCGCCGTGGTGCTCGGTTCGCTGTCGCGCCACCTGGCGAACAGATCACCTATGGCTGCAACGGGGCAACTCGCGCTTGTCGGGTTCCTCACTGTGGTCGTCGTGCCCTTCGTGAAGTACCCGGCAAACCCGCCGGCGGTCGGAAGCCCGGACACCATCAACGAGCGAACGGTGCAGTACCTTTCCGTGCTGATCTTCTCGGTGCTGTGGGCGATTCTCGTGTGGCAGACCCGGAAGCGGCTCGCGACGTCGCCGGCATCGACTGCCTGGATCACCGCTGGAGCCGTCGGTGTTGGCCTCGTCCTCGTCGCCTTCGTTCTCCCGGAGAGCCCGGACCCCGTCGACATCTCAGCCGACGTGGTCTGGCAGTTTCGGATTGCCTCCTTACTCGGGCTCGCCTGCGCGTGGTGCGTGATGGCCCTCGTCGCTGGCGCGCTGCTGTCACGCCCGACGTTGATCGGCTCCGTCAGTCAAGATCGACAGGACGGACCGGTGGCGGACCACGATGCCCCTGTGCGCGACGCAGCGTCTGTCTCCGCAGCGGCAAACGGACGCTCGTTCTCGCTGATTCCAATCCGTCGTCATCGGCGCCAGTAGGCGCCGATCATCGTGGCGTCGGCCGTCATGTCACAGCTCTCTCTCAGATGGCGGCGAATGGTGGCCATCTGTCGGGCTTCGCCCGCGCCGAACGCATACAACCCGGTGGACGACGGCGTTCGTGATACAACCGCGTCGAGCAGCGCCGTTCCGGTTCCGGGTAGGGCTGCGCCGCGGAAGGTCCACTCGACCTCTACGAGAGGGCCAGCAGGCAGGTCCACCCGGTGGCGAACGTCGCGTACCTCGACGAGGACGGTCACCGGAACCCGACCGCCAAGGTGTTCGAGGATCGACGCGACCGCAGCGAGGCCGGTCTCGTCGCTCACGAGAAGGTACGACGCAGTGTCGGCTGGCGGCTCGAATGCCGCACGGGGACCCCACAGTTCCACGTCATCGCCGGGTCGTGCCGTTGCGGCCCACGCGGTGGCTGGGCCACGGCCATGCAGCACGAACCAGATGTCGACTTCGCCATCTTCGGGTCGGTAGCGGCGAATGGTGAAGTTGGCGTCGAGGAGCCTGACGTACTGGTCAACGCCGAGGTCATTGAATCCGTCGAGCCCTCCGCCCAGGGTGATCTCGCGTATCGCTGGAGTGATCGAACGCGTCGATGCCACCTTGCATCGATACGTCGGGAGTGCTTCGACGTCCGCGACGATCCGTTCGAGACTCGTCGTCGGCTCTGCTGGCTCGGCAGCGGCACGGGCGCGGCGGACCAGCGCGAAGACCTCGGAGCGAACGTCGTCGGATGTGGTGGCGGTCATCGTGAAGTCGAGACGATGGACGGCGGCGCCGTCGATTGGCAATGGTAAGAACGACAGTTCGCATCCGACCGAGTCGAGCGCGGCGATGGTCGCCTTCGACAGATCGACGCGGCCGGTCGCGAATTGGGCGAGCAGCCGGATTGTGTCGGTGTGATTCGCGTTGAGATACTGCAGGATCGCGTCGCAATCGAGATCGCTGTCTTCTACGTCGTGTGGCTCTCGGGTCATTTCCGACAACGGTGGTCGTCACTCGGCGTAGATCCGCAGATGTTGCGCCGCCGTGTTCGCCCACGAGTATTGCGCCGCGACCGACGGCCCAACGGCCGCGAGCCGAGCAGCGAGGCTCGCGTCGTTCTGCAGCAACGTCATTCCAGCCGCGAGTGACTCCGCGTTGGACGCCTCGGTCATGATCGCGTTCTCACCGTGCACCAGGAACTCGTGGAACACCTCGATGTCCGAGGTGACAACGGGAAGTCCGGCGCTCATGGCTTCCAGGATCACGAGGCCCCAACCTTCGTTCACTGAAGGAAACACAAAGCCGTCGGCGGCGTGGAACCACTCGGGGAGTTCGTCATCGGCCAACGTGCCGAGCAGTACGATGTCGTCTCCCGAAATGAGTCCGTGTCGGTCGAGCGAGCTGAGCACGCGCTCGCGGTACGGGGCGTAGTCCTGGAACGAATGGCCGCCGACCACGGCGAGCACTGGGCTGGAATTTGCGGTGTCGGCTTTGATCTGTCCGAGGGCGTCGATCAAGAATTCCGATCCCTTGCGCGGCTCGATTCCTCCCACCGTCAGGTAGAGAAATCGATCGGTGGCGCCGGCTTGTGCCCGAAGTTCAGCGCGACGGTCGGCACTGATCGGCCGTCCGAAACGATCTGACCGCACGCCGTTCGTGACGACCGATGCATCGACGTCGTAGTCGCGCGCCAGGCCGCGTTTCCAGAGTTCGCTGACCACGAGGACGCGGTCGGGTTCGGTAATCGCGTTGATCTGGCAGTCGATGAGTGCCTGGGTCGTGAAGTCGTCGACGTGGTGCACCGTTCGGATAAGTAGGAAACTGGCGCCTGCGTCGCGGACCCGTGCGGCGGCGCGCGCAGAGATGCAGTCTTGGCTATGGACGATGTCGAAGTCGTCGCGCATTGTCTCGATGCTGGCGGTCATCGCATCGATCCAACTGAACACCCGCTCCTCGAGGGTGTCGCCCCAGGGAGGCGCCGGCACGATTCGCACCGGAACAGTGACGGGTCGGAAGAACCCTGCGGCGGGGTTGCCCATGGCAATCACCGTCACGTCGGCACCCGCTGCTTGAAGAGCTTCCGCCAGTTCGAGCGTGTGCACGACGCCACCGCGCGGCTTCACTGAGTACGTCGTGAGGGCGATGCGCGGCCCGTCCATCAGTGCCCGCGAAGATCGTCGTGGACCAGCGCGGGGTCGCGGTTGACAATCGCCGCGGCGCCAAGCGCTGTGCGCGCTGCCGTTTCCGTGACGACACATCCGACCGCCCGTAGCTCGTCTCGCTGCGCAGCGAAACCCTGCGGATCGTTGTCGGTGCCGAGCACGTAGGCGATGACCACCGCGCCTGAGTCGATGATCTCCTTGGCGACGGGTGCGAGCAGTCCGGCCGGATTGTCGTGGGAACCGTCTCCGATGACCACGTCGAGCAGTACGACGGCCACGGTCGGGTCGTCGACTTGCCTGCGCATCCAGTCGATTCGGGCCTCGGGGTCGATCATCGGATGTGGGCGTCCAACTGTGTACTCCTCCTCGCCCAAATCGAGGCAGACGTGAGCTCCGTCTGGCGCGGGCAGTGTCCACAGCGCGTCGAGCGGGGTGTTCGAGTGGATCGCGCCGATGTGCTGGGTAGCGATGGTCATTGCTTCGTAGCACAGCGTGCCACCACTGAAGAGCCCGACGAGGCGCCGGCGAGTCTGGGTGAGCGGCATCATCACCGTTGCGATGGTCTCGGCGAGATCACCCACGAGCTCTGGCACCGCACGATCGAGCGCGGCAGCCGTGAGTACAGCGCCCTGTTCGAGGGTGTTGCAGATGGTCACGCCGTCGGCCACGCCTTCGAGGTCACCCTTGAGGCCGATCAGCGCGGCGATGATCGGCTTCGATCGTTTCGATCCGAGCAGCTGTGCAGCAACCTCCGGTGACGGAGGCTTGGAGACGAGCAGGATGGCCTCGGTGTTCTTATCGGCTTCGAGCGCTTCGATACCTGCAGTGGCCATCAGTCCGCCGACGCCGGCTGAGAGGTCGCGGCCGCCGACTCCGATCACATGGGTCAGGCCGATTCCCCAACGATCGAGCAAGCTCATCACTTCCTGCGCGCCGGTTCCCGCTGCAGCGACTACGCCGACGGGGCCGGGCTTGGTGCGATTAGCGAAGCCTAGACCGGTCCCCGCGAGCATGGCCGTGCCCGCGCCTGGGCCCATCACGAGGCGCCCGAGTTCACGGGCCCGGGATTTCAACTCGATCTCGTCGTCGAGGGGCACGTTGTCGCTGAAGAGGAGGACGTCGAGCCCGGCCGACAATGCCTTGTGTGTTTCGAGGGTGGCGTACGGGCCCGGCACCGAGATGATCGCCACGTTGGTCTCCGGCTGGTGAACGAGTGCGTCGCGCAGTGTGTCGACGGACTCCACGCGCTCGTCGCCGTCGCTCGTCGTGGTCTTTGAGAGCGCGTCGAGCGCGATCTGCATTGCTTCGGCAACGATGGCAGCGTCGGTTGACCGCACCACGATGAGGAGGTCATTGGCCGAGGCGGCATCGATCGTGCCGAACCCCTCGCCAGCAAGAGTCTCGAGGTTCGTCGGCGTCGCCATCACCGACCATCCGTAGTCGACGCCATCGATCGACTGCATCGATCTGGTTGCCTCTAACAGGCGGACACTGTCCTTGTATGAGTCCTTCAGGACCTTGACTTCATGCAACATGATTGGGTTCCTCGGTGTTGTCGCCCAGAGCGACGGGCTCGGCGACCTTGGGCGGTTTGATCAGCGTGCCCCGATGGCCTTGGATGGCGCCGTGGACGTTGTCGAGCGTGGCGTAGACCAACTCCGGTGTCGTAATCGCGGAAATTCGCCGGACCTCCGGCGTGGAGCCCTCGACGAAATGAGTCGCGGCGCGCATCTTTGGTCCCATGCTGCCTGGTGGAAACTGTCCATCTTCGAGATGACGGTGCGTTTCAGCCGGCGTGAGGTTGTAGACGGTCTCTTCGGTGGTTGTGCCGAAGTTGATCTTCACGTTCGGTACACCTGTCACCATCACGAGGGCGCTGGCGTCGGACGCCTCAGCGAGGCGCTCAGCGGCGAAGTCCTTGTCGATGACGGCGTCGACGCCTCGAAACGTCGGTCCATCCCTGATCACGGGAACGCCGCCGCCGCCCGCGGCGACCACGACGTATCCGGCGTCGATCAGCGTGCGGATAGCGGCTGCTTCAACTGGTCCCTTCGGCGACGGCGAGGGCACGACGCGCCGGTAGCCGCGGCCGGAGTCCTCGATCATTGTCCATCCACGTTCTGAGGTGGCTTCCTTCGCCTCCTCCTCGCTAAAGAATGGTCCAATCGGCTTCGTCGGCCTACCGAACGACGGGTCGTCGGCGTCGACTTCCATGTGCGTGATCACCGACACCGCGCCGGGGATCTCATCGCCGCACTTCTCGTGCAACGCCAGGCAGATCAAGCTGCCGAGTGCACCTTGGGTCATAGCGCCGAGAGCGAACAGGGGTTGAGCCGGGACGAGGCGTGATCCTTCGGCATGTTGGATGGCGAGGTTCCCGACCTGAGGGCCATTGCCGTGCACGATCACGATGCTCCAACCCTTGCGGATCAACGACCTCACCGACTTCGCCATCGCCAATGCGTTGACGTACATCTCGTCGATCGTGCCCTGTTGGTCTTCGCGGGTGAGAGCATTTCCGCCAAGGGCGAGAACAGCGGTGCCTGTCATGCGCGACTCGGTCGTATAGGCGATGACATTTGTCGTATAGTAGACGCTGTCCTCCGGCTCGGCCAACCGAAAGTTGTCGAACGAGGGCGAACGTGTACAGACGAGCATGATCCGTGAGGCGTGGGATGACTCAACAGACTGAAACCATCGCTCAGCTTCGACCTCAGTGGGCCGAAGCCGAACGCAAGATGTACCCCCTCGCAACAACGTCGCCCGAGAAGTACGAGCACCTGATCAAGGTGGCTCGCCACGTCGCGAACGACCTGACGAAGGCGACGACTTCGGTGCAGCTGGCAACGATGTGGGGGAACTGCGAGTCGCTCATCGAGGCAGCCTGCGCTCGCATGGGGGTCGGCCTCGGCGGCTTGCCGGTACGAGAGGTCGCCGGCGTGGCGTTCTCGCTTCGATACGGCGAGATCCAGCACTCTGAATACGAACAGCAGATGACTGCACTGATCGACGCGACGAGAGTCGCAGACGAGTCGTGGGTGCTGCTGCACGAGCAGGGTGACATCGCGAGCGGACTGATGGACGCGTATCAATCGATCGAATTGCACCGGCCGACAGGTGCGGCGATCGTCGCCTCCATCGAGCCAGACCCCGTAACCGGGCGGGTGACCCATGTGCTGACAGTTGTCCGGCTTGATCCGATCACCGGCATGTTGGCTGACGCGGATCCTGGCTTCGCGGACACCCGCGAACTCGATGATGTGGACGATTTCCTGTCGAGTCGCGCAGAGCTTCGACGAATGATCGAGCACACGGAGGTTCGCTAGAATTTCCTTTAGTAGACGTCCACCGTACTTTCTGATAGTAAATGTCCAGCAGTCGATGGTCCTCAGCGACCTGACCAGAAGGAATCACGATGCCCACCGCTGAAGAAGTCAGAAGCCCCATCCCGACCGCTGAAGATGGCAATCGCATTGCCCAGCTCATTGTCGAACTGCAGTCGCAAGGTCTCAAGATCAACACCGAGTTCGAACGCCGCCCCGGTGGAGCCGGGCCGTCGGATGCGGGGATGATCTGGATCGAAGGGACCCCGCTCACGGTGCCGGTCGACGCCGACTTCGTCAAGAACACTCCGTTCACTCTCGAAGCCGAAGACGTCGGTTTCGGCATCTACAACAACGGCTCACGTGTTGCGTCGGCCGCGCCGTCGAATCGGCCGACGTACTACGACATGGAAACCGCCGACGGCACGCCGTATTGGCAGATCGCTCTCATGCACCTCGACTCGCTTGCCAGCACGGTGTTGCAGACATGTGCATATTGGGGCAACGACGACCAGTGCAAGTTCTGCGGGATCGGTGTGTCGCTCGACTCGGGCAACACTGTGAAGGTCAAGCGGCCGGAACATCTCGCTGAAGTTGCCGTCGCCGCGCAAAAGTACGACGGCGCACTCGACGTCACCTTGACGACCGGTTCGACCTACGGCAAGGACCGCGGTGCGTTGTACGTCGCGAAGTGTGGGAACGCGATGAAAGAAGCAACCGGGCTGCCAGTCGAAGTGCAGTTCGAGCCGCCCGAAGACCTCAACGTCATCGATCGTGTCGCCGACTTGGGGATGGACTCTCTCGGGATCCATGTCGAGACATTCGATCCAGCGGTGCTCGAACGGATCGCACCTCCCAAGGCCCGCACGGGAATCGAGCGCTACTTCGAGACATGGGAGTACGCGGTGAAACGATTTGGTGAGGGGCAGGTCACGACCTACGTCATCCTGGGAATGGGCGAGGACCCCGAATTGACCATCGCTGGATGCAAGCGGGCGATCGACATCGGCGTCTATCCCTTTATCGTCCCCCTCCGTCCCGTTCCCGGAAGCCTGATGGCTGATGTCAGCCCGCCGACTTCGGAGTACACCGATCGCATCGCACGACAGGTTGCCCCGTATCTCATCGAGCGGGGGATCACCGCCGACAAGGTGCTGGCTGGTTGTGCCCGCTGTCAGGCCTGCTCGCCGCTTGGGGCCATCGAACAACAGCTGCAATTGTCGAGCACTGGTCGCACCCTGATCCCGGTGATGGACGCGAGCTGAGATGACCAAGGCGAACATTGCCTGCTGGTCGCCCGGACCGAATGAGATCACCTGGCATTTCGCGATACGACATCAGGTGTTCGTCGAAGAACAACGAGTGATGGTGTTCACCGACGTGGACGATCACGATCGCGACCCCGACACGATTCATGTCGTTGCCGCCATCGGCAATCAAGTGGCCGGAACGGTTCGCCTGTACCAGCAAGGTTCCAATGGGCGATGGAAGGGTGATCGACTCGCGGTGCTGCCCGAGCACCGATCGTCGTTGGTGGGCATGCGACTCGTGCGATTCGCTGTGTCGACGGCTGCAGCCTGCGGCGGTGGTGAGATGGAGGCCTCGGTGCAAGTCGCAAACACCACCTTCTTCGAGCGTCTGGGTTGGTCGCGCGACGGCGAGGTTGCGCCCTACTTCGGCCTGCCTCACCAACCAATGGCGATCTCGCTGGTGGGTGCGGCTGCGGCGCTCGAATCTCGGCCACAGTTCGACGATCTGCATCTTCCGATTGCGGGCCCGTTCCCGAGTCCGCTGCTCGCCGCAGTCTGAGCCGTTCAGGCCGGAATCTTCACGCCGGGCGTTTCAGGCCCAGCGAACGAAGACTCGCTCAGGACTCTTCGGCCCAGAGCCCTGTGACCACCTCGCTGTCGAAGTCGATCAACTCGCACTCGACGTCGTCGTGCGAGACGGTCAACCTCGAACCGTCGGTGACATCTCCAACGATGACGCACGTCAACTCGTGTTCTGTGAAGAGATCGACACACGCCTGCGCAGTATTTGGCTCGGTAGTGAGCCAGAAGGCATAGCTCGGAAACGAGATCATCCACTGGAGGAAGTCGGTGTCGACCGGGATGGGCATCCGCCCAAGATCGACTTTGGCGCCGTGACGCGTGAATTCGAGCAACATCGCGAGCGAGCCGAGCGCTCCGGCCATCGACACGTCTTTGGCCGCGACAGCGAGGCTTTGTGTCGCCACCTCCGCAAGCACTCTGACGTCGGCGCCAAATCGTTCGGTCTGCTGGTCGATGGATGTGAAGAATGGAAAGTCCGGCCGCATGTGACCGTCGAGGAAACACGCGAACAGCAGGGTTTGACCGGGTCGTACGTTGGCCATCGACAGAACGTTGTTCGCGTTGCCGACGGCGAACGCCGAGACCGATGTGTGGCCGGGCCGTTCGGTGAGGTGCCCGCCAACGAGTGGGACGTCATACCAACGAGACGCGTCGGCCATGCCGCGGAGCACCTCGTCGGTGACCTCGGTTGGTCCGACCACGGTGTTCACGATTCCGAGCGGGACGCCGCCCATCGCTGCGACGTCGTTGACGTTGGCGAGGACGGCCGCGACACCCGCTCCGTAGGGATCACCCTCGACGAATGGAGGCGATAGCGCCTCGCCGCAGACAACGATATGGGAGTCGTCCACTTCGACGATCGCGCCGTCGTCGCCGGGGCCGTGTACTGGATCGGACGTGTCGATGAACTGACGCACCGACGAGATCGGCAGTTTGTTGGCGAAGCCCGCGTAGTCGCGAACCGCAGCGACGATTGCGTCGAGCCGATGTCCGTGGATCAAGGTCGAGCGTTCGGATGGTTCACCCATGTCCGTATCCTATAGTAAACGTTCTCTCCACCGAGAGAGACGACTGCCGCTCACGCGGCCGACCGAATCTTGAGGATCCCGATGACAACGTCTGCTCCAACCGTCATGCTGCCAAGTCGAGTGAGCGTGGTCAACGTTGGCCTCCCGCTCTTCGAGTCGGCGATTCGCGACCAGGGCGCCGATGCGATCGGCGTCGAGTGGCGAATTCCTGGAGGGGGCGACGACGCTGTCGTGGCCGCCTTGGCCCGGGTGCTCGGACCGAAGTCGGCGAGCATCGACGAGGCAAATGTCGAAGTGGTCCGTCGGCTCAACGAGGGTGTTCCGATGCTCACCGGAGTCGCACGTGCGGGCGAGGTCATCGCGGGCATGGGCGATCGCACGATCTTGCACTGTGGTCCGGCGCTCGATTGGGCAGGGTTGCCCGATCCATTGCAACGGTCGATCAAGGCTGCGATCGTGGCGGAGGGATGGGCGCCCGACGTCGACGCTGCAGGCCAGATGGTTGTCGATGGTCACGTAGAACTCGGTCCGGCCAACGAGCACTCGACCGTGGTGCCGATGGCCACGGCAATCGGGCCGTCGGCGCCGATGTACGTGGTGCGCGATGCAGCGGGAGGCACCGAAGCGTTCTCGTCGATCAACCAGGGTTCAGGTCAGGTGCCGTGGTTCGGAGTGGACTCTGCTGAGGCGATCGACCGGTTGAGGTTCGTGCGCGACGTCGTCGGACCGGTGCTCGGCGTGGCGATCGAGTCGATGGGCCCCGTCGATGTGCTCGGACTCGCGAGCCAAGGCGTTCCCATGGGCGATGACGTGCACCTTCGCGTGCAAGCCACGACCAACCTGTTCCTGCGCGACTTGCTCCCGCATCTGGTGCGTTCGACGTCCCCGGTTGCCGGTGAAGCGGCCACGTTCCTCAGCGGCAATCACCTCATGTTCTTGAACATCGCGATGGCGGCCGCGAAGTCGTTGGTGCTCTGGGCTGGGCAGGTTCCGAACTCCAGCATCGTCACGACGATGTGTCGCAATGGAGCCACGTACGGCATTCGCCTCCCAGGGCGCGATGACGATTGGTTCATTGCCGATTCGCCACCGGTTCAGGATGCGCTGTACTACCCAGGCCAGGGATCTGAGACGAGCGCACCAGACATCGGCGACAGCGCGGTACTCGAACTGATCGGTCTCGGTGGTCCAGCGGCCGCGAATTCGCCAGCGGTCGCAGGATTCTTGGGGGGACGGATGTCGGACGCCATCGCTGCGACGCGCAACATGCAGAAGATCTGCTTCGGCGAGAGCGGACGATTCCGATTGCCGATTCTCGACAATGTCGGTACCCCCGTCGGCGTCGATATCCGCCGAGTCGTTGAAACCGGTATCACCCCTGCCGTGAATACCGGGATCATCCACATTTCAGATGGATCGGGTCAGGTCGGCGCGGGGGTGGCGCACGCCCCGGTCGAGTGTTTCGTCGATGCGCTCCTGGCACTCGACGCCGACGTGGACTGAGCTCAACAATGTCGACGACGGTCAGAACCCGCATGAGCGCGCTCTCGATCGGCAGCGGCGTCGAAGAGATCATCTCGCATGCGACACGCCGTCCCGTCGTCGGCCAGATTGTCGGCACGTTTTCGCACGGGGCCTACGCCCGGTTCGACGGCGAGCTGATGGCGATTGGAACGAGCAAGATTCCGGCGGGGCCCCTCCACATGATCGCAACCGGTGGAGCGCTGGGATGCACCGAGGGGAGCGAAGTTTGCCTCACGCCCGACGTGCTCTTCGCGGGGAATTCGAAGATCGACCTCACGGAGGCCAGCACCTGGTCGCCGCAATTTCCATCGAGTGACTCGTTGTCTGCCATAGGTGAGCGCCTGGCAGATGTCGTCGAGTTCGACTCGATGATCCCGAGTGAATTGAAGGTGATATGGACACCCGTCGTCGACGCGGTCGCGGCCGACAATCTCGATGCCGCACGCGTCCTCCTCGAGGGCAGGGGATCGGGCTTGACCCCGGCTGGTGACGATGTGCTCGCTGGCCTGCTTCTGATCGACGCGTGCTGTCGGCGCGAAGTCAGCGATGCAATCCGGCGACAGGAGGTGGCCGACGCTGTTCGATCGACGAATCTCAGCCGAGCGTTTCTGAAGTGGGCAGCGCGAGGGCACAGCATCGAACCCGTGCACCGGTTGATCGAAGTTGCCTCGACGGGTACCGTCGCCGAAGTCCGTAGCGCAGTCGTGGCTGTGGCCCGTATCGGCAGTTCGTCGGGTGTGTCGTTGATTTGCGGGCTCGCATTGGGATCCTGGCCGGTCGTGGCAGCGCGCCGCTGAAATCGGGATCAGGTCCGATCGAGCGAGAGTCGACCGCGAGTCTCGAAACCTTCCCGAAGTTGTCGCGGGAGCCGGGAGATCAGCTTGGTACTGGCTTGTGCAGCCTGTTCGGGCAGGGCGACTTCGGCGAGGAGTAGATGGGAGCCCGTCGCCGCGGCGACCCTGCCGGCTTCCTCGGTCCGCCCCAAGAGGTGCAGCGCGAGGGCCTCATACTTGCCTGAACCAACCGTGCGGGCGTCGACCAGTAGACGTTCAGGCGACTCCACGCCCAGCCGTGTTGCGAGTTCGGTTGCACGCAACTCGGCTCGCCACCGGAACGGGAGCCATCCGCCGAGGAGAGCTCGCGCATCGGAAACGAACTCAGCTGCGGCGTCCGGCTTGTCAGCGATCATGGCGCACTCGGCAAGCGAGCAAAGTGCGTGGAGTTCCTGTTCGACCTGCAATTCACCTTCGTCGACTTCGCGCGATTCGGCGAGGGCCTGTTCGGAGAGCGTCTGGGCGCGACCGTGTTCGCCAAGTTCGCGCCAGATCCAGGCGAGACACGTGTTCGTGCGAGCCCGGTAGAACGACACGTCGTAGCGGTGCAGCAGGGTTTTCTTGGTCTCGAATGTGGTGAGAGCTCCCGAGAGGTCCCCAGAGTTAGCGCGAGCCAGGCCCTCGAAGAACAGCGATCTCAACAGCGGACGGAAGGCGCCGATCTCATGGCAGAGCGCCACGGACTCGTCAAGCACGTCGATCGCCTCGGGAAAGCGGTCGCTGTGAGCGAGCAGCGCTCCAAGGCAACTCAGCGCTGACGCGCGCACCGCACGGTCCTCGTCGTCAAGTTCGTCGAGGGCCCGGTTGTAGGCAGTTGCAGCTTCGTCGAAGTCGCCGGCCCAGTGCCGCGTCCGGCCCAGCAGGACCCAAGCGCTGGGGTGCGCTCCGGGCATCGTCGCGGCCTCCTCGGCGCGAGCGATCGCTGCAGCGACATCACGCTCGTAATAGGCGATCCACCCAAGCCGCTCGACGGCGCGAGCGCGCAGTGCACGATTTCCGGTGCTGAGGCTCAGTCGCTCGGCTTCCAATTGATCGTCCGATGCTGCGCCATATTGGCCGAGTTCGGTACGCGCCATGCCCCGACCAATGAGGGCTTCACCGCGTACGAGGTTGTTGTCGGCGAGTTCGGCGGCATTGAGCGCTTCGGTGAACAACCTGTCGGCATCGGAGTTGGAGAACGTACGTCGTGCGAGTAGGGCCGCCTCGAGCCACGCATTCGCGGCGGCGTCAACGTCGCCAGCTTTGGCGAGGTGCCAGGCTCGTCGCTCCGGACGGCTGGCGAGAAGCTCGGCAAGGCGGCGGTGCTGCTCTCGCCGAATAGGGCCGAGCGAGGCGTCGTACAGCACCTCTTGGATGACTCGGTTGCTGAACTCGAACAGGTCGTCGCGAGTCTGGACAAGCGTGGCTCCGATCGCCGATTCGAGTAGTGGGATGAGTTCGAACGACTGGCGTTCGGTCACGTGGGCCAACGTCCGAAGATCAAACGTCATGCCGATGACCGCCGCTACCTGCAACACGTTGTGCACGTCGGGGCCAGCCTGGCGGATGCTGTCGAAGACCACGGACCGAAGCGAGTCCGGAATCGACGCTCGTTGGACGTCTCGCGAAAGGGCCTCGAGCACGGACTGCACGAATAGCAGGTGTCCCTGCGTCAACTCCCACACGAATCCGGCGTCTTCGGGTCGGCCGGCAGCTGTGGCGAGGGCCGCGACGTCCGGTTCGGAGAGCGGTCGCAGTTCGATGTGGGTTGAACGACTGACCAAATCGAGGAGCTGGGGGTTGCCGTGATCGGGTGGCATCGTCGTGACGATCAAGACTGGCAGCGACTCCAACTCGGTCTGCAACCAGTGCAGGGCCTCGACGGTCGACGCACCGGCGTGATGGATGTCGTCGAAGACGAGTAGGAGCGGCTGATGTGTTGCCAACGAACGCAAGACGTGTTCGACGGTTTGGAGTGCTCGACGATGTTCGAGGTCGGCCGAACTTCGTTGATACGGCTCGACTTTGCACACCTGCCGCAGCTCGGGAATCAGCTCGGCGGCGGGGCCGAGAAAGGACTCGAGCATCGCCGGAATGTCGTCGGCCGGGGTCGACAGAACGACCCGCTTGATCATCGTGAGGATCGGGTGCAGGAAGAGGGATCGCTCGCCCTCGACGCTCACTGACTGAAGGACGTGGCCACCGGTGCGCTCCACGATGTCGGCAAGCGCCGCGCATAGCTTCGAGCGGCCCGAACCGGTCGGTCCAGAAACCGTTGCGGTGACGACGGTGCCCGCAGCAGTACGGTTCCATGCCTCGACGAGAAGGCCGAGTTCGTGGTCGCGGCCGGCGAGCTTGTGGTCCAGTTCGACTGCGGGGCCGCGGTTGCTTCGAACGATTGCATTGACATGTTCGTCTTTGACGATCGCGCTGTAGAGCTCTTCGGTTTCGGGGCTCGGCTCGACGCCGAGTTCGGCGAGAAGCCGCGCCCGCATGCGGTCGTGCGTCGTCAGGGCCGAGCCACGATCGCCACGATTCCAGTGGGCGAGCATGAGTGCTCGACCGGCGATCTCGTCGTGTGGCTCCGCGATGAGCGCAGCCTCGGCTTGATCGACCAGTTCGCTCCAGCGGCCGAGCGCAATGTCCGCATCCCACAACGACCGTTGCAGCTTCTTGCGCAAACCGGCAACGTGGCGTGTGAAGTCATCGGCCCACTCGGCGTCGACGTCGCTCGCGAGGCCGACCGGGACGCCGCGGTCGAGCATGTCGAGACCGCGGTGCGCCGACGCGGCGGCGAGCGCCGGAGCTGACGAGGATCGCGACTGGGCTTCATTCACGAGGCGTTCGGCGAGAGTCACGTCGGTCGTCCAAGCCGAGCCGAGATTGAACCGATAGCCACGGGTCGTGTTGCCGTCGATCACATCAGGACCGAGGGCTGATCGAACTCGGCTGACCAACGAGGCGACTGTCCTATTCGCTGTCGCCGGTGCTCCCTTGGGCCACAGGGCATCGATGATCGTGTCGACGCTCAACGCAGTTCCCGACGCTGCAGCCAAGCGCTGTACGAGCAGCGAGGCGCGGCCAGCGGGAACCGAGCCGGCCGACGAGCCGTCGGGATGCACAGCAATCAACGATCCAAGGAGGTGAATGACGTTGGGTTGGTGGGTCCCTCGGCCTGCATTTGGCATCGCTGCCTCCCTGTGAGAATTCAAGTGTCGACTGCTCAATCTCGAAACTGTAGGGCGAGTGCGGGCAGCTCCATGACGTGTCGCATACGATATGGTTGATTCTCTATCGTAGTTTCGTTCTACGTTCCGGTTCGACATCTCAAGCAGAGGGGCAGACATGGCTGCGGACGCACAAAGCCCGTCGTTTCTGACGCTCGGTGATCGTTCGGACAAACCGAGATCGGTCGGCATCACCCATGTATTGGACAAGGGTGTCCCGCTGCTCTCGATGCAGTCGACGTTGGCGTCCACCGCGCCGTTCATCGACCTGTGGAAGTTCGGCTGGGGTACCGCCTACATCGAACCGCAATTGGCTGACAAGCTCGCCGAACTGGATCGTCACGGCATTTCTGCATGCACCGGTGGAACGCTTGCCGAGATCTCCTGGCAGCAGGGCCGAGCTCTGGATTTTCTCAAGTGGGCACACAATGTCGGCTTCCGCCTCGTCGAGGTCAGCAACGGAGCGACCAAGATGCCGCTCAGCGAGAAGCGGCGTCTCCTCGTCGAAGCTCGTGAATTGGGTCTGACCGTCCTCTCGGAAGTCGGGAGCAAGGACCCCGACGAGCACGCTTCGCCGCAGCAATGGGTCGACGAGATCCTTGGCGATCTCGAAGCGGGCGCGCGATGGGTCGTGCTCGAGGGTCGCGAGAGTGGAACTGTCGGGCTCTATGGGGCGAACGGCGACGTGCGCTGCGAGATCGTCAACGCGATTGAAGATGCCGTCGCCGGAGCGTCGATCATCTACGAAGCACCGCAACGGGCGCAGCAGGCGTGGCTGATTCGCAACATCTCACCATCGGTTAATCTCGGGAATGTTGCGACCACCGAGATCATGAGCGTCGAATCGCTCCGACGGGGGTTGCGTTCGGACACGATCGGGGTCGGCGTGCCCGCCGTTGTCAGGAATGCGAGTTACTAGGTGTTCACGCTCGATATTCACGCCTCGAACATCATCCCTGCAAAGTACCGACAGGTCGCGATCAGCGACTTCGACCACGAGCTCACCATCGCGGTGCTGCGCGAGAAGTTCATTGGGCGTGAGGCGTACATGCGCACCCGTTTCATCGTGGTGCGCTCGGCGGGACAGACTGCGCTCATCGAGGTCGACCGGGCGGCGAGCGACGAGCTCTTCTCCATCATCGAAGACGTGCGTGTGGTTGCGGGGCCCGACGAGTGTGTCTATGTCGAAGACCGGACGATTGACGTCGGTGTCCCGTCGCAGATGGCTCGCGTCGCTGACCGATATCCCGGTGCTCGATGCGTCGTCGTTGAAGGCCTCTATTCCCATGTCAGCTTTCTGCTCAACCCGCAACCGTTTCGACTCAACGTCCTCGACATCGTGCCGCCCGCACCGTCCAAACTGTTCGACCAAGTCCAGCGGTTACTCGATATCGGCGAAGAGTTACCGCCCATTGTTCTCACTTGCGAGGCGGTCGACGCCCGCGATTTACTCGACGAGCATGCCGACGACCGAGGGCAGGCTTCGAGCACCGTGCTGCTGCCGTGTCGGGCGACCGGTGTCGACTTCGGCACACGCCGAGTCGAATTCCTCGACCAGCGACCGACACCGCCTCCTTCAGGCGATGAGTCGGAATCGCCAGACTGGACCGTGCTCGGGTGCGAGCGCACGCGTCAGATTCACGGTTGGTTCTACGGCGTCGACGCGCCGTCTGTCGACACCTGCCCGCGACGGTTCCTTTCCGACGAGCGAGACGCCGAGGGCGTCACGATGACGCGCTGCTGTCTCCTTCAAGAGGGCATGGAGCAGCGTGGTCGAACGACCGTTGTTCCGTGGGGTTCCACGTTGGGAGAAGTGAGCGAGGCGGTACGGGCGCTCATCGCGAGCGAAGGTGTCGCATGGACGCCCATCTGATCGACTCCCGGGTCTTTGGGCACCTGTGGAGCACCGATGCGTCGCGGGAAGCATTCGGTGAACGGGCGCGGATCATGCGATGGGTTGAGACGCTTGGCGGCCTGGCGCGTGCGCAAGCCCGACTCGATCTGATTCCCTCGACGTCGGCAGCGGCGATCACGGAATTGGCGTCGAGCGACATCGATATCGACGCAGTTGCCGCGGAGACACGGCTGACCGGCCACTCGACGCTCGGGTTGATCCATGTATTGCAGGCTCTACTCCCCGAGGCGGCTCGCGAGCACATCTATCTCGGTGTCACTGTGCAAGACATCACCGACACGTCGCTGGCGCTCGAGATGCGCACCATCGGAAACCAGGTGCGAGCCGACCTGGTCGATATCGAGAACGTGCTGATCGAGCTTGCCAGCGTTCACCGCACCACGCTGATGGCGGGTCGTACACACGGTCAACCCGGCGCACCGATCACCTTCGGCTTCAAGGTTGCGTCGTGGCTCGACGAAGTCGGCCGCCATATCGCCCGCCTCGATCAGACTCTGGAGCGTGTCCTCGTCGCGCAACTCGGAGGGGCGGTCGGCACGCTCGCCTTCTTCGGAGACCAAGCTCTGGCGCTTCGTGTCGAGTTCTGCGCAGAAGTCGGCCTTCGCGAGCCCCCGACGTCCTGGCTCACTTCCCGCGATCGACTCGCCGAGTTTGCGTCTGTACTCGCGCTGGTCACCGCCACCACAGCCCGAATCGCGAACGAGGTGTATTCGCTTCAGCGTCTCGAACTCAGTGAAGTGTTCGAAGCGGTTCCCTCCACGGTGGTCGGCAGCATCACGATGCCGCACAAACGAAACCCCGAATCGAGCGAGCAGATCGTCGTGCTCGCCAGGTTGGTGCGCGCACAGGCATCCACACTGTGCGAAACCATGGTGCAAGAGCACGAACGAGATGCTCGTGGATGGAAGACAGAATGGGTTGCTTTCCCGGAGCTGTGCCACTTCGCGACGGCTTCGCTGGCGTTGACCAAGACGCTGGTGTCCGGGCTGGAGATCGACGTTGACCGGATGCGGGTGAATGTCCAAGCCGTTGAGTCGATCACGTCGGAACAGGTGTTGCGTCACCTCACGCCGCTGCTGGGTAAGCACCGCGCACAGGCTGCATTGCACGACGCCTACCGCATCGTTCGGATCGACGCTGTGCCGCTGGGGCAAGCTCTGACCGGCGTGCTCGGCGCCGAGTTATCCGCAGCGGACATCGACGCGGCAGACATTGACGCGGCGGTTGCTGTCGATCAAGGAGTTGTCGGAGCTGCTGCGGAAATGACGGACGTCGTCATCGCGGCAGCGCTCTCACGCCGCTCGGCCGACGCTGCAATCGAGGCCGAATGACCCGACGGCCGACCCGTGTGTCACTCGGCGACTTCCCGACGCGCCTGCACCGCGCTGACCATCTCGCCGCGGCGATTGGTTCAACCGACGACCTGTGGATCAAGCGCGACGACCTCACCGGCTTTTCCTGGGGTGGCAACAAAGTTCGTGCAATCGAGTTCCTGCTTGGCGACGCACTCGAACAGGGTGCAACCGAGGTCATTTTGGCGGGCGGACCGTCCTCGAACTTTGCTGCGCTGATGGCAGCGGCTGCCACGTCACGCGGGCTGGCAACGTTCCAAGTCAGCTACGGCTGCGAGCCGGCGCACGACATTTCCGCGCTCGCCGCTACCCGCCGAGCCGGAGCGCAGGTGTGCTTCAACGGGTCGAGTGACCGGTCCCAGATGGACGTGGACAGCGCACTCTTGGCCATCGAACGCTCCAACGCCGGGCAGGTGCCATACGTGGTGCCGCGAGGGGGAGCGTCGGCGGTCGGGGCGGTCGGCTTCTTCGCTGCAGCCGAGGAGTTCGGCCGTCAGGTCGACGCGCTCGGCGCTCGTTCGGGCAATATCGTGATCCCGCTCGGGTCCGGGGGAAGCACCGCAGGCCTGCTCGCAGGACTCGCGGCGAATCATCGCCCGTGGACAGTAACTGCGGTGTCGGTGTCGAGGCCGCCGGAAGAGATCGAAGAACCGATTATCAATACCGCCGTGACGTGCGCAACCTTGATGGGTTGCTCGGTACGGCCAGCCGACATCACCTCTCGACTGCGAATCGTCGACGGTCGTGGAGATGGATTCGGGGCGCTCTCGGTCGACGAGAACCTGCATGCGGATCACGTCGCTGCGTGCACCGGGCTGTTGATCGACCCCACGTACAACGCCAAGTCCCTGTACTGGATGCGCTCGGCCGGTGCGCTCGAGGGCCCCGTCGTGTATTGGCACACCGGCGGTGCGCTCGGTGCGCTCGATCGGCTTCTCAACAACCAATCGGAGAACCATTCCCAATGACCATCCCCGCTCCCACGTCTGAAGAAGGTCTGAACTCGCGCATCGCCGGAGCGTCGAGCGATGGCCCGGCCCAAGAACTGATCGATGCTGGATTTGCCTGGGAGATCGCCGATGCGCCGCTCCTGCACGACGGCTTGAACCTTGCTGACCTTGGGCACGTTTTGGACCTCCATCATCGTGGGATCGTGCCCGACGATGCGGCGCGCGATCTGCTCCGAGAACTACTCGTCGCCCACGCGACGCCACCCGAGGATTTTCCCTACGACGCCGCCTACGGTGAGCCGTACAACTCGCGCGAGCGGTTGTTCGCTGAACGTCTCGGCAACACGGCAGGCTGGTTGCATGCCGGGCGGCCTCGACGCGAAGCGGCGCGGGTCGCGCTGCGCATTCTGTTGCGTGGTCTCACGGCGAACCTTGTTGCAGAAGCTGGTCGATTCGCCTGCACGACCGCGCATGTCGCCGAGGCGCACAAAGACGTGTTCATGCCTGACCAGACGTACCTCCAGCAGGCACAACCGTCGACGTTCGGTCACTACCTGCTGGCGTTCGTTCCACCGGCGCTACGCGATGGCGATCGGCTCCTTGCCGCACTCGCCCAGGTGAACTTGAGCCCTGGTGGTGCGGGTTGCGTGAATGGAAGTCGGCTCCTCGAAGACCGCATGAACGTTGCAGCCTTGCTGGGTTTCACCGACATCATCGACCACACCCGCGACGCCATGTGGCAGACCGACACCTTCATCGACCTGTTGGCGACGAGCACCAGCCTTGTCTCGAACCAATCGAAGTTGGCTGAGGACTTGGAGATCTGGGCCAGCCAAGAGTTCGACTATGTCGATCTCGCGGGACCCTTCACGAGGTCGTCGGTACTGATGCCCCAAAAGCGCAATCCGTACGCGCTGTCGATCGTCCGCGGCGCCGGCGGCGTTTTGATCGGACGGTTGACCGGATTTTTGGCCGTGGTCAAGAGCCCCTCGGCGCGCAGCGACAACCTAATTTTCGCGTACGGCGAAATCCCCAGAGCGCTGGAACTGTCGGCCAAGGTCAGTTCGTTGATGTCGGGTGTGGTTCGAACCCTCACCGTCAACGAAGAGCGGATGTGGCAAGAACTCGAGGGCGGGTTTAGTCAGGCAACCGACCTCGCCGAATTCGTCATGTTGTCCACCGGAATCGACTACCGAAGCGCATATCGCGTCGTCGGTAACACCGTTCGATCGGCGAGCAAGTTGGGCTTGCGCGGTTTGGATATCACGAGCAACCTGATTGACGAGGCGGCTCAGGAGATCTGCGGACACGATCTATCGATCGATGCAGAACAGCTCGCAGTGGTGCTGAACCCGAAGGAAATTGTTGCCACCCGGACGTCGGCAGGTGGTGCAGCGCCACACGTCGTGCAGGAGATGGCCGAGCGCTATATCGACCATGGTGAGCAACTTACCGCTGCCGCCCAGCAGCAGATCGAGATGTTCGCGGCGTCGGAACTCGAACTGCTCAGACAGGCGCGGGAGCTCGTTGGCGACTAGACGTTCACCGGTCTCCAGCTGGCCTGTTGCACGTTTCGCCGTTCCGTGCAACGCGGGTGCAACGCGGCTCGCGACACTGCGTCAATGAAGACCATTCGTCCAGCGCTCGAGCGATGTACGTGCATGTGGTCGCTTGAAGCGCCAGCGCACCACGATCGGTTGCTCGAACTGGAAACCTCGCCATTGGGCCCGTTGTGTGAGCTCATCGCGTTGGCGTCGACCTGGGGCGAGGTCGAACATGGCCTCGATGAACCGGTGCTCGGTCCCGACACATGGGTGGCCTTCGCCGAGGGTCACGAGTGGTGCGACGCATCGCAGGTCTTCGACCTGATGGTGGGCTTGTGGTCGATGTCGCGTGGACAACAGGCGACCCGGCCTCAGCCGGCAGTTCCCTTTGCTCGGGCGGTCACCTCAATCGAGAGCGCCCGACGCCTTCGCGGCGCCGAACAGTCCGCGTAAACAGTTCGGCCGCCTAGGCAGGTCGAAGCGCCATCCACACGGCTTTTGCTGGCCTCTTGGTGGTGTTGCGCCAACGATGCTCACGATCGGTTCGGAAGTGCACCGAGTCGCCCGGGCCGAGTCGCATCGTGCGGTCGGCGACACCGACCTCGAGCGTGCCGGACAGCACGTGAATGAGTTCTTCGCCGGGATGGCGCAGCGGGCTCTCGCCGCTCGATGCACCCGGTTCAACCGTCGCGATGGCCGTGGCCACGAAGTACTGACCGTACGGCCCGGAAATGCCTTCGAGGTTGATGCCCTCGTGGGATGTGTACACGGAGCGGCGCTCCGTTGCCGGCGTGAACACCACCGACGATGGTGCTGCCTCTTCTTCGTCGACAAAATACGACACCGGACGATCGAGCGAAGCTGCGATCTTGAGCAAGGTCGTGATCGTCGGCACCATGTTGCCCTGCTCGACCTTGTGAATCGCCGCGGGCGATACGTCGGATCGATCGGACAGCTGCTGCAGCGACAACCCGCGCATGCTGCGGAGTTCGCGGATCTTGGGGCCGATCGATGTGACGACCTCTTGTAGCTCGGACTCAGCCACGGGTCCGCCCGTCGATCGCTTCTTCCGAGAGGTCGTCGTGGTCGCACCGTCGGTGTCGTCCATCGTGCGCAATGCTGCTGATCGGGCCATGGGGGGTCGCCTCGCTCCTAGATCGTTGTCGAGTTGTGGCACGGGAGATCGACCCGGAATGCCGAGTGGCGACGCTACCAGCGAAGAGCGGGCCAGGTCACGGATCGCTCCGAGTCCGACCGTGCGTCGATTCGTCGTGGCTCACGGACGAATCATACACTTTGCGAATCGAGACGTATCCGATAGTTGACAGATCTGAGATGCGCAGCAAGAATGCGATCACCATCGAACGAGCAAAAGACGAGGGAGACCGACGTGGACGGAATTCATGACATGGGTGGACAGGACGGCTGGGGCACTGTTGCCATCGACCCCGACGAACAGGTCTTTGCTGAACCGTGGGAGGGCAGGGCATTCGCGCTTGGAGCCATGTCTGGCGGTCTGAGTGGCACCAATCTGGACGCGTTTCGTCATTCGCTCGAACGGTTGCACCCGTTGGAATATCTCGGCGACGGTTACTACGGCCGTTGGCTCGCCTGCGCCGAGCTGCTGCTCGTCGACCACGGGATCATTCCTGCCGGCGCGGTTGCCGCTCGCGCCGCCAACCTGATGGGTGGCGAGGTCGAGGAACCGACCGACACCTCCGGTTCCAAGCCGGAGTACGAACGTAACGGCGGCGGATCGATACGCCAGATCGACGAGGAGCGGATGTTCGAAGTCGGTGACCGGATCAGGGCTCGCGACCTCCACCGACGCGGACACCATCGGATGCCCGCATACATCCGCGGTCGTAGCGGCGTCGTTACGGCGTTTCGCCCGGCAGCGGTGTTGCCAGACTCCACGGCACACTTCGTCGGTGAAGACGCCCAGCACGTCTACACCGTGACATTCGAGTCAACCGAGTTGTGGGGCCCGGATGCCGAACCCGCAACGCTCAACATCGATCTCTTCGAGTCCTACATGGAGGCCATCTCATGACTGCCAGCCCACTCCGGGCCGATCGCGCTCCTGCGGCGATTCGCACAGAGGCGCTTGAAGCGCTGCTCACCGAGAAGGGCCTCGTCAATGCGGGCGGCCTCGATGGACTGATCAAACGGTTCGTGAACGATGTCGGCCCGATGAACGGCGCCAAGGTCGTCGCGAAAGCGTGGACCGATCCAGAGTTCTACGAACGGCTTCTGGCAGATGGCACCGCGGCGGTCGGCGAGTTCGGCTTCTCCGGGCCACAAGGCGAACACATCGTGGTGGTCGAGAACAGCGACACGATGCACAACGTGGTCGTCTGCACGCTGTGCTCGTGCTATCCGTGGCCGCTACTCGGGCTGCCACCGGACTGGTACAAGGACCCGGCGTATCGCTCGCGAGTCGTCCGCGAGCCGCGCAAACTGCTCGGCGAGATGGGCCTCGACCTCGATGAATCGATCGACATCACCGTGTGGGACTCAAGTGCAGAGAACCGGTATTTCATCTTGCCGCAGCGTCCCGCCGGAACCGACGGCCTGAGCGAGGACGAACTCGCCGCACTCGTGTCGCGCGAGGCAATGGTTGGGGTTGCACAGGTCAGAGCGCCGGCATGAGCGACACCTCTACCTTGGGGCCGACCTCAGTCGACGACCTCGCACTCGACGGGCCCACCGCGGCACCGCGCAGCAACGGTGAACTCGTCTTCTCAGCGCCGTGGGAAGGGCGCGCGTTCGGTCTTGCCGTGTCGCTGGCCGATGACGGCGCGTTCACGATGTCGGACTTTCAGGCTGAGTTGATCATCGCGATTGCCGAGTGGGACGCGCTCGATCGACCGGTCGAGGAGTACCACTACTACGAATGTTGGCTCGTGGCGCTGGAGCGTCTGGTGGCGGCACGCACGCCAATCGATGCGAGCGACATCGACGAGCGCAGTTCCGAGTATCTCGATCGGCCAGCCGGTCATGATCACGGGCACGATCACGATCACGATCACGGGCACTGACCGCCGGGTCGACGCCGATGGCTACTGAACGCACAGTCGTCGGGGATTGGAAGGGTGGCTGGCTGTGCGAGGTCACGGCGGGCGAATTCACCATGCTCGTTGACGAGCCCGAGTCGGTGCCCGGCGGCACCAATCGTGGGCCGCAACCGACCGACCTTCTTCTCGCATCGGTGTCGTCGTGTTTCACGCTGGCCCTGTCGTTCGCAGCTCGGAAACGTTCGATCGAACTCGACTTCGTTCACGTGGAGGCCACGGGAACTTACGAGGGACCGATGTTTCGTTCAATCAAGATCGTGGCCCACGTTGGATGTGCCGAGACTGAACTCGACCGGCTGATGTCCACCGCTGAACGAGTCTGCTACGTCACCAACACACTTCGCGGCGGCGTCGAACTCGTCTTCGAGAGTTCCACAGATCTTCCGACTCCCGTCGCCTGAATACAGCCGAGCGAATCAAGCCGACTGAGAAATCCAGCATCAACCTATTGACGAGCGGTACACCCGACGTTTAGTTTCCGACATAGATATTTCGGATCAGATACATCCGGTTCATAGCCGCAAGACCCGGACGTCGCCGATCAGGCCCAAAACCGGGCACCGATATCGCAGATCGAACTGCTAGCCACAAGGGGTAAGAACGTGAAGATTGTCGTCATCGGTGGAGGAGCTGCCGGACTGGGTGCCGCGGGCGCAGCAAAAGGGGCGAGCCCAGACGCCGACGTCGTCGTCTACACCGAGTTCGCAGATGTGGCGTACAGCCCGTGCGGGATTCCGTTCGTCCACGGCAAGGAGATCGAGTCGTTCGACAAGCTGTTCCTTGCGACCAAGGAGCAATACGTCAAGTCGGGCATTGACGTGCACTACGAGACAACAGTTTCGGCGATCGACCCACAGGCCAAAACGGTCTCTGTTGTCGGCGAAGGCGACGTCTCCTATGACCGCCTCGTCATCGCAACCGGTTGGCTGTATGACGACACCGGCCTGCCAGGCAGCGACCTCGACGGCATCTATCGCGTCAAAGACATTCGACGTGCGATGGAGTGGGACAAGAAGATCGAGACCGTCAAGTCGGCGGTCATCGTCGAGTCGGGCTTCATCGCGATGGAGATGACCACAGCGCTCCGTCACCGCGGCATCGACGTCACGCTCGTCGACCCAGGTCCATGGCCGATGTCCGACGTCGCCGATCCAGAGATCGTCGAACCGGTTCGCGCCAGCTGGGAAGAGCTCGGGGTGAAGATGCAATGGGGCAACAACGTCACGGCGTTCAAAGGATCGGGTTCGTTGACCCACGTCGAGACCGAGCAGGGCGATGTCACCGCTGACCTCGCGATCATTGGCACCCACAAGGTTCCGAACAACTCGGTCGCCATCGCTGCGGGGGTCAAGATGGGTACCACTGGCGGGATCATCGTCGACTCGCACATGCGTACGTCGGAGAAGGACATCTTCGCCGCAGGCGATTGCACCGAGATCCCGCACGGAGTCTCCCAGGTGCCATTGCAAGGTCTGTCCGGCAGCCACGCGTATGCCCAAGGCAAGACCGCCGGCGTCAATGCCGGCGGCGCCGACCGCGAATATCGATCCGTGTACGTCCCGTGGGGCATGCTCGCCGGTGAATGGATGCTTGGAGGTGTCTCGTTCGGCGAGGTGACGGCCTCTGCTCTCGGGCTTGACTTCGTCGTCGGCTCGGCCACCGGTATCACGCGTGCTCGGTACTACCCGGGCTCAAAGTCGATCTCGGTCAAGCTGCTCGCCGACCCGAAGACCCGTCGGCTCATCGGCGCGCAGATGGTGGGCGGTGAAGGCATCAAGGAGCGCGCTGACTTCCTCGGAATGATGACGCGCTGCGGAATCACCGTCGACCAGATCGCGACGATGGAGAACGTCTACTCGCCTGCAATCGGCGCGCTGAACGAGCCCATCGCCATGGCGGCGCAGAACTTGTTGTCGCAGCTCTGATGTTTACCAAGTTCGCCACCTGGCTCCGATCGAACTCGGAGCACTACTTGCTCCAAGACGCGCAGGCGCGCCTCGCCGACCGCACGAACTTCCCCGGTCCTCGAAAGCCGCAGACGCTGAAGGACCGGTTCTTCCGCCGGGTCTTTGCGCCGATCTACCGAAAGCTGCCCGCCGGACTACGTACGCGGACAATCAAGGCGTTGCCCGGGAGCCACAAGAAGGAGTGGCCGGAGAACGAATACGAATCTCAACAACCAGCCATCTGATATGGCGGGCGCGAGAAGCCACCAACCACCAACAGAGCAAGGAAATTGACATGCCAAAGACAGTGACAATTGATGCACCGAAGGAAGGCGACACACTCTTCAACATCGAAGAGAAGGTCTTCCCAGACCATCAGGCAGAGCCCGGCGACAAGGCATATGTGTTCATGCACACCGTGCCGTTCGAAGGTTCGGTCGGCCTCGTCAACATGCTGACCGCCACGCGTCTGCAGCGCAAGGGCTTCGACCTGACCTTCGTTCTCTACGGCCCCGGTGTGTTGATGGCTTCAGCATCACGCGGCTATCCGTCGGTCGGCTCGGAGAGCTTTCCCGGCAGTATGAGCTTCAATCGCCAGCTTCAGACGCTGCTCGATGAAGGCGCCACGATCTATGCGTGCCGCTTCGCGATGGGTGCCCTCTACGGAATGCGCGAAGACGATCTCATGCCTGGCGTGACACCGTTCAACCCGCTGGACGTCCTCGACGCCACCATCCAGGCGTGGCGCGATCGCGCGCTTGTTATCACCACTTGGACAGTCTGATCCACGTTTGCTGCAGTGAGCTGGGAGCCGTTCCCGCAGGGCTCCCAGCCGCTGCGCAGAGACAAGGAAAGAGTCCCGCATGACCGAAGCCAGGCCACCCTTGCCGCCGTTCTCCGAAGAGACCGCCAGGTTGAAGGTGCTCGGGGCGGAAGCCGCCTGGAACACGCGCGATCCCGATCGGGTTGCGCTTGCGTATTCGGGAGACTCCGAATGGCGAAACCGCGACACCTTCCTTGTAGGTCGCGATGAGATCCGATCGTTTCTCGCAAAGAAGTGGGCCCGAGAGACCGAGTACGCGCTCCGAAAGGACTTGTGGACCTTCGCCGGCAATCGCATTGCGGTGCGCTTTCAGTACGAGTCGCGCGACGAGGCCGGTCAGTGGTGGCGCTCATACGGCAACGAGAACTGGGAGTTCGACGACCAGGGTCTGATGCGGCGACGCGAGGCCAGCATCAACGACGTTGCCATCGATGCGTCGGATCGACGCCTGTTCGGCCCACGCACCGAAGGCGACTCCAGCGGTATCCCGCTGCGCTGATCGCTCATCCAAACCGGGTATTCAGGGCGCTCACCTTCTGACGGCATCGGTCGGTGGGAATCGGTTCCGGTGCACTCCGAGGCATCGACTTCACAATTCCTTCGGACGATGCCGCGGGGATCGGCCGTTTCTATCGCGAGGTCGCTGGTTCCTTGGGCTGGGCTCTTCGAGACGTGCTCGTTGCTCCAGGGTTCAGCCTCGGGATGAAGTTGACCTGTGGACGTGCCTTGAGTTGCCCGCCGCATCGGATGAGTCCGACGTCGGAGTCGACGTCGTGAATTCGTGGACCGCCTCCTGACGTTCCCGATCACGGAGTGCCGAGTTCGGCTGAGATGCTCGCGAGCAGAGCCAAGGGCCACAACGCCACGTTGGTTAGTTCTCGGCCTTGTCGAGGTCGAGGGCGGCCGAGTTCATGCACTCCACGATCGTCACGGCCTCATCCAACGCGCTGCGTCGCCACACCTGTCGACGCAGCGCAGCGACACCGCCTACGCTCGGAGAGATGGCCTCGTAGGTGTACGTCTGCGAGATCACGAAAAGATCACAGGATTCACCGGACTGTCGCCGATTCGAGCGGACGACCCGAGCTGCGCTGGACGATCTGGACAGACCATCCGTACAGAACGGGCCTCTCTGGACTCGGCTGGACGCATTGGACGGTTTCGAACCGGCTTAAACCCCCTCGAGGGAAACCTCATGCGGGTTCGAACCCCGCCCCGGGCACTACCTCTGAGCAGGCATTTTGTCTCGGTACGGCGGCGTCTGAGCGGTTCTTGAAGGCGCTCAGGATCACGAAAAGATCACAAGATTCTGAGAGTGGGCAGCGGAGAGGTTTCGTTCGGTGGCGCGCGTCCGGTCGCTCTGGTGGGGTATAAGTGTTCTTGTGGACCAAGTGGAGAAGGCTTATACTGCTGTGATGACGGGAAAGCGGACTCGCAGGTGGGGAGCCGGGAAGGCAGCCGCAACTCGCCTCTTGTACGCAAGTCGACGTCCCGTCACGCAAGTCGACCTGGCGGCGATGGTGGGAGTTTCGCAGCCGGCGGTCTCGCAGTACTTGACGAGTTTGCGAGCGAACGGGGATGTGTCCTTCGAGGACCCGGGCTGGCTCGCCAATCGAACGCAGCTTCCGCACTCGTATCGGGAGGGGTACGCGTCGAGGTTCGTCGACCAGTCGTGCTGGTATCGCATCGACGCCGTCAACGGGCAGGTTGAGGACCTCGTGCGTCGGTGGCCGACTCTGATCGTGTCGGGCGACGTGGCTGCTGACGCCGTGTTGCCGTGGAAGGTTCCCTCCGTTGGGATCGTCTACGGAGAAACCGAGGACGCTGCCATGGATGATCTCGGATTCGTACGTGCCGATACGCCGGCGACGGCGAGCGTGTTGGTCCGGCCGGTCCCCGATGAGCGGTTCGCCGACGAACTCGTTGTGCACCGGTCGATGCGCATTGCACCGCTGCTGCACCTCGTTGCGGATCTGGTCGAACTCGGCGGAGACGATCGCCTCGAAGCTGGCCGCCGATTCGAGGACCTCGAACCATGAACCGCGAGAACGCGGTGCCGCAGTTGCACTTCGTGTCGACGTCGAGCGCATCGGATGGCAGCTTCGTCGCGATCGCAGAGATCGGCTCGCTCCTCGGCGACGAGCCTCACCGGCTGATTGGTGGCGTCGCTGTCGTGCTGCATCAACATCGGCTCGGTATCGATCATCCGATCCGGGCGACCGCCGACGCCGATTTCGGAGTACCGCCGTACGCACTGAAGGACGATTCGCTGGTGGACTCCGTGGCATCGCTCGGATACCAACGCACCAGTGGCAATCGGTGGGTTCGGGCACTGTCCGATCAGCGCTCGGCGACCGTCGACTTGCTTGTGCCGAGTTACCGAACCCGACTTCGGTCCTCGGTGCAGCACGGATCGACCAACACGATCGAAGTGGGCGGACTCGCCGAAGCGCTCCAGCGCGACCCCGTGCCCGTCTCCGCAACAGTCGCGCTGACCGATGGAGAACTGATCACACTCGACGTGCTGCTGCCCGACTTGGCGAGTCTGCTCGGGCTGAAGCTGCACGCACGTCGCGTTCGGCAAGTCGATCGCGATGCCATCGACCTGTGGACCTGCCTCGAACTGTTGGCATCTGCTGGAGAGATGGCGGACTTCGCAGCCGGCGAGTTCGATGGCGTCCGTGGACAGCTCGCGGTCGAGTTCGCAGACGATGGACCGGCAATGAGCGTTGTCACATATGGGGTCACCGATTCCGAATCGGCACGCCGGCGCACAAGGCTCAGGGGTTTGATCCGGGCGATCATCTGATGGGTGAGATGATGATCAGTCCTCGGGAAACTTCTTCATCATCGGGTTCGGGGTTTTCCGGCGATGCATCGTCGGACGCGGCAGTCAGCCGTGCTTGCCGACCTCCCAGCCGCTCTTCTCGAGCAGCGGTTGAGCGACGCCAATTGCTTCCTCTTCAAGCGTGGTGGCGAGTGAATCGTTCCATCGATTGAAAACGCCGAACATGCAGATGACGCCGAGAATCTCGACGATCTCCTCCTCATCCCAATGCTCCGCGAGCGAGGCGTAGATCTCGTCGGTGACCCCGTTCGGAACTTGGCCTGCAGCGAATGCGAAATCAAGCGCCGCTCGTTCACGGTCATCGAACAACGGACTGGTCTCGTACTCCCACACCGCTTGCATCTTCTGTTCATCGATGCCAGCCCGCGTGGCGCTCACCGCAGTGTGGGCCTTGCAGTATTGGCAGCCCGCCGCGGCGCTCGACATGTGGCCGATCAGTCGCTTGAGGCCGAGGTCGACGCGGCCGTCGGCGGCGAACACGGCCCGATTGAACTGGATGGTGGCTTTCGCGATCGCCGGCACGCGTTGCATGGTGAGCAGGCTGTTGGGCACCATCCCGAGTGTCGACATGAAGTGATCGAAGTCGCCTTCGAGCTCGGCGTCGCCGCTGGCGTTGTGGGGGAGTGGGTTCATTCTGGCCATGGTGTTTCCTCGCTTGCGGAGTTGGTGGTGGTGATCTCGACCATGCCGAGGACGGTGCTGTGCGCCCTGAGCTTGGACGAGCGGTCGACGTCGAATGGTGCAGTGAGTCCTCCGGTGAAGACGATCTCGCCCTCCCGAAGCCGTTGACCCTCCGCATGGAGCTGGTGGACAAGCCAGGCAACAGCGGAGGCCGGTGATCCCATGGCCTGTTCGCCGAGTCCGGTCCGGTCGTCGATCCCGTCCGAGAATCGAATCTGCAACGCTGCCGGATCGCCGGTGAGAGCGGTCATCGGCCCGACGGCGACGGCGCCTGCTGAGGAGTTGTCGGCGGTGTTGTCGAGCCACGCAAAGTCGAACGACTCGTAGCGAGGGTGCACGACTTCGATGCCGACTGCCCACCCTGCAGCGGATGAGAGAACGTCGTCGGTGGTGACGTTTGGCCCCTCGATGTCGCGGCCGGCAAGGTACACGATCTCTGGTTCGGCTTTGGGGTGGCGGAGCGGAGTCAGGTTCACGACGCCCTCCAGCCCTTGTGATCTCCACAGCGTCCCCCAGTTCGGCTGATCGATCCCGAGCGCGTCACGCATCGCGGCGGAGGTCCAACCGAGTTTGTACCCGATCTGTGCGTCGCCGTCTGCGCGTCGCATCGCGTCGCGCTCGACAGCGATGCGACGGGCCCCGGTCCAGTCGAGTGTGGGGAATCGGGTGGTCGGCAAGTCCACCGCTGTCCCACTGAATTCTGCTGCTCGGAGTTCGGCTGCGAAATCGCGTGCGTCGCTGTCACTGATCATGTCGGCGGCAGCGCGAGAAGGTCGGCAACTTCGTTCCAGGCTTCACCCGCGCGTGAGATGTCGAACCAGCATGCGTCGAGGCCGAACCGCTCGGCTCCCTCGACGTTGAGGGGTTGGTCGTCGACGAACAGCATCCGTTCCGCCGCGACGCCGATGATGTCGACAGCTCGCTGGAACGCTCGTGGGTCTGGTTTCAACACGTCGGTGTCGGAACAGTCGACGATGTGGTCGACGAGTTGCAAGAAGCCGACGCCGGCTTCCCATTCGCGGCCATGGAACGCACGCATGTCGTTGGTGAGAATCGACACGCCGTAGCCCGCAGCGAGGGCCCGCGTGACGACGTCGGTCGCCTCGGGTCGGATCATCTCAGGGATCGGCGGCTCGTAGAGCATGATCATGTAGTCACGCAGCGACAACTCGCGGCCGGCAGTGGCGCCCACGTCGGCGGCTCGACGAGCCCAGTACTCACGCTCTGTCAGTTCTCCACCGGCGATCATCGACCGCCAGAGGGGATCGGTCGACGGGTCGACTGGACCCAGCCACTCGAAGGTGCCGGGAGGCAGGCCGAGGACTGATTCGGCCCGATCGTGCATCTCCACCGGATTGAGCAGGCAGACACCGCCAAAGTCGAGCAACAAGACATCGTGGCGCCGTTCGTCCTGAGTCCGGGTCATCGCTTGATAGTAGAGCCGGTTGATCGAACCCGGAGATAGCTATCCCGTATGGCGGGAAAGACTAGATCGGCCGAACCAACCGTCCACTGAATCCAAGTCGCCGCGAGGTCGACAGCGCGAGCGTTCTCACCGCATCGGCGATCTGGTCCTGGCGGTCATCGATGCGCTCGGCGGGCCCTGCGACACTCAGCGCAGCGATCGTCTCGCCTGAAGCGTTTCGGATCGGCGCCGCGATCGACACGACACCGACTTCGGACTCGTGTCGATTCTCCGCGTAGCCGCGTTCTCGCACTTCCTTGAGGCGGGCACTGAGTTCGCGTCGCGTCGTGATCGTGTACTCGGTCTTTCGACTGAGGACCCAGCCATCGAGCAACCGCTTCAAGGCTGCCTCCGGCATGAAGGCCAGGAGTGCCTTTCCCGACCCCGTGCAGTGAGCATCACTGCGTCGGCCGAGTTCCGTAAACATCCGGAGCGTGTTCGGGCTGTCGAGGCGTTCGACGTACACGACCTGTCGACCGTCCAAGACGCCAACCTGCACGGTCTCGCCCGTGGCGTTGCGGAGGTCGGTCATCGGCAGAAGCACCGCCTCATGAAGGTTCCGTTGAGACGGTACGGCCGCAGCAAGGTCGAACAGAGCGAGCCCGAGGCGATAGCGGCCGGATTCGATGTCCTGTTCGAGCAATCCTTCATCCGTGAGGGTGCTGAGAACCCGATGCACCGTCGATGTCGACACTCCGAGATGCGACGCGAGGTCGGAGACGCCCCAGTTCGGATGCGTCGAGGTGAACGATTTCAGCACGCGTACGGCGGTGGCGACAGACGACAGCCGATTCCCTGACACGTCGCGGACGCTACTCGCACGCCGCGCCATCCCGCTATGCGGAATGCTGGTGGCGTGACGCCCGTCTCCTTCCGTACTGTCGAAGGCCGTGGGAATACTCCGTCTCAGCCATGTCGATATCACCGTCCCGGACCTCGAGTTGGCCGAGGCGTATTACACCGAGGTGCTCGGCCTCGACGTCTCCGATCGGGCCGACGATCGCATCTTCCTCAAGTGCTGGGATGAGCGTGATCATCACTGCTTGGCAATCCGCCAGGACACTCGGGTCGGTATCGACCGGTTTGCGTTCAAGGTCGAGCATGCCTCTGACCTGGAGATCTTCGAGTCCAGAATCGAAGCCGCAGGTACCCCGGTGCAGCGAGTTGCAGCCGGCGACGAGGTCGGCCAGGGCGAGTCGATCCGGTTCGAGATCCCGTCGGGTCACGAGATGGAACTCGTCCACAGCGTCGAGAAGGTTGGCGGTCGCCTGCCGTTGGTCAACCCACCGCCGATCGTGCCGAACCTGCGCGGCATCGCACCCCCACGAATCGATCACTTGCTGGTCCACGCCGAAGAGGTTCCCGAAGCAGCTCGGTTCTTTCAGGACGTGCTCGACTTCCGGCTCACGGAGCAGCTCCTCGACGGAGGCGGCCATCAAACGATCGCCTTCCTCGAACGGTCTGCCAAGCCGCACGACATCGCCTTTGTCCAGGGACCGAACGGTGCCCTGCACCACTTCTCGTTCTGGCTCGACGACTGGGATCACGTCCGTCGAGCGGCCGACATCCTCGCCTACAACGGGATCACGATCGACATCGGCCCGACCCGGCACGGGCTCACCCGAGGCAGCACCATCTATTTCTTCGACCCGATGGGCACGCGGAACGAAGTGTTCTCGGGTGGGTACCGACCCGACCCGGACTTCCCGACGATCACGTGGACCGACGACCGGGCCGGTCGCGCCGTGTTCTACTACGAGGGCGTTCTCAACCAACGTTTTGCGACGGTGCATACGTGAGCGCGACGAACAAGAACAGTGAGGGCATCCTGCGCCTGTCGCACGCAGATGTGCGCGTGCCCGATCTCGAACTCGCCGTGGCGTACTACTCCGAGGTCGTCGGACTCGTCCTGACCGGCCTCGATGACGAGCGCGCCTACCTCAAGGGGTGGGACGAGCAGCAGCACCACTCACTCATTTTGACCAAGGCGCCCACCTATGGTCTGAACAGCCTCACCTTCAAGGTCGTCGAGGAAAGCGAGCTCGACCGCCTCGAAGCCCGTCTGGACGCCGCCGGAGTCGCGACCGATCGATTCCATCCGGGCGAACTCGCTGAAGCATCTGGTGCGACGGTTCGATTCCTGGCGCCGAGCGGTCACACGATCGACCTCGAGTGCGGCATGGGTCAGGTCGGGAACGGTCTGTCGCTCATCAACCCGCCGCCGGCACCCGACGACCTGGTCGGGATGCACCCACCGCGCCTCGACCACATCTTCCTGCTGTGTGAAGACGTTGACGGCGTCACCCGCTTCTTCCAGGACGTGCTGGAGTTCCGGCTGACCGAGCAGATCGTCGCTGACGACGGACACCAGCTCACGACGTTCCTCGAACGGACGCACACGCCGCATGACATCGCGTTCCTCACCGGACCCGACGGCGGGTTCCACCATCTCGCCTACTGGGTTGATGAGTGGAACGACCTGCGAACAGCGGCCGACACGTGTGCGTACCACGGGGTGCAGATCGATGCGGGCCCAGCCCGCCACGGCGCCACCCGCGGTTGTGGTCTGTACTTCTTCGACCCGGCCGGCAATCGCAACGAGGTCTACACGGGCGGCTACCACTTCGATCCCGACGACGAACCAACCACCTGGACCGAGGCCGAGATGGGCCGAGCGATCTTCACGTACAAGGGCCAAGTCGACCCCAGCTTCATGTCGGTGCACTCATGACGAACACAAACGGGTCAGTCCCGCAGGCGAGCACCGACCGATTCGAGGCGCCCATGTATCTCGCCCGCTTCCGGGAACGCCACGAGGCACCAGGCGACGAGCGCCCCGCCACCGACGACGGAGTACCGCTCTATCTCAAGCGATTCCGCGAACAGCCGACCGGCAATACCGCAGCACGTACCGACGCGCCGCTGTGGCAGCGCTCCGACCTGAGCACGCAACAGGTACTGACCGAGGACAACCGCAACAAGGAGATCTCGCCACCGGCCTCAATGGCGCGCCAACTGCTCAACGACGTCTATCTCATCCGCCACGGCGAGACGCAGGGCTACTCCACTGATTCGGGGCTGACGCCCCAGGGTGTGTGGCAGGCGCACACCTACGGCCGAACGTTGTCGCGGCGAATGAAGTCAGGCGAGACCATCGTGTTCCGCCACGCCGCGACCAATCGGGCACGAGAGACCGCTGAACAGATCCACCGCGGACTGCTCGACGGAATAGAGCAGTACGAGAAAGACCTGACGATCGTCGAGCCGGCACCTGCCGACGAGTTCCGCAATTTCCAGTTCGTTGCACCCGACGGCCTGAAGGATGTCACCGCAGCGTTCCGGCAGTACAGCTCGCTGCTCGAAGGTCACGAGCGAACCGCGGTCGGCGATCGACCGTTGTGGCTGGTTGAGATGGACCGGTTCTGGCGGACACAACAGGGCGGCGGCGACCCGATCCAGCACTGGCTCACCACACCGCTGCTGCACTTCGAGCCGCCGTCGATGACGACGCGCCGCTTTTGGGCCGGGATCAACCGTTTGTCGAGCGAGTTCCCGGGAGCACGACTCGCGATCGCGACGCACTCGGGATGCATCCGCGCCTTCGCGGTCTCTGCCCTCGGGTACGACCCCGGCGAGCCGTACAACACCGAACACGTCCGAGTGAAGTTGTTGGGTGACAACGACTGGACCCGCGGTGGACGTGACGCCACGGTCGCCTACCGCAACCGAGTGCAGGAAGTGAAGGTGCCCGACATCGCGCAGCTTCCGACATGGACGGTGCATGACGACTGGGGTGGGATGCAGCCCAGCGAGGTCGCCAACAACGCCGCCAACGACTGATGCAACCATGAAGCAACGCCACGAGGCAACGAGGGGAAATGGGGACAACGTGAAGGGGACCACGACATGTGTGAGGCCTGTCCGATCATCGACTGGGAGCACGAGCTCCCCACGATTCGATCGTTCACGACAAGCAGGGTGGATGCTGACGTGAGCGATCTCATTGTCTGGTACGACAAGTACGAGTCAACACAGAAGGCGCTGGTTGGCGGCAAGAACGCCAGCCTCGGCGAGATGATGCGTGCCGAACTGCCGGTGCCTCCGGGGTTCGCGCTCACCACTGACGCATACGGGATGATCTGGCGCGACAAGGAACTCGTCGACAGCGTCAACGAACTCCTGCAGGGGCTCGACCACGACGATTTCGCGCACAACCTCGATGTGTCGAACAAGATTCGTCATCTGATCGAGAGCGAGCCGGTGCCGGACGCGGTCGTTGACGCCCTTGGCGCGGCGTATGAGTCACTGTGCAAGCACTGCGGAGTCGATGACCTCCCGGTCGCAATCCGGTCCTCGGCGACAGCTGAAGATCAGCCCGATGCGAGCTTCGCGGGTCAGCAGGACACGTTCTTGTGGGTGTGTGGTCTGGCGTCGGTCATCGAGCACACAAGGCGTTGCTGGTCGTCGTTGTTCACCGATCGCGCAATCGCGTATCGCCACCAGATGGGCTACATGCACGTGGCCATCGCCATGTCGGTGGCCGTACAGAAGATGGTCGACCCGATCTCATCAGGCGTCGCATTCACGCTGAACCCGACAAATGGGGACCGATCACAAGTTGCGATCGATGCCTCGTGGGGCCTCGGCGAGGCGGTGGTGTCGGGTGAGGTCACGCCCGACAACTTCTTGGTCGACAAGGTGCTTCGAGAGGTCGTGAAACGCGAGATCTCCACCAAGCTGGTCGAGTACCGACTCACCGATCACGGCATCGTGGAGAAGCTCCCGATTGACGATGAACGCCGCGACAGTTCGTCGGTCACCGATGAGCAACTCATCGGCATCGCGATGCTCGCCCGTCGGGCGGAAAAGCACTACGGCTGCCCGCAGGACGTCGAGTGGGCGGTCGACCGGCACCTGCCCGAGGGCGAGAACATCGTGATGTTGCAGAGCCGACCCGAGACCGTCTGGTCGCAGAAGAAGGCCGGCCCGATCGCCAAGCACGGGAGCGACCCGATGGCGTCGATCGTCTCGACCCTGGTCTCGCCACTCCACACCAAGAAATGAGCAAGCAGCTCATGATCAAACTGAACACATCCAGTCCGAACACAACCAACGGCTTCCAGCCGGGCATTCCTCAGGGGGAAGAAGCATGACAGACAAGCGATTTCCGAATCCGTTCGAGCTCGAAGCGCCAGAGGGCGCCGAAGGCTGGCGGGAGCTGTACCCATACTCGGTGACGTTCCCCGAAGAGCGCCGCGAGTACGAGGAGAACCGGTTCTGGTTCTGGGACTCGATGCACTGGGGTACGGCCCTCACGCCGTGGGACTCACACTTCTTCGAGACGGCGATCGCCACGCTCAGCCAGATGAACAGTCGTCACTACCGGATCCCACCGGCCGACGGCATCGACTTCCGCGTGCTGAACGGGTACGCATACCTGTCGCCCGTCGGCGTCGACCCGAACAAGATCGAAGCCCGTGTCCCACAGTTCATGGAACGCGCCGGTCACTACTTCGCCAACTGGGACGACCTGTACCAGTCATGGTTGGTCAAGGTGAAGGGAGCGATCGGCGAGATCGAGGCGCTCGACTTCTCACCGCTGCCCGAGATCGAAGACCTCTCGGTCGTCACAGGGGGTTCGGCACTCGGCAGCGGCCACCGCCTGATGTCGGACTACAGCAAGTTCAAGAATCTGATCACCGAGGTCTGGCAGTACCACTTCGAGTTCCTGAACCTCGGCTACGCGGCGTACCTCGACTTCTTCGGGTTCTGCAAGGAAGCGTTCCCGTCGATCCCCGACCTCGGCATCGCCAAGATGGTCGCGGGCGTCGAAGTCGACCTGTTCCGCCCGAACGAGGAACTGAAACTGCTGGCCAAGAAGGCCATCGAACTCGGTATCCCACGGGCATTTGATGACCCGGAGGACGTCAATCTGACCGGCGACGCCGGCGCCAAATGGCAGGCGGCGTGGGACGAAGCTGCCGACCCGTGGTTCAACTTCACGTCGGGCAATGGCTTCTACCACTTCGACGAGATCTGGCGCGAGCACCCAGCCGTGCCCTACGCCTTCATCAAGGACTACATCACCAAGATCGAGGCCGGCGACGACATCAGCCGCCCGATCGAAGCAATCCAGGCCGAGCGCGACCGGATCGTCGAGGAATACCGCGACCTGCTCGCCACCGACGAGGACCGCGAAGCCTTCGACGGCAAGCTCGGCCTCGCCCGCACCGTGTTTCCGTACGTCGAGAACCACAACTTCTACATCGAGCACTGGACTATGTCCGTGGTGTGGCGCAAGGTCCGCGAGCTCGGGGCCACGCTCGGCAAGGACGGCCTGCTCGGCGCCGACGATGACCTGCTGTTCCTCCGCCTCAGCGAGGTCGACGAGGTCCTGTGGGACTACTACACCAACTGGGCAGTCAACGCTCCGACCGCATCGAAGGCGCACTGGGCTCCGACGATCGAACGCCGCCGCGGCATCCACGAGAAGCTGAAAGGCTGGAAAGCCCCCAAGGCACTCGGTGAACCACCCGAAGTCATCACCGAACCGTTCACCATCATGTTGTGGGGCATCACCACCGACTCGGTGAGCACGTGGCTCGGCGGTGACGACGACGTCGAAGGCGTCATCACCGGAATGGCCGCGTCACCGGGGACCGTTGAGGGCCTCGCTCGTCTGGTGCTCAACCCGGCCGACGTCGGCGACATCCTGGACGGCGAGATCCTCGTCGCTCCGATCACCGCGCCCAGCTGGGCGCCGGTGTTCCCGAAGATTCAAGCGTGCGTCACCGATATCGGCGGAATGATGAGCCACGCAGCGATCGTGTGTCGCGAGTACAGCGTTCCAGCGGTCACCGGCACCGGATTCGCCACGGACAAGATCAAGACCGGTGACCGCATCCGGGTCGACGGTTCATCGGGCACCGTCACGATCCTCGACTGACCCTGATCACCCCCTCATTGGAAGGACACCTCTCATGCTGAGCAAAGAAGAGAACGAAGAACTGACCCAGGTGGGTCCGGGTACGCCCATGGGCGATGTGATGCGCAACTACTGGTACCCCGTCGCCTTCACGCGCGAGCTCGAAGAGTTCCCTGTCAAGCAGACACGTCTGCTCGGCGAGGAGTGGGCGGTGTTCAAGACCGGAGAGGGCGGCTACGGCATCGTCGACGAACGATGCCCTCACCGCGGCGCGTCTCTCGTCTACGGGATCGTCGAGGACGACGGCTTGCGGTGCGGCTATCACGGCTGGAAGTTCGACACGGCGGGGGAGTGCGTCGAGATCCTCGCCGAGCCCGATTCATCACCCAAGTTCCGTGCCGGCTGCGGCGTCCGCTCGGGTGAAGCGCAAGAACTCGGCGGACTCGTGTGGGCATACGTCGGTGAAGGTCCGGCCCCAGAGTTGCCGCGGTACGAGGCGTACACGATGGAGGGCATTCGCGACATCGGCCATGCGATTATTCCGTGCAACTGGCTCCAGATCATGGAGAACGCTGTCGATCCGTATCACGTCGAAGCGTTGCACGGGAACTATTTCGAGTTCATCGCCAAGCAGCAGGGCACGCCATTCCCCGAATCGTTCAGCGGGAATAAGCACGAGAAGGTGGCGTTCGATCCGTTCGAACACGGCATCATCAAGCGGCGTTTACTCGAGGGACAATCCGAGGAGAGCGACGATTGGAAGATCGGCCACCCGCTCGTGTTCCCATACAAGATGTGGGTCGGCGGCAACGGCGTGTTCCAGATGCAGATTCGTGTGCCCGTCGATGACACGCACACGCATGTGATGTTCTACACGGTGCACGCTCCCGAGGGTGCTCCTGCTCCGGACGGCAACCGCTGTGTCGACTACGACATCGATTGGCAGACCGACGACGGAAAGTTCATCGTCGACTACATCGAAGGCCAGGACATCATGGCCTGGGTCTCTCAGGGTCCGGTCGCCGACCGGGTCAACGAGAAGATCACGAAGAGCGACATGGGCGTCATCGCGTGTCGCCGCATGTTCAAAGAGGCCGTCGAGGCAGTCCGCAACGGTGAGGATCCGATCGCAGTGGTCCGCGAACCGCATGACGCGATCAAGCTGCCACTCGAACGATCTAAGTTCGGTCGCGGCGCACAGTTCGCCACGGACTGGATCAACGACGGATCGATGCGCTACAGCCCGATCGCCGATGAACTCAAGAAGCTCCACATCGATGCGGCCGCCTCCCGTGACGAACTGGCCCCGTCCTGATGACGATCGACCACGCCCACTGGGCGGCTTACCTGCTCGCCGGTATCGACGAGCGCCGCGAGCTGCAGGCGATCACGAAGCAGATCAACGAGCTCGGTATCGACGACGCCTACGCAATTCAAGCTGCCCTCCTTGAGCTGCAACTCGGCCGAGGCGACTCGCTCGCGGGCGCCAAGCTCGGGCTCACCTCGGTTGCCAAACAAGAACAGATGAGCGTGTCGGAACCCGTCTACGGATGGGTGCCCACATCGACCGTGCTCGGCGCCGACGGCGTTGTTGCGCTGAACGAACTGATTCATCCGCGTTGCGAACCGGAACTCGTCTTTGTGTTGGCCGAGAGTCTCTCCGGTCCCGGCGTGACAGCGAACGATGTGCTCGACGCGACGGAGAAGGTCGTCGGCGGAATCGAAGTGATCGACTCGCGCTACGAAGCGTTCTCGTTCACCTTGCCCGATGTCATTGCCGACAACACGTCGGCTGCGCGCGTCGCGATCGGCTCCGACGGCATCGCCCCACGAGACGCGGACCTCACCACGCTGGGCTGTGTCTTCGACGTCGACGGCGAAATCACTGGCACCGCGACTGGCGCCGCCCTCCTTGGTGACCCAGCGTTGTGTGTGGCGATGCTCGCCAACCACCTCGGCAAACACGGCCAGAAACTCGAGCCCGGATGGATCGTGATGGCCGGCGCAGCCACCGACGCCCGCCCACTGAGCGCTGGCACCGTGGCAACGGCGCGCTACTCCCACCTCGGATCCGTCACCGTGACAGGAAAGGGCTGACCCCGATGCCGCTCGTCAACGTCCACATGGCGCAAGGCCGCTCACCGGAGCAGAAGAAGGCACTGATGAACGCGATGACCGATGCGATGGTCGAACATTTGGGTGCGCCACGCGAGTCGGTTCGTGTTTGGATCAACGAGTTTCCGAATACCGACTTCATGGCGGGCGGTGAGCTGCTTGCCGACAAACAAGCTCGACTCGCGCGTGATGCCGCCGCCAAACGCTCGTCGCCCAGCGACGATCCGCATCCGGTACCGGGCCAATGACCGACCGAACGCTCATCGAGATGGCCGCAGCTCGGCTCCGCGCTGCGACTGAAGCAGACGAGACCTGCACCCCAGTACGCGACGTCGTCGGCACGGCGACCGACATCGATGTTGGTTACGCCATTCAACAGATCAACACCGATCTCGACATCGCCGCCGGTCGGCGAGTGAGCGGGCGCAAGATCGGCGTCACGTCCAAGGCTGTGCAGGAGCAGATTGGTGTCGACCAACCCGACTTCGGAACGCTGTTCGTCGACATGGAATTCGGCGATGGCATCGAGCTGCCGTCCAGCCGCCTCATGCAGCCGCGTGCCGAGGCCGAGGTCGCCCTCGTGCTCGAACACGACCTCGACAAGGGCGAGCACTCATTCGCTGACATCGTTCGAGCCACGGCCTTCGCGCTCCCATCCATCGAGGTCGTCGACAGCCGCATCGCTGGCTGGGACATCCGTATTGTCGACACTGTGGCCGACAACGCAAGCTGCGGTCTCTACGTGCTCGGCGGTCGACCGGTGCCGCTCGACCGCGTCGATCTACGCACCATCCCAATGTCGATGACGATTAACGGCGCCGAGGTATCGACAGGCGTCGGCGCCGCCTGCCTCGGCCATCCACTTCACGCAGCGCGTTGGCTCGCCGACGTCATGTGTGCCCGCAACACACCGCTCCGAGCCGGCGACGTCGTCATGACCGGCGCACTCGGCCCGATGCAGCCGATTTCGACCGGCGATGTCGTCGTCGCCAGCTTTGGTGACCTCGGAACGGTCACCACGTCCGTCTCCGCCGACTGACACCCGTCCTCACACCCTCGAACTCACAGGAGAACCCCATGACGGCAACCGCCGCAATCGTCGGCTCCGGCAACATCGGAACCGACTTGATGTACAAGCTGCTCCGCTCGGAACAGATCGAACCCCGCTGGATGATCGGCGTCGACCCCGAGTCGGAAGGTCTGCGCCGGGCCACCGACCACGGCCTCGAAGCCTCAGCCGACGGCGTCGACTGGTTGTTGGCGCAATCAGAACTCCCTGACATCGTCTTTGAAGCCACGTCTGCATACGTCCACGTTCGCAATGCTCCGCGCTATCGGGAAGCGGGCATCCGCGCCGTGGATCTCACTCCTGCAGCGCGCGGCCCGTTCGTGGTGCCGCCTGCCAACCTGACCGAACACATCGCCGAGATGAACGTCAACATGGTCACCTGCGGCGGCCAAGCAACCATCCCGATGGTCTATGCAGTGTCTCGCATGGTCGACGTCGACTACGCCGAGATCGTCGCCACGGTCGCATCGAAGTCGGCTGGGCCAGGCACACGCCAAAACATCGATGAGTTCACCCGGACGACGTCGAAGGCTGTCGAGCTGATCGGTGGGGCCAAGCGCGGCAAAGCGATCATCATTCTCAACCCGGCCGAGCCGCCGCTGATGATGCGCGACACGATCTATTGCTCCATCCCGTCCGACGCTGACACCGATGCGATCGCACAATCGATCCGTAACGTCGCCGCCGACGTGCAGACCTACGTTCCGGGATATCGACTCACCGCCGACCCGCAGTTCGACCGGCCACAGCAGGGTGAGGACACTGCACGCGTTGCGATCTTTGTCGAGGTCGAAGGCGCCGGTGACTTCCTTCCGCCGTACGCAGGCAACCTCGACATCATGACCGCCGCCGCCACCAAGGTCGGCGACGAGATCGCAGCCCACATCACCGCCAGCAAGATGGAGACCGTCTGATGCCCTACTCCGCCGAACTCGACGTCCGTGTCACCGACACCTCGCTGCGCGACGGCTCACACGCCAAGCGCCACCAGTTCACCGAACAGAACGTCCGCGACATTGTCAGTGCACTCGACGCTGCTGGCATGCCAGTCATCGAAGTGACCCACGGCGACGGCCTCGGGGGTTCGTCCTACAACTATGGAAAGTCGCTCGTTGATGAACGTGTCCTGATGAAGGCTGCGGTCGACGAAGCAACCAACGCCGAGATCGCTGCGCTGATGCTGCCGGGGCTCGGCACCAAGGACGACATCAAGGCGATCCACGACATCGGCGTGTCGATCGTGCGTATTGCAACCCATTGCACCGAGGCTGACATCTCTGAACAGCACTTCACGCTCGCCCGCGAAATCGGCCTCGAGACCGTCGGCTTCCTGATGATGGCGCACACGTCACCGCCAGACGCCCTCGCCGCACAGGCGCGGATCATGGCCGATGCGGGCTGCCAGTGTGTCTACGTCGTCGACTCCGCCGGAGCGATGATTCTCGAAGACGCGAGCGACCGAGTCGCCGCAGTGGTCGCCGAACTCGGCTCCGATGCGCAAGTCGGCTTCCATGGGCATGAGAACCTGTCGCTCTCACTCGCCAACACCATTGCTGCAATCCGTGCTGGCGCGGTCCAGATCGACGGTTCGACCAGACGCTTCGGTGCTGGCGCCGGTAACACGAGTTGCGAAGCGTTCGCCGCTGTCTCGGAACGGTTGGGCATGACCACTGGCCTCGACGTCCTCAAGATGATCGACGCCGCCGAAGATGACGTCCGTCCTGTGATGGACGAAGAATGCGTGCTCGACCGGCTCGCGCTGATCATGGGATACGCCGGCGTGTACTCCAGCTTCCTCAAGCATGCCTACCGGGCATCGGAGCGTTACGGCGTCAGCGGCGCCGACATCTTGATGGAGTGCGGCAACCGCAAACTCGTCGGCGGCCAAGAAGACCAAATCATCCAGATCGCCGCCAACCTCGCCACTTCCTCCTAGCCCAACCTGAACCCTGCGGGGCCGAAGTGGGCTGTCGTCATCTGCGTCTGATCGCAGCGTCGATCCTTAACCAGGATGCGTCGGGGTTCGACACGTCAAAGAGCAACGTTGCGAGTCCGGCTGCTTGGGCGCCGCGAATATTGGCGGGATCGTCGTCGACGGCGAGTGCCCGGGCAGGTTGGCACTGGGTTGCGAGCAGGGCACGTTGAAATGCGCGACGGTCCGGCTTGTAGATGCCGTTGTCCGAGCATGCGAGAACGTGATCGACCTGGCTCAGCACCGGCGAACCAGCGATCCAAGATCGGTCGATCTCATTGCTCAGCACAACAACTCGTAGCCCGGCGAGTTGTGCATTGCGGATCACGGACACGCTGCGAACGCGTTCGCCGAGCGCTTCCGGTTCCATGCTCGCATTGGCCAGAAACTCTGAAGTACTCAGGGTGCACACGCCCGCGTAGTCGAGGACGAGGAGATCGAACATGCGGTCCGCATCGCTCATTGGAGGCTTCTGCTGCATCCCGGTCTCGAATCGGTGGCTACCGCGCCATCCCGTGGAACTCTCTATTCGGACGCATCGAGTTCAAGTTAGCGAGGCGGTTGGACTGAGCGAAAGATGCGGTGATCGAGCCGATATCCCATATCTCGTCGTCGGTGAATCCGTTCAACCGCATCTGGTCGATTTCGTCGTCGGTGATCGAACCGGAATCGTTCACCATTTTGGTGGCAAAGTCGACTGCACTGACTCGATCATCGCCCGGACATCGGCGGGCATATCAATGAGATCTGGAACAGGGAACCGCGAGATCGGGAACTGCGTCATCGCACGATCCTGGCAGGTGCGTGCATCGTCATCCGTGCCAGGCGATCGCACGGATGAGAGTGGGCCCCGCCCGCTGAATCATGATGTTCGTCTCCAGCGAAGCGGCCCAATCTCGGTGTGCCTGGATTCGGGTCACCCTTCGCTGGCAAGGATGTCTGCCAGCTCGGGATCTTCGACTTCGTGGCAGTCCTTGAGGGTGTTGAATCCGATGCCTCCCGGTGTCATCTCTACGATCCGGCCAGCGTGGTTCGGTTGATGGCGATCGCCGTCCCCGAAGTACCAGTTGCCGCAGATGAGATCTGTTTCGTAGTCGCTCACTCCGCGCAGCGCGTCGGTGACGGTTGTCCGATCGATGCTGGCCGGGTCGAGCGGCAACAGTGCATCAACGAAGATCCGAGCGGCGAGGAACCCTGCTTGTGAGAACGAGTCGCGTGGGTCGTCAGTGTTGCCGAATTCGTCCAGCACCGAGCTCCACAGTGTGTTGTCGGGGCCGGGGCCGTCGAGCTCGCCAAGCTCGATCTGCATGACGAGACGATCCTGCCAGAACTCCCCGACGGCATCGGGGAAGGAGAGGTCGTAGGCCGAGGTTGGGGCGTACCACGGCGTTTCGTCGCCCTGCGCCTCAACCGTGTTCAAGTAGGCGGCAACGAGTGGGCCAGGTTCGACGACGACGACGGCATCGGTATCGGCCTCCATCGCCTGGAGCACGATTGTCTCGATGTCGCTGCCGTCGGGCTGCCCGTTGAACGATTGCACCGAGACGCCGACGCTGTCGCCGTATGCGGTGAGGCCTTCACACACCCACGCGCCGAAGTTCGGGATCACGTTGCTCACGCACGCGAGGGACGTGGCGCCCTGTTCGACCGCATATTGGGCCACGCCGATACCACTGAGACGAGGACCCTGATTGGTGGGAGCGATGTTGCGGCTGTGGAAGCATTCACGCGGTACGCCGACACCGGCAACGACGAGAATCTCTTGTTCTTCGTAGTACGCGGAGTTCGCAGCACACTCGACGAAGCTCGTGCTCGCAATCATTGCGACGACGCCGTCGTCCTCGACGAGTCCACGTGCCGCCGAAGCAGCGACCTCGGGGTTCCAAGTATCGTCCTCGACCTTGTAGTCGATTGGGCGGCCGTTGATGCCGCCGTTGGCGTTCACGCACTCGAAGTACGCAGCTGCGCCCTTCGCTGCTGAGCTGAAGTCTGCAGGGCCGGTGGCGCCGACAACGGCGCCAACAGGGATTGGTTCGCCAGTCGCGGGTTCGTTCGTCCCGAGTCCGCACACACCGTCAGCGGCGATGGCTGAACCTTCGGAGTTGACGTCGTCATTGCTGACAGCGCCTTCCGTGTTCTCGGTTTGATCGACGGTGTCGACGGCTTCGGCGGTGGTTGCGGCCGTTGTGTCTTCGGTCGCGTCGTCGCTGCCTCCACAGGCAGTCAGAACGAGCGCGGACGATGCGAGAGCGGCAAGCAAGCGGTGGTGCGTCGTCATGGTTTCCCCTTTTTGTTGCGTGGCAGGCCGGCAACGACCTTGCTGTACTTCACAGGACAATCCTCGAATGGGTCGAGGTTTGCTCCGACAGTCAGTATTCAACCAAAATCTCGACAATCTGTCAAGAAGTCGTTTGAACGGAAATGGTCAACAGGCGTGCGCGTGCCTCCGAGGTGATGCACGCGCAGGTGCCTCGGTTGGCGAGATACTGAACTCGAAGGCGCGCACGGCGCCGCTGTTCAGGGGGAGATTGCTGACGTGCGCTCAGCAAGTTGGGCGATCACTTCTGTGGTGTTCAGAATGTGGTCGCGCGCAACGTCGCTGGCTGTTTCGCTGTCCCGTTCCAGAGTGGCGTTCATCAGCGCTTCGTGTTCGGAGTGAACGTCCCGTGGTTCGGTGTCATCGACGAGGGCCAGCCTGCGGTAGCGCTCGGAGTGGTGGTGCAGGGTCGCCAGCATGTGGTGAGCCCAGGGGGAAGTGCAATTGGCGGTGAGAGCGGTGTGAAACGCGCGATTGCGGATCTCCCACTCCGGTATGGCGGCTTCATCGCCGGCGTCGACTCGTTCTTGTGCTTTGGAGAGTCGGTGAAATGCCGCCACGATCCGAGCCTCCCAATCGTCGTCGCCGTGCTTGATCGACTCGGTCAGGGCGTAGCTCTCGATCAGGACTCGAACGTTGCTGAGGTCACGAAGGTCAGTGACCGACATGGGCTTGACGGTGAATCCTCGCTGCCCCTCGGCTGTGACCAGCGCGTCGGCGATGAGGAGTGAGAGCGCTTCGCGGATCGTGGACGACCCAACTCCGTAGCGCGCCCGCAAGTGCTCGACGGCGAGACGCGAGCCTGGCTCCAACTCGCCGTTGATGATGTCTTGGCGCAAGGCGTTGAATGTTGCCTCGACTCGTGTCCGGGGGGCTCCGTCGTGGTCAGTCATTCTTCGTCCCATCTCATTGTCTCGTGGCGAGCGTCGCTCGAGCTCCAGCAGTGTGACCCAATCACAGCTCGTCGTGGTGCGCAAACCACAGCGCAACAATAGTCCGCGATTGTCAGGTCATCACTCGCGCGCTCTCAAATCTCGATATTTTGCCTTGACATCCTAAATTTTAGCTGATTGTGTGGTCGGATGTCGGGCCGGCCCACCGACAAACCCCTGAGGAGGACTGCATTTTCATGACCAGCTTTAAGAACTTCGTCAACGGCTCGTTCATCGAAGGCTCCAGCGGTCGCACGTTTGCGAACGTCTCGCCGGTTGATGGGCGCCGGCTTGGCGTTGTTCACGAGGCGTCCGCTACTGATGTCGATGACGCAGTGCAGGCGGCTCGAACGGCGTTAAGCGGGCCGTGGGGCACGATGACACTCAGCGATCGCGTCGCGATGCTTCACGCTGTTGCCGCCGAGATCGACCGGCGGTTTGACGACTTCCTTGCGGCCGAGGTGGCCGATACTGGCAAGCCAGCGAGTCTGGCCAGCCACATCGACATCCCCCGTGGAGCCGCGAACTTTCGGATCTTCGCGGACGTCGTCAAGAATGTTCCGAGCGAGTTCTTTTCGATGTCCACGCCTGATGGAGAAGGAGCGATCAACTACGCCCTGCGCCGTCCGAAGGGTGTCGTCGCGGTCATCTGCCCCTGGAATTTGCCGTTGCTGCTCATGACGTGGAAGGTCGGTCCTGCGCTCGCTTGCGGGAACACCGTCGTCGTCAAACCGTCAGAAGAGACGCCGGCAACGGCGACGTTGCTGGGTGAGGTGATGAACGCCGTTGGCGTCCCCCACGGTGTGTACAACGTCGTGCACGGCTTTGGCCCCGACTCGGCCGGTGAGTTCCTCACCACGAATCCGGGCGTCGACGCCATCACCTTCACCGGTGAGACCAAGACGGGTGAAGCGGTGATGTCCGCGGCCGCGGTTGGCGTACGCGACATCTCGATTGAACTCGGCGGCAAGAATCCGGCGATCGTGTTCGCTGACGCCGACCTTGACGCTGCGATCGAAGGGACGATGCGATCGGCGTTCGTGAACTGCGGTCAGGTCTGTCTGGGCACGGAGCGGGTGTACGTCCAACGTCCGATCTTCGATGATTTCGTTGCCCGTCTTCGCGATGGTGCCGAGGCTCTCAGCGTGGGTGCGCCTCACGACCCGGACGCCGACTTCGGACCGCTGATCAGTGAGGAACACCGCAACAAGGTGCTGGCCTACTACGACCAGGCCGCCGCCGAAGGCGCCACTGTGGTGACAGGCGGGGGAGTGCCAAAGGTTGCTGCCGGTCTCGAAGACGGGTGGTGGATCGAACCGACAATCTGGACCGGCCTGCCCGACGACTCAGCGATCGTCAACGAAGAGATCTTCGGACCGTGCTGCCACATCCGGCCATTCGACACCGAAGACGAGGTAGTTGCGCTGGCCAACGACACGAACTACGGACTGTGTGCATCGGTGTGGACCACGAACGTGAGCACGGCGCACCGCGTCGCCGCCAAGCTTGAAGTCGGGCTGTGCTGGATCAACTCCTGGTTTCTCCGCGATCTGCGCACGCCATTCGGTGGATCGAAGGCATCCGGGATCGGACGCGAGGGCGGCGTGCACAGCCTCGATTTCTACACCGAGACCAGCAACGTCTGCCTCAAGCTCTGAGCTCTCCGAATGCCTGATATCAAGCCGTTCATCGTCACAGGACTTGCGCTCGGTTCGATCTACGCGCTTGGAGGGATAGGGCTGGTGGTGCTCTATCGCGCAACCGCAGTCTTGAACTTCGCGGCGGGCGCTGTCGGCGCGCTGGGCGCTTTGGTCGCATGGAACCTGATCGATAGTGGCACGCCGGAACCCGTCGCGTGGTTGGCCTGCATTGGCGTTTCTGCTTCGGTGTCGCTGGCGTACGGAGTGGTGATTGCGCCTCGCCTCGCTGACCGTGACCTGGCGACCAAGGCGATTGCAACGGTCGGATTCGCCGTACTCCTGCTCGGCCTCTGTACGTGGTGGCTGCCCGACATCAGTCGCACGCTCTTGCTGCCTACCAGTGACCACGGGTTTCGTGTGTTCGGCGTGTTCGTTGTCTACACGCGAGTGATCGCGCTGGGGGCCGCTGTCGTTGTGGCCCTGGGGGTCACGAGCTTCTTGAGGCGCACGCGCACCGGCCTCTTCATGCGGGCAATGGCCGACAATCCTGATCAGGCGGGCATGCTCGGAATTCGAACGGATCGTGTTGGAGCCGTTGCCTGGCTGATGTCGGGGGTGTTGTCGGGCGTGAGTGGATTGTTGATTGCCGACCTGATCAGGCTCGAGGCTGGAGCGCTGACGTTCCTTGTCGTTCCGGCCATCGCCGCCGCGGTCATTGGCCGGTTGTACTCGCTGACTGGGACTCTGGTCGGTGGCCTATCGATCGGCCTGATTGAGTCGGTCGCTGCGCCCTTCGACTCGGTTGGCGACTATCGGGGTGTCGCGCCCTTCTTGGCGGCGTTGCTATTCCTCGCTTGGCAGGGGCGCGAGTCGGGCATCCAGATCTTCTCGGGTACGCCATGATCGAGGAGCCCGGAATTGTCGCCGTCGTCGTCCAGCGACGACGGCTCGCCACTCCCGTCGTCGGTCGCATGCTCGGCGTGGTGCTATCGGTGGCCATCGTTGCCTGGTTGGTGCCGCAGCAATTCGGCTCGCGTTGGATGTCGACGTGGACCACCACGTTGGTCTTCACAATCGCGGCCGCAGGAATCGGACTGCTCTACAGCCGGCTGGGCCTGTCGAGTCTGACCCAGGTCGCACTCGTCGGAGTTGGGGGTTGGGTCGCGCTACGACTGGAGTTCGCTGCCGACCTGCCCTTCTTCTTGACCGTCATCCTCAGCGCGTTGATCACGGCTGCAGTCGGAACCGTTCTGAGCGGTCCGGCGTTGCGGCTTCGCGGGCTGTATCTCGCACTCGTCACGTTGATGATGGCCGCGGGCTTCGACAAGATCATCAACGCCACCGGCTTTCCGAACGGTGGCTCGGGGATACTCGGGTATCAGGCGACCGGCGAGTTGCAACGAATGAGCCGACCGTCGATCGCACAGAGCGACGCTAGCTATTTCCGTCTGGTGCTGGTCGCCACGGCGTTGGCGTTCCTTCTGGTCTTGATCCACGAGAAGACCAAGCCTGGTCGAGCCTGGCGCCTCATCGCGCAAAGTGAAGGAGCGGCGCATTCGAGCGGCATCAACGTCGTGTTCTACAAGACCTGGGCGTTTACTCTGGCAGCCTTCCTCAGCGGCCTGGCCGGCGCACTGTTCGCCGCGCAGCTCGGGCAGCTCGGGCCGTCGTCGTTCGAATCCATCGATTCACTGATTCTGTTCGCAATGGTCCTCGTCGGCGGCGCCTACCACTGGGTTGGCTGGGTAATCGGTGCAGTGTTGTTCAAGGCCTTTCCCGGATTCCTCGACGACCGTGGGATCTCCGCTGACATCGCGACAATGATCGCCGGCGCGGCGCTGATGCTGAACCTTGTCGCAGCTCCGCGCGGCATCGCTGGAGAGATAGCGCGTGCAGTCCGTGGCAAACGGTCCAATCGATCGAAGGAGAAGACCCAGTGATCGAGATCGACGATCTCACGGTCAGCTTCGGAGCCGTCCGGCCACTTGACGGACTGTCGTTGAAAATCGACGCACCGACCCACGGGATCATCGGCCCGAACGGCGCCGGCAAGACAACGCTCCTGAACGCCTTCTCCGGCTTCGCCGGATCGGTGACCGGACGAATCACGGTCTTCGGTGAAGACATCACAACCATGTCGCCGAGGCAACGGGCGCGGTGGGGGCTACGCCGAACGTTCCAGACTGTGCAGCTCGCTGAGGATCTTTCAGCTCGAGACAACATCGTGGTGGCCGTTGACCACTGCCCTCACAGATTTGGGCACAAGCACGACGCTGCGGACTCCGTATCTGAGCTTGTTGGTTTGACCAACATCGGACGAATGGCCTCGGACCTCTCGACCTACGAGCGTCGGTTGTGCGAAATCGCACGCGCCCTGGCAGGTCAGCCCCGTCTGATCTTGATGGATGAGCCAGCTGCTGGAGTGAGCGGCGCCGAACGTGGCCAGCTCACCGACATTCTGCTCGGGCTCGCAGATGCCGTTGGCGCATGGGTGATCTTGATCGACCACGACGTCGAGCTGATCTCGGCCGTTTGCCGGACCACGACTGCGATTGACTTCGGTTCGCATGTGGCGACGGGTCCAACCGCTGACGTGCTGGCTGACCCGAAGGTCGCAGAGGCCTATCTCGGAGTTGGAGCAGGCTCGACATGAGCGCGCTGGAAATCGAAGGGCTGCGGGTCTTGCGGGACGGCCGAGTGGTGATCGACGAACTCTCGTTGTCCATCCCTGCAGGAGAGGTCACGGCGTTGCTCGGCGCAAACGGGGCGGGGAAAAGTTCGCTCGTACTCGCCCTCTCCGGCCGCGTTCGGCCCGGCTCCGGGCGGATCTCGGTCGACGGCACCGATGTTGCAGGTTGGCGTCCTCAGCGGATCCGACGCGCCGGGCTCGCAGCCGTGCCCGAAGGCCATCAAGTCCTGCGCTCGCTCTCGGTCCGCGACAACATTCGCGCCGCTATACTCGATCCGGGTCGCGAGACCGAGCTGATGGCAACGGTCTACGACCTGCTACCGGAACTCGCCCAGATTGAGGAACGCCTCGCGAAGTCGCTCTCTGGTGGCCAGCAGCAGATGGTGGTGATCGCTCAGGGACTCGTGTCCGAACCGCGGTTTTTGTTGATCGACGAGCTGTCGCTCGGCTTGGCCCCGATCATCGTCGAACGCCTCATTCCGGTCGTCGCCGCAGCCGCCGAGCGTGGGATCGGTGTTCTCCTGATCGAGCAGTACGCGTCGGTTGCGCTCGCGGTTGCCACGTCTGCTGCAGTTCTCGATCGAGGAAGACTCGAATGGTCCGGCGCCGCGGCCGACCTGCTCGAGCAACCAGAGATTCTCCACGGCGTCTACCTCGGCACGGCACCAAAGAACGATTGACGTTCCGTCGCACCGGGTGGCTCGGCGCTGCGGGCGATGATCACACGATGTTCACAGGATTTCCCGACACTGGCCGGATTGAGCAGCATCGGACGGACTGACCGGACACCGAGCCCGTACAGAACGTGAACATCCGGACGAAACCGCAGCACACGGACGGTGTAGGCCAGGCTTAAACCCCCCTTCCACGAACGTGGAGTACGGGTTCAAATCCCGTCCCGGGCACCATCTAGCAGGGGTTACGGTGATCTCACCGCAGCGCGTGGCACCTGCGACTCGAGCGATGTGGCGGCTGACTGTCGTGCCGCCGAGGACGCGAATTGGACAACGACGTCTCATCACGGCAACCCAAGTTGGCCATGATCGCGACTGCCGGGGTGCCCGACGACGCGTCGACGTCGCTGCAGACCCAGAGTCGGGTGGTCGGCAGCAAGTTTCTCGGCAGGGGTTTCGGACGAAGGCCCAGGCCATCGATGCGATGCGCATGGTGCAGGCCGAGATAGAGCCGTCGCGTATTCGGCCGGCCGATCCGTTGAGTGTGCGGCAAGTTGCCCGGTTCTGGTTGGATCGTAAGGTGCTGGAGTGTCAGCGAGTTCGTTGAAATAACATCGGTGTTCAGAAAACGCACAAAATCGCGTTGTTGCGCGTCGGGATCGATGGCGTTGACGGACGACCTATGCGGCTGGTCGCTCGGTTTTGTGGCGGCGACGAGTTGTTCATCGGAAGTGGGCAAGTAGGGGGTGCGACCCCCTCCCTGGTGGTACTGCCGGGCACTCCCTCCCAAGCTGATTCCGTGAGGAGGTTGAAGAGTCGACCGGGATGGAATGGCCACCTCGACCGGTACACAAAGTTGGTGATGAAACGTCGTGATCGGCCTCGACGGAGGCACCTGACTGTGCAGCGGCGACCGAACGCGACTCAGTCGGCGGATCCAGAGAGTCGCCGCTGCCGCTCCATCAAACTGCACCAATCC
>Ga0209603_1000385_pt1 | contig 54287 bp, 97 predicted proteins | sample COGITO_mtgs_1206_FD_184812 | JGI IMG/M metagenome (GOLD analysis project Ga0209603, IMG submission 184812) | Pelagic marine microbial communities from North Sea - COGITO_mtgs_120607 (SPAdes) (version 2) | ecosystem: Environmental > Aquatic > Marine > Epipelagic ...
TTAGTTAGCATTTCTTCAAACTGTTCAACTTTGGTAAGTCTGTTAGGCCAATGAATATAATCTTTTTGTGGATTCTTTTTAAGGTTATTGAGCAAGGGAATTATAGCATTATAAAGTTTATCAATTTTGTATTGAACAGCATCTAGATTTTCAGCACTAGATGTGGATTTTTGAGTGAGTTCTTGTACGGTCTCTAATTCATCTTCAGTAACTGCTGTAAAACCAAAGTCAAAAATATCATCACTCATCTTTTGTTTCCCTCAATCTTCTTGCAATATAATCGTGATAAGATTCTTGCTTTTCAGTCTGCATTTCTTCAATCTGTCTGCTTCTATTTTGCATATTTCTTATGTTCTCTCTAAAATTTTCAGTTCTCTCTTTATGATACATATCTGATAGTTCTCTTAAAAATTTAGGATCAGTTTTACGTTTAGTTTTTCTTTTCATAAAATTTATCCAAGAAATGGTCATATCATGTATCATTTTATAAGGAAATCCCTTGATCTTCTACTTTTGGATAAAGTTCTCTTGGCATGGCAACAATTGGAATACGTTTTTTAGGATCATCTGAACCATTTAGTTTTTTAGGAACACACCCTATTTCTAATGGCACAAAATTACCTTCTCCATATTGTCTAGATAATTCATTATACATTGTTGTGCCAAGACCTCTTATATTTGCTTTTGCATATACAACACATTCTTGAGAAGTTTTAAAATTTTGACCTTGAATAACATACGCTTGTCCATCGTTTAAACTAAACAAAGAGTATAAAATCCATGCGGCATAATTCATTGGTCCATTCCACCTGGAGTAAATTTATTTCCATTTAAAATTAGACATGAAAAACCCTCACCTTTAAGTATAATAGAAAAACTTCCAGTATCTGGATTAACAAACATTGAAGTAATTCCCGTTAATTTCCTAGCATACTCTGGTGGATAATTGGGTGGTATTACAAAAGTTATTCCAAAAGCATCAAATAATTTCTTTTCTTCATATTGGTCAATTATTGCTCTTATTTTTTTTGGTTCATCGCATATACTTCTTATAGCAATAGGTGTAGAAGTACTAGGGTCCATTTGAGGCATCTCTTGCGGAGATTCTTTTGGAACTTTATTCTTTGAATCTTGTGCTTGAGCGGTAAATGCAGACATCGCTAAAATCAATGCCACTACTTTTATCATGATTAACTCTCCTTTAATAACTCCGCAATTCTTTTAATATAGCCATATTTTTCATCAGTTTCTTGCGCGAGTTGTTTCTTTAACATCTCTATTTCAGACGCTTGAATTAGGAGAATTTTACGATATCGCTCTGCTTCTGTATCATCAGTTAGTTGTACCATGTTAAAACTCCATGTAAAGTAATATTTATATAAAATATAAACCATCTGACTTACAATATTACGCCACGTTATTAGTAAGTCTCATCAATATTTATTACTCATACGGTATTTTTTTCCTACTTTACGAAATCTCTTATTATAACCACGTTTGATTTTTTTAATTTGTCCCTTACTCCAGTTGTAATATTTACGAGCCTTAGTAAGACCATCGTACTCATCACCGCCCTTCATAGGAATTCTACTCATAAGTTTCCCCAGTTTCTCGGAAAAAGTTCTCAGACCAAAATGCTTTGTCATCAATCCAAATATCATAATGTTCTTTTTTACCAACACTCAATTCGTGATATTTTACACCCCAAGCCATAAGTTGTCTCCTAGTAAGAGGTTCATAATCAACACCACTCACACAACCTCTTGCAGTCATATATTTTATAGTATGACCAGCATCATATAATTTATTTACCTTTTCAATCCTATTCATCATGGGTTCATGCAATTCATAGTCTTTTTTACCATTAGGTTTTAAAACCTCATTACAAATCGTTCCATCAATATCAATAACATATTTCATTTTTTATTTCCTCATCATTTGAATTAATAATTAAGTCAATAGGCATAGACACTCTTAGAGGTGCTAAACTTTGTTTTACTGAATGATATATGTAGGCTGGCATTACAAGAACATCTCCAGTTTTCGGTGTAAATTCTATAGAACCATAATGATCTAAAAATTCAGTTTTGTAACCTTTAGATGCTATCGCCCATCTTGGATCATGCAGAACTATTTGTCCATCTTCTACCTCTGCATATAAGTAGACAACTGAAATAAAATCAACCTCTTGATGTTGATGAATTGGCATTGACCCCTTACCACGATTAATATTAAAGGCAGATGAATATCTATAATCAAAATCTTTTAAGTTAATACCTAAAACCTTATCAAAATATTCACCAAAAAATCTATCCGCACAAGTTCTAAGCAGCAAATCTTCCTCTATATCAATTTGCCCAATATGCATACCCTTATCAGATTTATCACCTAAACCTTTAAAGTTTTTTCTTTTTTTATCTCCAGTTTTGGAGTCAACACTATGAGCAATCATTATATCAGTGAATAGTTTATCACATTCATCTTTAGTGATAGATGTTTTTAATATAGGTGATACCCAACAATTGTTGACCCCATTTTTAATATTTAAAGTCAAATATTATTCTCAACATATTTTTCTGTCATTTCAAGTAAATCATGATATTTTGCAACTTGTTCCATTTCCGCTTCCATTGCTTCAATAATGTCTGGATGTTCACCAACACCAGCAGCATTATGAAGATACACTTCAAAATTGGCTAGGTGTTTATCAATATGACCTTGAGCATGGCTCTTAAAAGATTTTATTAATAATTCACGCATCGCTTTCTCCTTATTTTATAATTAAGATAAAATTACAGTATTAGTATAATCTGTATAATCATCTGATGTGAATGTTCTCACTACAGTTTCTCTTACCATTTTATCATCACGTTTTTTATATGTTACCAGTTCTTGCCTAGTAACATTTTTAGTTTCATTTTGTGTTGCAAATCTAAGCGGCCCATCTTCTGGATAAATAGATTTCATAATAATTTAATCCTTTATACTATACTTGAATATCTATGCTTTTTGGTTTAACTCCTTCAACTTGCGGTATATGCATTTTTTTACCATCAGCACCATACGTGCCAGCATGACCTTCATATGAATTAGCCAATGCTTTTTGTGGTTGTCTCACTGTTAACTCAGTTCTACGGCGAGTTTGTTCAACTATATTCATCTGAAGTTCTTTCGCTGCTTGAGTCTTTACAATTAGTTCCAGTGGTTGACTCGCATAGTTATGTGAATATGCTGGTCCTTTAATATCCATTATCTCATAATATCCTTTACAATGTTAAGCAATGATCTTTTACTTTGGCGTCTGTCTAATTCCACACCTTTAGTTCGTGCGAATTCTTCTAATTCTCTTTTAGACATGTTTTCAACTTCAGAAAAATCTTCTTCTACTACTTCTGGCTCTGGCTCTGGTTTTGGAGTTGGGGCGATTGGTACTGGTTGACCTAAAGTACCATTCCATTCATCAATATCCGCTTGAGATATTGTTTTTGCCACAAGTAGTTCTCTACCTTTCATCCAGCCACTAGTTGTTGGGTGTGCGCCTTTTGCCCATGCGGGAGGTTTAATTGCCATTTTAAATATCCTTTATTAATTTCTACGTTGTTATTTATATTGGTGCGAGAGGTAGGATTTGAACCTACGATCAACCCGTTATGAGCGGGGCGCATTAACCGCTATGCTACTCTCGCGTTATTTGGTACTATCACTCAGACTTGTTGGCACAATTTTCAAAAACTTCCATGATAGTTTCACCTTTTAAGTTTTTTGGAATGACAAAACTACCGTATCTTGATCCATTATGACTATATACTTTTATACTATCTTTAAATTTATGAAAATAAAATAATCCTTGTGTTGGAAACATTTTATTTTCATCACCTATCCATAATGATCCTGCAACTATCAAACATGTAAGCATTGCAATCTCCTTTTTTACTATTTTAGATTCAAGGGTGGAGACTATGCACAATCTCCACCCTCTATTTGTCTTTCTCGTTGACAACCACGCTCTGGTTTTCGTCGGTACAGAGAAGTTACCGACCTAGTATGACCTTGCAAGGCTTTAAACCAACTAGGATTTCACTGAGTAATCTTTTAAACTCCAACACTTCGCGCTCCAATTTAACTTCATACCCAGTTTCTTGGCGGTCTCTGCAAGACTCGAACTTGCAACCTACGGCTTAGAAGGCCGTTGCTCTATCCATTGAGCCAAGAGACCGAATCTTTTGTTAATCATAATATATCACACGCAAACTTTAATGTCAACTTCTTTTTAATATAAATTATTAAACTGCAAAACTTTCTCCACACCCACATTGGGCCTTTGCATTTGGATTTTGTACTACCAAATAATTACCACCTAATTCTGTTATGTAATCAACAGTACATCCAAAGACAAACATTTCTGCCATAGCATCAAGAACCAATATATTATCAATCAGTGTTCCTTTTGAATCATCCTCAACATATGACCATTCATATTTAAAGCCACTGCAACCACCACCTTTTACTTCAAGGAGTACATAATTTTTATCAGCCAAAACTAACTGATGGGTCATATACTCCTTTGCCTTATCAGTAACATTTAAAATCATACTTTTAAATCGCCACTTTTAATAATAGCATCAACAAGTTTTTCATAATCAATCTTATGGCTTTTACTATTACTTGCACTATCTTTTGTCATGGTCATTTGCTCTAACTCCATTACGCTACGAAAATCTGTCTTTGCCGTTTTTCTAATAGACAAATTTTGCATTGTTGACATTACTGAGGCAGTACGCCCATATGAATTAATTCGCATTTACAAACTCCATAAGTTTTCTATCACTACTTTCTAGAACGACAAAATCACCAAAATGTTTATCAAAAATTTTCACTAAATGAAAATAATCTCCTGCACACATTTCACTAGTTATAGGTGATGCTCTAGTGCCTTTATAGTGAGCATATTCTTTTGCTTTTGCAAGAAGAAAAAATGCATTACCATCAGGTCCATCAAGATCAATTATAATATCTGATTGTGGTGTTTTTTCGCGTATCATTCTAAATCACCGTCATCCTCGTTTGAGATATGAATATCAAGTAATAGTTTTATATTACGAGCCAGAACTTCAACAATAGAATTCAATACATCAATTCTATTGTTGAGATTTGCAACAGATTCTCCAACTAGTTCTAACATATCTTCTTTAGTTGCCAAATGATCATCAGCCATAGATTTCCATCCCATCGTATTCAGTTTGATATATGGGTTCTCCATACCGATAATTACCTATCCATAAAACATTATACACATCTTCATACCACATCTTTACGTTTTCGTGGTAAGAGGATACTGTTTCCCAAGTTCCATTGCCCTTTGACCATTTTGCAAAATCTAGTTGCATCATTGTAGAATGTTCTCCTTGAGCAGTCTCAGGATTAACACGGTGATGCTCTTCCCACCGAATATCATTCCAGTTAGAGTCATTAGTAGAAGGTTGTGGGGTATTCATATCAATCATGATTCTCTCTTTCTCTGATTACATATATTTTATAGCATACCTAATAGTGTGTGTCAACTAGCATTTTTCCATAGTTAATTTTGAAAACTTGTTAGTTTCTCTCATTTTTTTATAGTAACTGTCTGCGTTACTATGAGAAAATCCAGATGCCCATTCAGAAAGTACAAAGTTTTTGGTTTGAGAATCCCAATTATACGCCTTTACAGTCCAATATGCATTTTCACTCATAGCGATTTCCTTTGCCATTATTTAGTGATTTTCTATTATCGCATATTTTTTTTAGATTGTCAAGTATTTTCTCAACCTATCAATCTCTTTGCTCCAATCATCACAAGGATCATCTATTGGAACAGGTTTTTCGTGGTGCATATATTACCGCATTTGTAGTTAGTCTTATACTATATTTAGTGTTTTATCCGACTTTAGGCACAAGTTTTCCAACTACTATAAAGCATACCCTCTTTTGAGAAAGCGTCTATCTCCCAAGGCTTTTCATCATAGTTAAGATCGCCAAAATAATCACCATACCAAGTCTTTTCTTCATTACAAAAAAATCCATGAAGAACTTGCTGAACATGAACAATCTCATGAAATATTGTTTTAATAATTTCTTCTAAAGATTTCTTACTGTTAATTTCAATAACAGCGACACCATCCTCTTCTTCACCAATCCCATCAAAGTAACCACAAGTATCCCCATCTTCTTCATTAAATACTATCTGAAGTTCTTCTAATTCTTCTAAATCAAGAATTTGATCTGCATGGTTAACGATAGAATCAATCATATCATCTGAAATTTTTGAAGGCTTATTCAGTATTTCTAAGATCATATGATTCTCTTTCTCTCTTATTACACCTTAAAGTATCATAATATTAAATTGTTGTCAAGTAAATTTTTAGGGTTGACGAATCATCAAATTATATGTATAATAAGGAGACTCCTTTATAAGAGGGTAGTATACTATTTACGTTTTGGATAAACCACTTCAACATTATCAGGTAATTTTACTAAAGATTTACCTTTCACTTGATGAATAACGAATTGAGTTTTAGGGAATTCCCTAAATAGTCCATGCCAAATAGGTCTCCAATTCTCAGTTAATCTTTGAGTATTTAAGTTATCTCTCGGTGAAGGTAAATATACATCTGAATGACTTGTAATATCAAAACCAAATATTGAATCAAATCCATACATATGAATTTCTTCTCGTTTTAATTTATTTGCAGTGTAATGTGTTGCCATATGACCACAATTAAAATCTGTATAGTTTGCTGCATATTTAGGAAGAACTGTGTAAAACTCTTTAATTTGTTTTGAATAATGAATGTAAAAATCATTTCTCATTTCCATCCAATGTTTTGGTCTCGCGCCCAGTACCCAATCCCCTTGAACTTGAACAGAACCAGTTGATATGGCTTTCATCATTTTGAAATCTACCATAACTGTTGTATATACATTATTAACTTCCATAGGTGGAAGGTTACATACAATTTTTAACCCTTTTGATGGATTATATAAGCCAGCACTTTTTCCGTTACCAATAATGTGCGCTACACTAGGCATCAGAATCTTCCATAATTTCCATTCCCATTTTATTCATAATTCTTTCTTTTCCTTTTCTGCCTGTCCAATGAATTGCTTTTGCTTTCTTACTGCTTTCATCATCATGTTCAAATTGTATTCTTAACCAATTATATTCATTTGGAATATCATTGATATGTATCATTCTATTAAGTGGGCTATTTATCATAGCATGAAGTACTTCTTGATCACCTCTTTGTCCATGATTCCCCTTTTCAATATACCATGCCCATTTATCTAAAATTGCTGGACAATCTTTAAATGCCACAATTCCAGAATTATGCCAAGTTTCCATCATTCTTTTTGACCATGGATGATCTTGAACCATTCCTATTTTGTTAGGAATAACATAACTAAAAATATTTGACATATCTGCTAAAACTTCTATGTCACTATCTATCCAGCAACTATAATTTGAAATTTTAGAACAATTTATCATCGCTTTTGGTTTTTTAAACCAATTAACTAATTTTTTTGGATTACCAATAGTAGAATCTGCAACCGTACTTCGCATGTCTATGACATGATCAAAACCTAAGTGTGATAACATATTTTTTAATTCTAAACTAACACCAAAGTCTGCAAAAACTAAAGGAATATCATTATGGGCTTTATAATTTTCAACAAACCAAGGAAGCATCCATTCTGTATTTTCATCACAACCCGTAATAAAACATTTATCAAATAATGTCATATTTGCCCTTTCCTGTTTCCATCACTTTTTTATAAGAATGTTTGTGCGTACATCCTATTTCTCTTTGTATAGTTGTGAAAGTATCCTTTACAGTAATAGGAAATGGACTCCACTCATGCAAAAAATAAAATCTTCTATTATCAATAAAAACATCAGTTGGCGCAGGGTCATTTTTTGCTCTACCGACAAGTTGGTGTGCTGCCTTATAGTTAATCATGTAAGCATGTGCGCCAGGAAGGTAAGGTTTTGATTGTAGTTTATTTAAACCGATAGTGTTTGGAGTTTTATATGAGCCATAAGATGGTTCCCCCAAAGATACTAATAATGGCTCTGTGTTGACCTCAAGCATACTTATATTTGGTATATTTCCTTCAAAAACCGCATCATGTTCTAAAATCAAATAAGATTGATCTTTTTCTTCTTCACATTTTTTCCAGAGACTATAATGAGATAAAAATGCAGCCATACACCTCTCAGTTCTAGACCATTTTTCATTAAATCCAATAGTGGGTATATTGCGCTCTTCCATCATTCTTGATGGATCATCTTTTGGCGTTATCGCAGGAAACATTTCTACAGTAACTCCATATTCAGCAGCAGATTGAATACACTTTTCTGCCGCCTTAACAGATTTTTCCATATCCATAATTGTTATTACATATGATTTCATAGTTTTCTCTTATTTCTGTTTGATGCAATTGCAGCATTTAAAACATTAAGATGCTGATCCCTACGTTCCGCTGAATGCTGCAAAGCAAGTGTGTCTTTTGGAAAACAAGCACCACCAAAACCTCTATCACCATCTGGACCTGGAACACTTATATGTGAATATCCAATCCTTTCATCCATACCTACGAGATATGATACTTCATCGTACTGGATATTCAAAGAAGCACAAAGATCATAAACTTCATTAAAAAACGCGACTTTTGTTGCTAGGAAAGAATTTCTAACATATTTAGTTATGATGAGTTCAGGAATTGATGATCGGACTGCATCAAACTTTTTGCAAGGTTCAAAAACATTAATCCAAAAATCTTCATTGCCGCCACCGAAAAGCATTTTATCTTGATTTTTAAAATCTTCAGATGCGTTTGCAGCAGTTAAAAACTCTGGAGAAAAACATATATTTAAATGCGTATTATCTTTTTCAATTTCTCTCCAACCTTCTATTGATATAGTAGATTTTATAAGAACCTCTGTGACTTGACCATCTACAACAGGAATTTTATTTAACATTTCAAAAATAATACTTACGTCACACTCACCATACTGTCCTTGAGGGGTGGGCAAGCAAACTATGTAACCATCTTTTCCAACTTGATCTTCTACCGTGTCGTTTGAATATTGTGGGTCTACAATAATAATATTGTGGTGATCTTTCAGTACGTCATGTACTGCCTTACCAACAAACCCATATCCTAATAGTACTAAAGAATTCATAATATACCTCAATAACTTTGTGCGAGTCTCCACATCAAATATTCTTTACTCTCAATAGGCTCATATTTATCAGTCATACGACCCATTAGATTTTTAACTATAGTGCCCGGAGTAGGATCAACAAAATGTGGCATACTGTATCTAGTCTTATGTATATGTGAATTAACTACTCTGTGTTTTGTGCTTTTAAAGTAATCATTTGTCCATCTTTGAAGTAGATCGCCAATATTCACAACTACACCATCAACATTATATGGCACTGGATGCCATTCACCTTTTAAATCTTGTACTTGCAATCCTGGAACATCGTTTATTTGCCAAAGTAGTGTAATGGTTCCGTAGTCACTATGTTCACCAATTCTCATTTGTTTATCTTCTACTGGACCATCGTGTGCTGGGTAATGAATAACTCTTGTAGTGTTAAATGGTTTCATATGAGCATCCACAAGAGTAGTACCAGATTTTAGAATTTCATCAAATCTACTCAGTATTCTAAGAGTTAGTTTATCTGCAACATCAATACTTTGCAATGCTGTTGCTTTAAATCCTGGTAATTCTTTAGGCCAAAGATGTTCACTCATCCTTGTATTATTGTAATTGAAAGATTCTTTAATGTCTTTAGGTGCGGTTGGATCAACATTTTCATCTCCTACCATGCTATAACCTAGATTAGTATCACCTTCATATGGATATTTTTTCTTTATATCATTTGGTAAATTGAAAAATGCCTTCATTTCACTAAACCAACTAATCATATCAGACCTTTCAATTGGAGTTAAACCATTAGTAAAAACAGCAAAACCTACGGATGTATAAGCATCCTCAATATGCTGATTTGCATATGAAGAATTTAAATCAATCACTGGTATCATTTTTTATTTCCTTTGGCTCTAGGGGAAGGACTCGAACCTTCACGAATATAAATAGTCTTTTACACTTAACTATATATCCACGATATAAACAGTATCGCGTGTCTACCTATTCCACCACCCCAGACCATATGCTCTAGTTACTCTTTTGAGTTTCTAGAGCAGATATCATTCGTGTCAACCCTATACCACCACCAACTCTTGGAAAGAAATCAAACTCAAGAAACTTTTCAAGTTCTGCTTCAACTCTCTCATCCCCAAATAAATGTTTAATAAGTCCAGCATATTCTCCATTAGAAATTGTATGAAATGTATCTCTCATTTGATTTTTATCCGTACTGCGTTCAGCACTACCAATAGTTTCCATACCCCCAAGGATAACATCAATCTTTCTACTAGTTCCATCTTCATTGCGACTCATATTCCAAAATGGGCTTGTCATTTCTGGGAAGTCTGTAATCATACAAGAACCAAATGATGCTTGCATTGCTAATTCATGTTGGGCGTCCAATTCTGTATTCGCACTAATACCATAATGTCGCTGCCATTCTCTATATGTTTTCTCTGTGCAATCGTCAAAACCTAAATGACTTACTAATTGTCTTTCCATGACTTTAAGATCATTTATATCTCCTGGCATTTCAAATTCAAACATGGGAAAAATTGTATCGTGCCGACCCTGAATTGCGTTAGGTTCTTGTCTATATGAAGTGGAGACACAAAAAAATCCCTTCGCAGAGGGATCAGATAATAATTCATGTTCTAGCCACATTTGCCCAGTTTGGGGTAAAGGCCAAACATTACCTTCATAATTATAACTTGCTACATTTTCTGGGTCTTCACATGCTGCTAAAATACTTAATCTATTTTGCGTATGTACTTCTAAAAACCCTCTGTTCAAAAAAAAGGAGCGTAAACGCCCCACAGTGTTAGTAAATTTCTTTGGATTTATCAGTTGTGTCATTTTCTCTCTTTCTCTTAAAAAAAGAGGAAGCCAAGGCTTCCTCAACTCATTAGATGTATTTAGCAATTTTTCATTGTATATCTTCTATTTTATCACAAAGTTTTAAACTTTTTGCTTCTTCCGCACTTAACCAAACATCTTCTGGTGGGAGCAAAAACTCTCTTACTTTTTTTTCATTCATACCAGTACATTTTTTATAATGATTAATCATCCTTTCAGTAGTAAGTTCCATCTCTTTTACTCTTGCGAACAACTCATGTTCTTTACCTACACTACCCCAAGAATATTGGTGAGATAAAATTGCAGTATTTGGCGTGAGAATTCTTTTACCTTTTTTACCAGATATGAATAATAGCAATCCACAAGATGCAATCATACCCAATCCCACAGTTTTAACAGGAATTGTTGATGCTCTCATAACATCAACTAAGGCAAAACAAGCATTTAAATCTCCACCCCTTGAACAAATTCCTAATGTTAATTCTTTTGGTTTATCACTTCTTTTCATATTTTCTGATAATATCCAATCAATAATTGGACTCATTGTATCCATTGATACATCACCCATAAAAACGTATGTGCCATGGGAAAGTAATTGCATTTTTGGTGGGATTGTTGGCGCTGATGGCGCACTATTTGTTATATTATTCATATTCAATCATTCCTAAAGTTGGAGACTCCATTGGAGTCTCCGTTATTAATTATTTAAGGTACTTTCGCATCAATTCCTTCAACATAATAGTTCATTGAGTTAAGTTGAATATCTGTTGCAACTTCCCCATCTGCTAACTGAAGATTTCCTTCATTATCATATATAGGTCCAGTAAAAGCGAAGAATTCACCATTAGAAATAGCATCTTTGATTTCTTGAGCCTTTGCTTTTACATCATCTGGCATATTTGTAAATGGAGCCATTTGAACAACATCTTCATTCATATGTCCAAAATAATCTTCACTTTCCCAAGTACCATCAATTACCGCACCAACCTTACGAATATAATATGGCGACCAATTATCAATAGTTGCTGTAAGTTGTGCCTTTGGTGCAAATTTACTTTGATCAGATGCTTGACCAAAACCAAGTTTCCCTTGTTGTTCTGCCGCTTGAAGTGGTGCAGGACTGTCGGTATGTTGTGCAACCATATCACATCCTTGCGACATTAGAGCCTTTGCAGCATCAGATTCTTTTCCTGGATTATACCAAGTATTCACCCAAACAATATCAATATCAACATCTGGATTTACACTTTTTGCTCCAAGATAATAAGTGTTGATTTCACGAATAACCTCTGGAATCGGATATGCTGCAACATAACAAATTTTATTTGTTTTAGTCATCATACCAGCAATCACACCTTGCACATGCCTCGCTTGATACAATCTCAAACCATAACTTGACATATTTGGCCCTTGCTTATATCCTGTAGCATGTTCAAACTTTACATCAGGATATCTTTTTGCCATTTTTGCAGTTGCTTCCATATATCCAAATGATGTTGTAAAAATAATATCAGCACCGCGAAGAACCATTGAGTTAATAACTCTTTCTGCATCTGGACCTTCGCTGACACTTTCTACATACATTGTTTCAACTTGATCACCAAAATGATCCTCTACATCTTGTCTACCGATATCATGGCGATACGTCCAACCATGATCACCTACTGGGCCGACATACACGAACCCTACTTTAACTTTATCCCCAGCCCATGCGCTTGTCGCTAACATTACTGCTGCTACGATTGTTAAAAGTTTTTTCATTTTATTTTTAACCTTTCTTGATTACATTGTGCCAATGATTGGCATCTTGAACATGGACTATGTGTCCATAATTGATTTATAAGATTTTTAAGATCGTTTCCTTGTAAACTTTTACCATCAGATACAACCCAAGCAGTTGCACCTTCGTTACCTAATAATTCACCATTATCATTCAAATTATATGGTAAGTATCCTAAACATTCGTAATATTTGTTATTTTCTTCAAAAAAATCTGCTAACAAATACCCATCTGGATTTATACTATCCCATTCATCATTCATAAATTCATTTACTATAATCACTACATTATCGTTCAAATAATCATTACATAAAGTCAATACTTTATTTAATTTACTTGTCTTTAGATCAGAAGTATTATTAAAAGAAATTGTAGGTTCTCTTAAATCTATCTCCAAAATAGAAATTTTTTTATTCTTATCTTCTAAAACTGATGTTATTGTATCCAAAACATCGCCACTATAAAACTCAACCTTATTATCATATTCTTTTAAATCTTGAAGATCAAATGCACAAATTTCTTCAGACCATTGCTTCTCTAATAATTTTTTTGTTAAACCTAAAAAGTTATCAGACCCTATATCTAAAGCAAGACCATTATTAGCATAATCTATACAGTAATAGTAGAAATCATTTAATCTTTCAAATTTTTTTGCGTTTAGAGCAGCATAAAAGATATCAATCTTTTTCAATGTAATTTACCTATTGAGTTGTTGTTGATTTTAAACCTTGAACTTCAGTATAGAAAATTTTAGTAACCCCCATATCATCAACTAATTGTTTACACATAATAGCGTCATTAGGCCAAAGCCCATAACTAAATACATTTGATATGAGTTTTTCGGCTCCCTCTGGTTTAATAATATATGCAGAATTTCCCGCCAAACCTTGCGGAATATTCCATTCGTCAATATGAGGTATTCCTTGAATCGGATTATGGTTTCGTTGAATAATATCATGGTATTGTCTAGCGCGTCTTGTTGCACCAATAGGATTATTTATACCCACTACTTTATATTTTGAATCTAAAATATATTGATAATCTAATTTTTTAACAAATTTGGCATCATGCTCCAATATAAGAATTGGTTCTTTTATTTCAAAACATTTCGTCCATAATCTAAAATGACTTATAGCACAAGCAATTCTTCTTTCTTTGATCGCTGTAGGATATGCAGATTTAGTAAGACCTGTTGCAATATCAGTGACTTTACCTTCCCATGGATAATTCCAAAATAAATCCCAATCAATTAATTGTCTATTAGCATTTTTTTCATTTGTAGCATCAAATCTCTCTACATAGAAATCACAATTTAGTTCTCTCGCACTTTGCCATACTTTGTTAAAACCGTTTTCACTTAGTTTATCATCTTTTAGGGTTATACAATATGCTTTCATTAATTCACCTTATAATAATCTTTATACCACGACACAAATTTACCCACACCTTCTGTAATTGATATTACTGGAGAGTATCCCAATCTTTTTAATTTAGATGTATCACTCCAAGTTTCTTTTGCGTCTGCTGAATGCATCGGAGCCATTTTTATTATTGCTTTTCTATTCAAATGTAATTCTATTTGATGAACAAAGTCCATAAGTTGAACCTTTTCACCCCTTCCAATGTTATATATATCTTTTCCAGTTTGCGCTAACAGAATTATTACGCCATCTACAATATCGTCAATATATGTGAAGTCACGAACCATATCACCATTATTGAATACAGTAATCTCCTTACCCCCAAGAATATTTTTTGTAAAATCAAAGAGTGCCATATCTGGCCTACCCCATGGACCATAGACAGTAAAGAACCTCATTCCGATAGTGTTCTTAATACTACTCATTTCAAATTGAGACTCATTAACCACTTTTGAATAGCCATATGGGTGTTTTTGGGTATGCAATTGGGTATCCTCATCCCAAGGGATAGGATTACCGTTCATAACAGATGATGTTGATGCATAAAGAACTTTATCAATACCCCAATTTTCACACGCATCAATTAGATTTTGTGTACCAATTATATTATTGTTGATATATAGTTTAGGAAACTCTAATGAATATCTAACCCCAGCATATGCCGCTAAATGAATAACAACATCAACACCATCAAGTTTATCATGCCAATCAGATTTGAATGTAGTTAAAGTTAAATCTCCATAAGAAGTTTCAATCCCCAAATCATCAAGTTTTGCAGCGCGAGACCTTTTGAGTGAAACATCATAATAATCATTATATGAGTCAATTCCTAATACATGATGCCCTTGAGAAAAAAGTTTTCTTGCAAGATGATACCCAATGAATCCTGATATACCTGTAATGAATATTTTCATAGATTATCATCCATTATATTTTTGTAAGTGTCCGTAATATATTTTTTTTGAAGAAAATCTTCTCCTTTAAAATCTAACATAACTGCCTTACTTTTATCAAATTCTATTTTACCATTTCTATTTAATATCATCAAATATTCTTTGTTGTATTCCATAAGTTTTATTTTAATGCCTTGATAATTAAAGAATTGTTTAGATTTTTTATGAGACCAATATTCGTTAATTATATTATATCTCTGTAGTGTGGAGAAAATACTATGTTGATCCCCATACCAATCATGGTATTGCGTATTTTTATCATACTCATTTTCTCTATCAACGAAAAAATTAATTATTTCATTTTTATTACTAACTTTCATATTCACACAAACAGCAGTATTATTAATCTGTCTTGTAATTGGTTCATTAGCATTTGATCTCACATATAAACCAATATCATACTCATCTTCAAAAAATATGTTACCATCACCCATAAATAAATGATCTGCGCCCACTAAAACGTGTTTACCCAAGTCACAATTCTTTATATAATTCGTATTTGATTGTACTATAGACTGCATCAATGAATGTTCCGAAATCGCGCTTCTAAAAACTTCAAAATTTTCAAAAGGTGTGATCATGTCTGATTGTACTACAACTTTTGCATTTTTTCCAGAAAATTTTAAAAAGGTGTCTTTCATTCTGGATAGTGTTAATCTATAATCAAAATTTTCTCTTGCACTTAAATGTTTTTTTAAAGTGGGACTTGCGGAAATAATATCTCTGTAGAAGGGTGCGAGTGTTATCAAAGTAGATATTCCTTATTATTCATTATTAAGTCTATAACTTTATTATGATTTACCGTAGGGTATATAGGTATACTGACTTGATGACTTGATATATTTTCAGTCACAGGCAACTCAAACATATTTGGTTTGGAAAATATTAATTTTCTATATGGGGTTTGTTTATGAACTGGATTTTCATAATGACATTTTAGTTCTATTTTATCTCTCATTTCATTGAAAAATTTAATTCTATTTTTTACTAAAATAGGGTATATGTGGTATGAGTTATAGTTATCTATATGAGTTTTAGAATATTTAAAATATTTATTATATTTACTTGCAATAATATTTTTCGCAGAAATAATATTCTTTAAATTTTTTAATTTTATTCTTAAAAATTCACTTTGAAGATTATCCATTCTATAATTAAAACCAATAGATTTATCATCCCATGACCTTAGAGATTTTAACTCATCGTATTGACCTTCATCATTTACAACTATACAGCCAGAATCACCTAAAGCACCCAAACCTTTTCCTGGATAAAAACTAAAAGTTCCTATACCAGATGATCCAACATGTTTATTATTATGATAAGAACCGTGGGCTTGGGAACAATCCTCTAATATTGGTAAATTAAATCTTTTTAGCGCATCAATATTAACAACATTTCCATACATATGTACTGGAAGTATGGCTTTAGTTTTTGAAGTTATTTTACCTTCAACCAAATCAACATCTAAAAGAAATGTTTCTGGATCAATGTCAATAAAAACTGGCGTTGCTCCAACATAATTAATTGCAGCGACTGTAGCACGAAAAGTATGAGATACAGTTATAACTTCGTCACCCTTCTTTATACCTAAAGATATTAATGCTAAATGTAATGCTGATGTTCCACTATTCACACCAACACAATAACGCGCTCCAACAAAGTCTGCAAATTCTTCTTCAAACTTTTCTGTAGCAAAAATGTAGTTACCACTTTCAATAACTTCACTTGCGACTTTTTTCATAGAATTAATTTCACCTAAATGGATTGATTTTAAGTCATAATATGGTATCATAATATCCAACTCATAATTTTTTTAGATTCATAGATGTTAGTTTTTGGTTTCAAGTTTTCTTTTATACATTTTAAAAAATGTTTTCTGGCATTATACAAACTTTCATCATTAGGTATTCTTGGAATATATATGTCTTTCATATGTGCTGGAGAAAATTTACTATCAACATCCTTGTGTGAATACTCCCTAATTTTATCAGAAGACATATCATCATATACTATAGATTTATTTTTTCCAACAATAATAACTTCACGAATTTTAATAGGAGAAACCCAATTACAATTTATTAAAGCATTAAACCCATTATTAAACTTTAAATTAATTGATGCTTGGTTCGCTATATTATTTACATGATAATTCTTTATTATTTCACGCTTATCTAATTTTAAATTTGGATATAAAAAGTTTATTATAGATAAATCATGTATTGCTAAGTCTAAGACAACATCAACATCATTTTGAAACTGCCCATGAGACATTCTATTACTATTATAATACAATGGAAATTCCACAACCTTTGAATTTTTAAGGTACATGATAGCGGGATTATAGCAGAAAGTATGATCTACAAAAATTATGCGATTAACATTTTCGCTCAGATCAATTAATCTGTCAATTTCATTGAGTTTTTCACATACTGGTTTTTCTATCCAAATATGTTTCTTTTCTTTAAGACATTTAACAGCAACTTCAAAGTGAGTGTTTGCTTTTGTAGCAATTATTACAGCAGCAATCCGTGAATCTTTCAAAGCAGAATCCAAATCATGATACATATCTACATTAGGATATTTGTTTTTTGCTTCTTTAAGAGAATCTGGATTACTATCACAAATTGCAGTCAATTTATCTGAAAAATTTCTTGCTAGATTTTTTCCCCAATACCCGTAACCAACTAATAATATCATTTTTCAAGACCATTTTTAATTTTATAAAATCTTTTTATTTCAGATTCAAGATGTTCATTATCTATATTATTTCTCTCAAGACCTATAACGTTTTTACCTATATTTTTTATGGGAACTCCAGCATAAATTTCTCCTGGTAATACATCACTTTTCTTAACGACAACAGAGTTCATACCTATCATAGAAAACGATCCTATAATCTGCCCTTGATGTACAGTTGCACCTGATCCTATATTCGCGCCATTCATTACAACGACACCACCTGTTAAAATAACACCTGCAGTTAGACTTATATCATTTTCAAGTACACAGTCATGGGCGATATGAGAATTACACATGATATAATTATTATTTCCTATTTTTGTTATACCGTTTAATGGTCTATGAACACTGACATATTCTCTAAATGTATTACCGTCACCAATCTCTACTATCCCATTACTATTCTCTGATTTGTGTTGGGCATCTGTTCCAATACAAACATATGGACCAATATTGTTTCCATCTCCTATAGTAACATTATCCCAATTAATTATTGCTGTAGGATGAATGTTATTCATTATAACACTCTCTCTATAATAGAATAACCAACACCTTTAGTGTAGTATTCTCTCAATACCCATTCCTTATTGTTTTTTATAAACAATTCTACCTCATATTGCATATTTTTAAATTGATTTGTGTCATGAATTGCAATATATTTATTTACAGAATTATGATGTAAATTTAATTCTTTTTTGAGGTGATTGGGTTTATGTAAAGAATCAATCAATAAAAAATCAACATTTTTTAGTTCAATTTTAGAAAAATTTATACTAGACCTTTCATAAAGAAATAATTCAACATCATCAAATAAATATGCCCATGGTCTAAAATTTTTAAAAGATATATCAACAAGTTCCATACTTTTAATACCACAATTTGCAGCAACAGCCGCACTCGCTCCTTGCTGAGTCCCAAGTTCTCTGTAAGATTCGCATTCTTTTAAACAGTCTGCCATTGCTGAATATATTTTAATTGACTCATAATCACCTGCTTTTTCATGAAGAGTTTTAACATTATCTATAAATTCTAATGTTGTTTTTATTTTTGTACCCTTATCAACAAGTATCATTCAAAATCTCCATAAGTTTCTACATAATTCATTTTACCACCTTTTTTGAATATTTCAAATGCCAACCAACTAACTGATATTCCATAAGGGAATCTTCTAGCATGTGTTTTTCCTACTGCTTTGTTAGTATTCACATATAAGTGAATATTTTCAGATGGCATAACTAACTTTGCTAATTGTGGCATACCTGAATCGCTGCCAATATGTAATTTTGCATTACCAATAACACTAATAAGAGTTTTTATATTACCATTATTTAACTCTTTAATTTTTGATTCTCCACCTATAGGTACTATTTTATAACCCATTTCTAAATACTTGTTTATAATTTTTACTTTTCTATCCTCGTTAATTCTTCGGTATTCTTGATTAGCATCCCATTGCATGGTTATATAGTTATCTGGAAAGTTTTTAAAAAATTCTTTTGGAGAAGGTATATTTGGTATCTTGAACCAATCATCTATTTTACTATAAACTTCACTCATATGACCTTCTGTGCATTTAATTTTTTGTGCTAAGTTATTCGTTCCAAATTCTAAATTTTTATTATTGAATAATTTTAATATTTCATTTTGATCTTTCATTTGAGGCAAATTCATGTAAACTTTTGAATTTTCTAACTTAGAAATTGTGTCACAATATGCAATATAGTCAAACCTATCACCTAGAGGTCTGATTATTCCCACATGCTTACCGCCAAATTTTTCGTCATGATGCCTTCCACTAATTTCAAACATTAACTTTTTAACTCCATAATATTGACATTGAAGAATTTTTTTTGTAGTAATATCTTCGCACTGTATCTATCAGTATTTAAATTGTCAATGACTTTTGCTGGTATTTTTGAGTTGTCTAATCTAATTTCCTCAAGAGTATCATATATTATAGTGTTAGATTTTAATAATAAATTATATTCTGAAGATTTGATTATTTTATCAAATAATTTTTCATCAAGTTGGTTTTTAATACTTTTAGAATAAAATTCATATTGCTGATCTGCTTTATGTAATTTTTTTATTTTTTTGACTTCTATAATACTCAAGAAGTCAAAAGCATATCCTTCGTCAACTTTAATAATAACCATTAGACAAATACCTATTATAATTAATCCAAGTTCCTAAATCTATATATTTGCCACCCTTAACAATATTAAATCCCAAATAATTTACAATGTCTCCCACTTCAGTATATTTTTCAAATAGATTTTGTTTGTAGGCTTCTTTTAAGTCTTTACCATCAAATTTTAGTATTCCCCAAAATATGTCTAATAAATCATCCTCAATTTGTGTCTTAACTCTAAAAGTTTTCATGTTTTTTTCTAATCTATCAACTCTAGACTCATCATCAGTATTAAATGTTCCAGCAACTACACCTTTAATTGAAGCCATTTCAATAAAAGGATTATTTTCAAAAATAGTATCAGGCATACCAAAAAACAATATATCATTTTCAGTTGTATGATTATAGTCTAAAAATTCAAATAGCACATTTGCGAAACCAGATTTTTTCTGACAAATGTGAATAAATTTATCATTGGTAAAGAAAGAAGTAACATCTCTTTTTAATTCATCACCATGAATGAATATTATTTTTTCAGCACCTGCTTCCATCATCTTTGAAACTAAATGATTTGATACTGGATTATAATATGTATAATTTCTTTGAGGTAACATTTCTTTTGAAAATGTCAGCCCTAGCCTTGTTCCAATACCACCTATAGGCACAATACCTATTATCATTTACTCTCCCCAATAGTTTTTTTGCGCTGAAGTATCAAAATCAAAACCCCACTGATCAATATCATCTTTGTACCAATCCGCAACAATTTGAATTGTTTCTGGTGTATATATGTCTTGATAACGCTTATCATTAACAGCAGTTACATTTCTTGCGCCTGTCATAAATGGTAAATTTAAATACTTACATATTTCTTCATCTAAATGCTCAAGTCGTAAAATGTCACAACGCATAATGCCTTTATCACAAGTTACATAATCTTTTGCTGGATACCAACCGCGAATGGCTCTGTGCCACATATATTCATGTCCACCCCATTTATGCCTTTCCTCAAGAAAAGCCTCAAATGATGAGCAGTCTGAATATTCAGTCTCACCATAATGATCTGAATTTTCTTCAAGGTAAATAACCTTTTTAGCAAAAAAATAACGAGAAACAACTCTATCCCAAGGATTTCGCACAATCGCAAAAAACTGCATTTTGTCTTGTAAACCCTTGCTAATATCTCTCCATCTAGCGTGTTCAAAACCATCATGCTCACCAAGCGATTGCATTTTATTTCTAACTGCTTGGGTGTATTCGCCAGTTTTGTGAGTTTGTGGTGTCGCAATCATTACTTTAGGTCTAGCAATATTACTACGTCTAATACTCATTCCACCATTTTTTGGGATATGGATAAAAAACTTTTTTATCATTTTATTTCCTTATTTTATAAATGTGACTATCAGGAAATCTTGAAAGATGCCTTGTGCTAATTTCTTTTAGATTATAATTTGTCAATTTACTTTTAAGTGAACCTAACTGTATATCTCCAATATTACCAAGTTTCATTTGTTTAACTGTCCAATAATTATTTCTCTCCATTTTAGTCATAACATCAAGTGCATATATATCTTCAATGTAATAAATTCCATCATCTTTTAAAAAATCTATTAAACTGGTAAAAGTTTTTTCATTTGCAGTGTGTGTATGTAGACCATCATCAATTATAAAATCAAATTTTAAATCTCCTATCCAATTTTTTATTTCTTTTTTAAATTCTATAGTTGTACTGTCAGATTTTAACCAGTGTACTCGCTCTCTATTTAAAACTTCTATATTTTTAACATCAACTCTTTCAAATATGTCTACACAATAAAGATTTGCTCTAGGTAAATAATCATGCCAAGCACTAGTACTTGCACCTTTGTAAACACCTATTTCCAAAAAATTAATTTCTTTATTTCTTACTTTAGAAAATTCTTTTTCGTACTCTATATGATAATGATGTTTATAACCTTTATCACACTTATATCTGTCAAAGCAATCTTTTAAGTTCACTCTACAACCTTTCTCAATTCTTCTACATTCTCACCACGATTTGGTAGTTTATCTTTTAAGAAGAAATGTACAAAGTGACATTCTTTAATTCTAGTATTAGCAGTAAACAAACCATTCCATTTCCAATCTAAATGTTTAATTGCCATTTTTTCTTCTCTAATCCAAGTATTGAGAAGTGTTTGGTCTGTTGACCATTTCCAAGCACCCATACCATCAACAAAAGGTTTAAACTCTGGCCTACGAATAAATTGTGCTGGGGTTTCTCCTTTCAAGTACTTCTCAATTGATTTGTTCATAACCATGATGCCCATATTGAAAAACTGACCACCTGTTTTATTATTCCATTTCCAATCAACAGATTTAATCGTGCTGTATTGCATTCTAGAATAATTAGCAATTTTTGCCATATACTGATTATTGATAGGCATTTCTCTTTCACAAACAGCCCCAAAATCATAACCTTCAGATAGTTCATCAAAGATATTTGGAGCGTCTGGACGAATCCACACATCAGCATCAATAATTGCTACTTGATCGTATGATCTAAGATAAGTGAATGCATTTTCTTTTTCATATATTGGAAGATAGCCACCATGCTTTTCATATGATTCTTTACTACGGTTTGTAGAAAACACATCAGGTTTAATCATAAGAATAGGTGATCTTTGTACTTCATAATCTATATTGTGACGTTTACAATAATCTTTCACAGACTGTGTGCAATGGTCATAAAGTTTTGAACGCTTTCCAACGTAAACTTGATATATAAGTCTTTTCATAATACATTCCAATTTTATTTACAGCGAGAACACTCGCATTTTATACAAACATCATTTCTGCAAGACTTACATTCTTTCTCGCAATGAGATTTACACTTACAATTATAACACACATCTATGAGCGTGTTAGTATTTTTCATTTCTTATGCAGTACTTCTTTAGCATAAAATGCTGCAACAATAGCAGCAACAGAAACAAAGTATGTTGGAGCCATATCTCCAAGAATAGCAGGTGCTTTTTCAAGACCCATCCATGCAGCAATTACAACAGCAAAAGGATATAGAAGCATTCCAGCAAGCGCAAACCAAGCCATCGCTCTTTGTGCATCTTGTTTTTTATCTTCATTCTCCATATCAGAACGTAAATCTTCTAATTCAATCATTCTTTTTTCATTTGCCATTTCATCATCAGAGATGATACCATCTCCGTCCCTATCTAGGTATTCATACTTTGATTCTGTTTCTAATTGTTTTGGTTTTTTAGTTGCCATGTTCTTTCCTTAGATTGATCATAACAAAAAATTCAATTATTCTTCTTTTGATTCTTCAGAACTATTATTTTCTTCATCTGCTTTTGCAGCAGCAATGATACCTTCAACAATAGCATTTACTTTATCGTACACAAAACCAACAGTAGATAAATCTGCTGCTTTAAAAATTCCTGCTTGGCTTGAGGCATCAAATACTTGTCTGATAACCATAAGATCGTTTGGTGTAATGTCAACTTTTGGCATGTCATTCGTTTGTTCATTTTCAGTAGTCATTTTTTTCTCCATAAGAATTTTATTCACTTAGTATATAGTATTAAGTTAAAAGAAATATTCTGTTTCATTCATAAAATTATTTAATAATAGGTAAATCCTGATGGTGGTGCGTATACTTGACCACCAAATATAAATGTTGCAGATATTGATCCATTAGTTTCAGACCCAATAATAAATGAATATCCACCTTGAGAATAATCTATAGTTCGTCCTGCGCCTGTAATTGGATCACCTGTGTTGGATGCCCATGTATTATTTACACCAAACCAAACCTTTTCTGCATCTGTATCATATGCAATTTGAAATACATCATTTGAATTGTTTGCAATTATCATCGGACTACCGCTAAATCCAGTACTAGTACCATTGGGCGCACCACTTGGATGTTGGGTTGCATAATTGAAAGAAACTTGTGTCTGAGAATTATATTGATTACTATTAGTTGAATTATATCCAATATTTGCATTATGTGCCGCAGCATCATTAGTTCTAGCAATACCGACAGTCCAAGCATCACCAGATGCATTAGTAAGTTTTACTTCTATATACTTTTTGCCTGTAGGCATAGTATTTCCAGCACCAGTTGGGAAATATAAAGTACCAGTTCCACCACTCGTTGCATTGGTATGAAAAGTTGTTATAGTACCATCTGTGGTTGGTTGTAATGTATTTGAATTTCTTGTTTGTAATGCATCAACAACAACTGGTATTGAATATGCAAGTTGAACAGTTGATGTTGCTGTACTTACTAAAGCACCATCTGATGCTTTTACTCTAAATCCGAATTCACCTGCTGGTGTAGTTCCACCAGAAGAATCGTATGTAAGTTTAAAAACTCCATTTGACGGTTGTGTAACTGACAAAACTTGTGGTGGTAATGATGTAGAGTTATATAATGTTGTACTTCCACCAGAATCTTTATATCCATCCCAATCATAGGTTATTGGAAATCCATCAGCATCAATCGCTATACTAGTGATTCTACCACTATCACTTGCAGGGTCTAATTTAAAAACAGATGGGGGAGATGTTATAAATCTAGGTGCAGTGTTAAAGCCAGAAATATCTTTTCCTGTGCTATCAGCCACAGATAATTGTCCCAATTTATTTTGTAACTGTAGACCACCTAAATGAATTGTACTACCACTTAAATATAAGTCTTTCCATTTCTTACTTACAGAACCTAAACTGCGAGAACTATCGGCATCTGGTAATATATCTTGTGCAATTGATGATAGATCAAGAGAAGCAGAAGAACTGACATTCCATCCAGATACATCTGAATCATAGGTGAATGATTTTCCTGCTAGTGTTGCACTTTGACCATGTGTTGGATTATCTGGAAAGTTTATTGCCATGTCTTATCTATCCTTTAATACGCCTTAAATCCAGTTGGAACAGTGTAACTTAGAGTTTGTCCTGACCCAGATACGAATTGTGCGGTGGCAGCACCAGCACTAGTAGCAGAACCAAAAGTGAAGGTAAGTCCAGTGGTAAAATTGACTCCAGATATATCTATGCCCGCTCCAGTGCCCGGCGCACCGCCTGTGTTTGTGGAAGTGTCCCAAGTACCATCAACCCCAAACCACACCCTTCCAGCGGTCGTGTCATATGCAATCATTAGAGTATGTAGATTACCATCGTCTAAAGTTTGATAATTTGCAGCGGTGCCGCTGTATGGGTAAAATCTAGGAGTATTTGCGTACCACGAAGTCTGAACATTACCTCCAGTATTCCAACCCAAAGTTCCGGCCTGTGCCATTGCTAAATCTCCTATACCGAACATTAGAACATTGCTGGGTGATGCCAAAGAAGAAGTTATGTCTAACTCTATATAATATTTTCCTAGTTTCAAACCTGTTGTCGGTACATAAGCAACTCCAAGAGTTTCACTTGAACCAACTATAGTAGATATGTCTAACGCGCCTGTTGTTGAATTCGCATTGATATCCATTCTTGACCCAGACCCAGCGGTGGAAACATTCATAGGAGTCGTAAATTCTAAAGTATATATTGTAGACTTAGAAGTACTATGTAAACCGTCAGTCGCTTTATATCTTAAAGTGAAACTTCCTGCATTTGCTTCTACAGTACTAGGCGTGATAGTAAAAGCGTTACTAGATTGAGAAATAGTTGCTTGTGATTGGTTTGATGGATTAGTATCATATGAATATTCAATAGGGAATCCTTCTGGATCGCTGGCTACAACAGTTTGATTTGTTGCAGTTCCGTCAATAGCCAACGCTGCGGATGTTGGTGGTTCTGTTGCCCATTCCGGTACGGCGTTTGTATCTGTATATATCCTGTCCCATTCAGTACCATCCCAAACATAGACTGCTTTTGTATCAGTCGCGAAACCAAAATCTCCAGCAGTGTTTCCAGAACTAGGAAATGCGGCAAGGTTTGCATATGAGGTTGGCGAAGAAGATGCACCAGCAGAACCAGCGGCCCCTGCTGGACCTGCTGGACCTGATACTGATACCCACTGTGAAGATGATCCATCATTATAGTAAACATAAAGTACTGCTGATGCAGTATTAAACCATATCTGTCCAGGTTCTGGATTTGCTGGTGGATTAGCCGAATTTACATTAATTGAGTTGGCAACATCTCTCCACACACCTTTAGTAGAATTGTATATATATGTAATACCATTAGCATGTAACTGCTGTCCATTTGATGGGCTTGCTGGGAAATCTACCTTTGCCATAGTTTTTCTATTCTCTCTTATAATAACTATCTAATATAGTGTTACAAATATGAACGGATTCATCATAACCTTTTCTAAATCGGTTTTTAATGTATCCATTATTCCTAAACCATATAAGGTTATTTATATGTCCATTTTTTTTATCACTCGGAATTTCTAAATTTTCTATAAGATTTTCATATTGATATCTTAAACTAAGCAATTCTGCAATAGATTTCATGCGATTTCCTCATATAATTGTTTCCAATTATCGTATCTTTCAATATAACTATCTTTATTATGATCGTGCGCTATTAAAACAGAATTTAATCCAAATTTATCTCCTGTAACAGCATTTTCATGTTTATCTTCTATCCATAAAAATTCGCTATCTGCGTATGGCTTTAACGCATCATCTTTATCAGCACCAACGTCAAGAAAAATGTATTTTTCAAAAGCACTTTTGCCAAATAATCTTTCAGTATTTTCAATTCTTAATTTTCCAGCCCAAGTATTTTTAGACAATGACGTTATCATATGAAAAACGTAACCATGTTCTTCATGTAATTTTTTCACATATTTTATAGCATCCCTCAGAGGTGGGAGCCATCCAATGCGAGATGATTCATTAAAATACCTTACAAGTTCGCGTTTTTTATCGTCACTTATGTTATATTTTTTTGCCATGTCATATGATTCTTCATATTCTTTATTAATCATATATCCGTTACTAATCATCCATTCACCAAATGCTCTCTCCCAATCCATAAGGACGCCATCACAATCAGTCAGAATTATTTTATCCATAATATGCCTTTTTAATTTTTATAAACTTGGATCATTATCTTCATCATCAAACTCACTAATACCATCTAAAAGCGCATAATTTATATTATTACCTTTTAAATTAAACCTTGGTTTTTCATCAACCTCACGAATTCTAGTATCTTTATTTTGTGAGTGATTTTTATTTCGGTCACGCTTCTTATTTCGTGGGTCATATCTACCGAATTTTGCCATTTTACTTCATCTTACTCCTTTGAAAAAATTAATTTTAATGTCTGTGGTCCTGCGATACCATCAACAATACATTCATTTGCTTTTTGCCATGCTCTTAATGCTTCTTCTGTTCCTGGTCCAAAATCTCCATCTGCCGTAATTCCCAAAGCCTCTTGCAATTTTTTTACAGTGTCTCCTTTAGAACCTTTACGAATAAGACTATATGTTACGTCATCATTATCTTCTCCAGCATCCCAATGTTCTCCTAACACTTCTAGTGCGTGAGCATAATGCTTTTTTCTATCAGCCAACCCAATAGTACCACCGTTAATTCTTTTTGTCATGGTAATAATATCGTTATTATCACAATGTTTATTAATATTATTTGTACGCCAAAACCAGCAAGCACTTTCAATAGCACCTTGTTTTGTTCTCACATAATCTGTAGCATCTTCGGCAGTCATATTAACACTTTTACCAAATGCTGTGTAATTGTGTCTACCTGTTAATTGTAGTATTCCACCACCCCTAAAACGCCATCCATCACCAGATGCAGTATCACCATTCTTCATACGATTTGCATAAATATGATTAGCAATCATTGCTGGTTCTCTATGATAGTTTTTAGAAGAAACCCCAGCGCGTTTAAAATATTTTCCAAAAATAGCATCAAGTGCCTTTGCACTGTAATTTAAATTTTCTGAAATAGTTTTATAGTTTGCACTTTCATGTGCTGTTTGGGCTAAGAAACCAGCAACTCTATTTTTTGTAGTAATATCATATTTTGGAAACATTTCTATCATGGCATCATACCATTCATCAACGTCATCTCTATGTAAAATTTCTTTTAGTTGTTCTTTTGTAAACTCAAAATCCATCTTGTCCGTACTCCCTTGTGTTTTGTATTTCTACAACAAGACTTTCGTATCCACCAATATGATTACCATTCCAAAATATTTGTGGAACTGTAGGTACTGACCCTATCTTTTCTAATAATTCACTATAGATATCCAAGTCTGTTGCATCTTTATATTCATATCTCAAATTATATTTTTTTACTAACGCTACAGACTTATCACAATAATCACAATTATCTTTTCCATAAATCTCAATCATTTTCTCTCTCCATATGCGATTAGATATTTAACATCTCTTTTGTCATTATATAGTCACGAACTAAGTCAGACCTAACGATATCTTCCCACCCAAAATTTACAATACGAAAAAATCTCATTTGCTCAATAATATTCATAAATTTAATAATTCCATCACTCTCATCTTTAAATTTAAAATCTGTTTGTTTATGATCACCACAAAAAATGACGCGACAATCTTTACCAATTCGTGTTATTACAGAATCTAATTCATGAAAATTTAGATTTTGCATTTCATCAATAACCACAATAGCCTGATCAAAAGTACAACCTCTAAGAAAAGAAGTTGTTTCAAACTGTATTTTATTTGCAGTTTTCATTTTATTATAAGCACCCTCAAATCCAAATAATTCAGAACATACTAAACGATATGGTGCTTCATAAGATGATTCTTTTTCTTCTTTCGTTCCCGGCAGAAATCCTTGATCGCGAGTTGTTACCGCTGATCTAAGAACAATAATTTTACGATAAATGTCTGGATCATTTAACATTGACTCTAAAGCAAGATATAATGCTATAAAAGTTTTTCCAGTGCCAGCACTACCCGATAAAATTAAATTTAATTCATCATCCCAATAGTCAAATGCTTTACTTTGGTTTTGAGTTATTGGTTCAATTTCTTCAAGATCGTCTATATTAACAGTTAATGAATTATTCTTTTTCATGTTTTAATAGTATTACCTCTACCAGAACCTTCTTTAGTTCGCTTCATCAAATCTTTAAATCCATCAGGCGTCTTTCCAAACATATCTTTTACACCACCCACTAAAAGTGGTGCGGATAACCCTTGAATTAAATCAGAATTTTTTAGTATTTCTTGTAATTCTGAATATGTACAGTCAACATCATAATGTTCATTTGTTTTTATATTTTTTATGGTATAATTAGGCATAGTTTCTCCAAGAACTTTCTCTATATCTATACAAATATTATACCATAAAAATATATATTGTCAAGTAGTTATGCTGCTTCCACTCTTTTTGTGGTAATATAGTTGTCCAAATATTCCTTTTTTGCTTTTATTTTTTTTACAAGATCAAGTTTACCTTCAGACTCTAATTTATTTACGAACATTTCAAGTTGTGCGCTGTCTTGTTGTAGTCTTTGAAGTTGCTGTTTGGACATAAGATTCTCCTTAAAGTAAAATGCTGGACACTCTAAAAGAGTAACCAGCATTACAGATATTGAAATTAGTATAAAAATCATTAGGGTTTAACTAATAATTTTGGAAATGCTTCTAGAACGACTGATTTTGGAACTCCTGTTATTGGTTTTTTATTTGTCATTTGAATAACTAATTTAGCATCCTCTGGATGGATGGACTCTAAGAGTTTAATGAATAACATCTCTCTCTTTGCTTTTGGTAACTGATCACCTTCAAGTCCCTTTACAAAATATTTGAATTGTTTGTTGAGTTTAAGTAAGTTTGAGGCGTCATTATAACCATCACTAGGTTTATGTGGTGGTTCACCTTTAGGAACATTCCATACAACTAATTTATCATATGTTCCTCTTAAAATATCTCTGAGTGCGGCGGTATTATCCCTTTGAAGAATTTTTATCTTTTCTGGATTTGCTTTCGCTTCCCTTGCGGCACTAATAACTTCATGAACTAACTTCACCATTTTATATAAACTCCTGTACACATTCAAGTAATAATCTGCATCTTTTTGATACTAAGTATGGAAACACTTTACCTTTATTTGACCAAGGGTTTTGCGCTTCGTATGTATTTATAATTTCTGTTTGGATTTTTTGCGGAGTTTCTGTTAAATCAATAAGTTTTTTATTTCTGCAATAATTTCTGTATGTCTCTTCATTCATTACAGACTTTAAATCATCTGCCGCCATCCAAACATCAATCTTTTTTTGCGTTATTGGGGTTTGACGAATTCCATCAGGAAAAGAATTATCTGGTGATAGGATATTTGGAACTTTATCAGATTTACATCCCCTAAAGACATGCTCCATTAAAGTTTCTTTGGCATTGTTAGTCTCTAAAAGTTTTTTACCTATAGGAGAATATTGTTTAATGTTTGAATATCTTTGAAGTTGAACAAAATCTTTATCTGATGAAACAATCATTACTTCTTCATGTTTACCAAACTCTTGAGTTTCTAGTGCAATTTTGGCGATTACATCATCTGCCTCACAACCATAAACTCTCATAGTTTTATAAGGAAAATTTTCAGTAATTTCATCAAATACCATATTAATAATTCTAAATGCCTCTACCCAATCAATGGGTGATTCATCGCGAGATTTCTTTCGCCCTAATTTATATTGAGGAAAAATATCTTTTCTCCAATTACCATCACCATCAGCGACAATAACAATCTCGCCAAACTGCTTCTTATACTTGCTTCTATACATACGAATAGAGTTTAAAATCATGTGCCTTATAATATTTTCATCTAAAGCAATTCTTTGTACCATTATATTAGAGATAGCGATGCCACTATAATCAATTAAAATCATTCTACCTTAGTCTCCATTTTATTCAATAACTATTCTACCATATATTATTTGAAAAGTCAATCATTAAGAACTACTACTCCCTCATGTAATAATCTTTGCCTATTTACCATATGATCTTTTTCTATGTCTGCCTTATTCTGACCAAAATACTTAACTCCATGACCTTCTTCAATCATAATACTAGTCACTCTAACATTTTGCTCATATGAACCACTAACATTTCTCTCAATCAAAAAGTCTCCAAGTATCCTACCAAATTTACCCTTTTTATCTTCTCCAGATTTATCAATCTCTGTTTTTAAAATTTGAATTGATCCAATAGGCAACAGTTCCTTTAATCTTGCCTTACTCGCCAAACCAAATTGTTTTTCTGTCAAATCTTTAGTACGAGATTCAGGAGTATCTATACCCATCATTCGTACTCTTTCTTTATGAACCCATATTCCGAAACCAAGATCAATATCAATGTCTACTGTGTCGCCATCAACAACTCTTAGGATTTTACATTTATATTCGTACATTTTTTAGACCTCTCTTTAGATTGTAACATCTTTTGTATGTCTTCCTTTTGTTTTTTTATGATCTGAGCCTGATTCTCAATCTCTAAAAATAATTTGTCATTCTCACTTATGGTCTCTTGCTTTGGGAATTTTAATATATTATTCATCATACTTTTCCTTTCACATGCATTGAGTGTATTTTTACACCTATAAACTCATTGTAATATTCATCACTGAAAAGAACTTCTCTGTCAAATTGCTCTTTTGCTTCAAAGTAACTCATAATACCCTTTGATTTACACAACCGAATAATATTTCTTTTGAACCTAGATGTACCCTCATTTTCTACAAGTAGTTTTACTTCTTCGTTTGATCCGTAATAATTCATCCAATCACTCTGAGTTCTTTTAATTCTTTTTCTTTTCTTACCTTTTAATGGTGGTAACTTTCTCACTGCCCAAAATAATTTTTTACCAATATATTTTTTATCATTACTCAGGTCTGTAATTTCATAAACAAAACCAACCCAAGGTTCTAATTCCTCTTGGGTTGGTTCAAATATTGCGTTTTCAAAAAACCACACTATCCTTCTTCTTCATCATCTTCTGTGTATAGTTCTATAGGACTTCCACACATTGGACAACATTCTGGTTCTGCGTCATTATCACCATTTAAAACTTCCACATGTGTTTGATATTGACACATTGGGCAATCAATATAAAATGTTTCTTTCTTCGCCATATACTATCCTTCGCATGAAGCACAAGTCATAATATCACGTACCAATTCTTGTGCAGGGTTTGCTGAACGCTGGTAATAAAATGTCTTAACTCCCAGTTTCCAACCCTCTATTATTAATGAGTTTACATCCTTTGCCGAAACATCTGGATGTATGAGTATATTTAGCGATTGAGATTGGTCAATATATTTCTGCCTTGCACCTGCTTGCTGCACAATTGACAATGGTGTAATCTCACTAAAAGTCTTAAATACATCTTTTTCTTTTTGTGTTAGAAAATCTAAATGCTGAACAGACCCACCACGAACAAGAATAGATTTCCAAGTTTCGTCAGAGTTTTCACCATGGTCATGTAGACACGCTTTTAGATGTGGGTTTCTATAAGTAAATTTACCTTTTGCCAAATCCTTAGTAAAATAATTTGATGCGAGAGGTTCAATAGATGGTGATACTTGACCTAAAATAAATGAAGATGATGTAGTTGGTGCAACAGCAGTTCTTGTAAGATTTCTTTCACCTGTACCTAACATACCTTTTGGTTCGCCATATTCAATAGCAAGTTCTTTTGTTGCTTCAAGTGATTTATCATCAATAAATTTACTGATTTTCATACTTAACATTTGTGCCTCAAAAGATTCAAATGCAATCATTTTAGATTGTAGATATGTGTGCCACCCTAGTTGTCCAAGACCCAAGGCTCTCCAGTGACTTGCAAAATTATAAGCAGAATGCATAAACTGAATATCTTTAGTCTTTTCGCAATACTCTTCCATTACAGCATCAAGAAACCAAACCATAGTTTCAACAGCATCAGTTTCGCACCATTCATCAAATGTAGCACAATTCATTGATGCTAGATTACAAACAAAAGACCATTCATCACTTGACGGTAGACAAATCTCAGAACAAAGATTAGATGCCCAAACTGGAATATTTTGATCTTTAAGAACTTGTGGTTTGTTATTATTTACAGTATCGGTAAAAAATAGATAAGGATAACCACTTTCTCTGCGCTTACGCAAAACTCTTGCCCACACATTTCTCTTATCACTATCACCAGCAATCATAGATTCCATCCATTCATCGCCAATACAAACACCAAGCGACAAATGCATAATTGAAGAACCTTCTTCACGACACTCAAGAAACTCCATAATGTCTGGAGAGTCAATGGGCATGTATGCCGCAAACGAACCCCTTCTAACTGATCCTTGAGCAACAACATCAACTTGAGTTTCGGTCAAATTCATAAAGTGAACAGGACCATCAGCAGTTCCACCAGACTTAATAGGTTCACCCCTAGCCCGAATAGCACCAAAATATCCAGATGTTCCAGCACCCATTTTTGTTTGCATACCAACTTCAGCATTTTTCATTAGGATTGATGCCATATCATCTTCAATGTAAACACCATTACATGAAATGGGCAAACCCTTCTTAGTACCAAAGTTTGACCATACTGGTGATGAGAGGGAATAAAATCCCCTACTCATATAGTCATAAAACTTGTCAGCAAAACCTTCTTTATCAAGGATAGTTTCTGCTGTCTGTGCAATATTCCGCACTCTTTCTTCAACGGTCATATTACCGTCAATATATCCACGGCTTAGAAAAGTCCGTGAGTCTTCATTTGCCCATTCAAATCCCATTATATACTCCTAAAATAAATCGTCTGCTGTGATGCCTTGACCCTTTGCATATTCAACAGGTCTTTTCTGGAAAAAATCTGTCATATTAGCACCCAACAATTCTTCTTCAAACCAAAAAGTTTCGTCTACTAAATCTTGATCATATTTGATATCACTAGCATCAAAACCAGTTTGTTCAACTGATTCTGCCATACGATAAGCAATAAAAGATTTTAAAATATTAGCATCTAAACCCTTTACTGCATAGTCTCCCATAATCCAATCAATCACTTTACTTTCTGCTTTAAGTGAATCTATACATTCTTGCTTAACTCTCTGTTGCAGTTCTTCATCAAAATATTCTGGATACTCATTTCTAAGTGTTTGAATTAATTTAATGCCAACTTGAGCATGAAGCATTTCTTCATTTCTTGTATACTGCACTTGCTGGGCGCAATCTTTCATCACTGCTTTGTTTCTATTCATATGCATAATTATATAGAACTGTGAAAACAGACTTACATTTTCAACAAACAATGTGAACAAGATAATCGAATATATGTATTGTTTTCGGTCATCGTCATATACTTTATTGTTATATTTGCGTAAATAATTAACGCGATTCTTAATGACTTCCTCATTCATATTTTCCTCAAACACATGAGTCATGTGAAGAACATCAAGAATTTTTTTTTTCATACGCCATATTATGAATGACTTCAGAGTTTGCCATCGCATAACCCAAATCTTTGATGGAAGGATGAGGTAAATGTTTACCTACATCTGCCCAAAAACTTTTCACTGCGATTTCAATCTGACCAATTGCAGACATAGTGCGAACAACCATTTGCTGTTCTTGTTCTGTAAGATCAGTCTTAAACTGTGAGTAATCTGATCTAAAATTAAATTCTTCTGGTGTCCAAAAACCCTTCCAAATCGCCTCTATGAATTGTTTTGTCCATGGGTATAGGTCTGGTTTTCGTGCAATTTGTTCTTCAAATAGCATACGCATATCTCCGCTTTTTTTATATTTTGTTTTTATTCCGTACCATTATATAGTATTTTGAGTTATATGTAAACACCAAATATAGTGATTTACTAAGATTTTTTTCTACTATTACGATGCGACATATAGACTTTTTACTATATTGACAGAATCATAATGTCTGTGTATAATAAGAAGAATCTTTACTGTGGGGTAGTAATACCATCCATAGTATTATTTGCTTCAATATAATATCTTTCATATGCACCAATAATGGAGTGTTGTTGGGAAATATACATTCTAATATCAGAAAGATTCAAAGCAATATTTTCGTATCCTTGATCAGTTAAACCAAATAATACGAGTGGTCTACCATTATCTTTTACTTGAGAAAATGCTTCTTCATGATTGTTTGGAGTTATTAAAATCCATTCTATTTTCCTTTGGACTAACTCATCCGCTTCAGGTAAAACTAGTTTTGGTTTATCTATAGGTTTAGTTTTTATTTCTATAGGTTCTGGAATATCATTCAGACCCAAACAACCTGTCAGAAATGTTAAGGTCATCATAAAGCCAAGGGCATTCACTGTTGAACGCTTTGCCATTTTTTGCATTCCTTTCTTTCATTGTCAATTCAGCACCAGACATGATTTCAAAACATCTCAGTGCTTTGTCGCTTGCATTATTTACAACACGTTCTACTAAATCTGGCTTCGCCTCACCCAACATACCTATGTCATGTTGTTGTATTTTCTTTAGTAAAACTTTATTTCTTGTTCTAGTTCTCGTTAATTCTTTATTAACTCTATTTAGTTCTTTATTAACTTTTTTTATATCACTTTCCATAGTAGAAATTGTTGCTGTCTGTGTTTCAACAGCAACTTCTAATTTTGCATTATTTTCTTTGAGAACTTCTATTTTTGCTTGCATGTTATTCCAAGTGACATATCCAGCAAGTCCAACTGATCCTATTAATCCGATAACAAAAAGCATCATATAAAATTTAAGCATTATTTTTTCTTAGATACTTCATCTGAAAATGCTCTAAACCTTTTAAGAAGTACAGTTTTACCTTCTTTTTGTTTTTTCTTATAACGCCTATCTGTAACATTTATAGGTTTTCCCAGAGGAAAATTCATATGGCTGGCAACATTCGCGGTATTGTTTGCTGCAATTTCCTCTGTAATTTTATTCTTTGTCATCCACTTTTCCTTGGTTGCGCTGGCGCACCCTTTTCTGCTTCGGCCTGTTTTAACCATTTTTTACCAATAGCATTAGAAACAGGTTTTTTAGCCCACTTTGCTAAATCTTTAAATCCTCTTTGAGCATCACGTTTCCAATCTTTTCCTTCAGAATTATCAACAATAATGAAATTGTTTTTAAAGACACTTTGATATTTACCTAAGTTATCTTGAACCTTTTGCCACATCTTTGTTACATTTTCCACACCAATAGTTCTATCTCTATCTTTATCTCTTTGTATTGCAGTCTCAAGATTTGTATTTACAAAAACCATTGCTGTATCATAGCCTAATTTATCAAACTCTTTTTTTGGACCGATAATTCTATCATAATCTTGACCAGTACCATCAATAATAACACCTAACCTACCTCTAATATATATTTCTTTCTGTTTATTTGTAAGTTCTAATGCTCTTAGTCTAAGTTCTTGACCTTTATCGGACCAAATATCTTCTGGTGAAGTGGACATACCTGCTTTTTTTAGTAAGTTTTCATATGCAGAATCAATATTCGACACTCTCAATCCCATTGCCAATAGTCCTAAATGACCTTTACTATTTGACGTTGCAATAAATGACTTTCCAGAACCTGGGCCACCAGCAAGAAAAACTGCTTTGAAAATTCCTGGATCATTAAGTCCCTCTGATAGATAATTTTTAAAACTTCTCATTACATTAATTCCTCTGCTGAAACATATATTTTTTGGTTTGTTTTTAAGTGGGTTGCTTCGTATATATGAAGTCCAAATATATCACCAACAGGATTACAATCCTGTGATACTCTTATTTGATCTTTTGCTCTCACAACTTCCTCTATAGTGCTATTAACAACTTTATCATATTTTATTCTATAAACACCACTTGCAAGAATATTATTCTCTAACATAAACCATGTGTTTTCTTCTGCTAGGAACATATCAGTCGTGTGACCACACTTCTCTACTATTTGTTTTATTGACTTATCACTTAGTTCTAATTTTTCTTTTATTAAATAAAGTGCAGCCGCATAGGATGCAATTGTAGTCTTACCACCAGGAAACTTCCCAAGCAATTTTTTTATATTAAAAACCATACGATGAAAATGTGTGTACGCACCTTTTTCTTGACTTGTCTTAATTTCTTTTTCTTTAATTCTTTTTCCGCTTTTGTCTATGATTCCAAATTTATAAGCGTTTGTTCTCTCAAAAGGTGTAACCAAAAGAGTTAAAAATCTAAATGTATATAATAGGTCACCTGCTCTTGCAATCATTCCCATGGTTTATATCTTCCTTAATTCTTCTACTACTCTTGTGTCCATATCAATTCCTATAAAATCATCATATTCTATATATTTTAAAAAGATGAGAAAAGGTTTGATTATTGACCAATGTTCATCATCAAGTTTTAGTTTTAATATTTTAAGTGCTGCATCAATACCAAACACATCATCATCAAGTTTTAGTTTTAATATTTTAAGTGCTGCATCAATACCAAACACATTAAATATTATTACTATGTGGTTTAAGATTAGGCGAACAGATAATTTTTTATCTTCATTTCCAGTATATCTGTTCACCAATCTCTTTACATATTTTACCCTATTTAAATCTTCATAAAATTCTTCAACATCAATACACTTTGGGTTGTAATAATGCCTCGCCGCAAAAATAATAAGGTTATCTTCATTTACTTCATCAAATATTTTCATTATGCTTTATACAATCTTATTTTTAAAAACCTCTTACCTGACCAGATCGATCTGGTCTGCCATCTTTCATCCATTTTGCGAGTGATTTTGATGTAGACTTACTATATTTTTTCTTCGCGTCTAATTCTTTATTACCTTTTTTAGCACTCTCAAATGCCTTTACATACGATTCCATCACAGACTTTGAATTCTTTTTAAAATCAGCAATCGCACTAAGAGAAGCATCAAAGTGTCTTAGCGAGTGGCGATGCCACTCGCGGTCCCACAACTCTTTTTGTTTATCTTTTATATTATCTTCTAATTGTTTTATTGCTTTATTCATTTCACTAAATTTAGCAGATAGATCACCCATATTATGGATATAAACCTTGTCATATTTTGCTTCATTTACATTCTCAAGATCACCAAGATCAACATCTTCTTTTTTCACATCGTCTTTTGCATTAACTTTAGCCAATGCTCTTTGCATTGGTGTCATTCCCTCATACATGCCATTTCCTCTTTAACTGGTTTTCTATCTGTTTTATTCAATCTTATTTTGCCTTGGTGGAGGTTTTTTAAATTTTCTCATCGCTTCTTTCGTTCATATGCCCTCATCGCTGCATCAACGTGTCTTATCGAAGCATCAACATTACTAGCCTCATAAAATGCCTTGTCGTATGCTTTCACCACACCCTTCAATTTATTTCTAAAATCATCAATTGCTTTAAAAGAAGGATTAAGGTGACCTTTTATTATCGCCTCTGCGTGGTCTTTATCATAGTCCGTCTTGGCATAACCCAACATTTTTTTTCTTCTATTTAAATCATCTTCTAATTTTTTCATTGTAAGATTAACCGAGACATACCATTCATCCCTAGTGGCTTTTCGCGAGGATATTGCAACAGCAAAACCACCAAACGCTTCATTTACATTCTCAAGATCATCAAGATCAACATCTTCTTTTTTCACATCGTCTTTGTCCCAAGGTGCTTTCTTCACAGACACTTTATCTTTTGGTTGCGCCTTGACTTTAGCCAATGCTCTTTGCATTGGTGTCATTCCCTCATACATGTCATTTTCCTTTTCTTTAAGTTCAACAGACTCACCAATAGTACTGTCATTATTTCTTGTTGCAGATTTTGATTTAACACTATTTTTTATAGCATCCATAGATTTATTGGCAACTTTAGGACCATCAACAAATTCTGGAGTATCAACATTATGCATATCCATAAATTCTTTTTCAGTCATTTCTGTATCAAGAACATCATCCGCTCTGCGATTAGAAACTTGCTTATCCCAAGTATCAATATTCTGTTCAGCGTCACCTACTCTTTTTTCAACAAGACCATGTTTTTCTTGAATACGCTTCATAAGAAGGCTGGGTTCAACAGATTCATTACTTTCATAAGGCTCTGATTGTTTAGAGCGAGGACCAAGTTTGTTTTTTCTACTTTCGTTGGGGTCTTTTTTAGTCACCCAATGTTTAGCACCACCTTTAGGTTTTCCTGCTAACAGACGATCAATGATACCCTCTTCTTTAGTGTCACCACGTTTGGATTTCTGATAAGCATTATACTCTTTACGTCTTGCAGCGTCATCTTCTTTTTCTTTGGGAGTCATTTGAGACACTGGTTTTTTTGCTTCAGACATTTTATCAAGTATTTCTAATCCCAACTCTTTGAGATTTGCGCCATCAACAGATTCCATCGTATCTTCTTTTTGCATCATTTTATGAGCAATATTTACTAATTTTTCTAATGGAAGTTTGTCCATTTTTGCTTTATTAGCATCATTAACTTTACTATAAATTTGTGTAATCATAGAAGCAGTAAAAGTATCAACAATCATACCCTTTATTTTTGCATGTTGTTTGTCTTTTACAATAGTCTGTAGTTGAGGTATTAGACTTGCCTCATCAAGTTCAACAGATTCTTTTGTTTGTTCAGCAGTTTTTTTCTTATCATTATCCTTTTTAAGAACTGAACCTTTTTCGTCACGATCATCATCGTTATCTTTTTCAGAATCAGCATCTGAAGAAGTTACCTTTGGTTTATCTTGATCTACTTCACCGTCTTTATCAATCGCTTTACTTACAGTTTTACGGCGATTGTGAAGATATTCATCAGACTCATCCTCATCGCCATCATTATCAATGTCTTTATCTTTACGATCTTTGAAATTCTTTTTCACAGCATCTTTATTTACTGGATCAAGCCCTTCATTTTTTTTCTTCTCTCCCAGTGCTAACATCTCTAAGTATGCGCTGGCAATATTTTTGTTTACTTCATTATTCGGGTCCATTTGGTATTCTCCTTACATCCAAATTTGCGCTGCTATTGCACTGGCGGCGGCAACAATTGCCGCCCAAAATAGTTTGTTTATTATTTGTACAGTGTGGTGATTTTCATCCACTTTTTTTTCTATACAATCTAATTTCTCTGAGAACTTATTCATTCTCGCCCATGAATCATCACGGTATTTTGCATATGCATCCATCTTTTCTTCAAATCTTGCTATGGTAACAAGAGCATCAGTCAAAGTATCAATCTTTACTTCTATCCTATCTAATCTTTTATCTGTCGCTGTTACCATAGTAGATATTCCTATTCTTTTATTATATTTATATATTTTTTAATTATCTACTTTGGCACTTCCACGCCATTGATAGCATGACCAATATTTCGCTTTCCATTTCGGCCCAGGGTCTTTATCACACCCATGCCTTGCCCTAAATGCCGCTCTGCGTTTAGGATCATCTCGTTTAATTTCCATATTCGGATCGCCAAAGGTAACCTTAACAACATTACCTTTGTCATTTTTTACATATACACCAAACTTCTTTTTAGAACCAGTTGGTAGTCTGAAAGGATCATTTAATTTTTTATTGCTTTTATCTTCGCAAAAATAACTAAAACTAATCATCCTCTTTTCGCGTCCATATATGCAGCATATGCCATTTTTCTTCTCTTGTTTACACTAGCACCTTTAAACTGTGGCGCATCAGACTTTTTAAAATCTGCTATCCATGCTTTCATACCATCACCAACACCTAATTTCTCTGGAACATATGACTCGTTCATACCATCTTCACCCTTAACAACCCAGTGATCACCATTCAAATCGCTATTATCATTTGGGCATTCACATCCTTCTTGTGGTTGATTTGGCTCACACCCACAATCCTCACAAACCATTTCAACGGCTTCATTCATCTTTTTCAATTCTCTCTGAGCGTCTTGCTTCATTGATTTTGCATAACTTTTATAGTTAGCAGGAATTTTGCCCATATCCTCAATTTCATCATTATCTGCCATACCAACATAGTGCCAAAAATTTACATTACTTTGGGCTTCTTTTTTATTTGTGGGTTTTTTGTAATACTTGAAAGGATTACCTTTAAGTTCTGGTGTTTTGGCCTCATCAATTTCACGGAGTCTTACACTAAACATTCTCTCAACAGGCTTTTTACCCATGGTTTTTGCCATAGTTGTAATAACTTTTTCTCTAGGTTCAGTGTCCATATCATTCACGAATTTTTTCAATTTCATATCTAAACCTTTACGCAACAATCTTGCCGCAATCATGAAATCTTTTTCATCTGGACCACCAAAGGCTTTTGCATATTTTTCTAACGCTTTTGCTGCGGATTCCATTCCTAATGCACCTACAGCCTCATCAATTACACTTTCTTTGATCTTTTTCATCTTCTTTAAACGGGAGCCAGAAACTACATCAGTTTTACCATCATCACCTTTGAAAATATAAGAAACGTCTGTTCCTTGCCTCTCAACAGTTTTAGATAAACTGCCAGTTTTTGTGACTCCTCTAGCGTCTTGATATTCCCACTTAGATTCATCAAGTTCAACAGATTCTTTATACATATTCAATTCAAATGGTTTTGAGCCACCTCTATTGTAGACTTGTACTTGAATATTACCTTTATCACCTTTCAAACGATATGTATTTGTTTTACCATTTCCAGGTTTTCTTGGACCCATAGCAACTTTATCATCAATCTCATCTGAATCAACAGTAATACCGAATTTTTTCTTTGCGTGTGTATATGCGTGTTTCATCGCGCCTGAAAAATCCTTATGGTACAATTCATATCCTGTACCAGATATTTCTTCAAACTGCATAGAATGTTGACCAGTACCTTGCTGAACTTTTTTTGCATCAGCATATTTCTTATACGGCTTTCCTTGATTTACAAATTTACCCTTGGTCATACGTTGCACTTGATATCCAGATTTTTCTTTTGCTCCCATTCTATTGTTAGGATGAGCATCTGACAGATCAATGACACGAATTTTACCTTCTTCGGATGCCTCATCAAGTTCAACAGATTCTTTTACAGCATTTTTCTTGCCGTGATCCATAACCTTTTTTCCCATAGGTGTAAGATTACCCTTTTTATCATACATAGTGTTAATAAGTTTTTTTTCTTCGGCACTTAATTCATTAAGTTCAACAGATTCTCCACGCATGGAAGCCAAAGATTTTTGTGTGGAAGTCATTGTGCGAGTAGGTTTCTTACGTCCAGTTTTTGTACGGCCCATCGCGGCATCATGTTTGTTGTTTCTTTCGCGCTCTTGCTTGAGCCAATCACCTTTCATTTTAGGTGCTTTTTCATCAAGAGATTCTTTTACCAATCTAGTCATGTTTGCTCCCATATCACCCATTGCCATTGATACTTTACCATCTCTATCATAGAGGTAATGTTTTACTTTTGCTGCACCTTCGCCTTGTTTAACCAAAGTAATTTTTCCAACTTTAGATTTACCAACAATAGATTTAAATGTTACTTTAAATGTTCCCTCTTGCTGTTTTGAAATTGAAGAACCGTATTTTATTTTTACTGTGTCGCCTTTTTTCAGATCATCAAATGTTGATTTGAAATCTGTAGCCTCATCAAGTTCAACAGATTCTTCAAGTTCAAATGCATCAAGTTCTTCTTCTATTTCTAAAAGTGCCTCAAGAAATTCCTCTTGAGTTACGTCATCTTCATTTCTAGTTTCGTTTTCTTTTATAAATTGAAAAATATCTTTCATCTTATTTGCCCTTTACTTTTGCTGCTAAGTCTGAGTCTGCTTTGCCCCAAGTACCACTTGACTTAGTTACAAATGAATTTACTCTTGCCATACCCCATTGTTGTGGAGTCGTTCCTGGTCTATGTCCTGTGCGCCATGCTGCCACACCTCTATTATAAACTTTCTTTAAAATACCTACTGGCATTCCAGATTTTTCTGCTTTGTTTTTGAGACCTTTAGTATTCTCATTCACATCTTCTGGTACACAATTTGGAACATTTTTACCTTTTTTCTTTTTCATTCCAACTTGTTTGTAACCATCCCAACAGTCCTCATCATACATCTGCTTGAATTTTTTTGTATGTTTAGAAGGTTTAGTTTTTGCATCGGCATCCCCAGGTGCTGGTTTATATGCACGATCATTATCATCATCCATCTTTGCACCTTTTTTGAAATGTGCATCTCTTTTACTTTTTGTGGATTTTGACATATCACCAGCATAATACTTTGCTGGTTGAGTACCCTCTTTATCTTTAATATCTGAGTCTTGGGCTACTTCTTTTACTTTTTTCTTACTAGGAATATAGTTTTTTTCTGCTTCCTTACGATATGAATCTGTTCCAAGTTCATTCACTCTTTCTTCAATAGGCTCAACTGAAGTAATCCACTTACGAGTTGTTGTACCATCTTCCTTTTCAAGAATCAAATAATTTGAACCTCTTACTTGGATAATTGCTTGCTCTTGAATGTTTGTAATCATAACCATATCACCGACATTAAAGATATTACCCTCAACAAACTGTTCTCTTATATCAGACACACTTTCCAGTTTGACATGATTGTGAAACTCATTTGCTTCTTTAAGGCCCATACCTTTTCTTACTGCATTAAACAATTCTTTTGCATCTTTGTCCGACATAGTTGTAGGTAGACCCTGTGCAAAAGATACAAAATCATTGTCTTTTGCCGCTGCGCGTTGTTTAGTTCCAGAAACACCTTGAACTCCTTCAGAATCTGGATCACGCTGTCCAGCACTAATAACACTTATTGTTTTAAAATTATAGAAACCATGCTTTCCCTTAACACCATTATATTTTTGAAGGCGAGTGTCAAATTCATCTACTCTATCACTACCCACCACCATAACAAGATTTTGGAAACCTTCATCATGCATTGCGCTTGCCGCGCTCCATGCATCTTTCACTGATGTATTCATCATAATACTACGCGATTGTTTAGGAAACATCTTACGCAAATATTTAACTTTTTCGTTGTATGATAATGGATTTTTTTTATCATCATTAGTTTGAGAAACATAAACTCTGTAAGGATTACGACTTGCTTTTTTACTAAGAGCATTAAGTATGAGACCGTGACCAGCAGTAGGTGGATTCATTCTACCGAAAGTAAAATATACTGTCTTTTCTTCTTCTACTAGATATTGCTTAAATGATGTAAAATTAACTGCCACGTTTCTCAGCCCCTGTATCTGGCGAAGTTTTATTTACTTTACCGAATCTTTCTTTTTCTCGCTGTCTCACAACAGGCAACATCTTCTTTGCAATCGCTTTAATTCTAGGTTGCATTTTAGCAATTCTTTTTTCAATTTCAATTTTACGCGCTGTACTCTGATCTTGCTTATCTGCGCCCTTTGTAAACTTCTTAATAAGAACTTTCTTCGCCGCTTTTTCAGCCCTTTTCATCAAATCACCTTGAGTTGCTTTGCGCCGTAATTTTTTCTCTCTCTTAATAGCATTTCTCTTGGCATGTCTCTTAAACATTCTACTACGAGCAAGACGTTGCTGCATATTTAAAACTTCATCAAGGTTATCTGAGTTATCGCTTTCCTCTGATTCAACAGACTCTTTAAAATTCTTGCTGATCTTTTTACCGATTTTAATGCCTAAATCATTGCCAAGTTTTACAAGTGCATTCAAGCCCTTGCCAGTTTGATATGCTGATTTAAGCATACCTATCATGATATCTGTTGAAACTTTTGCGGCGGTTGCCAACATTACAATCTCTGCCATTGGTGGCATATCTTCAGTTAAGTTTTCTGAGTTATCGCTTTCCACAGATTCTTTTGCTGCCATTACTGGTTTTCTGTTATCCTTATAAGAGGAATAACTTTTAGGAAGTCCATCAAACTTGTCTCTCCTAAATCTTAAATCTTTTCTCTTTGCATTTTTTACTTCATTCCCATAATCTTCATCACCCTTATCGGCACTCTGCCCAAAGGCAGAACTTCTCATGGCATCTAAATCTTTTTGAAGTTGTTTCATTCTGCTTTGGGTCTTGCGGTTGACCATGCGAGAACCTGGTCTCATCTGAGCAAGTTCATCAAGTTCTTCGCGAATTTTTTTGATTTCATCTTTATGCCTAAGTCTTGCTTTTCGCAAATCAGCATTTCTGTCTATACGATCTTGTTTTCTATCAAGAGGTGTTTCTTCAGATACAGAAGGTTTATCATGGGTATATCCCATTTTCTTCATTCTTAAATGATCTTCTTCTTTTTCTGCTTTGTAACCTTTACCCGTTTTTGGGTCATACATCATATGTGGTTTAAAGTCTTTTGACTCGAATAATTGCCTGAATGTTTTCATTAGTTCCTACCTGCTTTGTCCCATCCTTTTATAATCTCTGGAGAAAAGTTGTTGTATGAAAATTCCATACGATCAACAAGTTTCACCGCTTCACCACCAAGTTTATCAATTGCTACATAACCTTCTTCACCAGTAACCTTAAATCCATCTTTGGTCTGAACAAAGGTATCTATTTTCTTCATACTATTAAGGTTATTTATAAGTTTTAATTTTACAACTACGATCAATTTTTGCAAATCAAACATTTTTTTAAGGTTAGATTTGTTTTTTGGTGAGAAAAACTTCAATAATTCATCTCTTTTTTCGGCTTGGGCAGTCTTACCTCTGTCAGATTTTCTCTTATCAATTTCTTTCTGAAACCGCATCTTATGCCAATCAATAAGATTATCAACATGCTGGTGTGTATCGTCCACAGTTTCACCCTTGCGAACATAGGTGTTATTAAATGTTTCTATAGATTGAGCAAGGTTTTTATTACCTTCAAGATATTTAAGAGTGGACGATGAAATAGAATTAAATAATCTACCTATCTCAGATAAATTCTGATTCACATCATTTGTATCTTTTTCACTCATTGTGACATGACTAACACCTCTCAATAAGGCATCTTGGCTCCAAACATTCTTTGATGTTTTAAATCCACTTACATCAACATCATAAACTGCGTTCATATCTTCAAACGCATCACCGACATAAGAAGTATGCCATACAATTCCGATCTTACTATTCAGTACATTCTTGGCAGTATCTGAATCAGCGTCTATCGCGTATAGTATGGTATTGGGTTGAAAGGTGACGTATCTTTTTCCATGAATCGTTTTTGTTGACAAATCGTTTCTGGAATATAAGAAGTCTCCTTGGACCACACCTTTGATGCCCAACTCTGGCAAGTACTTGAGTGCGTCTTGTAACTTAGCATTAAGATCACCAGAAGTATCAGCATCAATATCAGTTGCAGATTTATAGACTTTAGAGTTTTTGTTGAATATGCTTTTTTTGGCAACAAAAAAGCGGTTATCACTCGGATCAATACCAGCAAATATAGCAGGAGAACCATCCCATTTAACACTTACGTTTCCTTCCTTAACTCCACTCAGCACATCTCGCATATCACGTAACGCAAAAATCGCTTGTCTCGTACCATTCACACCACCATATAACACTTTATCTTCAATATGCCTCATATGCATATTCTTTTTATTACTTGCAGAATTTACAAAGTCTTTCATAAAGTGTCCTTCACTTGTACTTAAAATTGTATATTATTTATATAAAAAAACCCTCACTTTAAATGAGGGTTTGATGTGATCCTATCAAGATGTTACTTGATAAGGTTTATTCCACTTTCCGATATTGATATCAATATACCAACCAACATCAAAATAGTCGGTCATGATATCAGAATTGTCGTGGTTGCCATTCATCATAACATCTTTGAGTTTGGTCAAGAACTTTTCAGCAACACCACTATAATGACTTGCAATCCAGTAGTGGTTTACATCGTCATGGGTAGAACCAAAATCAATTGACCCTTGAGACAAGTTAACTACGAGTGTGGAATGATTATCTACACCAATAGAACCTTTCATACCGTACTCTTTCAGTACGGCTTTAATCGCGGGAGCGAGAGATTTTTTCTTTTCTTGAGACATATAAGCCATTTGGAAGCCCTTTCAGTGACTAGGATGATTCTCTTTACTCTTATAAACTAGCATAACAAACTTGCCGTGTCAACAATTAAATCTTCAAGTTGATCGTGAACTTCATCAAGATCATCAAAAACATAAGATTCAAATGTCACTGTATCATCTGAATTTATTGTGTAAGTCACATCATAGCCGTGTGCAAACTCATCCAACATATCATAGTTAAATGTAGAATTTGGTTGAATTGTAAAACCGTAAGTCATAGTTTCTTTTCTCCATGTAAATTCTTGGCATCAAAGGTCAAAGGAGTCCAAAGTGTACTGAAACCCATTTGAGCCAAAGTAGTTAAAGTCTCGGCAAACCAAACCTCATAGAAGTTAGGATCATGCTCTTTCAAACTTCCTTGATTGTGAAGCATATCATACCGCTTAATTTCTTTGACGATCAAAGGCGCATTTGCCAACCGCGCATCACATAGTGCTTTCCGCTCTGCCCGATTACCGACATAACTAGGAACCTTTGTAAGAAACCAAACACCTTTTGCTACCGTATCACCAAACAGTTTTTGAATATCTTCCATTTCAACATCTGTATCTTCTACAGTGTCATGAAGAACCGCGATAGTACCAGCAAGTTCAATATTGGCTTTATCAAATCCAATATTGGCAAGATGATCCATAACCATACTCGCAACAGCGATAGGATGAGTCACATAATCCTCACCAGTAAATTTCCGCTTTTGACCAGCATGGGCAACAGTCGCAAATTTAACAGCATCATTATAATTCATAGTCATGAAGAACCCTCCAACTTTAAAGACATTAGAACCATTACCATCATACCCATGGCAGGAACTGTCAATTCAAGTAAAAAGAAACTTACTGAACATAACAGAAATATTAAAGTTGACGATTTCATAAGATTCTCCTTTCAAAGAATATATATCATATGGGCTATGCCTTGTCAAGTATATAAATACAGTAAACCATGTTATAAAAACGGATATTACAAATGAAAACATTTCAGCAGTTCAGTGAAGCATTTGATACCAAAGTCAAATGGAAAACTATAAAATAAACCAGAATTACTTTCTTCCTACATCTATACACATTGCTACAATAGCAAATACTATAGGGACTGCAACCATAAGAATAATAATTTCATTCGTCATTTTAAAAATTCTCCTAGTGAATTGGTGTTCTCAATTCGGTCTTTAGCGATATTATAATAGTCTTTGTCTAGTTCAATACCGATAAAGTCTCGGCCTAAGTTTTTTGCCGCAACACCTGTTGTTCCACTGCCCATGAAAGGGTCTAGGATTGTGTCGCCTTCGTTGCTCCATGAGATAATTTGATCGTTTGCTAACTTATCAGGAAATGCCGCTGGGTGCTTAGTGCCAACTTCAACACTATTTCCACCACCTACAACATATTTAAAGATATTACTTACCTTAACTTCTCCCGTAAGTGAAACTTTTATCTTTTTAAAGTTTCCATCTTTGTCTCTAGTAAAACCCTTAACCCTCTCAGTACGTTTATCATTCCACTTATTTTTTCTTGTTCTCATAATAGGATTAAAAGTTTTGGGGGTTCCTTTTGACCAAACAAACATATATTCGAACTTTTGGTAGTATCTATTACTACCGCCCACAGGTGGTGGGTTGTCTTTTTCATACATCATTGTGTCGTGCAGATTAAATCCACACTCCATAGCCCATAACGCCTGTTTAAATGATGTGCCTGTTTCACTACCCTTCATCGTCGCATCACCAACCACCCAAACAACAACACCACCATCTGTTGTAACCCTGTGTAGGTCAGTTATAACATCCTTCCAAACGTGTTCACCCCATTGCTCATTATTGCCGTTATAAGTGCGTAGATTGTCATAAGGTGGGCTAGTAACTGTTAGGTCAACAGAACTATCAGGTATTTCTTTCATGCGACAGCAGCAATCACCTTGCATCAAATTAATAATTTCATTCGTCATTGTCATGAGTCCCAAAATCACCATTATTTACTAGAATAAACACACAATGCACTACTATGTAAATGCAGCCTATATTCACAAAGATTTCTGAAGTCATCTTATTCTCCCCTTATAGTTTTAAAGGTTTCATTACCAATCATGAGCGTAATACAAGTCATTAAAAAGGATAGTATTAAAAGCACACTCATAAAAAAGAAGTGACCGAAGTTTGGATTACTAATCATCTCAATAAAGAAATGACCAGTAAAAATCCAACCGCTTATCATACCCGTAGAAGAAAATACAAACAATAAGTAAATATATGCCTTCACAAAGATATTCATTATACTTCTTTCCTATAAAACAAATCCTCAATAACATCTATCACGATACGAGTAGACATAAAAGTAAACATTGTACTTAACCAAATACCAAAAGAACCATAGACCATTTGCTTTGTAGCCGTCCAAGGAACACCATCTGTTGTAACAGTGTCAAAGAGAAAAATAAAGGTTATAAACCACATTGATGCAGTTACACCAATAAGAGTTAAACCAAACATTGCAGATAATGCATTATCAATAGTTGTACTAATACGTTTCATTTCATTTCTCCATTAAATATACGCTATAGCGCAAAATCATTGAATATACGCTATAGCGCAAACTATAGCATATATCATTACTATTGTCAATCTTTTCTTCGTGTTGTATCAATATGCCCATTCTTATATGCCAGCCATACCGTTACTATCGGCCCACCAATTATAAGAGCCATTCCAAAGAGTATATCACCCAAGTTAGTAAGTGCTACCATTAAATCCATTACCAAGCCTCACTCATTATTTCACTTCTATATTCGTTCAATGAAGCAAGATAGTTTTTCATTTTGCTTATAGCGACACGCTCACTTACCGCTCCATAAATTATGGATGCAATATCATCGTCACTATAACACTCTACACAAATATCCCAACCATCTTTATTATAGTTGCGAATAGCGAAGTTTTTTACACAAGCCACAAGTTCTGTGAGTTCATTTTCTTCATATTTAAAAGTCATAAACATTCTCCATGATCATATGCACAGTGTACAGTTTTCTTATCTTTCCAAGCAAATATTACCTTGTAATACCAACTCTCATTCTTGTTCCTTAGTATCTGCAAAGGAGAACTATCAAGACCGCCTTTGGTGCGTTCCGCAACATACTCTTCAACAGTAAAAGAATTCATTAATTCTTTCATAAACTTTGCTTTGGTGAAAGGTCCACCATACTTAAACCGCGCAATAAAGAGGTCTTTTGGTTTACCAATACGGCTTGGATGAACATTAACACCATTTGGCGTTACAGAAGGCCAAACAGGGCGACCCTCATAATCACCAGTATAGTGAAGGTATCCACCGTGATATGTGAAGTCATTTTTATTGAACTGAGTCATTTGCTTCTCACTTTCTATCATATGTTACACTTTACTCATAACGTGATTCTATTCAAGAGTCAAGTCATATTTTATGACATTCCACTAATAATTCTCATCTTCATCTTCATCTTCAGTAAATAGTTGACCAGTGTTATTTGCTACAAATAACCAACCTAATACACCCATACACATTAGGTAGCCTGAGAGTGAGCCTAGATACATGAGTACTAACCCCATTCCCCCAAATACTACCGCGAACATAACCCATAATCCATTCATTTTTAACACCTAACTAACTTACCACCGACATTACAAGTGGTGATGTTTGAGTTTAAATTATTATAATTTGACCTTGGAAGGTTATTACAGACCTTTACTGTCTTATAACCGATAATCCTAGCAGTGGGCGTATTCAACGCTGTATGACGCCCTAGAAGCGCACCTATAGCACCCGCTATGTACTTACCACTACCATTACCAACTTGACTACCAATCAATCCCCCAAGGGCCATTCCAGCCCACTCATTTTGCGTTTGATATACTGGAACCTTTACTAAGGCACACTCTTGAGCAGTGGCATGTCCAGAGAGTAGGACAGAGGCCACCAGAAGCGATTTGATCATGCGACTGCCAACATTGAGAAAGGAACTTGAACATCAGTCATACCATGCCGACCATAGTTCATATTGACTACAGCCTTTTTGCTGTTGATCTTAACAATAGTTCCGGGGGTCTGTTTGGTCTTTTGAACGACCATAACTTTTTGCCCTACCGAAAAAGTGGCTTGGGCGGCGATAGTTTTGATCTGATTTGCGTAATGCATAATCTGGCTCAGTTCAGTTTGGTTCATTTTCATCATTGCTTGCTTGATTTCAGTAACAGTCATTTTGCGTCCTTTCAAGACTAAGTGATTCTCTCTACTCTTATAATCTAGTATAAAAGTAGAGATTTGTCAAGTATTATCCAACTTGTGCATTAATGATTTCAACCAACTGATCAGCAAAAACATTATCAAGTTCTTTGTCAGTGATCACATTCATTTTCCGCACTCGCTGAAACTTAATGTCATAAAGGTCATGACCGTTCAATTCAATTGAAACATAACCTTTCCACTTAACCATACCGCCAGTTTTAAACCGTAAACCATCAGTGCTGGTCTTGACAAAATCTTTTGCGCCCCAAGCACCAAAGGCCCAGAAGTCTAACGCTTTGATTTGGTCACGAATTGTTTCTGCGATGTTCATGTGATTCTCTCTTTCTCTTGATTACACATATTCATAACATTTGAATTACATACTGTCAAGTTGTTTTTGTATTTGTTCTTGTACAATTGGCGGTATTTTTAGATTATGAGATAACTCTTCTTCCTCATAGTCTAATTGTAGAAATGCTTCTTCCTCATCGTCTAAAGGTTTATTAATAAGAGCAAAGTAATTGACCAAATGATCAAGGGGGTTCTCACACATGCTTCGGGCCATCCGATCCAAATCAATGGTATTGGTCAAGTAGTGAAATGCGAAATAACTGCCGTGAGTATCTATTAACGAATTAGCGAACTCAACTCTCTTGTCATAAGTTTCTTTTGTCACCATTATTAGTCATCCTATTGCTTTTCTTGTTTCATTTCTCGCAAGATTTTAACAGCCTCTTGTCTACATTCTGCCCGGCTATTTTCCCATGGGCTACTATCTATCAGCAATCCCTGATAACGATGCGTGGCGGTCCTACACCCCACGCTATCTGTTGAGATGGAAATATCCTTGGTCAACCAATATTTATTATTCATCATTTATCCCCTAATCTAACAATGCCTCTAACTGGCGAGTTGCATCACGTAAGACCATTTGAGCATCACGTAAGCAAGACTCTAACAGATAACCACCACCTTGATAAAGGCTGTTTGTGAGATACTGAATTTCTTCTTCACTATCAGCAATGCACTCTTTCAAGGCAGAAATCTTTGCGGAGTTTGTCCATTCAGTCATAGTCTTTTCCTTTACATTGGAGTTTCAGTAACAATTATGCGGCGACCCAGATTTTTCATTATTGCGTTTTCGGTGTAAACTTTTACCGCCCCATCGTCATACATGACAGTGATCAGAGTTTCGCCATCAGCATCATTATGGATTGATGAAATCTCACCAATGCCAATACGCCCAGAAGCGTAAGGCCGTACAACACCCATTCCAACATCAAACATCTTTGCTTCCTTTCAAGACTGATTACTCTTATGTTATAGAATCAAAAAGGGGGGTTGTCAACCCCTAAGTCATACTAGGGGTTGATTGTTCATCTTTTATTTTTTGAGCCTTGGTAAAAGATTTCTCTTTACCGTTTAACCAATACACCCCAAAAAGACTGTCACTGGGGTCAAAGACATGAAGTGACTTAGATATCTTCATGAAAACTCCAAAGCAAGAATAGAGGGTCACGTACTGACCAGGATTGGCGATGGATGCCTGTAGAGCATTTGCTCTCGCTTCGGCTTCGTTTGATCCCGCTTTTAACATTAGCAAATGACTCCTTTTGCTGGGTACATTATATGAATACATGATTCGTTAAGGATTGTCAATAGTTATTTAATCACTCTTTACATTTCAATTAGGGTTGCGAGGTGATTGAGGGCTTTTGACCGGGCCTTCATTTCCTTCAGTGTCATTAGAACAAGTTGTGTAGTGGTCAGGCTATTCCGCTTTGACCAAACAGCATACATATCATCCCGCTCATATACGACTTGATACTTTGTACCCCGCGCTTCAAGAGCATACATCATTTTGTTGTTTTCGGTCATGGTGGTTTCAACGATCATAGACATATTTGGCTCTCTCTCTGCTGGGTACATTATATGAATACATGATTCGTTAAGGATTGTCAATAGTTATTTGAGATTATCGGGCTTTTCTGCCATAGCCATCCAATCTTCTTCCCGCAAGCCATACCCAATATCATATCCTTCATAATAAGCAACATGGTGGATGGGCCAAACTTCTTCACCATTCTTTTTAGGCTTGTTATTCATACCATCTTTCATACCGTCATCAAATGCATTTTTTGCACCTACCAACCAGGAGGTGTCATCTTCTTTATTCATCTTCTCTTTCCTTATTAAAAATAAAACTCTTTCTAGAGTGCATAGATAATCTATTTGGTCGTGATTGTCAAGACTTGATCAGTAAATAAAATAATTTATTTTAGGGATTGACAAACAGGATACAGGCGTGTTATAGTGAACTGACAACCTATCCGAATCAGCCGCCCCAAGCATACCTCGTCAATCCATCTTAACACGAAAGTAGTATGAATGTCAAGACAAAAAAAACCACCCGATTGGGTGGCCTTTGCTTCGCTATCTTGAGGTTGATTAATAAGAGGTCGCGTAAATCATATCTTCCACTGCTTCCACGCAACCTTCGGTCTCAAGAGCGGCACAAACAGCCGCCTCAAAAACCTCAACCACATCATTACCAGCAACTGTCTCGGAACCTCGTATAGTCGCTTGAATACCATCTCCAGGAAACGCTGTGATCGTACCTACCTCATGATAATGAAAACCATCAACAGTATAACCAATGCTCCAAATAGGAGTGTTATAATCCCACTCACCATCACGATCTAGAACCCGCTCCATATTAAAATGAATTGAATTATCGGAACCACGACGATTAACCTCACGCGCCATATAACCATGACCAGTGATATTCGCTGAAACTGCACTTTGCATCTGAAACTCTCTTTCTCAACTGTTTCCTTCAATTACAGTTATGGCATGATTCGTAACCATTGTCAACCCTAAATCTTTAAGAAAGTATGCCCCGCACCTCATGTTTTCCCGATAACTTTCAATCTCGTACACAAGACATTCCAACATCTGAACAATACATATTATCCTATCTCAGCAATCATCTTTCTGGT
>Ga0209603_1000388_pt1 | contig 54109 bp, 49 predicted proteins | sample COGITO_mtgs_1206_FD_184812 | JGI IMG/M metagenome (GOLD analysis project Ga0209603, IMG submission 184812) | Pelagic marine microbial communities from North Sea - COGITO_mtgs_120607 (SPAdes) (version 2) | ecosystem: Environmental > Aquatic > Marine > Epipelagic ...
TATGTCTTTAATCGGTAAATCAATCCCAGAGTTCACAACTCAAGCTTTCCACAATGGCGACTTCACAACAGTAACTTCTGAAGACGTTAAAGGTAAATGGGCAATCTTTTTATTCTACCCAGCTGACTTTACATTTGTTTGCCCTACAGAACTTGAAGATATGGCAAACCAATACGAAGAGTTACAAGAGTTAGGTGTAGAAGTTTACTCAGTATCGACTGACACTCACTTCTCTCACAAAGCATGGCACGATTCAAGCGACGCAATTGGTAAAATCAAGTTCCCAATGCTTGGCGACCAAACGGGTCACATTACACGTGGTTTTGACGTGATGATTGAAGAAGATCACATGGCTGACCGTGGTACGTTCTTAGCGGACCCAGACGGTATTATCCAAGTTGCAGAAATTCATGCAGGTGGTATCGGTCGTTCAGCAAAAGACATGTTACGTAAAGTTAAAGCAGCACAATATGTTCGCGATAACGACGGTGAAGTATGTCCAGCAGCATGGGAACAAGGCCAAGCAACACTTACACCAAGCCTTGACCTAGTAGGTAAAATCTAAGCAGTAGCTATATATAGGTGCTCGAAAGGGCACCTAAGTTTTAGGAGAGTTAAAAATGTTAAGTAACGATATTTTAAAGGCATTAAAAGCCTACACAGAAGACATGACCAACGACGTAACTTTAGTGCTACAAAATGGTGAGCACCCTAAACGTCAGGAATTAAAAGAATTTTTAACTCAAGTTTGTTCAGTGTCTTCACAATTACATTTAGTAGAAAGAGATGAACCTAACGTTTTAAGAAGCCCAATTAGCTTTGGTTTAGAAGTTGGCGGCGCTTTTAACGGGATCTTTTTCTCAGGAATTCCATCAGGACATGAGTTTAACTCTTTGATCCTGGCTATCCTTCAGTCAGCTGGTACGGATTTGAAGCTAGATAAACAATTAATGAAACTGATTCAAAATGTAGACAAAAAGCTGCAGTTTGAAGTCTTTATCAGCCTTAGTTGCCACAACTGCCCAGACGTAGTCCAAGCTCTTAATCAGTTTGCATTGTTAAATGAAAATATTTCTACGGAAATGATAGACGGTGGTTTATACCCAGAACTTATTGAAGATCGCAACATACAAGGTGTACCAAGCGTTTATTTAAACGGTGAAATATTTGCTAATGGTAAAATTGATACGGCTCAATTAGTCGATAAGTTATTAAAAGTTGCTCCGGTAGAGCTTAGTGCAGATGCTCAAGACCGTTTACCTCTGCAAGACGTGACAATTATTGGTGGTGGTCCTGCTGGCGTAGCTGCGGCTATTTATAGTGCCAGGAAAGGTTTAGCGGTAACTATGGTCGCCGATAGAATTGGTGGGCAGGTTAAAGACACGGTTGATATTGAAAACTTAATTTCAGTGAGCAAAACAACGGGCACACAGTTGACCAATAACATGCTTGCACATATGGAAGACTACGACATTACTCGTAAAGAACACTTAAGAGTGGATAAAGTAGAAAAAGGCAAAATCAAGAAAGTTCACCTTAGTTCTGGAGAAGTAATAGAAACTAAATCATTGATCGTAGCGACCGGTGCTAAGTGGAGACAGCTAGGAGTTCCTGGTGAAGTGGAAAATATTGGTAACGGCGTTGCTTATTGCCCTCATTGTGACGGTCCATTCTTTAAAGGTAAAGATGTAGCGGTTATTGGTGGTGGTAACTCTGGTGTAGAAGCTGCGTTGGATTTAGCCGGTATGGTCAGAAGTGTAACGGTTTTTGAATTTTTGCCAGAACTAAAAGCCGATAAAGTCTTGGTTGAAAAGCTTTACGAGAGAAGCAACGTAACTGTGATTACCAATGCTGCAACGTCAGAGATTGTTGCGACTGATGGTAAAGTTTCAAGTATTCGATACATTGACCGAGAAACAGAAACTAACCATGAAGTTGAGTTGGCCGGTGTTTTTGTTCAAATTGGTTTGTTGCCAAACAGTGACTTTTTAGACGGCACGTTGGAAAGAACGAAGTTTGGAGAAATCATTATTGATGAAAAAGGGCAGACTTCAGAGAAAGGTATCTTTGCTTGTGGTGATGTTACAACGGTCCCTTATAAACAAATCGTAATATCAATGGGCGAAGGAGCCAAAGCGTCGCTAAGCGCATTTGACTACCTAATCAGAGAAGGTTTGTAAGCTAGTCGATTTCTAGCTTACCCACTTCAACGTCTATTTTTATAATTTGATTATTTCTAGATACTGTTAATGAGATTGTTTGGCCTGGTTCTACATGCTCAACAATCTCTAACAGCTCTGCAAAGCTTACAAGTTGCTTATTGTTTACCGCTAATAAGACATCGCCTTGTTTTAGTCCTGAGCGCCACGCCGGTCCAAGTGGATCAACATAATGTAAGCGAATACCAGCAATCGATTCAATTGTGCTTCGAACAGGTTGTCCAACTTGATTGATAGCTTCACCCTCTAGTCCTAAATAACCTCGCTTAACCTCACCGTCCTCTAGCAGTTTATTCATAATACGTTTTGCTAATTGGTAAGGAATAGCAAAAAAGATTCCTTGGACACCGTTGTTAGTTCCTGGAGATGCCGCTGTATTAATACCCACTAACATGCCTTGCGAGTTAACCAAAGCACCACCTGAGTTACCAAGATTGATGGCTGCATCCATTTGAATAAAGTCACTATAAGTTGCGCCAGGTGTTAAGCCTTTTTTTCCTGTTGCACTGACAATACCTTGGGTGATGGTTTGGCCAAAATTAAGAGGGTTACCAATGGCCAACACTATATCGCCAACTTGTGGTTCTAAATCAGGTTGTTGAGGAATCGTAGGTAGGTTGTTCGCATTAATTTTTAATAGTGCTAAATCGGTTACTTTATCCAAGCCGATGACTTCTGCATTAAACTGTCGACCATCTTGAAGGTGTACCAAAATTGATTCTGCGTTATCAACCACGTGGTAGTTGGTAAGGATGTGACCATTACTAGTCATTATGACGCCGGAACCTAAGTCGTTAATTTTATCGGTAGGGTTGGCTAGCTGCCTAGATGAGGTCACCGAATAGATGTTGACTACCGAAGGTGCGGCTTGCTGTACTGCAGAGGCAAACGACATAGCCGCTGGGCGCATTACATTAGTAGTTAGTTTATTAATGCCTAAATTATTTCGTAATTCTGGATTTACTATAACAACGATCAATGCAGCTGCAAGTCCATAAGCGACACTGTTAAAAATGAACTTCAATTTATTAATCACATCAATCCTGAATATTTATTTTATTTTTATTCATTTTAGAACAAAAAGAGCCCACTTTCATAGGAGAAAGTAGGCTCACTTGTAACAACATATTGTTTTGACGTTATTTTATCGGATTAAAATGTACAGAGAGCTGTTTCCTCTAACTACATTTAACGCCATTACACCTTTAGCTTCTTCCAAAGCATCACGTAAGTCGGACACACTTTGAATTCGGGTTCGGTTTACACCAATAATAACATCATCTTTTTCTAGCCCTAACATTGATGCCGGTGAGCGTTCTTCGAGTTCACTTACCTGCACACCCGCAGCGCCATTTGCAGCGTTTCCAGTAATGAAGGTTGCACCTTTTAATGCTGGGTGAATATTACCTGCTGTAATTGCAGGTTTATCTGCAGCGCCAAGTACAACAACAACTTTTTTAACGTCGCCACTACGGTTAACCGTTAGTTCTATTTTACTGCCAGCCCCTTTGGTTGATACTTTACTGCGCAATTCATTAAATGAACTTATTCTAATACCATCAACGTGGGTTACAACGTCGCCGTATTTTAAGCCTCCTTTATCAGCTGAAGAGTCAGGGATAACTTGTTGTACAAATGCACCTTGGGCAATATCTAGCTCAAATGTTTTTGCAAGGTCTGCGTTAAAGTCGTAACCGGTGATACCTAGTACACCACGTTTAACTTCGCCAAACTCGATGAGTTGGTTTACCAAGTTGTTCATCATAATTGACGGGATAGCAAAACCAATACCCACGTTGCCACCATTTGGAGCGATAATAGCCGTATTGATGCCAACTAACTCACCGCGCAAATTAACGAGTGCACCACCTGAGTTACCGCTATTAATTGCTGCGTCGGTTTGAATAAAGTCTTCTAGGCCTTGTTGGTTAGGTGCCGATAAACCATGACGACCTTTAGCACTAACAATGCCCGAGGTAACCGTCTGACCCAGACCAAAAGGGTTACCAATGGCAACTACAAAGTCACCGACTCTTAATTTATCTGAATCAGCAATCTTAATCTCAGCTAAGTTGTCAGGATCAATTTTTAATAGCGCCACGTCGCTTTGTGCATCGCTGCCTATTTTTTTTGCTTCAAATTGACGACCATCTTTTAACGTCACCAATATTTCGTCAGCATCATCAATTACATGGTTATTAGTTACTACGTAACCTTTATCTTTGTCGATAATAACGCCGGAACCTAGCCCTTTAAATGGTCTTTCTTGGACTTGAGGGCCTCGGCGATTACCAAAGAAGTACTGAAACGGGTCCATTCCTGCTTTTACTTCTTTGCTTCCTGCAACGGAAATGTTCACAACCGCTGGGGTAACTTGCTCTACCATAGGCGCTAAAGACGGAACTGCGCCTTTTAGGCTTGAATACGGAATAGCCGCATGAGACGGCTGAGAGAATTGTAATGTTGTTAAAAGTATAGCGGCCAGCGTTGTGACCTTAAAAACATTAGATTTAACCAAAACTGCCATAAATGGTGTACTCCTTTAAATGAATTACTCATACAGACAGACAAAAAGCGTCTAAGTTCAGAAATAAAAATTGGGATTATTTTATTCTTAGACGCTAGATAGGGTTTTTAATGGTTTTTTTCAACTGTATTTTCAGGAGTTATCCCTTTAAATACACCAGAGCCAGCATTAGAGTAATCAAGCGGTTGGTCTGATAAGTTCACTTTTTCTCTTTTTTCTGGCGTTGTCGTTTTTAAAAACTCTGTTGCTTCATTAGAGAAAAAAGGAAATGCATTATTTGCAGGTGCTTTGTGCAATATTTGATTTGCATCACCGACTTGTTGATCTATTTGGGTCGACAACTCGTTTAACTGCGAAGATATGGTTTTGTATGTAACCAGTTGGTCTTGCCATTCTTGTTTAAGTTGAGCGTTGTCCTGTTTATACAGTTCTAGTTGAGTTTTCACCTCGTTACTACCAGGCGAGAACTTGCTTCTGATAATCATAAACGCGATGCCTGCAAGTACACCAACTAAGAAAAATATAAAGCCATTAATTATTTCCATGATAAAAACCTTAATAAATTAGCAGGGAATAGAGCATTCATTATGTCTTACAATGCCCTTGCCGTGTTAGTATTTTATTTATTCCAATTAATTTTTATTACATAAGCCCATTATAAGTCATATGTCGAACATGCAAGCACAATTTACGCCTTGGCAACAATATCAAACCGATTTACTTCGGACAGATTTTCAACATGATTTGTCACAAGAAAATGCCGTTAAGAACTTACAACGCTTATACGACGACTTAACAAGTGAACCTAAAGAACCGTCATTTTTCAAGAAGTTGTTTTCCTCGCAGTCTAAGCAACCGATAAAAGGGTTATACTTTTGGGGAGGCGTTGGCCGTGGAAAAACGTATCTAGTGGACACCTTCTATCATAGTCTTCCTTTTGAAAATAAGCTTAGAGTTCATTTTCACCGCTTTATGCACAAAGTTCATGATCAAATGAAGGACTTGCAGGGACAATCAGATCCTTTAAAAATTGTAGCTAAAAACCTTGCCCAAGAGGCAAGAGTGATTTGTTTTGATGAGTTTTTTGTTTCCGATATAACAGACGCTATGATTTTAGGTACTTTGTTAGAAGAGTTGTTTAAGCTAAATGTGGTATTTGTAACGACTTCAAATATTGTTCCCAATGACCTTTACAAAAATGGTCTTCAACGAGCTCGTTTTTTACCAGCTATTGCGCTGCTGAATCAGCATTGTGACATTGTTAATGTTGACTCAGGTGTTGATTATCGTTTACGAACGCTAGAACAAGCTGAAATATTTCACTTTCCTTTGGATAACAAGGCTGAAACAAATTTATCTAGCTACTTTAGTCAATTAGCACCTGAAGAGGGCACACCTAACTCTAAAATCGAAATAGAGAATCGTCTTATTGATACTAGAATGGTAGCTGACGGCGTTGTTTGGTTCGATTTTGATGCGATCTGCAACACAGCCCGTTCACAGTTAGACTTTATTGAGATAAGTAAGATTTACCACTCCGTTTTATTATCCAACGTGGTTCAAATGAGCAAAGACAATGACGATGCTGCTCGACGATTTATTTCAATGATTGATGAGTTTTACGAACGTAAAGTGAAACTTATTATTTCAGCAAGTGTTGCTTTAGATGAGCTTTATAGTGAGGGCGGATTACAATTTGAATTTAAGCGATGCGTCAGCCGACTCCAAGAAATGCAAAGTCACGAGTACTTAGCTGAACCTCATTTGGCGTGAAGATTGTGCACACCTTAAATTAGATCGAAAAAATCAATATGAGATGGTGATCTTTTCTACGCTTTCTGTATAATGCCGCCCCTACCCACCGTTACTAACCTTTTGTATTAGCCTACAACTGGTTGTGCACTCGAAGGGGTGCGAATGAAATGGTGTAGTTTGATACTCAAACTACTGGCTTATAACTATTAAATGTTAGGTTCAAGATAAAATGAAAACCTTTACTGCAACACCTTCAACAATCACTCGTGATTGGTACGTTGTTGACGCCGAGGGCAAAACCCTTGGTCGTATCGCAACTGAGATTGCTCTACGTTTACGTGGAAAGCATAAACCTGAGTACACTCCGCACATGGACACTGGTGATTACATCATCGTTGTTAATGCAGAGAAAGTGCAAGTTACTGGCAACAAAGGCCAAGGTAAAATGTACTACTCACACTCTGGTTACCCAGGTGGTATTAAAGAAATTAACTTTGATGATTTGCAAGCTAAGAAGCCTGAAATGATCATCGAAAAAGCAGTTAAAGGCATGTTGCCACGTGGTCCATTAGGTCGTGCAATGTTCCGTAAACTAAAAGTGTACACAGGTGCAGAGCATAACCATGCTGCTCAGCAACCTAAAGCATTAGAACTTTAAGGAGCATTACTAAAATGGCTGATACTCAATACTACGGAACTGGTCGTCGTAAGAGCTCTACTGCTCGTGTTTTCTTACGTCCAGGTACAGGCAACATCCTAATTAACAAACGTTCAATTGAAGAATTCTTCAGTCGTGAAACGGCTCGTATGGTTGTTCGTCAACCTCTAGAGTTAGTTGAACTTCTTGAGAAATTTGACCTTTACATCACTGTTACAGGTGGTGGTACTACTGGTCAAGCTGGTGCGATCCGTCACGGAATCACACGTGCTCTTATGGCATATGACGAATCACTTCGTCCATCTCTTCGTCAAGCTGGCTTCGTTACTCGTGACGCTCGTCGCGTTGAACGTAAGAAAGTTGGTCTTAAGAAAGCTCGTAAGAAAACGCAGTTCTCAAAACGTTAATATTTGCTTTGCAATTATTTGCTCAAAAAGCCCGCATTTTGCGGGCTTTTTTATATCAAAATGAAAATAATCTTCTATATTCTTATATTGCCTTGTTTTACATGGGGCTTTTTCGGTAGAATCTCTTAAATTACCAAATTTTTAAGAAGTTGGTCTTTTTAGAACGCTTCATAAAACGCTTATTAATCCTAATCGCGGAGAATATTGGATGAGCAATGCGCCTGTAGACAATAGTCGTCGTCGTTTCCTCACTGTAGCAACATCAGTTATTGGTGGTGCTGGAGCAGTGGCAGCGGCTGTGCCATTTATTGCTTCCTGGAATCCTAGTGCCCGAGCTAAATCGGCCGGCGCTCCAGTTGAAGTTGACATTACAAAAATTGAACCGGGTCAGTTGATTCGTGTTGAGTGGCGAAGTAAACCAGTTTGGGTTATCTATCGTACTCCAGAAATGCTTAAGACAATTGAAGACATTTCTGCTGACAACTTAAAAGATGCAAACTCTGAAGTTGAACAGCAACCTGCTTATGCACAAAACCTTCATCGTTCTAAGCGCCGTGAAATATTTGTAGCCGTAGGTATCTGTACTCATTTAGGTTGTTCACCAACTTACATGTCAGAAGGTTACGAAGAAGTAGTTGAAGGTGTTAACGCTGGTTTTTATTGCCCATGCCATGGTTCTAAGTTTGATATGGCTGGTCGCGTATTTAGCGGTGTACCAGCGGGTGCTAACTTACAAGTTCCTCCTCACTACTATATCGATGATAACAATATCTTGATCGGTGAAGATCAGGAAGGAGCAGCATAATGTTCAAAAATCTAGTAGATTGGATTGATGCTCGTATTCCTATGACGCGTGTTTATAACATGCACATGGCGCAATACCCAGCACCAAAAAACATGAACTTCTGGTACGTTTTTGGTTTTCTAGCCACTATCGTATTAGTTAACCAAATCGTTACTGGTATCTGGTTAACAATGAGTTACGAACCTTCTGCAGCAGGAGCTTTTGCTTCTGTTGAGTACATCATGAGAGACGTTGAGTATGGTTGGATAATCCGATACATGCACTCAACTGGTGCTTCGGCATTCTTTGTGGTTGTATACCTACATATGTTCCGCGGCATGATGTATGGCTCTTACCAGAAGCCTAGAGAGTTACTGTGGTTATTTGGTATGTTTATATACCTAGCACTTATGGCTGAAGCCTTTATGGGTTACCTACTTCCATGGGGACAAATGTCTTACTGGGGTGCGCAGGTAATCATTGGCTTATTCGGTACTATCCCTGTTATTGGTGAAGACTTAGCACTATGGATTCGTGGTGACTACGTGGTATCTGGTGCAACACTAAACCGATTCTTTGCATTGCACGTAATTGCATTGCCTCTAATTATCGTTATCTTAGTATTCCTTCACATTGTTGCGCTTCATGAAGTTGGCTCTAATAACCCAGACGGTGTTGATGTTAAACGCCCTAAAGGCTCATTATCTGACGATGAAAAAACTAAATTTGAATTCCATGAATACTACACGTCTAAGAAAGACTTATTAGATGACGTTGTACCATTCTTCCCACACATGGTTGTTAAAGACCTGATGGCGTTTGGTGTATTCATTTTCTTCTTCTGTTATGTCATGTTCTTTAACCCAGACATGTACGGTAAGTTTATTGAGCATCCAAACTTTGAAATGGCGAACAACTTGAAAACGCCTGAGCATGTATTCCCTGTTTGGTACTTCACGCCTTTCTATGCAATCCTAAAAGCGGTTCCAAATCCGTTTGGCGGCGTTGTAGCAATGTTTGGTGCAATTATCATGTTGGCATTATTACCTTGGATAGACCGCGGTAAAGTTCGCTCATGGCGCTACCGTTGTGGACTACACAAGTGGAACCTAATTATATTCGCAATCGTGTTTGTTATTTTAGGTTACTTAGGTGGCACACCAGGTACTCCATTTAAAGAGATGATTTCTAAAGTCTTTACCGTTATGTATTTTGGTTTCTTTGTATTACTTTGGTTGTACAGCAAAAACGAAAAGACTAAGCCACTGCCAGAAAGGATTACGAAATAATGAAAAAACTTATTCTAACTCTTGGCTTATTAGCTGGAATGGCCTCAACTGCAGTTTCTGCTGCTGGAGGCGCTGAGCTTCCTTATAAAGCAGATATAGATCAAACGGATAAGGCATCGCTTCAGCGTGGTGCTAAATTATTCATGAACTACTGCTTAGGTTGTCACCAAATGCAGTTTCAACGTTATGAGCGTACCTTTAACGACTTAGGTATTCCTCTTGATGTTGGTATGGAAAATTTGGTTTTCACTAAAGATACTAAAGTTGGTGAGCATATTAAAAATGCAATGCCAAAAGAAGATGCGGCAAAGTGGTTTGGTGCAGCTCCTCCAGATTTAACACTTGAAGCTCGTCTTCGAGGTCCTGACTGGATTTATAGCTACCTTAAATCTTTTTATGTTGACCCTTCTCGCCCATTTGGCGTGAACAACACAGTGTTTAAAGACGTTGGTATGCCACACGTACTTCAAGAACTTCAAGGTGTGCCTGAGAAAGTTTATGAAGAACGTATGATTGATGGTGAAATGGTTCAAGAATTTGTTGGTATTCAGTCTGATGGCTCTGGTGAGCTAAGTGAAGATGAATATGACAGAGCGATGTTAGACCTAACTAACTTTATGGTTTATATCGGTGAACCGATGATATTAGAGCGTGAAAGCATTGGCTGGAAAGCACTAATATATTGTTTCATCTTCTGGATATTTGCAGTACTTCTTAAGAAAGAGTACTGGAGAGACATCAAAAAATAATTGTTAATAGTTATAATAACTTAGCAGCTATTTTTAGACAAAAGGGGTGTTTCGCCCCTTTTTTGATAATGAAATTTGAAAGATTTTGGAGAAATAAATGGCAGTGTCTGCAAACAAACGAGCGGTAATGACTTTATTTTCTGGTGCGAACGACATGTATAGTCATCAGGTCCGCATCGTATTAGCGGAAAAAGGTGTTAACGTAGATATTCACTATGTAACTCCAGATAACATGCCTGAAGACCTTTATGAAGTTAACCCGTATGGCAACGTGCCAACGTTAATTGATAGAGAGCTTGGTTTATACCGTGCAAATATTATTAATGAATATTTAGACGAGCGTTTTCCTCATCCTCCACTAATGCCTGTTTATCCAGTTGCTCGTGGTCGTTGTCGTTTAATGATGGATAGAATCGAAAATGATTGGTATTCGCTAACTCGTAAAATTGAAGCTGGCGATGAAACTGCTCGTCAACAATTGAAAGAAGAGATCTTAGCGATTGCACCAATATTTGCTGAAGACCCTTATTTCATGAGTGACGAATTCAGCTTAGTTGACTGCTACTTAGCACCGCTTTTATGGCGTTTACCATCTTGGGGTATTGAGCTTTCAGGTGCAGCTGCAAAAGACATTAAGACTTATATGTTACGCGTATTTGAACGTGAATCTTTCCAAGCGTCTTTAACAGACGTAGAAAAAGACATTCGTAGCACTTACTAAACGCTATGGATAACATGACTCCTAATCGCCCTTACTTATTGAGGGCGTTTTACGACTGGATTTTGGATAATGAACACACACCTTATTTGGTTGTGGAGGCTGATTTGCCTCATGTTCAAGTTCCGCCACAAAGTGTTAAAGATGGACAAGTAGTACTTAATATTAGTCCAAGTGCAGTTCAAAGTTTATTGATCACAAATGAGCAGTTAACTTTTTCAGCTCGATTTGGTGGCGTTCCATTTGAAGTTTACGTACCTATGTATGCTGTATCAGCTATATATGCGCGTGAGAATGGCGCAGGGACTATGTTCCCACCTGAAGATTATGATATTGAAGGTTTTGAATTGTCACCGCTAGATGAGCCTGAGAGCCCTGAAGTTGAAAAGCTGGAAGAGCCTAAGCCTCAGTTTACGGTGCTAAGTTCGTCTGATGAAGATGGCAAGAAGCCAGAATCAACAGGTAACGATAAAAAGCGTAATCATTTGTCTATCGTAAAGTAATAAAGTCAAAATTAGTTTTATTTGAATAACAAAAAACCAGCGCTTGCTGGTTTTTTTATGTCTTAACTGTAAAAGCTAAAGCGCTATTGAAACACTTTAATGACTTTCAAAACACCACTTACTTTTGATGCAATAGTAGCAGCTTGATTTGCCTGCTCTCCGTCTACGATCCCCATTAGATAAACTTCTTGGTTTTCTGTAACCACTTTTATATTTCCGCTATCTATCGTGTCACTTGTTAAATAGGCTGACTTAACTTTGGTTGTGATCCAAGCATCTTTAGCTTTACTACCAATGGTTGCTAATGGGCCTATTTTAATTTGGTTGTGAACTTTAACTACGTGGTCAACGTTCTTTAAAATGGCATCAGCTTTATTGATTAAAGACTGCGTAGGAGCTTGTCCAACGGCTAACAATTGGCCGTTATAGCTAACAATCGTAATATTTGTATTATCACTGATGTCGGCATCTTTCATAAGCTGTACCGTTGCTCTCACTTCAATTCCGTTGTCGTCAATTTGTTTGCCCACTGAACGTGGGTCATTAGCGGCACTCACTGCAGAAACGGCACTGGCGACAATTGCTGTTTCAACACAGCCTTGAACAAGTAGACAACTTAATAACAATAAAACATACTTTTTCATGATAAATCCTAAATCCTAAATCCTAAATCCTAAATCCTAAATCCTAAATCCTAAATCCTAAATCCTAAATCCTAAATCCTAAATCCTGCAAAAAGTTACATAGAGAAGATAACTTCGTCGATTAGTTCACTCAATACGTGAACGGTGAAAAGTTGGATTTCTAACGTCCTACTTGGCTTATTCGTTGGTAACCTAATCTCAATATCGTTATCACCAAGCATGCCTGCAATCTCGCCGCCATCATCCGAGGTAAACGCGACCACTTTAATATCTCGAGTTAATGCTGTTTCGAGTGCGGCTTTAATAGAAGGTTCCTTATTATTTAAGGAAAATACCACTAATACGTCTTGTTCATTACCAATTGCTCTTATTTGACGAGCAAAGCGGTCTTGGAAATGTGAAAGGTTAATTTCCTCTTGGCCACAATTCTGCACATGATCGTTAAGCGATATCGCCGGAAGACAAGGTCTTTCTATTTCATAAAAGTTAACTAGAATGCCAGCAAAATGCTCTGCCATCATTTTAGCCATAGAATCAGCACAGGTTATTACCTTGTTGCCTGACAATAAGGTCTGAGCGATTACGGCAGCCGACAAGGCTATGTTATCGGCATTCTGATCACCAGAGGCGATGAAGTTCTGAATGTTAGAGGTATAAAGTTGTTTTATTTTATTGTCATTCATGAAAATGCACTTTGAATCCAGTTGAGCTGGTTGTTTTCGAACGCGATTACGTCAAATCGAATATTTGGGTCTAGTTTACGTTTCTGCAGATAAAAAATCGCGGCTTTTTTTACTTTTTGTTGTTTTTGATAAGTAACGGACTGAGCCGCACCACCAAAAGCACTGTTCTTTCTGTAACGTACTTCTACAAATATGAACGTCGTTTTATCATTATTAGTAAAAATTAAGTCAACTTCGCCAAGCTTACAGTTAAAATTTTGGTCAACAAAATAGAGTCCGCTATCAATTAAAAAATCTTTGGCTTGTTGCTCTTTTAACGAGCCTACTTTTTGCTTGGCGGTTTGGTTATTTGTTTTGCTCTGGTTGGACAATGATTTTTCCTTGCACATATCGCGACCAACTTAACTGACGCTTAATGGTAAGGTTATCTTTTACACTTAACATACCTGTTAATCCATTTAGAGATTGTGAAGGCAGTATTTTTAACTGTTTAAGGGCAAAGATAAGGTTGTAAGCATCGTAGCCAAACGCAAATAGCTTTTTAGATTGAGTTTGCTGTTCACCTATCTTGGCATATAAATCATGAAGTTGTGGTTCAGTATTTTTAATTAGCCAAGGCATTTCAGTAAACATCATGCCATTCAGATCTCTTTTTTGTTGTACCGATTCATCCACAACATAACTTCTACTAGATGCAAAAATAGGAAGGCGCTTGCCAAACGCACTAATGTTTACGTCGAAAAAAGGCTTAATTAGGCGAGTTTGCTGAGAGTTGGCAATAACATAGACAGCATCGATATCGGCGCGACTTCTAGCTTCCGTTTCCAATTGGCTACCAAACAGCTTTTTCATTTCGTTGATACGAGCCTGGCTTGCATCAACATCGAGCAATTGCTGTACAGCTTCACCTAGTTTAGAACGATTTCTAAATGCAATAGACTCTGCTTGTTTGCCAGTTGCTTCGAACCACGCAGAATTAAAGCGCTCAAATAATCGTTTACCTAAGGTATTGTCAGCAAATATAACGGCGGGAGTTTTTACTTCACGTTCCAAAAACAACTCTATTGCTTGTTCTATCTCATCTTCTGGAGCTAGTGAGTAATAATAACTGTCAGGTGTATTGTCGTATTGTGTTGGCACTATTTCCGGAATGTTGAGATTCAGTCTTGGAATTGTTGAGATGATTTTGCTTTGTTGGAAGCTGGATACGGTGTCTTTTTCTAAAGGCCCAACAATAAAATCAATACCACGCTCTGTAATCTTGGCCTCAATCTCTTCTAAAGTTAACAGGCTCGTATCTAAAACATGAATGGTGGTTAGGGAGTCAAAAGGTTTGGCCGAAATAAACCCATCTCGGATAGTAATAGCTAGTTTTGATAATTTGCCTGACAAAGGCAGCAACAAACCAATAGTTGTTGGCTTGTAAGGTTCAACTACTAATAATTGCTGAACCTGCAAAGGTAACTCTTCAAGAGTTACAGTATTTGGATAAATACGTTGCCACCGATCAAGTTGTGAAGGCAAGGCGACCGGATCAGAAATGTATTGTCCGATTATATTAGCCAAATCAATCCATGCTTCAGAGGAAGCGCCAAAGTCTGTTCTGAATCTAGTTAATGTTTGGTAAGGTACCTCAAGAATATGTTTCCAGATTAGGTTGTTTACTAATATTTGATCTGACGTCGATATTTGATTTTCATATAAAGACTGCAACTGAAATAATGACTTAACAACCCCTAAGTGGTTTTCTTGAATAGATTGAAGTTGTGCGTCTAGAACTCGCATCGTTATTGCAAAACGCGGCGAAATTGAACCTTGCTGTAGCCTTTGTACAACAATTTCTGCTGACTCAGTATTGCCTGTGTAAAGTAAGGCCTTTGCTAGTTCTATGTCTAACATTACGGAATGACGATCTTGGACATCAATATTGCTTAAAATTGATTCGATAAATAACAACGGCTTTTTTTCTTGGATAGCAGACTTTGTGGCTAAAATAAGAAAACTCTGTTGATCATTTTTTCTATCTGTATTGCTCGCCTGCTTAAGATAAAATTGACTATCTTTGTATGGGTCTACAACTTCATTGACCGCAGTAACTGGAGTCGTGGTTTGATTTTGTTTTTCTGGTGTACTGCCACAGGCAACCAATGCAGATATTACTATTATCAGGACAATCGAACGAATCACAGTCATTTACCTTAGTAGACGTAAAAAACAATATAAGAAGCAAAGTTAAGCAGGTATCATACAAGTGAATACTGCTATAAACAACGGCTTAAAGAGGTCATGATGTCGAATCCTGGAATTTTATATATTGTTGCAACGCCTATTGGAAATCTTTCCGACATTACTCAGCGTGCGCTAGATACGTTAAATGAGGTTGACCTCATAGCTGCTGAGGACACTCGACATAGTGGTAAGTTACTTAGTCACTTTGGCATCAAAACTAAAATGTTTCCATTGCATGACCATAATGAAAAGCAAAAAGCACAGTCTTTACTTGATCAAATTGAGCAAGGTAAAAGCATAGCGCTGATTAGCGACGCAGGCACGCCACTCATTTCTGACCCTGGATACAATTTAGTTAACTTAGCACGTGAACAAAATGTTCAGGTTACGCCTATACCAGGCCCTAGTGCGGTAATTACGGCACTTTGCGCAGCTGGTTTGCCAACAGATAAGTTTTTATTTGCTGGTTTTTTACCAGTGAAACAACAAGCTAAAATATCAGTATTAACCTCCTATAAAAATGCCGACTTTACAACGGTTTTTTATGAGAGCCCTAGGCGTATTATTGATTCTTTAAAACACGTAATAGAAGCTCTAGGTGAGGATAAACAAGTTGTTGTTGCCAAAGAACTCACTAAACATTATGAGTCTTTTAAATCTGGTACAGCACAAGAGATTATCGATTGGTTTGGTGAAGACAAAGACCGCCAACAAGGCGAAATGGTACTTATGTTAGCGCCAAATAAAGAAGAGTCTGCTTTGTCACCTGAAGCTGAGATGTTACTGAAGTCGTTGATGGAAGAGTTGCCAACTAAAAAAGCCGCGGCTATTACGGCAAAAATTCATGATTTAAAAAAGAATGACTTATATAAGCTTGCGCTGACTTGGCAGGAATAAATTTAGCATTGGCCTAAACCTTATGTAGCCTTAAACTAAAAATTAAATATTGGTCTGAGGCAGACAAAGGACTTTGCTTAGTCAAATCAAAATCCGTTAATGCATATCGTTTGTAAATCCGTTATAATCCGCGCCGCGAGATGGCCAGGCAATCGCTGCTTTATCGTTGTGTTTTTGAGTTTACTCATAAGCAGACGGATAGAGGGGAGGAAAGTCCGGGCTCCAAAGGGCAGAGTGCCAGATAACTTCTGGGAGGCGCGAGCCTACGACCAGTGCAGCAGAGAGTATACCGCCGATGGCTTGGGCAACTAAGCACAGGTAAGGGTGAAAGGGTGCGGTAAGAGCGCACCGCGCGGCTAGTAATAGTTCGTGGCACGGTAAACTCCACTCGGAGCAATTTCAAATAGGGTTCCAGTACTCTTGAAGTACAGGCGTGGCCCACGTCGGAACCGGGTAGAAAGCTTGAGCCAATAAGCAATTATTGGCCTAGACGAATGATTGTCCAAGACAAAACCCGGCTTATCGGCCATCTCGCACCTTCTTCCCAATAAAAAATCCTCATCCTTGAAGTTTGTTCCTGTTTAGCCGTTTGGTTACCAGCTTATTATTTAAGTTTAGCCAAAACGTTTATCAATTCTTGAAGGTCATTTACTTGGTAATCTGGCGACTGAGCCAGAGGGTACAATGATGTACCAGAACGACGAACAAATGCAGTTTGAAGTCCTACTGCTTTTGCACCTGCTAAATCCCATGGATGCGCCGCTACCATTAATACGTCACTAGCGTTAACGTTCAACTCTTTTAAAACCCATTCATAAGTTTTTCGAGCTGGTTTAAATGCTTTGACGTCTTCAACACTAAAGCGATGCTTAAAAAATGAAGTTAAACCTGTGTGTTCAAATTGAGCTGCAACACCTGCATTAGATGAGTTGGTTAAACTAACAATGTAAAAGCCTTGGTCAGAAAGTGTTTTTAGCGCTGGCTTTACGTCAGGGTGAGCGGGTAACTTGGTGATGGTATTTACGATAGCTTCGCGAGCTTGTTCTTGGGAAAGCTCTATATTATTGCTCTGCGCCAACATTATTAATGCTGCAGCACCGATTTGTCCAAAATCGTGATATTCCTCTGTTAGTGTATCAACAAGGGAGTAATGCAACATAGTTGAGAACCATAGCGGAAGTAAGTCTTCACGTCCGTTCATTGCCTTGCCTACTGATACTTTCAGTGGCGCTAGGTCTAGAAGTGTTTCGTTTACATCAAAGATGATGACTTTAGGTTTTGACATAGGTTGCTTTTCCTCTGCAGCATTGACGTGAGATGACGCGCCAAATAAAACAAAAATTGAAAGGGCGTACATTTTTATAGATGAACATAGAGACATAGAATTACCTAATTTATTCGAAGTACTGATATAGTAATGGACTTATTGTTGGTTAAAGTCTTATTTGTCTTACAGGAAATCCACTTATGTCTCATCTTGATCGTTTATCCAGCCTACTCTCAAACTTTGAAGTTAAAGCTGAATGTTTATTATCTCCTCAAGATGCCAACCTTTTTATTTATGGTGACCAAACTTGTCTAGATAAACTCGTTCTAGTGGTTGATTCTAATACTTTGGTGCCTATTGAACCCGAACCACTTGTTTGCATACATGTGGATATTGGTGATGACAAAAACCCCCTTCATCAAGCTATGCCTGAATATGTTGAAATAGATTTAAAACACCCAAATGAATTCGGCGGAAAAAGTAACGTGCAAGGCATTGCTCATTTGATTGTAACCGAAGCTTCCATGTCTAGATGTGGAGGGCGATTTGCGCTAGATCGTTTATGTGATTTGCTCGTTGTTAATATTCTTCGTCACCAAATAGCTGAAGGGAAAATTGAAACTGGAATTTTTGCAGGATTAGCTCACCCTAAGTTGCGCCATGTGGTGGTGGCTATTCATGATAACCCCCATTACCCTTGGAAAATTGAGGATTTTGTGGAAATCGCAGCAATGTCACGATCCCAGTTTATGGCCGTATTTAATAAAGTGTTGGGATATTCTCCCATTACTTACGTTAGGTTATGGCGAATGACGGCCGCTCGTCTTGCAATATTAAATGGTAAGAGAGTAAAGGAAGTTGCAAACAAATATGGCTATGCAAGCGGTGATGCATTTTGTCGCGCGTTTGTTTCTACTTATGGCGTTTCTCCTACTCAAATGAGTCGAGAGCATTAGTTTGCATGTAATTTTTATCTTCTTTAATTTTGATATAAGCTCATGGATGAATACGTTGATTAGAAACTCGACAGTTTTGCCTGCGAAATCTATAATGATCCTTTGGCAGTGCGTTGTTCTAAAAAGGAATATAAATGCGGTTTTTAGCGGTAATGTTTTTAGCTTTGGCTTCAATGTCTAGTTATGCAGAAGAAGTATTAATAAGCGAGCCGATTGAAAAGCAAGTTCAAGAGTTATTACTGAATAACAAACCTGTCGAAGCTTACAACCTAGCCAGTGAGAATAGTGAGCTATTAGGTGAGCCTAAATTTGACTTTTTACTAGGTTTAGCGGCTTTAAAAGTTAACAAAGTTCACGAATCCGTCTTTGCCTTTGAACGAGTGATTGCATCGGCTCCCGATTGGCACGATGCAAGAATATTACTCGCTAATGCATATTTAAAGGCAAATAATATTGCTGCTTCTTCAGCTGAATTGGCAGCACTTAAGGGTGAAGCACTTAGCAACGCTCAGTTAAAAAAGGTCGCAAAATTAGAATTAGAAATTAACACTATTACTGCAAGTTTAGATGGCACGTTAAATAATAGTGTTGGATTAACTTTTGGCCAAGACTCTAATATCAATGCTGGCACATCGGAAGATTCAATTTATATTCCCTCTTTAAATAATGACATTCCTCTATCAAAAGCAAGCCAAGAGCTTTCAGGGCACTACTGGAGACTTGCTTACAATGGTTCATACAAGAAAAAATTATCACAGCAACAGGGTGTTAGACTGAGTTGGGGTGTGAATGACTTTCAGTATGCAAATGAAGGTCAATATAACCGAACCATAGCCAATATCGCTGGTGAATATCGTTTTAAGAAAGAAAGTACAACATATATTGGGAAAGGTTCAATTACTCCTTTATTACTGAAAGGCGACTTCTATCGCGCTGAAACTGAGTTTTCATTTGGGGCCGAACATAAGTTGAATAAACAGTACTTATTATCAAGCTCGATAGGATTTGGCTGGTTAGATAATAAAGAAATTGAAAGTCTGGATGCTGAATTACTAAAGTTTAACCTAGGCGCCACTTATTTAGGGCAACAGGCGTTGCACAAGGTAAGTATTTTTTATACTGATGAAGAGTCTAGTTTAGACATAGGAAAGTATAACGCTAAAGACAGTGCAGGCTTGAGCTATCAAATGATCTACGCCTTTAATGATTCCATGTTTTACCTAGCAATGCTCTCATATCAGAAGCAATCTTTTGACGACTTACATCCTTTGTTTTTAGTAAAAAGAAAGGAAACGCTTCGTCAATTAACAAATACAATTCAATACAAGATTAATAAGAAGCTGAGTGTTCAAGGCTTATTAAGCTACCAAAATAAATCCAGTAATTTGAGCCTATACGAATACGACAGGTTTGATACAGCGCTGACATTAAAGTACCAGTTTTAGGAGAGTTAAATGCGTAAGTTAATATTTTTGTCTTTGGTAATTTCAACCATTTACACACCTAGCTTGTTAGCTGCTGAAAACGCGGGAAAAACAATTATGTCTCGTGGCGACGTTCAAGCATTTGATGCTCGTAGCCAAGAATCCAGACCATTAAAACGTCGAGCACCTATTTTCAGTGTTGATAAGGTTATTACTAAAGAAACAGGCAGAGCTCAATTTTCTATGTCTGACGGAGGGCTTTTAAGCATAAAGCCAAATTCTGAAGTTTTTATATCAAGCTATGCCTATGATCCAGAATCAAAACAAGGCTCTGCAGTTATCGAGTTGGTAAAAGGCGGCCTTAGATCAATCTCAGGACAAATAAAAAAACACGGTGGTGACTATCAGGTAAAAACGCCAGTAGGATCAATTGGTATCAGAGGTACTCACTTTGAGTTGGCTATGGTCAATGATGATATGTTTATAGCGGTTTGGGACGGCGCCATTGACTTGATGTCAAATGATGAAAGTACTGTGTCATTTGGCCAGGATGAAGCGTTCTCATTTGGTAAAGTATCAATGGACGGAACCATCACTGAACTTCTTGCGCCACCATCCATATTTGAGCAAGGACACTCTACTAAAGTCTCTAGTTCCAACTCTGAAGAGACCAGTGAGCCTGAAAGTGTCGATGAATCAATAGTGTCCGTTTCAGAACAACAAGATTTAGAAAATGTAGATTCAATAATAACCAACTCTGAAGTTGATAACTCTGTTTATAGTGAACAACAATTCCTAGTGTCTTCAGAAACGACATTGGCAGATGCTTTAGCAACACGTACTGGTAGCTATACGTACCAAACATTAGAGCAAGCGGAAGTTACCTCAAACTTAGGTAGTGTTCGTGACTTTGGGTTATCAATGTCCGTTAATTTTGATAACGGAGTTGTTAGTGATGGGTCACTTACTGCGGTAGATTCTGGAGGCGAGTGGTATGCTGCATTTAGCGGTTTGATCAACGTCACTGATATTGATTTAGCCGTTACTTTCGCATCTTACGGGGATGAAAAAGCGACTGGCTCAATTGATGGAGTCTTCACTGATGGTGGAGACTCTATTACAGGCAACTTCGAGTTATTCGAAATACTAGTACCAGAACACAAACTGAATGGCTCATTCAAGGTAAAGTAAACTTGTTAGCTTTGTTATAACAACGCTGAAGTAAGGAAGTTGTTAATGAAAAATATTTTTTATATCACCTTAGTTTTATTGTTTGTGTCTTTATTGAGTGCATGCGGTAAAGAAACTAAAGAGTCTAATTTTGTTGATGATAAGTTAAATCAATCAGAGGCGACAACGCCTACAACGGTTTTGATTGATTTATCCCATAGTGTTGGTGAGTCTAAACACTCACTTAATCTAACAACATCAGCAGTCACCCAAAAAACTTCAGCGTTAATTGAAACGGCATCAATAGAGTGGCCTGGTGATATTAATAACGTAACTGGTAACTTACTTTTTACTCTAAACGCAAATAGTGATGAAGAAATCCTAGAAGTATCCATAAGTTTAGCCGGCAGCAATGTTAGCTACTCTATATGTGAAGAAAACTGTGGAACAGAGTTTAGTGCCTCAGTAATAGGTTTAAACCCTATATTGGCAGGCAAAGATGAAGGCACATTAGAGTTACAGGTTTGGGTAGCTACTGAGTCATCTGGTAACTCACTTGCAGGAAGAAGTTTCGTGCAGTGGCAACCACATAGCATAGACTCTATATCGGTCGAAAGACTCGATAATCAAATGACAGTTACTTGGCAAAAAAATGAAGCACTTGAACGTTATAATATTTACACTGCTAGTGATATCAATCTTACCCCGCAAAATGCAACGTCTTTGCCCAATGGACAGCAACTACTGTCTAAAATTAATACATCGGTAAATATAAATAATATTTTAGATGAAGAAACTTACTTTGTACTTGTAACAGGTGTAGATGGCAGCGGTGAAAGTGGCTTATCAACGATGCTCCGCGTGGATCCACTTAGTGTGATTACCCCAATCAACCCGCCTCAAGCCGAAGACGATATTTATTCTATTGATGAAGATTCAGTGCTTGTTGGAAATGTACTAAATAATGATAGTGCCTCTTCTTTGTTAACCGTAGATACTAACCTATTATCGGAAACGTCAAATGGATCAATATCTATTAATGAGTTAGGTGATTTTGAGTATTCTCCAGCAGTTAACTTTTTTGGTTCCGATGTATTCTCTTATAAAGTTATAGATGAAAATGGCCTGACAGATAGCGCGATAGTCACTATTAGCATTGAGAATGTTAATGATGCACCTGTTGCGTTGGATAACGAGTACAGATTAGATCAAAACAATAATATTTCTGTTGAAGCTGCTGGCGTGCTGTCGAATGACTTTGATGTTGATGACAATTCTCTTATAGCCATTGTGGTAGAAAAACCAACGTTTGGCACACTACAATTGGACTCAAACGGCGGATTTAATTATCAAGCTGGAAGTAACTTTAATGGTCAAGACCAATTTACTTATAAAGTTGTAGATACAGGTGGTTTAGAGTCTACCGCGGTAGTGACATTAATGGCATTAAAGGTAAATGCAGCGCCCAATGCCGTTAATGACAACTATTCTGTAAATGAAGACGGTATTTTAGATATTGTCAGTGTGGAAGATGGCCTTTTAGGAAATGATTCAGATCCTGAGGGCAGTACTTTAAGTATTTCCAGTCAATTGATTAGTGAGCCGTCGCATGGTCAACTTATTGTTTCAGTTGATGGCACGTTTCGATATATTCCAATTGCTAACTTCTATGGTTCAGATAACTTTATATATGAAGTTTCAGATCAACAAGGCATGACAAGTTCAGCATCCGTAACAATTACCGTAATACCAGTCCCCGACGTCCCAACAGCGATAGATGATGAATACACCGTCAAATCTGAGCAAGTGTTCACTGCAACTGTGCAGAATGGTTTGGGTTCAAATGATATTAATTTAGATGGTGGGCCTTTAACTTTTTCGTTACACAATGGATCTTCACCAATAAACGGCGAAATTAATTTATCGGATGATGGAAGTTTTAATTACACGCCTGCAGGAACATTTATTGGAGCGGACAGTTTCTCTTATCAAGTTCAAAATAGTTCGGGATTAACCTCAACCGCAACGGTTAGCATTTTTGTCATTGCTGCATTTGGCATTGAGCCTCAACTGATTGAGCTAATGGAAGATACACCATTAACATCAAATGTTTTTTCTGATATTGGTGAGCTGGATATACCCAATGACGTTACTTTTTCCATTGATACTTCCTCAGTGAGCTCAGCGCAACTTGGAGTATTTAATATTGATTCTGTTGGTAATTATAGCTACGTTCCAAACTTAAATGTAAATGGGAACGATACTGTTACATTCATTGTACTTGGTAGTAATGGGCTAAAACAAACAATTACAGTTGAATTCAAAATAAACTCAGTAAACGACGCCCCTGTTGTTGCAGAAACAATAAACCTAAATATCGTTGAAGATAATGCTGCTGTGAATTTTGATCTGTTGGATCATGTGTCGGAAATAGAAGGCGATACACTCGGTTTTGTAACTCAAGCAAACGGAGTCTCAAGCGGAGGGGTCTTTTCAATAACAGAATCAGGAGTTGTAAACTACTCGCCCAATTTGAACTTTTATGGATTGGATTCAATACAATTTGAAGTAGAAGATCATTATGGAGCAAAAAGTTCCGGTACTTTAACGATTTCGGTAAGTCCTGTAAATGATGCCCCTGTAGCACCAAGTTACGTTATAAATGCAACAGAAGATTTGTCGTTAACTAATATCGGCAACTTACTCGGTTTAGCGAGTGATGTTGACGGTGATGACTTGACCATCAATACGACTCCTATCGTGAATGTAAGTAATGGCGTTTTAGCTCTTAATGCTGATGGAACATTTGATTATACCCCTGCTTTAAACTTTTTTGGTGATGACACTTTTGAGTATGAAATCTCAGATGGGAACGGAAGTACTGATAGAGGGGTAATAACTCTAGCAGTGGCGGCAGTTAATGACGCTCCTATACTTTCCGCTCAGTCATTCTCGGGTATTTTAGAAAATGTATCTTCCGGTCATGTAGTTGGAACTGTTATAGCCTCTGACATAGAAGACGACAGCATTACCTTTGAAATTAGTGGCGGAGATTCCGGTTTATTTAATATTGATTCAAATACAGGTCAACTAACTGTAAATGGTAATTCGGTATTAAACTTCGAGGCTTTCCAGTCACATATAATCGAAGTGAAAGCGACTGATAATGGTTCCCCTAATGCATTTTCAACTGCAAATATATCTATAGGTATTGAGAACGTTATAGAGCCCAAAGCGCCGGTCGAAGCGAGTAACTTTGGTAGAACGTTGACAGGCTATATCGACCTTTATGGTAGTAAACAGTCTGCTACATTGACTGACATAACAGAAGTTAATGGCAACGTTTATGCGTCTGGACATATAGATAATGTAGATTCCGATGTGTATTTAATTTCTTATGATGTTGACGGAAATATTAACTCTTCGTTTGGTACCAATGGTGAGCTGACTTTAAACTTAGGTGGCGAAGAGCAAGCTAAGGCTATAACGAAAGGCAATGGAAACCTCTATGTGCTTATAGATAAATCACTCAATGGCAGTAGAGAACTATGTGTGATGCTTTTTGATTTAAACGGCACGTTGGGTGATGCTAGTGGTGATAATGGTTCAGGAATTCGCTGTACTACCGAAGAAAGTGAATTATATGGCTCTGACATTACCTTTGTAGACAATAAAGTTTATGCTGTGGGATATAGAGATGACGGTACGCAATTAGATAGTTTAGTAATGAAACTAGATGATGATGATCTTGATTTCGAAGAAAACAGTCCAGTCTTTAAAGATGTGAGTACAGGTAGTCGTGATGACAAGGCGAATGCTATTAGAAGCTTCCACGATAACAAGTTGATGGTAGTAGGTGCAACAAAAGGATTAAACGGTGATCTCGATGGTTATGTTAGGTACCTAAATTCAGACATTGAAAACGAAGTTACATTCAACGGTGGCACTGATTTAATATTGGACGTGCCTGGTAGCCTTGGCGATGACGAGTTAAATACTTTAGCTGGTATTGCAGGATCCGACTTTACGGCATACATAGGCGGCTCTACTGAGCAAATTTCGGGTAGCAAAGACGCCTTTGTTGTTGGTATTGACAAGACGGGAACGATTGACACTAATGTTGATGACGATGGCTTTATTATCTTTAACACGGGCAATGATAACGGCAGTTCATCATCGGAAATTAATACAATTGTTCAAGCTTTTAACTCCACAGATTTAATGGCTGTTGGTACAGTATATGAAGACGAAGGTGATCGTATTTTTGTTTTTAAAATGGATAGTACAGATGGTGAAATTGAAAGTAACTTTGGCGATGGCGGTATTTTAAATGTAATCAAGGACGATAATGTAAATGCATCTTCAATAGTCGTGGATGAGTATTTGAGGTCATGGGTTGTTGGAAGTAGTGAGTCGGGAGCGCTTAAGCCTCTAATGTTAGCAATAGAGCCTGAAGGCTCTTTCTTTAGCTGTTTTCCGGATGATGAGTCTGGTTGTGGTCAAGATGGTGAATTGGTTAAAGATATAAGTGGGCGTGAAAAAGACGACTCTGCCATCTCTTTAATAAAATATGCTTCAGGTAGTCAAGCAACAAAATATCTAAGTCTTTCTCAGGTTAATTTAGCGAGTGATAACATTTTAGTATTACATCGTTATTTAAGTTCGGGCTCGCTAGATCTAACCTTCGGAGATAACGGTTCAAAACAAATTTATATTGGGCCGCAGGTCGTTGGGTATGGTTTGAAAGAGAAAATGGATGGCTCAGCATTTGTGTTTGGTCAAGTAGAAAATAGTGAAAGTATAAAGCATGGTTTTATTACAAAGTTAACGGCAAGCGGTGAAATTGACCAGAGCTTTGGCATTGATGGTACTTTTTTAACTGATGCTATAGCCAACGCAACAGAGGTTGTTATTAAAGACATTGATATCGACGGTGCAGGAAAAGTTGTTGCCATTGGTAGCCTAAAAGAAAGTGGCTCTATAAAACCGGTTGTCATGAGACTATCCCCAACGGGCGTTTTAGACTCTGACAGCGATAGTTATGACGGTCCGGGCGAATCTTTTCAGAGTGAAGGTTATGAAATTGGTAACGTGGGAGATGTATATTCTGCAGTTGTTATAGAGAGTAGCAGAAACACATACATAGCAGGCACGACTGGTGTCGTTAGTGCTAATTTCCGTATTATTAAATATGGCTTAAATGGCACAGAAGACAGTTCTTTTTCAGGTAATGGTGAGAATGTAATAGTTAAGCCATTGAGCAATGAAGAAGTAAATGGCTTGTTATTAGGGCCTGAAGGACATCTATTTGTTTTTGGCAGCTCAACCAAAATAATGACGAAGAGTTTGGTCGTGAAGTTTAATACAGATGGCACAAAATTTGGTAGCTTTGGAAACGGCGGGTTAGCTGAAGTTAGCAATGTATTTGGCAGTGGCGTTAACTCTGCTACTTTAGATGTATCAATAGATAGCGACGGACGCATACTCCTTGTTGGCTATGGTGAAAACAATTCCGTTAAAAAAGGTGCAATAGCTCGATTATTGAGCGATGGAAGTTTAGATACCGACTTTGGCATTGAAGGTAATGGAAAATTCCTAGCGGCAGACTGCCAAGGTGAGCAATCATTTACAGCACTCATTCAAAATACAAACGATCAAATTGTCGTTTCTAGCCAGTGCAATAACGGTGTAAGCCAAGATATATCATTGTCTCAATTTAACTTTTATGAAGAAGGAGTTGAACCGTAGTATGAAAGTTAAATTTTATGGCGTAAGAGGCTCTGTACCTAGTCCCTGCGCAAGCAAGGTCGGATTTGGAGGTAACACTTCATGTGTAAAAATTACTGGATTTGATGAAACCAAAATTATTTTAGATTCAGGGACTGGCATTATAAAGCTTGGGGAGGAGTTGATTGAAGAAAGTACCGACGATATAAATATTTTATTAACTCATAATCATTGGGATCATATTCAAGGTTTTCCATTTTTTAAACCTATTTACCAAAGCGGAAGGAAAATTAAAATTTTCCCAGGGCAAGTAGATTCCAGTGATAAAGATGCTATTTTGACGCAAATGTCAGGTTCTAACTTTCCTGTAAAGTATGATCAATTACCCGCCAGTATTTCTTTAGATAAAGAAGCAACCGCGTCCAAAGGCTTTACGATTGGCAATTTTGATGTTCAGACTCAAGCATTAAACCACCCGGACGGAGGCACGGCCTACCTGATATCGCAGGCTGGAAAAAAGGTAGCTTATGTTACGGACAATGAATTATTTCCTCCAGGCAAGATAAATACGTCAATCAAAGAATGGGAAACATTTATTGATGGCGCCGATTTACTTATTCATGACGGTCAGTTTGTGGATACCGAACTACCCGAGAAGCTTGGTTGGGGCCATTCAACCACAACTCAGGTACTCAAATTAGCAAAAAGTGCAAATGTAAAAGCGGTAGCTTTAATTAGCCACGATCCATTTAGAACAGATGAGCAGCTTGAGCAAATCGAAAAAGAATTGAAAGAAGACAGCCGTGGCTTTTTACAAGTTTGCTGCGCAAAAGAAGGCCAGTTAATTGATTTGAGCGCGATTGAGTTTTGAAAATCGCCTTTAAAAAAATAGGTTCAAGACACTTTTGGACTGGAGTGCTAATAACTGTTTTTTTTGTATTTATAGAAACAACAAGAATAGACTATATCTACCAAGTGAATCAAAGGGTAGAAGGGATCCTATATGATTTCCGGCTTAACCTTACCAGTAGCTTAGATGTACGTGAATCAAATGAAAACATTGTCATTGTCGACATTGATGAAAAGAGCATGCGAGAACAAGGTCGATACCCTTGGAGCCGCTCTAAAATATCGGAACTAGTAGCTGAGCTAAGTCAGCAGGGCGCTGCGGTTATCGCGTTTGATATTTTCTTTTCCGAACCGGAAGTTAATCCCGTTGATAAAATAGCGATACATTCCAACATCACTGACCCCATCGTAATTGAAGCTTTAAAAAAAGTTAAGCATGAAGTAGATGCTGATTTAGAGTTCAGAGGCGCTTTGTTAGATAGCGAGTCTGTATTGGGCTTTCTGCTAACAGAAGACACCGAAATCACATCAGGCGGACGGTTAAAAACAAGTGTTGAATGGGATTCAAATTTACATCACCAATCCTTGGTAACAAGTTATAACGGAGTGATTAGCAATATAGATGAACTGCAGGAGGCGTCTTTAGGATTAGGTTTTATAAATTCTAGAGCGGACTCAGACGGTTTCATAAGGCGAGCTGCGCTTGTTTTAGAACATAAAGGTAATTTGTACCCATCTATTGCACTCGAGGCGGCAAGGCTTTACACACTTTCAGCTAAAATTAAAACTAATCATAAAATTGATACCAATACGGGCTACAGTTTTTTTGATTCTGTAGAAGTGGCTCAACAACGTGTGAATACAGATGAGTATGGCCAAATGTTAATTCCTTTTAGAGGCCCTGCATTTTCTTTTCCTTATCTGTCGGCCACTGACGTATTAAATAACAGGCTTGATGGGGAGCAGCTGGAGGGAGCAGTTGTTTTTATAGGTACATCTGCTGTTGGTTTAGCTGATTTAAGGTCCACATCGGTAGGTCTTCAATACCCAGGAGTTGAAATTCATGCAAATGTATTTGAAGGTCTAATGAACCCTGACATTGTTCCTTCTGAACCTGATTGGACGACCGCCTATTTAATCATTCAAATGTTGCTAATTGGTTTAGTGCTGTCTAGCTTAATGATAGGGCGAAGTGCAATAAAGATTCTAAGCTTAGGGGTTGGTACCGTAACCATCATTTTGGGAAGTAACTTATACCTTTGGTCAATATTAAAGCTGAACTTACCTTTGTTTCTTTCAGTACTATTAACTCTAACACTGACTTTTTACTATGTTTTTTTTGGCTACGTTAGTGAAAGTAGAACTAAAAAAAATATTCAAAGTATGTTTGGACAATATGTACCGCCCCAGCATATCGAAAGGCTGGTTACAAACCCAAAAGGCTCTGAGGTAAAGAGTGAGCGAAGGGAGATGAGTGTACTGTTTGCTGATATACGAGGCTTTACAACCTTATCCGAGTCGCTATCTCCATTAGAGCTAAGTGAGTTTCTAAATGAATACTTATCTGCTGTTACAGAAGTCATATTTAGTCACGACGGTACGATAGATAAATATGTGGGCGATATGGTGATGGCGTTTTGGAATGCTCCCATTGATGAACCAGCTCATGCTGAAAAAGCAATAGATAGTGCTCTAGGTATGCAATCTATTTTGTCGGTATTAAACCGCTCCTATTTAAACAAGGGTTGGCCGGAGGTTGCTTTGGGAATAGGCATAAGTACGGGAGAGATGAACGTAGGTGATATGGGCTCTCAATATCGAAAAGCTTATACTGTACTTGGCGACACTGTCAATTTAGGTTCTAGAATTGAGTCGCTCACTAAGTTCTACAATGTAGGGGTACTAGTGTCAAAGGCCACTAAAAAGCAAGCACCTAAATATAAATATCGGCTAATTGATAAAGTAACGGTAGTTGGTAAAAATGACGCAGTTGAGATTTATGAGCCCTTGAGCAGTGATTGTGCAATTGAGGGAATCGATGAATTACTTAACCAACACCACGAAGCCTTTAAGTTATACTATTCTAAAGATTGGTCCAAAGCGTTATGGTTATTTAATCAACTGATTAGAAATAACATTTTAAGTACAAGGGTTTATGAAATTATGGTAGAACGTATAAATAGCCTAGACGTAAACTCGTTACCAGAAAATTGGTCTGGTGAATTCATTCATTTAAAAAAGTAGCAAAACTATGGTGCAGCAAAAAATAACAAACTCTTATGCATTGCAACAATTAGTTGATATTAGTATTAGGCTATCAAGTGAAAGTGATTCGAGTAAATTACTGGATGAAATTTTACAGATCGTTATGTCTATCGCCAATTGTGATGCTGGCTCAATTTATTCAATTACGCCAGAAAAGCACTTAAAATTTGAGACTGTAATAAACCGAACTTTAGGTATCTATTTAGGTGGAGGGTCAGCCAAGACATTAGAGTTCTCCGACATTCCACTGTTTATCGATGGTTCGCCAAATAAAAACGCGATGGTGGCTCATTCCGCAAACTCAGGTGAAGTCATTAACATTCCTGATGTTTACGCAGCAATTCCCTTTGATGTCAGTGCCGCTCGTAAAATGGACGAAGCGACAGGCTACAGAACACAATCTATGCTTGTAATCCCGTTGAAGGATCATACGGGGGATATCATAGGCGTTATCCAATTAATAAATGCGTTAGAAGATGGACAGACGGTTGAATTCAGTAATGACGTAGAAACTCTCGTTCGGTCATTTGCTTCACTAGGAGCTATATCGCTAACGAATACGGCATTGGTGCAAGAAATGGAGCAGCTGTTTTCTGCATTTGCAAGAACAATAGCAAAAGCTATAGATGAGAAGTCTCCACATACGGGCGGACACTGCAGGCGAGTACCAGCACTAACTCTAATGCTGGCTGAGGAAATACATAAAGAAAGTAGGGGCCCACTCGCGGACTTTACCATGACTGATGCTGATCGCCATGAAATTGATATTGCTGGTTGGTTACATGATTGCGGAAAAATTGCTACACCCGACCACATAATAGAAAAGTCGAAGAAATTGCAGACTATTTTTGACCGTATTGAGTTTGTAAATGCAAAATTTGAAATTGTGGCTAAAGATATCGAGATAGCCTATCAAAGTAAAATTATAAACGCGTTGCAAAAGGGCAATACAATTGAAGTTCAGCAACTTAAAACGTCTATGGATAGGGAACTAAAACAACTCAAATTAGATCGGTCTTTTATTCAAAAAGTTAACGTTGGCGGTGAATACCTAAGTGATCAAGATATTGAATCAATAGATCAGGTATCTAAAAGTTACCAACTGGCAATTGAGGGAGTTGCTACTTCAGTTTTGAACGAAAATGAAGTTGAAAATTTGAAAATTCGTCGAGGTACTCTTACCGACGCAGAAAAAGAAATTATGAAAAACCATATGGTTATCACGATGGATATATTGGAAACCTTACCATTTCCAAAACACCTTCAAAACGTCACTGAGTATGCTTTAGGGCATCACGAAACTATGGATGGCAAAGGTTACCCACGTGGCCTGACAAAAGAACAGATGTCAGTTCCAGCAAGACTAATGGCGTTGGCGGACATATTTGAGGCCCTATCTGCTGCTGATAGACCATACAAAAGTGCCAAGCCTGTTAGTGAATGCCTAAAAATAATGGGATCTCTAGTTGAAAATAATCACCTAGATAGTGATATTTTCGCTATATTCGTAGAGTCTAGAGTATATGAAAAGTACATTAGAGAGTTTGCATCAACTGATCAACTTGATCCTTTTGATATATATGAGCTTCCGGGTTATCAGCCAATTGAATAGCAAAATGTAAGCTAGCTAGATACGTCAAATAAAATAGTTTCAAAAACAAAAGAGCGTCTACACTTATTGTAACGTATACCCAATTTAGTCTAGTTAATAAAGATCTGTCAAAAATAGATGGATGAGGCCTTCATGAAAAAAGAATCAAAGTTATTTTCGATTTTATTTATCGCGTTGTTTATTGAATCTATTGTACTGGCTTTTGTGTATGACACATTACCAGAGGCCATTGTCATTGGTGGAGGAGCGTTAGCAATTGGCCTCTACATGGTACGAACGGCTCCTGAAGCCGCACTAACAAGACACGTTGCCGCTCTTGTTTCTATGGTCTTTGCTTGCCTTCATATTCATCAATTAAATGGCTTAATTGAAGTTCACTTTGAAATATTTATATTATTAGCCTTTCTAATCGTTTACAGCGATTGGAAAGTATTTATTTCTGCCGTTGGTTTAATTGCAGTGCACCACGTTTCGTTTTATGTGATGCAAACAAATGGTGTAGATGTTTATATTTTTGATGAAGACCGACTGTATTTTTCTACCGTAATTATCCATGCTGTTTATGCAGTGGCAGAAGCCATAATTGCGGGATACATTGCCAAACAACTTTTTGATGACAGTATTGTTGGCAAAGAGCTTACTTTTTTAACAAAAAGGCTAGTAAGCAATCCTAGCGAGATAGACTTATCAACTCGCTCATCTGTTCCGGACAATCAAGTTCTTGATGGTTTTAATGCCTTATTAGCTTTGTTAGAAACGACGATAGTAGATGTGAAGAAACAAACGAAAGAATTAATAGAGAATAATAGGCAACTCGCTACTTCGAAAGAGGGCTTGTCTTCTTCAACCCAATATCGCAGTGATGAAATTAATATAATAGCTTCGTCAATTACTGAAATGGTGCAGACGGTTTCCCTGATCGCAAACAATGCGACACAACTAAGTTCACAAATGAGTAAAGCACTGGACTTAACTGAAGTTACAAAGGTTTGTATCACCGAAATTAATGACAACAATAAAACGTTAACGAATGCCCTCAATTTAACAAGCGAAGAAATAGCAGAGTTATCTAAATCTAGTGAAGCAATTTCCGCCGTTTTAGCGGAAATATCAGGGATTGCTGAGCAAACTAATTTATTAGCACTAAACGCGGCTATTGAGGCTGCCAGAGCTGGAGAGCAAGGGCGAGGTTTTGCCGTCGTTGCAGATGAAGTTAGAGCTTTGGCGACAAGAACCAAAGAAAGCACAAGTAAAATCACAGAAACGATGGCGAAGTTATTAGAGTACTCAAATCGTTCTACCGACTCTATGGGTAAATGTTTAGAAGTAGTGAGTAATGTGAATGAGGTAGCTGCAGATGCTACGGCTAAAATAGAAGAAGCGACATTTTTGGTTGCAGAATCTAGCGATATTGCAATTGCGGTGGCAGAGTCTGTAGATGAACAATCGCAAACAATTAATACAATCTCTGAAAATACTGAAAATATGCGTACATCCAGTGTCGATGACTTAAGTCGAATTAATGAATTAGAATTGGAAGCCTCAAAAATTGCGAGGTCTATAACGTCTCTTGAACAGCATGTCTCCAACTTCAAAGTCTAAGCTCTCTTTAATCCACATTAGCTTAGTGCTTGTTTGGTTAGTTGGCACTGTGTTCGCAGCCAACTATTTTATATCTAAAAGAATGACGCACTTCGATTTAAACAATCAACTTGCCAATGTTGAAGTTAGGCAAATATTCAAACGATTGCATGATGAAGGTTTTATTTCTAGTGAAAACTCGAAAACCGTTATTCACTTTACTGCAGATGGGTGCCACTGCAATAAAGTTCCAGAAAGCCATAAAGTAGAGATAGACCAGCTAGTTAGAAATGAAGGTTTTGAAGTCTTAAACCGAAAACTCAGTAGTCAATTTACTGATATTGTTCCTGCAGCACCTTCGGTAATTGTTGTTGATAAAGGGCAATTGGTCTATTTAGGTCCATACTCTGCGGGCTATAGTTGCTCAAAAACCAATAGTTTTGTGGATATGGCTATTAGCAACCACTTACAAGGCTTTACTTCAGATGTTGTGGTTTCTGATGTTATAGGCTGTTTTTGCCAAGTTTAGTACACCTATTATCTTTAATGGGTAAATTGCTGATTATGTTACGCAATTTATTTCCAATATCCCAACTAGCGTCTATGCTTAAAGTGTAATTATCTTGTCCACGATAAAACATTTGATGGTTCTCTATGCGTATAAATTGGTCTGTAACCCTTCGTTTTTTAAGCCTATCTATCTTAGCACTGGCTCATCAGAGTATGGCATCCACTCAATTTGATTTTAGTGGTTTTGGGACTATAGGTTTGGCTACCACAGACTCAAAACAATTTGGATATCGCAATGATATGTCTCTCAATGATGGTGTTGAGTACCATAAAGCTGACTTTTCTCAAGTTAGTAATATAGGAGTACAGTTACACTATAAGCTTACAGATGACTTGGACGTTGTAGGCCAGTTTATCTATAGAAAACAAGATGAAAATGACTTGAATGGGGTAACCCAATTAGCGTTTGCCAAATATCGCGTAACCCCGAAATTTGATATACGCTTAGGTCGTACAGCTATCGATGTGTTCCATTTTAGTGACGTCAGAGATATTGGTATAGCGTATCCTTGGGTTGTATTACCAAATGAGGTTTACGGGCTTATACCAAATCGTCATCTTGACGGTGCTGATGTTATTTATAGAAGCAGGATTAACAAAGTCGCATTATCTTCAAAATTATTCTGGGGAGAAACCAAAAGTGATTTTTCGTCCTCTACCTTTGACCCAATAGACTTCTCTCCTTTAACTGGAATTAAATTAGAGCTTGCTCAACAGCATTGGTTAGTAAGCGCTAGGTACACCAAAACTAAAGCACAAAATACCAGTGCTGGCTTAGGGCAGTTTATTACCGCGCTGCCGTCATTCTCCCAGTTCATTCCTGATATAGGAACATTAGCTAATAAAATCGATTTTACAAACAAGAACATTAATTATAAGTCTATTTATGGTCAATATAATTGGGACCATTTTGAGTTGTCTGGGGAATGGGTCCATATCGATTCCGGTGCGTTGCCGTTAAAAGAAATAGATAATGCCTTTGTTAATTTGAGCTACCAAAATAAAAATCACACCTTTTATGTTTCCTATTCGTTAGTGGAGTCAGATGGTTATAAGTTTGCCGAAACATTAGTGGAACCTGAATTGGTTCAGCAAGTTGTTTTTAGAATAGAAGAGGTTGTTAATACATTCCGACATAATCAAAGCACTACCTCTTTAGGCTGGCGATGGGATGTTACAGAAACCACGGCGTTAAAGGTTCAGTGGCAAAATGTAAATATAGATCCAAGAGGTGGTGGGTTGCAGAAAGTGGACGGGTTTCGAATCCTGGCCACGAAAGAAACGTTTAATAACTTATTTGCTTCCGTGAGTTTTACGTTCTGATGTATTTAGTTAATCGCACACTCAAGCTTATAGTGGTTGGCACCTTTTTGTTTATGTCTCCTGTTTACGCAGTAGACAGCGACAAGCTGGTTGTTGTTACCAATATAAAAACGCCTGTTGAATCTGTATCAAAAGAGGAGCTAATTGACCTTTTTATGGGACGTTATGTCGCTTTTCCTGGTGGAGCAAGCGCCAAACCGTTAGATGTAAATGATGGTTCGGGCATAAAAGAAGTGTTTTATCGTCAGCTGCTTGGTTTGTCTTTAGGCAGGGTAAACTCATATTGGTCTAGACTGAGGTTTACGGGCAAATCACAGCCGCCAAAGCAAATCGAAAACTTCAAAGACGTTAAAGAGGCAATAAAGACCGATAATGAAGTTATTACTTATATTTATCAATCTCAGATGAGCGAGTCGATGAAGGTGGTATACCAGTTTGAATATTAAGTTTGGAATTGCAGCAAGACTTGCTAGTTTTATTATAATAGCTGGTTTAGCTATTGCTTTTGTTGCTTCAGAAATTTTTTATAAACAGACATATAACGCGGAAGTTTCAAACGCTAAAACTGCGATTGGCGAACTAGTTAAAACTATTTCTCCAACTGCATCTATTGCCGCATTTGTATCTGATGAAGAGTTGCTTAAAGAAGCTATAAATGGGTTAGCACGAAGTAAAAACGTGAAATCAATAACTTATAAAGATGAAAAAATAAAATACAAAGTGAACGAAGCTGGTTTTGATGAAAGCCTTGCGCTTAACTTTGATGTTCTGCACCCATTTATACCGACAGAAAAACTCGGTGAAATAAGTATTACTCCGGACTATAGACAGATTAAGAGCGATGCGGAGCTAATAAGTTCTGTGAATAGTTTTGTCCTTTATTTACTAGCCATTTTAGTGACCATAGCGTCTATAGTCATTTGCTACTTCCTAGTAACTAGACCGCTTGTAAGAACAAGTAAAGTTCTATACGAGATGGAAATTGGTACAAAAGAGCGGGTAGATACCCCACTAAGTCATTCGGCGACGGAAATCGGCACCTTGGTCAGAGGGGCAAACCGGCTATTGGATAATGTGGAAAATCAATTCAGGCAAGAACGAAAACTCAGGGAAGAAATACAGGCGCTTGAGCAGCGTTTTAGGATGATATTTGAAAGTGCTAAGTCGGCAATTGTATTGATAGACACATCAGGTAAATTAGTGCTTTATAATGATGCGTTTGTCACGCTTTTAGAGTCATTAGGGTTATACATCAATCAAGAAAACACTGAATATTCTGATTTGCTTATAGAGTTATTTGAGGAGCCGAAGCAACTGTTAGAGTTCGTTAGTGAGTCATTGCGCCGAGATGAAATAGCAATAGGTGAATATAAACTAAAGGGGCTTTTCACCTCAAAATCATTTTGGGTGCAGCTATTTGTTAGTGCGGTAACAACAGAGCAAAATGAAAAATATTATCAAGTGACATTAAGTGACATATCGAAACGGAAACAGGATTTAGAACAGCTAGAGAAACAAGCAGACTTTGACGCGTTAACTCAAGTTTTAAACCGAAATGGCGGCGAAAAGAAAATAGAATTAGAAATAGTTAGAAATCGCTCTTTTGCAATTGTATTAATTGACTTAAACGGCTTTAAGCAAGTAAACGATACCTATGGTCATGACGCAGGTGATGCCGTTTTAATCGAAGTGGCAAAAAGGCTAAGTGAAAATATTCGTCACGATGATACGGTAATTAGATGGGGTGGAGATGAATTTGTGCTGTTATTACAGATTAATGAAGTCAGAAAAGAGATGGTTATAAAAGCAATGGACAAAGTGCGAGACGCTATTACTAAAAGTATTGATGTAGGATCTAATTATAGTGGCGTTTCTATTGGTTTGAGTGCAGGTGTTGCATTTTATCCAGAGTCTGCTGATACGCTAGATAACTTAGTTAAAGAAGCTGACCAAGCAATGTATCGAGCAAAAGAACTAAAGTTAACTGCACCAGATAAATACTTATTCTTTTCTGAAAACTAAAAAGCGAGGACTAGCCTCGCTTTTTACATTACTGCTTTAAGTATTAGATTATAAACCTAACACCTTTAACTGTTTTTCCACTACCTTTGCTGGAAGAGGGATATAACCGTCTTTTTCAACAATTTTTTGGCCAGCTTGTGAAAGAACCATTTTTACAAATTCAGCTTCCATAGGAGTGAAAGGTTTGTTTGGGTGCTTGTTTACATAAACGTAAAGGAAACGAGATAGTGGGTATTTACCCGCTACTGCATTTTCCATTGATGCTTCAACAAAGTTGTCGCCACGTTTAGCTAATGCTACCGCACGCACACCAGACGTCTTATAACCGATACCAGAATAACCAATACCATTTAGAGAAGCAGAAACAGACTGTACAACAGAAGCTGAACCAGGTTGTTCATTTACATTGTTCTTAAAGTCACCTTTACAAAGTGCTTTTTTCTTGAAGTAACCATATGTACCAGAAACTGAGTTACGACCAAATAACTGAATGTCTTTTGCAGTCCATTCACCTGAAAGGCCTAAGTCGCCCCAACGGTCGATATCAGCATCGCCACCACATTTACGGTTTGATGAGAAAATAGCATCTACGTCAGAAATGCTAAGACCTTTAATAGGGTTGTCTTTGTGAACAAAAACAGCCAAAGCATCAATTGCAACAGGGATTGCTGTAGGTTTGTAACCGTGGCGCTTTTCAAACGACTCAATTTCTTTAGACTTCATTTTACGGCTCATAGGACCGAAGTTAGAAGTACCTTCTGTTAATGCTGGTGGCGCTGTTGAAGAGCCAGCTGCTTGAACTTGAATGTTAACGTTTGGGTAAAAGCGTTTAAACTCTTCAGCCCAAAACGTCATCATGTTTGCTAAAGTATCAGAACCCACTGAAGACAGGTTGCCTGAAATGCCACTAGTCTTTTCATAAGTAGGAATTTCTTTGTCTACCGCTTGTGCGCCAGTGCTTAAAAGAGTTGCTAGTGTGAAACCTAATGCGCTTGCTAGTGCTTTTAATTTCATGTGTTGCTCCATTATTAATTGAGTCAATATGAGTTCAGATTGGTTGGGTTATCTGATTCAATTCTTTATTAAACTGAGGCTATCTTAGTAAACGAATGTGACAAGTATATGACATGAGAAATTAATTTTAATTAAATATTACATAAAAAAAAGCTGCATCAAGTGCAGCTTTTTTTCATTCAAAAACTTCTGTTTTTATTAGAATTTTTGTTCTAACCCAACAGCAAAGTATGACTCATCTTCAGCCATGTCAAAGTTGTATGTAGTATAAAAAGCAAAGATTTTTGAGCTCTTAGCTAGCTTTCTATCAACACCAAATGTAAAGCCATTGTCATCTTCAAGTGTTTGGTATTGGCCTTTAAAATTGTACTTACCAACTTTATATTGAGCATTAATTAAGTAACCGTCTTTATCTTCACCTGTCTCTACATTTTCTTGTGATTGGAACATAGCGCCAATAACAACTTCATCTAATTTTGTTGCAAACGTAACACGAGTCGCATCATAACCTTTTACTTCGTTATCGATTGCTACTGCTGCATAAAATTTACCTTTTTTCAGCGCTGAATCACCGTATGCAACAGAAAGTGAAGTTGCAGAGTCGTCATTCTCTTCATCAAGTATGTAACTTACGCCAACTTGGAAGTTATTGATTTTAGGTGTTTTGTAAGTAATTGAATCACTCATGCGGTTTTCACCTTTCCATAAGTGCTTAACATCGCCCTCTAGGTCGGAAAATACATCAAACTTTCCTTGCGACTGTTTTAATACGGTATCGTTACGGCCTACTAGTACTTCACCAAACGAACCGCGAATACCAATGTATTGATTACGTGAAGTTAAGTTTAGTTCTTTTGATTCGTCTGAAACGTCTACTTGCATCTCATACTTATAAATCATCTCTAGGCCGCCATCTAGCGTTTGAGAACCTTTAACACCTAAGCGAGAAGCGTTACTTTTTATTTCGGTAGTAGTATCCACGCCGTCATCTGAAGACTGAACGGTTAAGTTTGCTTTTCCGTAAACTACAGGATCTGCTAATACGGCTGCCGGAGTTGAAGCCAAAATTGATGCAGCAACTAAAGTTTTAAAAGTTTTCATAGATTTGTACCCGTCAAGGAAGTTTGAGATTAAATATAAGTTGGGATGCCAACTTCAATGCCGCAATTAGACTACAGAAATGTTACAGAAATATTTCAATAGGTGTTTTAAATGACATTTTTATTAAATAAAGTCGCTAAACATTTCATTAATATGACAATCGGCAGCTTTATTCTTAGACCATTTTAGCAGTTATTTTTAATTTCGCGTTGTAGGGAAAGATAATTCACATGCGGGTGTACAATCTTCTACCTCAATTGTTTCAGGCGTTATGGTCACGATTGCATGTTGCTGCCCTAAGTTGTTCGCTGTTACGTGATGAGGCAGCATAATGTCTGAGTCTTGAAAATGAATAAATTTATGGTCATGGGTATGGAACGTATAATCTACACCTGCCTCTTTTAGTGTTGCACTAAGAGTTGGCTGATTTTCCCACGGTTTTATGTGAGACATGGCAATGGTGTGATTGCGTTTCTCTTCTTCATTAACCATGGCTTCAGCTTCAATCCAACTTACGTCCGGAACGTTTTCGAATTCATATTGGTTATTATTAAAAGCAATAAATTTAGTATCTAAAAAGGTAAAGCTGTAATCAAATGGGCCAAATGTATTCCGCCAAATTTCCTGTCCAAAAGACAAACCGTCATGATTACCCACCACACTTAATATTGGTTTTGTCGTTTTTTCTAACGCTTTGCAGGCCCACTCAAACTCTTGGGCTATACCTGTTTCTGCAATATCACCAAGTAATACGATGAACTTTATTGAGTCATTTTTGTTTAAACGCTCAATGGTGTTTTCTAAGTCTTTTGGAAACTGCTGGGGGTCACCAACGATAGCAAACTGGAAATCCGCTGCAAGATCGATAGTTGACTCCACTTCTTTAAGCCACTTTAGGTTTTCGGAAATCGTCATTCCAGGGCAATGGGCATCGGTTTCCCATGGAGATAACTCATAATCGCAAGCACTGAGAAAAAGCGTAGAAATTACAAGTGTGGAAATTTGCTTTATTAGTTTCATTAAAATGCTTTCCTTATTCCAACACCCCAGCTAGATATACCAGCCAGTCCTAGAAGTTCATAATTGTCTCTATAAAATGAATAGTTTCGGGCGTAATTTATCAAACCAACATCGAGTACAGACCATTTAATAAAAACGTCAGTGTCGTTGGAGATTTCTGCCGCCAGCTCATATTCAAATAAAATTCTTAATGCAGTTGGTGCATAGTAACCACTTGGTATTCCTTCAGGTAAAGAAAAGAACAAGGCCTCGTGATCAGCATAAATTGTGGAAACTCCGAAATTGATAGGCTTTAAATTAATTTCATTATCCCAAGCGCTAAAAGAATACTCAGTTGCGCCTCGGTACATATAATTCAAACTGTAGATATTAAACGCATCTCTATCTGACTCTGAGGGTACATAACCTAGTCCGAGAGATACAACGTGCTTACTAGTCAATTCATAACCAATAGCAGCATGTACAGAGCCTTTTAGTGCGCCGGTTTGTATTTCCCATTCGAAAGGAGACTCGTTTGCGTGTGCAAGCGGAGCAAACAATATAAGAAGTAGTAAAATTCGTTGCATAAAAACGTGTTCAATTCCAATCCAAAAACCAACTGGTCAGTATGTTATCGCAAAGTTAGCGCAAGTTTTACCGTTAATTTAATTAGGAGGTCGATTAAATCTGTATATACTTTGTATGTTACAAAGGTAAACTATAATTCACAGTGGTGAGCCAGATAATTTAGTTCACTTTTACTTAAATGTATTTAAAATAAGAAAAAATTGTAGAGATAGGGTTTCGAATGTCGAGAGAACAGTGGGGCATATGCAGTGAAGCAAATTTGCATGGTTTGCACTTGTTTTTTAATACCCATGAAGGCTATGAACCTGCAATTAGAGAAGCATTAAGTCAGCTACCCGCGTTATTTGATGAAATTAATGAACAATTTTCCGAAGCTATGTTCAGTGGGGTTGTTGCTATAGGTGCTAATTTTTGGTCCGAACTCTATCCAAGTAATAAACCTACCGATTTAAAACCTTTTCCATCAATGCATCATGAAGATAGGCACATGCCCGCGGTGCCGGTTGATCTTTTTTTCCAACTGCGATCAGACCGACATGATGTTAACTATATAGCTAGCCGACGTGTCATGAACCTATTTGGTGAAATGATAGAGCTTATTGAACAAGTGCCTTGTTTTAGATATTTGGATGGTCGTGATCTCACTGGTTTTGTAAAAGGGACGGCTAATGCAAAAGGACGTCAACGTCGTAATGTCGCCCTAATTAATACCCCAGGGGCGTTTAATAATGGCAGTTATGTCCATGTTCAGCGTTTTCGTCACAATATCAATCGTTGGCAAGGGATACCGACGGAAGAGCAGGAATTAATTATAGGTCGTTGTAAACGTGACAATTCAAGAGTAAGCCAAGAAGAGTTACCAGAAACAGCTCATACATATAGAGCACGTTGTTTTGATAACGATGGAAACCCAATACAAATTCTAAGGCAGAGCATGCCCTACGGAAACCTCTCAACTCAAGGTCTACTATTTATTTCATATTGTGCAATTCAAGATAGCTTTGAGCGAATTTTGGCCAATATGGTTTTTGGTAGTGATGAGGGGAATTATGATCATTTACTTAATTACACCACAGCCGAAACTGGCGCCGCCTTTTTTGCTCCGTCTATTGATTACTTAATCAATCAGGGTAATCTTGGTTAACATATAAAAACTTTTATCGTCGAAAAAGGAATTCTCATGAATGAAATACTAAACGCTGTGATCTCTGTAGAGTTTGCACTCCTAATACTTGTAATAATACTCCTAAAATCTTCAATTAAATTTGTTCCTCAAAACAGAGCATACGTTATTGAGCGTTTTGGTAAATTCAATAAATCTATCGAAGCCGGTTTAAACTTTCTTGTGCCGTTTATTGATGTTGTTGCCTACGATCGTTCACTTAAAGAGCAAGCGGTTGATGTTCCAGGGCAGTCAGCTATCACTAGAGACAACATCTCTTTGATTGTAGATGGTGTATTGTATTTCCGCGTTTTAGACCCGTACAAAGCGTCTTATGGCGTTGATGACTATGTATTTGCCGTTATCCAGTTATCGCAAACTACTATGCGTAGTGAAATAGGTAAAATGGAACTCGATAAAACGTTTGAAGAGAGAGACTCTTTAAATACTAATATCGTTGCGGCGATAAACGATGCCGCTGCACCTTGGGGTGTACAGGTTTTACGTTATGAAATAAAAGACATAGTTCCACCGCAGTCTGTAATGGAAGCGATGGAACGTCAGATGAAAGCTGAGCGTGAAAAGCGAGCTCAAGTTTTAGAGTCTGAAGGTGATCGTCAAGCCGCAATTAACGTTGCAGAAGGCCAAAAGCAAGCTCAAGTACTTGCTGCTGAAGCTGAAAAGTTAGAACAAATATTAAAAGCTGAAGGTGAAGCTAAAGCTATTATGCAAGTGGCTGTTGCCCAAGCAGAGGCCTTAGAAACCGTTGGTAACGTTGCCAAAACTGAACAAGGCCAAAAGGCGATACAATTAGATTTAGCAACTAAAGCGATTGGTGCGAAAGAGGCCATTGCTAAAGAATCTTCAATTGTACTTTTACCAGACAATGCAACAGACGCTAGTAGCATGGTAGCTCAAGCAATGAGCATTATTGGCACGATGAATAAAAGCTAACAGGAGCCGTTATGACTTTTTTTGAAAACACAGCACAAATGTTAATGGCCGCCGGTGTGATAATGGCGGCAATAGACATAGTGTTACTTGGATTTGCTACGTTCTTTTTAACGCTAGTAGGTCTAGCCGTATTAACGACGGGGATTTTACTTCATTTTGGTATTATCACCGATAGCTGGACGATGTTGTCATTATCTATCGCTGTTTTATCAGGTTTATACAGCGCACTGCTGTGGAAACCATTAACTAAACTGCAAAAGCCTCAGCCAAAAACAAATGTTCACTCAGACTTATTTGGTCATCAGTTTAGGCTAGAGACGGGCGTTAGCCCAGAAAGTGCCGGGAGCTATCAGTACTCAGGTATTACTTGGAGAATTGAGAGTGATGAAGAGTTGGTGGCTGGAACTCAAGTTGAAGTGACCGACATTCAAGTTGGAATGATGACGGTCAAGTCATTAGGCAAGTAACACAACGATAGATGAGGTTGAGTTACACCGTTTCGAATAATGTTCTTACGTTATTTAAGGTGTACTCAATTTCGCTAACCTTTAATGGCGCTATAAAAATAGTGTCGTCACCCGCGATTGTTCCTAGTACACCTTCCGCTTTACCTACAGAATCTAGTAAACGTGCAATAAGCTGAGCAGCACCAGGGCTTGTTTTTATAATAACCATTGCTTCATTGTGGTTGATATCCAAAACTAATTGGCGAAGTGGGCTTTTTGCAGTAGGCATCCCAAGCTCAGCTGGAAGGCAATAAACCATTTCTTGTTTTGCATTACGTGTGCGCACCGCGCCAAAACGAGTAAGTAGACGAGATACCTTTGATTGACTAATATTGTCAAAACCTTGATTTTTTAATGCGTCGACGATATCTATCTGTGAACCGAATCGTTCTTCGTTTAAAAGTTCTTTAAATGCTTTGATTAATGCTTCTTGCTTGTTTTGCGCCATTGTATTTTTTCCTTGCCAGCTACTCGAGCGGAATTTTAATGCATTTCAACATATAATACTAATTGCGAATTGAGTTTTCGCCGAACTTTCAGTATGGTTGCGGCAAAATTTACTTCTCGATCATTGATTAAAATTGGAGATTAATATGAAAGTTGCAGTATTAGGTGCCGCTGGTGGTATCGGTCAGGCTTTATCGCTATTACTTAAAACTCAGTTGCCTGCGGGTTCTGAATTAGCATTATATGACGTAGCACCGGTTGTTCCAGGTGTTGCCGTTGACTTAAGCCACATCCCAACTCAAGTTAAAGTTGAAGGTTTTGGCGCAGATGCGTTAGACAAAGCATTAACTGGTGCAGATATTGTTTTAATCCCTGCTGGCGTACCTCGTAAGCCGGGTATGGATCGCTCTGATTTATTTAATATCAATGCGGGTATCGTTAAGACATTAGTTGAAGGCATTGCAGACCATTGCCCAGAAGCAATGACAGCAATTATCACTAACCCTGTTAATACAACGGTTGCTATTGCTGCTGAAACTTTAAAAGCGAAAGGCAAGTACAACCCAGCTAAATTATTTGGTGTTACTACGCTAGACGTAATCCGTGCAGAAGCATTTGTTGCTGAAGCAAAAGGCCTAAACTGTGAAGATATCGTTGTCCCAGTAATTGGTGGTCACAGCGGTACTACAATTTTACCTCTTCTTTCTCAAGTTGAGGGTGCTGAGTTCACTCAAGAAGAGCTTGAGAAACTGACTCACCGTATCCAGAATGCGGGTACTGAAGTTGTTGAAGCAAAAGCGGGTGGCGGTTCTGCTACTTTATCAATGGGTCTGGCAGCAGCTCGTTTCTGCTTAAGCCTTGTTGACGCAATTAACGGTGAAGACGACGTATTTGAATACACATATGTTGAAGTGAACAGTGAAGATGCGCGCTTCTTTGCTCAGCCAGTACTAATTGGTAAGAATGGTGTTGAAGAGATTTTCCACTATGGCGACCTAAGCGACTTTGAAGAGAAATGTAAAGCTGACATGATTGAAGGCTTACGTGGTGACATTACTCTTGGTGAAGAGTTTGTAAACGGTAAGTAATATACTGCCTGTTTATATTAAGGAAAAAGCACCTTAAGGTGCTTTTTTTATGTCTGAGTTTTGTAAGTCTTTGTTTCTACTTGTCTGTATTTCTACCCTTGTTCTTGTTCTTGTTCTTGCCTCCAGGCCCACCAAGAGTATGCAACTGGAATAAGTGCGGCTGGAAGAACCACTACCGGAAGAACGACCTTTAAGACTTGATTGTCGATAAAAGGAATTAGAACAATTATGAGTAAACCTGCGATCATGAATAGTTTCCCACCTAGTCGATGAGTCTTTTTCCAAACACTGTCACTACTTAGTGTCCATGGCGTTTTTATTCCAATAAAAAAGTTACTTCTCGTTTTAGTCATGTAGTTTCCGGTTACTATGAATAATGCACCTACGGCTGACAAAATAACTTTATGCATTTCAAAATCAACGCCCATTATCAAAGCGATATAGCTTGCTTCAATCACCGCAAAAAATACGATGATAGCCGTTATTATGGCTTTTGCGGCTTGGAGTGAATCTAGTAAATTTTGTTTTCTAGGCTCAATATATTTAAGCACGAACAACAATGTCAGTGTACCAATCATAATAGCAGGCGGCATTAATAGAGCGTGAGTCGCATCAGCGAAGCGATCTATTTCTCCATTTATGTTCCAATGGATAGGAAGAGTTAAACCCTCTGGGAGGTTAACCAGTGTTGCTACACTCGCAATAACGGTGGCAAGTGTAATTAAGATACTAACCTTTACTGAATTCATACGTTGTCCTTTTCATTTTTACTATTACTACCAAACAAGTTTATTAACCCACTCATTAACTCTTCGACTACAGAGGTATTAAGTGAATACGTAATGGTGGTTCCTGACTTAACGGTTACGACAAGTCCAGCCTCCTTTAAGACATTAAAGTGACCTGATAATGTAGATTTTGCGATATCAATTTGCTCGGAAATATCGCCAGCAGTGAGATCTTCTTTTTTTAGCATAGCTAAGATCTCCCGCCTTACAGGGCTCGACAATGCTTGATAAATATCAGCCATAAATTACCTTTATTTGCATTCTGTATTTCGTAACTTACCGAAATAACAAAAAGTAAACAAGTGTTATTTCGGTTTTTTACGAAATAACAAGCTGGTCATTAATTAGAATGGAAGAAAAAATAGATAAATAGACAGGTTGGTTTATCCCAAGAATATATTTTGAGAAGGGGGTTAAACGCTATTCGCCATTCTCATTGGGAATGTGTGAAGTTAAAGCATGTTTGTTGAGAATGTTTCTTAATTCTCCATTTTTTCGTATGGTAATTATGGCGTCATTTATTTTTTTAAGGTGTACTAAGTTCTCAATACGAAGACGTAATCGAATTAACCCTGTGGTATGAACAAGAGGGAAATCAATATCAACGTCATGTACTTTAGCCCAGTGGCGGGCCACTTCCCGCTCCAGAATAGCAATGTCGAACCGATCGTTCTTTAAACCTAAAATAACTTGCTGCTCATTCAAAAAATCGATTCGATTAAATTTGTTGTCATTAAGATAAAAATATCCCGCGATAGTACCAATGTCTTTACCAAAGTATGAATGAGGGGAGGTGAGATTATGCTGAGTTGCTTTTTTTACAACAAACATTTCTGATATTTGGAAGATGGGCTCAGTAATTACAAACTTAGATTCATCAATACCATTTGTAAACCACTCTAAACACATAAAATCAAAGTCAACTAAGCCACTAAGAAGTGCTTTTTCGGCTCGTTTAGGAGGAAAATTAACAGATTTAAAAGGAATTCCAGAGATATTAGAAATGTGATTTATCACTTCTTCAAAAACGCCAATACTACCGGCGTTAGCGCCTTTCTGATACGGGATCCAACCGCCTGTCTGGCCCAAGTCATAGTAGAGTACATCGTTATGTGTTTGAGCTTTTTTGGGGCTTGGTAAGGCTTCAAGTTTGCTGCTAGTAACCAAGCACAACAAAACCAACAGAGATATCAAGACGTTCATAGCTGGTAAACCTAGTTAAAAATTAAATAACAGAAATGGGTGTATTTATTTAACTATAGATGGTTTTAATACTGTCGTATTACTTTATTAATGAGGTAATTAGTGGAGCCGGCCTGAGGAGCTATAGATTATCAGGCCGATGTTTTTTAGGCTGTGCGATTTACTGCAGTATGGGCTAAGCCTATTAATGCTTGTTTAAATGGATTGTCCTGAATCAAAGATAATGCTTCAATTGCTTTATCTGCTTCTATTTCGGCTTTTTCAGTAACGTATTCAATGGCTTTGGTTTCTTCTAATGCCAACATGATAGCGTCAAAGTTGTCCATTCCATTTGCATTTTCTATGGCGTCTTTTATGAGTGCAGTTTGTTGTTTATTGCCATTCCACATTGCGTAAAGCAAAGGTAATGTTGGTTTTCCTTCTGCAAGATCATCGCCTACGTTTTTTCCCATATCGTCGGCATCAGAACTGTAATCCATAACATCGTCAATTAACTGGAATGCGGTGCCTAAATGCATGCCGTATAGCTGCATGGCTTTCTCAATGTTTTCATTGGCACCAGAAATGATTGCAGCTAACTGAGTCGCAGCTTCAAATAAACGAGCTGTTTTGCCATAGATAACATCGAAGTAACTTTTTTCTGTGGTATCTGGATCATTACAGTTCATTAGCTGTAAAACCTCACCTTCAGAAATAGTGTTTGTAGCATCTGCCAAAATATTCATGACTCGCATTGAGTCTAGCGTTACCATCATCTGGAAAGAACGGGTATATAAAAAGTCTCCAACCAAAACACTAGCTTGATTACCAAAAACAGCGTTCGCTGTTTCCTTTCCTCTGCGCAGAGTAGACTCGTCTACTACATCATCGTGCAGCAGTGTTGCAGTATGAATAAACTCTATTATTGCAGCTAAAGTGTGGTGTTTATCACCTTTATAACCAAGAGCTTGGGCAGCCAAAACAGTAAGCATTGGCCTTATTCGTTTGCCACCACTATTAACGATATACATCCCTAATTGGTTAATTAAAGCGACATCAGATTTTAATTGCGCTGCTATGCATGCGTTTACTTCTTGCATGTCATTTTCAGCCAGTTCGAGAATGTTTTTTATATTCATGTACCGCAGTTTTTGGTTGCTTATGATTTTGAGACCGAAGTTTACCTGACAAACAAAAAATACCCAAAAAATTATCGATTAAGTCCAACAATTGAAGGATATAAGGACGCAAATTTACAAAATACAAACTTTTATTAAATTAAAGGCAAATTACACTTGCGCTCATGGCCGTAGTCATTTAGAATTCGCGCCCTGTTTTACAGAATTAATTTGTGCGAAAAGCGCACAGGAGACGGAGTAATATGTACGCGGTATTCCAAAGTGGTGGTAAACAACACCGTGTTGCTGAAGGCCAAACCATTCGTCTAGAAAAACTTGACGTAGAAACTGGTTCTACAGTTGAGTTTGATCAGGTGTTATTAGTTGCTAACGGTGACGATGTTAAAGTCGGTAGTCCAGTAGTAGCTGGTGGAAAGGTTTCAGCTGAAGTTGTTTCTCACGGTCGTGGTGAGAAGATTAAAATCGTTAAATTTAAACGTCGTAAGCATTCACGTAAACAAGCGGGCCATCGTCAATGGTTCACTGAAGTGAAGATTACAGGCATTAACGCTTAATTAAGAAGGTACTTAAAAATGGCACATAAAAAGGCTGGTGGTAGTACTCGTAACGGTCGTGATTCAGAAAGCAAACGTTTAGGTGTTAAGCGTTTTGGTGGCGAATCAGTATTGTCTGGTAACATTATCGTTCGTCAACGTGGTACTAAATTCCACGCTGGCACAAACGTTAGTATGGGTCGTGATCACACGTTGTTCGCTACTTCAGACGGTAAAGTAAAATTCGACGTTAAAGGTCCTCTTAACCGTAAATACGTAAGCATCGTAGCTGAATAAGGCTGACGGTAGTTACAAATTTGAAACCCCGCTATTGCGGGGTTTTTTGTTTGTTAAAAACATAGTAGTAGCAGACTGGCAGACTTAGCGCTTCAGTCTTATAGTTACAAGTGATTTAATCAAAGAGTTAGTTGGCTAAAATGAAATTTGTAGATGAAGTTGAAATAAAAGTCGACGCCGGAGATGGTGGTAATGGTGCCGTTTCTTTCCGTCGTGAAAAATATGTTCCCATGGGTGGCCCAGACGGCGGCGATGGTGGCGACGGTGGCGACGTTTATTTGCTAGCTGACGAAGGGTTGAATACGTTAATAGACTACCGTTTTGAGCGTTTTCATACAGCTCAGCGCGGTGAGAATGGCAAAGGTCGTCAATGTACAGGTTCTCGTGGCGAAGATTGTATCTTAAGAGTACCAGTAGGTACTCGTGCAAGAGATTTAGATACAGGCGAGATAATTGGTGACTTAACAAGAGTTGATCAAAAGCTATTAGTTGCCAAAGGCGGCTTCCACGGCTTGGGAAATACTCGCTTTAAAAGCAGTGTAAACCGAGCTCCGCGTCAAAAAACTAATGGAACGCAAGGTGAAATCCGTAACCTACAGCTTGAGCTATTATTGCTTGCTGACGTAGGTATGTTGGGTCTACCAAATGCTGGTAAATCAACGTTTATTCGTTCGGTTTCAGCAGCAAAACCAAAAGTAGCCGATTATCCATTTACAACTTTGGTACCTAACCTTGGTGTTGTTCGTGCAGGTAATTCTTTTGTTGTCGCGGATATTCCTGGTTTGATAGAAGGCGCCGCTGATGGCGCTGGTTTAGGGATCAGATTCTTACGTCATTTAGAACGTTGTAGAGTATTACTTCATCTTATTGATATTTTACCTATAGATGGTTCAGATCCAGTTGAAAATGCCAAAGTCATTGTTGGGGAATTGGAGCAATATAGCGAAAAGTTAGCGGCTAAACCTCGTTGGTTAGTATTTAACAAAATTGATTTGATGCCGGAAGATGAAGCTAATGAACGCTGTAAAGAAATTGCTGAACAGATAGGTTGGGAAGGTCCAATTTATCAGATATCAGCATCTCAAGGTTTAAACACTAAAGAGCTTTGCAATGATTTATCTGACGCGCTTGAAGATATGCCTCGTGAAGCCATGACGAAGGAAGAAGAGAAAGTCGACTTCCAGTGGGACTCATACCACAACACGGCTATGGATGAACACGATGAAGATGACGACGATGATTGGAACGAAGACGACTATGACGTTGAAGTAATTTATAAACCTTAATAGTTTATAACTAGTCTAGAATTATCTATTATAGCCTTCCTATTCGGAAGGCTTTTTTATACAGCGGACTTATGACAAAAATATCACTTATAGCAGCAATGGCCAAAAATCGTATTATTGGTAAAGACAATGACATGCCTTGGCATATGCCAGCAGATCTTAAACACTTTAAAAAGGTAACATTAGGCAAGCCAGTTATCATGGGGCGAAAAACCTTTGAGTCAATTGGTAGGCCGCTACCAGGCAGACAAAATATTGTAGTGACGCGAGATGATAGTTGGCACTTTGATGGCGTTACTTCGGTTAATAGTCCCGACTCTGCATTAGCTTTAATGGCAGATGTTGCAGAGGTAATGGTTATAGGTGGTGGTAATATATATAAACAGTTCCTGCCGAAGGCTGACACTTTATATCTTACATTTATAGATTTAGACGTTGAAGGCGATACTGTGTTTCCTGATTGGTCTGAAATTGGAAACTGGAAAAAAATTGAACAAGAAAGCCACTTGTCAGACGAAAAGAACCAGTACAATTATGAGTTTGTAACATTGCAGAAGTTTGAATGATAAACTTTTCAGCAATGGTTGGACTTGATATACTAAAATTCTGTGGTAGTGTTCAGAAAATTTAAAAAAAGAGAATCAAAATGAAGTCAATTGTAGCTTTTTTATCAACTGTCGTATTGTTGAGCGTAATGTCGGTAAGTACTCCGGCTAAAGCAAACGACGTAGCGTCTTTCTTAGCGGGTGTTTGTGACAACGTAGCGAGCGACAATAAAGGTCGTTTTCGCAAAAAGTTGAAGAATGCTGGCGTTAAATTAAGAAATATTTATGATGGTGTTACTTGTGGTGGCAAGCCATTAATTCGCTACGCGATTGAAAATAATGCTAAAGACGTTGGTGTTTTCATGGTTAAACGTATGCCTTCTTCTCACTTTGCCAGTTCAGGTGACTTAGAGTGGGCTTCAGCTAATGGCTTTGGTGATTCAGATATTGCGAAAGCAATTGCAAAACGTTAATCGCTAATCACTAAACTATAAAAAAAAGCTGCTTTGAGCGGCTTTTTTTATGCATGAAAATCCACATAGGTTAAGTTATCAAAACGCTTTTTTACCTTACATGTTTTTGCGTTATTAAGGGGTGAACTTAAATTTAAGGGCATCAGAAAGTGGCAACGGCTTGCTAATATAATAGCCCTGTGCGTAAGTCACGCCAATATCATCAAGGTGATTAAATATCTCTTTTGTTTCAACAAACTCAGCAACACTGTGCTTTTTCAAAACCATTGCAACATTTGCGATAGCCGTTACTAGCGTCCGATCTATATCACTAGAAATCATATCTTTTACAAAACTGCCGTCAATTTTTACGGAATGCGCCGGTAACTCTTTAAGGTAAGAAAAGGTACTAAAGCCAGTACCAAAGTCATCAATAGAAAACTGGCAACCCATTAAGCTCAGCTGTTCAATCATTCTTCTAGTGCCACTGACATTCGTTAAACTAGCAGACTCAGTCAGTTCAAATATGATGCGCTCTCCGGATACTTGATAAAAGGATAGCTTTTCCTTGATCAAGGGCAACAGCCTTTCATCTGAGAAGGCTTGACCAGATAGATTTATTGCTACTTTATGTAAACCTGGGTTTTCTTTAATAAGTTTGATCGTTTTGTTAATCACCTGATGATCTAAGAAACTAACATCCTCTGCACGTTCTAAGGCAGGGATAAACTCGTTAGGGTAAGTAATAGAATCGTTAATTTGAAGACGAACGAGCGCTTCAAAGTAACCCACGCAGTCATTTTTGTAATCCCAAACAGGTTGAAAGTGCATCACGAGTTGATCATCAATGACGGCTTGCTGAAGCTTTTGCACCCACTTCATATTGTCTAGTTGCTTTGTAGAATCAACATCATCAGTCTCATAGCTATGAGTCCTATTTCTACCTTTCTTTTTGGCAACGTAAAGTGCAATGTCGGCTTGCCTTAGGTATTCCGCAGGTGTTGATACACCGTCAATTTCAGAAACGCCTATTGATGCGCTAATTTTATAAGTCGTATTTCCAAACTGAAAATGAGCAGCGGCTATTTGTTGGCAGATACTTTCGCCAATATTAATAGCATTCTGTAGTTTTGTTTCAGCTAAGAGTATTATGAATTCGTCACCACCAACACGACATAAGATGTCGGACTGTCTCAGTCTTAATGTTAGTATTTGTGCCACCTCTTTTAATACTAAGTCACCCATTTGATGACCTTCAGTATCATTGATAACCTTAAAGTGATCTAAATCGATGTATAGCAAACTGTGGGTTTCTTTACCGCGTGAAGCTAACAGAGTTAGTCGACTCAACTCATTATCAAAATAGTAGCGGTTATAAAGACCAGTCAACGTATCGTGTAATGCAAGGTGTTGTAACTTTTCCTCTGCTTGTTTTCGGTCATCAATATTATCTAGAGTAGCCGTAATACCTTGTACAAAACCATCCATATAAAGCTGATGTAAACGGATTTCCACCCAAACCGAATTGTTTTTCACTGTTTTAATTTTTAGCTCAGCGGTCGTACTTGTTACAGACTGCATTAAAATGCCATTTAACTGATGATTAAAACGCTGTGATCCTAATTCGTCAAACTCAATAAACTCAACAAGAGGAAGGTTAAGTGAATCTTCAATACTATATCCAGTTAAGGCTTCCCAAGCCTTATTAACAAATTTAATTCTACCGGTTGTATCTAGTTCTAATACAACGGAGCTGAGATTTTCAAGCAGTTTAGTATGTGCATCAGACAAGTTTTGAAACTTTTGTTTGCTCAACTCAAGTAACGTTACCTTTTCGGCAAACTGCTTGTTACTAATAATAAAGTCATTTCGTTGTGCAGCTCGTTCACAAACATTAATAATTCTGGATACGTTAATAGGGTTGTAAATAAAGTCACTTGCGCCGTGGATCATATAAAATTCCGCACGGCTTGTGTCGTTTTTAGGAACAATAACAACCACTGATAATTCTGGCTTTTCTTGCCTGATGGTATTTAGCAGTGCAAGTGTCGCGTCGTTTTCAAGATCACTATCAATAACCACAAGATCAACATTTTGCTGTCTAATAATCGCCAGACCTTGCTTTGCACTCTCTGCTTCAACGGTAACAAACTTGCTAGAAAAAAGGTTGTTTAACTGGTCACTAAGAGCTGGGTCACTAATAACGGAAAGTGTTGTCAGTCTTGTATTTACGGGGATTTGGCTAGAAAAAGCATCTGCTAAAATCTCATTTAATCTAGCAATTTCTTCTGTAGTAACCACAGCATTAATGCCAAAAGACTTAGCCGTGGCTTCAGCGATTCGCTCGCAGTGGGTATCGGTTATTAATACAATAGGTATTTGTTTATCACATTGATAAATGTCAGACCGAATTAAACTCGAAAGGCTCCAGCCATCTACCTTACCAATTGATATTTCTGAGATAATAAACTGATACTTGGTTTGCTTTAAATGCTCAATTGCCGTTTCACTATCAGGGACTACATCAATATCGAAAAGTTGTAGGTTACTAATTTTTTGCATCAGTAATCTTTTAGTATGGAAGTTTGGTGAAATAAGTAATAACGGCAACAGCTTGGACATCGAATCAACCATATAAAAATAAACTCACCTAACTGTATAAACTAAAACTCAATTTAACAAGTGATCTCTTTGTAAACAGTCTGTTTTTGTGGGGTAAGGTCAAAAACACTGGTACAATACCCACCAAATTTTTTATGATGTTGAGGTCTAAAGTGCAAGTCGCTGATTTTCATTTTGAATTACCAGAGCAGTTAATTGCTAAGGCGCCTAAAGCTGAGCGTACAGCGAGTCGTTTGATGCAACTTGATGGTAATAGTGGTGATATCAATCACCGTAACTTTGCTGATATTGTTGAATTAGTAGAACCTGGTGATCTATTGATCTTTAACGATACGCGTGTCATTCCTGCCCGAATGTTTGGTCAGAAGTCCACGGGTGGTAAAGTTGAAATCTTAGTGGAAAGAATGTTGGACGAACACAGCGTTTTAGCACACGTAAGAGCAAATAAAGCGCCTAAACCTGGCAATGTTATCGATTTTGAAGGTGGTTCATCTGCAACTATGATCGCTCGTCACAATGACTTGTTTGAGCTTCACTTTGGTGATCACAGTAAAGTTTTAGAGATTTTAGAATCAGAT